>Ga0335075_10014528_pt1 | contig 11824 bp, 7 predicted proteins | sample Lox_Sample_24_FD_206723 | JGI IMG/M metagenome (GOLD analysis project Ga0335075, IMG submission 206723) | Soil microbial communities from Loxahatchee National Wildlife Refuge, Florida, United States - Lox_Sample_2.4 | ecosystem: Environmental > Terrestrial > Soil > Wetlands | place: USA: Florida... | reverse complement strand
GACCTGGGACAGCAATTGCGCCAGTTCCGCTTCGCTCATCGCCCCGGTCGTCTTTTGCCTGTCCATGATTAGATACGCAAACGCGGGCCGAAATATTTCACAACTATCACAAAGCGCCGTACTTGTCCGCCCCGCCAGAAAGCGGCGGGCAGGCAGGATGGGCAGATGCGCGGGGACCCGCGCGGGGTCTCCCGGGGCCCGGTCTGCTATACTTTTTCTTTCAGCTGATTTGCATGCCCGCTAAGAATCCAACGCCAAAACGGCTCTTTCTGGTCGACGCGATGGGCTACATCTTTCGCGCGTTCTATGCGCCGATGGACCGGCTGCAGACGTCGACCGGGATCCCCACCAAGGTGCCCTACCTCTTTGCCACTATGATGCGGCGGCTGATCCAGCACAAGGACTTGCGGCCGGATTATGTTGCCGTGGTGTTTGATGTGTCGGCGCCGACCTTTCGCGACAAGCTGTTCGCCTCGTATAAGGCCCAGCGGCCGCCCATGCCGGACGATCTGGCGGTGCAGATACCGTTCGTGCGGCGATATTGCGAGGCGATGCGGTTTCCCATCCTGGAATACCCGGGGTACGAGGCTGACGACGTGATCGGGAGCCTGGCGCGGCAGGCGGCCGGGGAGGATCTCGACGTCTATATCGTGACCAGCGACAAGGATTTGATGCAGCTGGTCGGCGGGCGGGTAAAGGCGCTGAACCCCGCGAAGGGCGATCTGATCGCGGACGAGAAGAAGGTTGAGGAGATCATGGGCGTGCCGCCGTCGAAGGTGGCCGACGTGATGGCGCTGATGGGCGACCAGATCGACAACATTCCGGGGGCGCGCGACCCGAACGAGAAAACGCCTCCGGGCGAGCGTCGCAAGGCCGGGATCGGCGAAGTGGGCGCGCGGCAACTGATCCAGCAGTATGGCAGCGCCGAAGCAGCTCTCGAACACGCGAGCGAAGTGAAGCGGTCGAGCTATCGCGAGGCGCTGGAGAAATACGGCGAGTTCGTGAGGCTGAGCAAGCAACTGGCGACGATTCCGACCGATGCGCCCGTGCCGCTTGCGCTCGATGAGCTGCGCTTGCAGGAGCCGGATGCTGGTGCGTTGCGCGCGCTTTACGGCGAGCTCGGGTTTACTTCGCTGCTGAAGGAAATCGGGACTGTGGCGGATACGCGTCCGACGGATTATGCGGCTCTCGAATCGCCGGCTGCGCTGCGGAAATTCCTCGAGTCCGCGCTGCGCGGGGACGAAACCGCGCTATGGCTTTCGCTCGATTCGGAGGAGCCGGACGACGAGGGATTCGGGACGCGCGTGCTGAGTGTGGAGGCGTCGACGAAAGCGGGATCGGCGCGGTTCGCGGCGAACGAGGCTGACAACAAAACGCTTGCGGCGATGAAAGAATGGCTCGCCGATGAAAAGCGGCCGAAGGTCGTCCACGATCCGAAGCTGTTTCAGCTGCTCGCTGCGCCTGATTCTTCGGCGGACGGCGAAGCCGTGGGCGGGATTCGGCACGCGACCTCGCTCTATTCCTTCCTGATCCGCCCAACGACGGCGAACCACGCGTTCGCCGAGGTGGTGCTGCGGCATCTGAACCAGACACTTTCCGGTGCGCCCGGGGAACGCGCGGATTTTCTGCTGCGGCTCGCGCCGATTTTGCGAAAAGAGATCGAAGCGCTGGGGCTGGTCGATCTCTACGAAAAAATCGATCTGCCGCTCGCGGGCGTGCTTGCGCGCATGGAGGCGGCGGGCGTTCGCGTGGACCAGCAGGAGCTGGAAAAGATTTCGGCTGCCGCCGAGAAGCAAATTATCGAGATCGAGAAGAGCATCTTCGAGCTGGCGGGCTTCGAGTTCAAAATCAATTCGCCGCAGCAACTTGCGGAGGTCCTTTTCGACCGGCTGAATTTGCAGCCGCCGCGGAAAACGCGGGCGAAGGTGCGGTCGACGGCGGCGGAAGTGCTCGATGAGCTGGCGCTGATTCACGAGCTGCCACGGAAGGTGCTCGAATTCCGGGAGCTGGCGAAGCTGAAATCGACGTATGCCGATGCGCTGCCGCGGCTGATCCATCCCGCGAGCGGAAGGCTGCACACACGCTTCAGCCAGACGGGAGCGGTGACCGGGCGGCTGAGTTCGTCGAACCCGAATTTGCAGAATATTCCGGTGCGGACCGATCTGGGGCGCGAAATCCGGGCGGCGTTTGTGGCGGCGCCGGGGCATCTGCTGCTTTCGGCCGATTACTCGCAGATCGAGCTGCGGATTCTCGCGCACCTTTCGGAGGATCCGATCCTGGTGGAGGCGTTCCGGCGCGGCGAGGACATTCATTCGCGCACGGCGCAGGAAGTGTTTGGCGTGGCGCCACTATTGCAGACGCGCGAGCACCGGCGCGTGGCCAAGGTAATCAATTTCGGCGTGATTTACGGGCTGTCGGCGTTTGGCCTGGCGCAGCAGCTCGGGATCGATCAGCGCGAGGCTGCGAAATTCATCGCTGCGTATTTCGAGCGCTACAGCGGAGTGAAGAAGATGCTCGACCGGCAGATCGCGGAGGTACGACGCACGGGATTCACGAAGTCGATGTTCGGACGCATCCGTCCGATTCCGGAGATCAATTCGCCGCAGCCGAGCCTGCGGAATTTCGCCGAGCGCACGGCGATGAATACCCCGATGCAGGGCGCGGCGGCCGACCTGATCAAGCTCGCAATGATCGAGCTCGACAAGCGGCTGGCGCGCGGATTCAAATCGCGGATGATTTTGCAGGTACACGACGAGCTGCTGTTTGAGGCGCCAGAAAAAGAAATTCCGCGGCTCACGGAAGTCGTCAAAGAGGTGATGCAGGGCGTCCACGAGCTGCGCGTCCCGCTGGTGGTGGATACGAAGGTGGGACCGAATTGGCGGGACATGAAGTGACGGCCGGGGATCAGATTCAAATCATCGACGAGGTGACGCGATGGCTCCGAATCATAGCGAGGCATTCGTAAAGCTGGTGCAAGACGCGAAGCAGCGAGTGAAGGAAGAAGATTTTCGCGAGACGAAGAAGCGGCTGGATGCGGGCGAGAAGATCGTCCTCGTCGACACGCGCGAGGAATCGGAATGGGCTCGCGGGCATATTCCCGGAGCGGTTCATCTGAGCAAGGGCATCATCGAGCGCGACATCGAGAAAACCGTGCCGGACAAGGATGCGACCGTGGTGCTCTATTGCGGCGGCGGATTCCGGTCGGCGCTGGCGGCGGATAATCTGCAAAAGATGGGTTATCGCAACGTGATTTCGATGGATGGCGGGTGGCGCGGGTGGACCGAGGCGGGTTTTCCGGTGATCAAGGATTAGCCGGAGCGATTTGGGGAATCCAGATTCACTATTGAGCCATGCGAGCTCGTGGTTAGCGTGCGCCAGTTTTAGCTGCGGACTCAACGCAGAGATCACAGAGGAGGCGCAGAGTTCACGGAGACGCCTTGGCGATTTGGTCATTCTATCGCGCAAGTCTACTCGGCGCGGTCAAGACATCGGCCACGCCGAGCAGACCGCTTCAACTAGGCGGCGTGCTTTCGAGGAAAACGAAGCACTCTAAATCGCCTTCGGTGGCTCACGGACCCGCGGTGCAGGACGGCCTCGTCTTTGCACCTGACACAGCGGACGCGCAGTTCCAATCTATGCGCCCGCTTTGCGTGCCGTTTTCTCTTCATCGGGTGAAGCTCGACAAACATCTCCCGTCCATCACAGTTCGAGCAGTGATAATTCAGATACAAAGCATCGTGCCCGGTCTTCAATTCTCGTACCCTTCGCTGCATGGTGGCCTCCTTTGGTGAAAATTGGACTACCACAATAAGGAAACCCCGTCTGCTCGAGTTCTTCGAATTGTTTTGGGTGTAGCTGGCAGGCAGACGGCGTTCACTCGGCGGATTGTGCGTGCGAGATGCGCTTCCGAAACACGTCGTACGCAACCCGAGGACAGAGAGTTGGCTGGGGCGGTTGGACTCGAACCAACACCGTCCTCATTAACAGTGAGGTGCCCTACCGATTGGACCACGCCCCAACCCGGTTGGAATGAGCTTAGATAATTTACACGAATCTTGCGCGGGGCGTAAGGTGTCGTCGAAAGATCGTGAGCTAAGGTTAGGGCGATTTTTTTGCAGGCTCCCTGGAAGGACGTAGCACACTGCTCGGGTGCCATGGCGTGGTCGGGGCCTGGCAGGCTGCGCCCCGGGGCTGAAGCCCCTTTTTTCTGCTGCGCTTTTCGCGGGCCTGAAGGGCCACGCTTCCACCCACGCGGTCGCGAAACCCGCGACCCGGCGATGAACTTCAAAAGAAAAAGCGAAGAAAAGCAGACACACCCCCGCCGGGCGTTCGAGAGGGGTAGGTAAAAATTGAACCGGCGGGAATGGCCGGGGGAAGGAAGCCGGCCCAGCCCTCAATCCCCGAAGGGATCCTCGACTTTCCTTCCCCGGACGCGGTTTCTTGTCGCACGTTCCAAACCAAAGCTAACTTCCTGAAAGCAAACGGCGGGGATTTGGAATTGCGGGCAAAAATTCCTTGGGGCTAGTAAAAATTCCGAGCGCCTCGCGACGGGCTAAGGGGATCACTGTATGCGGCGCTCGCCTTTTTATGGCTTGCGTTCGCCTGTTTGATGGCTGGTTTTAACGCAGAGGACGCAGAGAGACGCAGAGTTTACGGAGACGCTGTGCCAAGCTTCTGTGCTCGGTTCTAATTTTTCCCGATCACTGTAGGCGGCGCTGGCCTACGCAGCTTGCGTTCGCCTGCTTTTACTCCGGATTCAACACAGAGTTCACAGAGAAGCGCAGAGTTCACGGAGACGCTGTGCTGGGCTTCTGCGCTCCCTTCGATTTCTTCCGAGGCGCGGCATTCGCGAAGACCGTGCGTTCCTTGACCTTGTGCCGGCGCTCTTGCTATGGTCGAAGATTACACTGGGCTCATTCTAGCTAGTGTGGAGATCGGCCCCCTGTGTAGGGTCACTCGAATATGGGTTTGAAGAAAATCAGCATCCGGGGCGCCCGGCAGCACAACCTCAAGAATATCAGCCTGGAAATACCGCGCAACACGCTTACCGTGATCACGGGCCTTTCGGGATCGGGAAAATCGTCGCTTGCATTCGACACGCTGTATGCCGAGGGGCAGCGGCGCTACGTGGAATCGCTATCGGCGTACGCGCGGCAATTTCTCGATCAGATGGAGCGGCCGGAGGTGGACTCGATCGAAGGGCTTTCGCCTTCGATTGCGATCGAGCAGAAGACGACGACGCGGTCGCCGCGGTCGACGGTGGGGACGATCACGGAAATTTACGATTACCTGCGCGTGGTCTACAGCGCGATCGGGACGCCGCACTGCCCGAACTGCGGGCGCGAGATCGCGCGGCAATCGACCGAGCAGATCATGCAGTCGGTGATGACGCTGAAGCCGGACGATCGCATCATGGTGCTCGCGCCGGTGGTGCGCGGGCGCAAGGGCGAATACAAGAAGGAACTCGAGAAATACGCGAAGGAAGGGTACGTGCGGGCTCGCGTCGACGGCGAGCTTGTGAATCTCGACGAGCCGCAGGCGCTCGACCGGCGGAAAAATCATACGATCGAGATTGTGGTGGATCGGCTGCTGCTGAAGAACGGGATCGCGCAGCGGCTCGAGCAGTCGATCGAGACGGCGCTGAAGCTGACGGGCGGGCTGGTGACGATTGCGGTGGTGGGCGGCAGCGAGCATGTTTACTCGGAAAAGCTGGCGTGCCCCGAATGCGGGATTTCTGTGCCGCAGCTCGAGCCGCGGTCTTTCAGTTTTAATTCGCCCTATGGGGCTTGCCCGGAATGCCATGGGCTGGGATCGAAATACGATTTCGATCCGGCGAAGGTGATCGTCGATTGGACGAAACCGCTATTCGAAGGTGCGCTCGGGCCGGGGTCAGGGTCTGGTCCTTTACAGAGGACGATGCGGATTGCGGCGGAGGCTTACGGATTCGATCTCAGCACGCCATTCGACAAATTTTCGCGCAAAGTGCAGAACCTGATCTTGCGCGGCAATCCGGCGAATGGCGGCTCGAGCAAGGGGCTTAATTTTCAGGGCGTGCTGGGATATTTGGAAAGCGGTCTCGATGAATCGAAGTCGGACACGTATCGCGAATGGCTTACGCAGTATATGTCGCCAGCGCCGTGCACCGCTTGCGGCGAGCGAAGGCTGCGTCCTGAAAGCCTGGCGGTGAAGATCGCGGGGCTGTCGATTGCGGATTTCACGGCGCTGTCGCTGGCGGATGCGCGCGCGGCGGTGGACAAGATTCGCGCGAAGCTTACGCCGCGGCAACTGCAGATTGCGGGGCGTCCGCTGGGAGAAATCGCGGAACGGATCGATTTCTTGCTGGCGGTCGGGCTCGGCTACCTTACGCTCGATCGCTCGGCGGCGACGCTTTCGGGCGGCGAGGCGCAGCGGATTCGGCTGGCGACGCAGATTGGGTCGCGACTGCGCGGCGTGCTCTACGTGCTGGACGAGCCGTCGATCGGATTGCACGCTCGCGATAATGGGCGGCTGCTGAGCACGCTCGAGACGTTGCGCGATCTCGGCAATACGGTGCTGGTGGTGGAGCACGATGAGGAGACCATTCGGCGCGCGAATTACGTGGTCGATCTGGGGCCGGGCGCGGGGAAGACGGGCGGGTATCTGGTAGCGGCGGGCGCGCCGGGGGAGATAGCGGCAAATCCCGCGTCGCTGACGGGACAATACCTTTCGGGGCAGGTGAAGATTCCGGTGCCGGCTGAGCGGCGCAGTCCCAACGGCAAAATGCTGACGATTCTTGGGGCGCATGGAAATAATCTGAAGAATATCGACGTGGCGATTCCGCTGGGGCTGCTGACGGTTGTGACCGGGGTTTCCGGCTCGGGGAAGTCGACGCTGGTGAACGACATTCTGTATCGCGCGCTCGCGGCGAAGCTGTATCGCTCGATGGAAAAGCCGGGCGCGCACCGCGGGATGACCGGCGTGGAGCATATCGACAAAGTCGTGCAGATCGATCAGGCGCCGATCGGGCGGACGCCGCGATCGAATCCGGCGACGTACACGGGAGTGTTCGCGCCGATTCGCGAACTGTATGCGATGCTGCCCGAATCGCGGGAGCGCGGATACAAGCCGGGGCGGTTCAGCTTCAACGTGAAGGGCGGGCGTTGCGAAGCGTGCCAGGGCGACGGCCAGCGGCGCATCGAGATGAATTTCTTGCCGGACGTTTACGTGACCTGCGAAGTGTGCCGCGGCAAACGGTACAACGCTGAGACGCTGGCGGTGCGTTACAAGGGCTTGTCGATCTCCGATCTGCTCGATCTGCCGATCGAAGAGGCGCTCAAGGCGCTGGAAAATATTCCCGCGATTCAAGTGAAGCTGCAGACGCTGGTGGACGTGGGCCTGGGGTACGTCCAGCTGGGGCAATCGGCAACTACGCTATCGGGCGGCGAGGCGCAACGGACGAAACTCGCGCGCGAGCTTTCGCGGCGGCAGACGGGGCGTACACTCTACATCTTGGATGAGCCGACCACAGGCTTGCATTTTGATGACGTGAAGAAGCTGCTCGACGTGCTGAACCGGCTGGTGTCGCTCGGGAATACGGTGCTGATCATCGAGCATCACGTCGACGTGATCAAGCAGGCCGATTGGATCATCGACCTTGGGCCGGAAGGCGGCGAGGAGGGCGGGCGCATCGTGGCGCAAGGCTCGCCCGAGCAAGTAGCGCGCAACAAAAAGTCGTACACGGGGCAGATTTTGGCATCCGCGCTCAACGGAGTGAAGTCCAATGGGAATGCGGTTGCGCAAAGCTGAGCCGAGACGCTCACGATGAACGCCAACGACAATCTGCTTCCTCCCGAACCGCCAGAACCCGCGGAGCCCGTGCCGCAATCGATCGAGCCTACGCCACTCGCTGATTCTTTTCGATTCGAAGATGCGCCATCCGCTGGTGAGCCTCCGGCCCCGCATAAGCGCGCGCTGCCCGATGATCTTCGCGTGCCCTGGGACTGGTTCGATATCGTCATACTCGTCTTGCTGGCATTCGCCGGAATCGTTCTCATTTCGCTGTTGATGATGCTGGCGCTGAGGCTGGCCGGCGTTTCGGCGGCGCGAATCCGGAATTCGCCCGGCGCGGACAGCTTGATTGCGATCGTGGCGCAGATTTTTCTGGACCTGGGGCTGCTCGCCTACCTGGCCGCGCAGATGCGGCTGCGATTTCATTCGCCTTTCTGGCGCACGGTCGGCTGGCGCCCGATCCAGACGCGCTTGCTGCCGCGAACTCTTCCTTACTCGGCGCTCGCTCTCGGCGGATTCTCGCTGGCTGTGGTGGTGGCGTTCGCGGAAGGGTTGTTTCCGCCAAAACATCCGCTGCCGATCCAGGCGGTGACGCAGACTCCGCATGCCGCGGTGCTGTTCATGCTGTCGGCGGTGCTGGTGGCGCCGGTAGTGGAGGAGACGATCTTTCGTGGCTACCTCTATCCGGTGGCGGCGCGCAGCTTCGGCGTGGGGATGGGCGTGCTGGTCACGGGAGCGCTTTTCGGGCTGTTGCACGCGCGCCAGCTTTGGGGCGGCTGGTGGCAGATCGCGCTGCTGGTGATGGTCGGCATCGTGTTTACGATCGCGCGGGCGGCCACGCGAACGGTGGTGGCGAGTTACATTCTGCACGCGAGTTACAACGCGCTGCCGGTGATTGCGGCGCTGCTGTCGTCGGTGAAGCTGCGGCATTTTGTGCCGCTGCACTAGAAGCCACTACCCACAAGACTCCTCGGTTGGCACACAGACTCTGAAGGCTCGCGCTTCTGCCCGTGACGTCGCCCGTCGGGCAGAACCGCCGGGAGTGGATGCGTGGCTCCGAGGGGCGCAGCAAGCAGCGCCCCTACCAGCGAACCTTCCACCCAAATTGACCGGCGGGCGCGGTGCGATTGCGGGGAATCGGTTAGACTTGTCTGGATAATGCATGGCGCGCATGCTGGCGCGCCGATCACGGAGAGGAGTCCCATTGCGCAGCGTTGAACCGATTCAGTGGACCCGCGAAGGCGTGGTGATGCTGGACCAGCGGCGGCTGCCGGGCGAGGTCGTGTATCACACGTATACCGATTACCGCGAGGTGGCGCGAGCGATCAAGGACATGGTGATCCGCGGGGCGCCGGCCATCGGAGTGGCGGCGGCGATGGGCATCGCCGTCGGCGTGGAGCGTTCGAAGGCGAAGACGCTCGCGGAACTGCGCGCCGAGTTCCCAGCGATTTGCGACACGATGGCGCGCACGCGGCCCACGGCTGTCGATCTCTTCTGGGCGATCGAGCGATTCAAGCGCCGCTTCGAAGAACTTGCGCGGGCAGCGGAGAAGAATGGCGCGGGCGGGATCGCTGCCATTCAGGCGGCGCTCGTTGAAGAGGCGCAGAAAGTCCACGAGGAACGCCGCGCGGCGGATGAACAGATCGGGCGATTCGGCGCGGAGCTGATGCCGCCGAGCGGGCGCGTGATGACGCAATGCAATGCGGGTGCGCTGGCGACCGGTGGAATCGGCACGGCGCTTGGCGTGATTCGCGTGGCTGTCGATACGGGACACAAAATCGAGGTGCTGGTCCCGGAGACGCGGCCGTATCTGCAAGGCGCGCGGCTGACGGCATGGGAACTGCACCAGGACCACATTCCTCTCACGCTGATCACCGACAACATGGTGGGGCATTTTTTGAAGACGGGAAACGTGGGCGCGGTGGTGGTGGGCGCGGACCGGATCGCGCGCAACGGCGACACGGCGAATAAGATCGGCACGTATGGAATTGCGGTGCTGGCGCGCGAGCACGGGATTCCGTTTTACGTCGCGGCGCCGATCTCGACGATCGACCTTTCGATTCCTTCGGGCGAGCACATTCCGATCGAAGAGCGCTCGCAGGAGGAAGTGACGCATCTCGCGGGGGTGCGCATCTCGGCTGAAGTGCGGGCCGCGCATCCGGCGTTTGATGTGACTCCCTCGAAATTTATCGCCGCAATTATTACGGAGCGCGGCGTGGCACGCGCGCCGTTCGAGAAATCACTTCACGAAGCCGTAGGTCGCCACTGATAGGACCTAGAGGTAATCATCGGCCGGGAGCGAGCACGCGAGCGGTTGCCGTGACATCGACTACATCTTGCGGGTGAAGCTCCGGGTTTTTCCGCAGCCTGTGAGCGCCTTCTATTCGTAGCGCAGCGCTTCGACCGGGTTTAGGCGGGCGGCTTTCCAGGCGGGGTAGACTCCGAAGAAGATGCCGATCATCCCGGCGACGGACACGCCGAGAGCGATCAGGAGAAACGAGACGGAGGCGGGGAACGACGGAATCGCCAGCCGCAGGAGCAGCACGAATGTGGAGCCGAGCACGACGCCGGTCGCGCCGCCCACCACCGCGAGCGTGACTGCCTCGAGCAAGAACTGCGTGAGGATATTGCTGCGGCGCGCGCCAATCGCTTTGCGCACTCCGATTTCGCGCGTCCGCTCGGTAACGCTGACGAGCATGATATTCATCACGCCGATCCCGCCCACGAGCAGCGCCACCGAGCCGACCGCCATCATGACGATAAAAATACCGCCCGAGATCTGCTTCCAGAGATCGAGGAACGTGTCGGTGGTGAGGATCGCGAAATCATCGTCGTCGTTGGAGGACAGCTTTCGCACGCGGCGCATGTACTCTTCCACTTCGTCCAGCACGGCGGGAAGATTCTGCGTTGTGTCGGCCTTGGCCATGAAGACGACGTTTTTGAATTCGGGATGCAGCTTGCGAATCACCGAAAAGGGGACCAGCGCGGTATTGTCCTCTGGATTTTCCCCTGTTCCCAGCGCCTGCTTCTGGATCTCCAGAACGCCAATTACGGTGAAGACGTGCCCTTCGAGCAGCACCTCCTGACCAATGGGATCTTCGCCGTTCGGAAAAAGCGTGTCGGCAGTGATATGGCCAAGCACGGTGACCGGGGAACGGTGGTCCTCATCCGTTTGATTGAAAAAGCGGCCGCGCTCGAGACCAAAGTCGCTGATCTGCGCGACTGCCGGGCCCTCTCCCGTCAGGATCACATTCTTTGCGCGAAGGTCGCCGCGCCGCACTTCGCTGGCGCCGGCTCCGACCGCGTAGTTCTCAATCTGCTCGACCGGAGCGGCGGCAACCACGTGCGGCAATTGTGTGAGGCCATCCACCCACGCGGGATTCAAATCCTTGCGCTGAAGGACTTTCGGAGAGAGGCGCCCGAGCGTGGCCCAGGAAAACTTGGAGATGATCACGGTGCTCGATCCGAGCTGTTGTATGTTACCGAGCACGTTGGAATTGAGGCCGTTGATTACCGCGCCGATCACGATGATCGTGGTGACGCCGATGACAATGCCCAGCACTGTGAGGAACGATCGCAGCGTATTTCGGCGCAGCACGTCGAAGGCGAGCGCGATCGATTCCTTGAAATCGGCGAAGCCGCGCCTATCCCTCAACGGACGCGTTGCCATTACTCGGACCTCAGCGCAACCACGGGGTCAAGCCGTGCCGCCTTCGAAGCTGGATAGACGCCGAAAAACAGGCCGACACTGGTCGCGACGATCAGCCCCATCAGGACCGACCAGATCTGCACGGAGCTGGGCAGCGAGGTCGTCAAGCTGACGACTTTGGCCAGTATGATGCCGAGAATCACGCCGCACGCGCCGCCGACCGCCGCGATGGTGGCGGACTCGATGAGGAACTGCATCCGGATATCGCTCTGGCGCGCGCCGAGCGATTTTCGGAGGCCGATCTCGCGCGTCCGCTCGGTGACCGAGACGAGCATGATATTCATGATCACGATGCCGCCGACGATCAGGGAGATGGAAGCGATGCCGATCGTGACGCCGAAGAAGGTG
>Ga0335075_10014527_pt1 | contig 11824 bp, 12 predicted proteins | sample Lox_Sample_24_FD_206723 | JGI IMG/M metagenome (GOLD analysis project Ga0335075, IMG submission 206723) | Soil microbial communities from Loxahatchee National Wildlife Refuge, Florida, United States - Lox_Sample_2.4 | ecosystem: Environmental > Terrestrial > Soil > Wetlands | place: USA... | reverse complement strand
CCGCTGTCACCTGGGGCTAGGGCGGAATGCTGGCCCCAGGTGACAGCCGAAGGTCGGCTAACTAACGATGTCTCCGTTCACCGGGAGGACGTGGCGCTTGAGCGATCTCCTGGTGTTTTGGCGTCCGACGGTCCGCGGCACGAGCTATGAGCGCCGCTGATGTCCCCGCGAGCGCCAGTTCGGCGAGGGCTGGGGTAACCAGGCCGGGGGACTTGCGGAGAGTGAGAACCGCACCGGCAATACCCGCGACGACGCTTCCCAGAATGCCGAACGCTGTGATCAGATCATCGGCCCGGCTGGGCAAGGCTTCCCCGTTGGGGTATCCCCGTGGCTGGTCAGGGCCAACTTCGATCGTCAGATCGGCGGACGCGCTTGGTCCCTCAGGGTCCGCCTCGCGGGCGGGCAGGATGGTCAGTGACATAGAGAGCTTCCTCCTTCAGAGTGAGTGATCCGGTCCTCCCATCGAGGACGCGGAAGCGGGAAGGCTGATCCGCTGTGGGGTCCGGCTGTGGCCGGACCTGCCGTCGGCGGCAGCCCGGGATGGGATGAAGGTCGCTCATGGTGGTGTCCTCTCCGTGGCCTTCGAGATGCAGGTTTACCTGCTGCTGCGATCCAGTCTACGGATGCTCAGCAGGCTACTGCAAGAAACGCAGAAAATTTATGCGTTGAGTGTGTTGTCAAGCTGCGCAAGACACAGTACTCTGATGGCTAGAGAGAGGAGGACGGGCAGCGGGAAGCTGTCAGATCGACACTCTCCCGCTGTTAAAGGAACCGTAGGCTTCGGGGGCGTCGCCCCCAGAAGGGAACACCGATGATCGCTTGCCTGGCCCGGCCGTTCGCACGGTCACAGCCACTTGGCGCACACCTCGCGGTCCCGTTGACCCGTAAGGCCGGAGATGAACTCCAGCGCCTTAAGGAAAGGACTCGCCTGTCCGAGACCGATGTCGTGAACCGCGCGATCACACTCTGCGAGTTCATCGACGCGCGACAGTGGGCCGGCCAGGAAATACTCGTCCGGGATAAGGAGACGCGGGAGACCTGGCTTGTCCGACTCAGCTAACCCGGCAGGACAGGCAGGGCCCGCACGTAGCCTCGCCTGGCCCCGTCAGACGGGGCCAGGCAGGCAGCAAGCCACCAGCCAGACTCTTACTGCTACGGGCCCAGGAGCCCAGGAAAGGAGAACACGATGAGTACGAACTTTACGTATAGGCAGGGCAGCTCGCCTGGCACGGCAGCCTCCCCGACGAGTCGCGGTAGCCCGCTGGGCCGCGGCCCGGCGGGCCCGGGCAAGGCGGTCAGGACCGCCAGAGAAAGGAGGCCGTCATGATCGAGGCATACGCGATCACCGCGGTCGCCCTGCTCGCCGCGGGCGCCGTAATCGGCTTCCTGATTTTCTTGGCACTGGGCATTCACCGCGAGGAGGCTGCCCGCAGTATGACCCTTCCTACGTCGGACCGGATCGCGCGTGGCGCCCGGGCCGCCACCGGCGCATACGCCCGCCTCCCGGGAGTGCTCCAGCAAGCCAGCCTTTCCCAGCAGGATTACCTGCCAGGCCAGCGGTAACACGATGACCATGCCGTCCGCGTCCGGCCCGAGCTTCCGTGTGACAGATGTCCGGGCCGGCCGCTCTCCCGTAACCCCTGGGTTGCCGATGCTCTAGTTCCAGGGGTCGTCGTCGTGCTCGGCGAACTCCGCCGCGGCCAGGAATGGCCGTATTTCCCCATCGGGGGCGAACCGGAAACTCAGCGCCCATCGGCTGAGCCTTGCCGTAGGTTCGTCCGGGTAGCGACTCATTTTTTCGAGAAGTTCCTCGGAGAGGTCTTTCCTGCCGTCAACAGCGGGTTGCGCGGTGGCGGTCAGCAGGTAGGCAGCCGCTCTGGCGGGGCGCCGCAGCCTTTCGGCGCGGGCGCCGTCCGCGTTCGCCAGATCAGTCAGGATGTACCGCAGCCTTTCCCGAACCTTTCTTGCCTGGTCGCCCGCACCCGCGACACCGAAGCAGTCGCCGACCGCGAATAGCGAAGCATGCATCTCGGTGAGGTGCGCTCTGGGCACTCCCTCAGATGTGGTCTCGCCACGCTGCACGTTCTTGTATGCGTGCTCACAGGCGTTAACGAGATCATTTTCGACTGATAGATCACGGTGCCTTTGCAGGAAACCCAGCGCGAACTCAGCGCGGATACGGAGCCACGTTTCGTTCTGCTCGGCCCTGAGCAGGGAACCCAAGGCCATGGCGACCGGCGCGGTCCATCCGCTGGTGACCACCGTCTCGATTGCCTCCCGGCGGTGCACGCCGGCGTTCTGCAAGAGCATGTGCCGGAACAGGTTCTTGGTGCCGGTAAGGAGGTGCTCGGGAATCCCGTGCTCGTCTAGCTCGTCCGCCGCCGCCTGAACATGCTTGAACCAGTCTTCGTTCACGTCAGGCCACTCGTTGCACACTTCCACCTCGGCGTCCATGACGTGCTCCAGCGTCACCGCCAGCCACTGCAGCCCGCTCTTTATATCAAGGCGGGTCGCGGGGTTCTTGAATTCAGCGATCAGCTGGTGCAGGTTCGCCCTGGCTTGTCGTTGTTCGGTCCGGCCCTGGCCGGCCGCCCGCTGCCATAGTCCCATCGCCGCTGTGCTGCGTTCGCGCAGAGTAGCGTTCCCGTCCCGGGCTCTGGCGAGCAAGGCCTCGCTGGCCCAGTCATTCCCAGGCGGCGACCAGTTGGCCGGGACGGTGACCGCGAGCTCGAGGTCCAGGCTTCTGCCCGCGTAAAGACTGTAATGCCGGAGTCTCCCGGAGTCCTGGGTGAGCTGGCGGACCCAGTTCTTCAGCGTGTCAGAATGGTTCTTCAGCGTGTCAGAATGCTTGCCATCCTCGGCGACCCTGACGAGCTTGGTGATTGCCCGCCATACCCGGAATCCCATCGGCGAATACCGCAACTGAGAGTCCAGGGGATCCATGACTGTCTCGAGCGCGTAGCCGCCCAGCATGCCGAGCAAGATCTGCGCGTCGTGATTCCTGGATGTGGGCGGTGCGGCAGAGATGAGAATTAGGCGCCGGACCAGCAGTTTCAGTTCGTCGTGGTACCGGTCCCTGATCGTGATGGTATTAGCCGCGCCCATCTTGCCCGCGGCCATGAACTCGGACAACAGCGCGGATGCCTGCAGCAAGACCTCGATCTCGTCGCCGGGCTGGTCCGCGAGAATCTTCCTGGTCCAGCTGGGCGGGACCCGCGCGGCCAGCGGACTGGCCACGATCGTGCCGTGTCGTCCCGCTGACAGCCGGAGAGCCAGTGATGACAGAGTCCCGGTGTCATCCAGGTCCGGGTTCAGCGTGCCGATGATCTCATCCAGCCCGGGCAGGTCCTGGGCGCGGGGGCCGTTCTGCAGGGCTCTCGATATGGCTGGCCCCGCGCTCCGGCTGCCTTGGCCGAGGCCGGCCCCCACGGCGATTTCGCCCTGCTTGTAGCCTCGTTCTTCCAGCAGTGCCAGCTGGCCGGCCAGCGCATACCGGAGCAGCTGCTCCGACGAGCTGACGTCGTCGACATCCTGACGGATACGTTTAATAGAAGTATTTCCGGCCATACGGCATCCCCACCCCAGATGTTGTCGTCATGGCACTCTATGTGTTGTGGGAATTTAGCAGGAAGTTGCGCAATATTCCATAGACGTTGCCTCCGTGCAACGTTCGCCGCACAGGATACGCAGCACAAATGGCTTATAAAAGTCCTGGCTTTCGCCCGATACCAGGCCAGAGAACACGGCGCACTGCCGCCCCTGCTATGTTCGAACTGATGAGCGGGGATACAAGCAGCACTATCGCCCTTAGAGGAATGGGAGTTCGTTCATATGGCAGTACTGCCCGCGAGTCCGGTGGCCCCCGCGGTGGGCAAGTCTGAGTCGTCGCGCTCTGATGACCAGGAGCCCACCGCGGCGGCGGACCTCGTGATAGTGCTTGAGCCCACGTCGGCGCCCCTGTCGCCGACCGGCACGATCTTCATCTAACGGCGCTGAGTGGCCGCAAGCCTGATGACCAGTGCAGCGGCCGCAGTCGGAAGTTCCGCAGCGCCCGGCTGCTCTTGTTGAGAAAGGCTGCGCCCAGACTCGGCCGGCCGGCCGGCGGGCTCGGGAGGTACTCTGCCGCTCATGGCGTCCCCGTCCTGGATGGCTGCAACTTCTCCGTCCCGGATGGCCACAAGCTTGATTTTTAGCGCAGCAGCCGCAGAGGGCAGCTCCACAGTGTCCGGCCGCTCTCGCAGAGAAGAGCTGTGCTCAGACTCGGTTGACCACCCGGCGGGCTCATAGAGCATCTGCCAGATGGCCTCATCGCCATCCTGACAGCACATCGTGCTGCACCCTTCTGCCTTCTCTTACGCCTGGGCGGTCCAGGCGGTGTAGTATGACGATATACAAGTCACATTCTGACTGCAAGTCCTATTTCGAAAGAATCTGAATATGATCTTGAATCTCAAGTTTTCATATCAAGCCACATGGGTACAGTATGCACATCCGCACCACCCGGGATCGCGAAAGAGCCAGCCGTGAAGGAGCACGATCACTTTCAGGAGTTGCTGGACACACTCGTCAAGCACTCGGGCATCGGCCAGGAGGTCCTGGGCGACGTGATGGCGCGAACGTCCCTGCGGGCCCCGCAGGAAACGTCCCGCATGGAGATCGCGGCAGGTTACCCGACCGCCCGACGACCCCGAGACCGGGGCGAAATCGCCCAGGGCACCGTCAGCAAAGCAGTCAAGGCACTGATGGATGAGGGCCTTCTGGAAGACGGGGAGAAACTCCTCCGGACTCCCGATGGCCGAATCCTCTCGCCGCTCCGCCTCGGCAGCCTTTACGCGACGGCAGGGGTGAAGGTCATCCAGGAAAAGGAGCAGCCCCGGCAAGTGACAGCGGTGCTGGTCGGCCTCGACAGCTCACATGTGCTCGGCAGAAGGGACGACACGGCCGACAGCTGGGACCAGGTAGCTGACCTGATCTACCGGCACGTGACTTCTCTCCGGGACGCCGCCGATCGGAAGAGGGCAAACGACGGGCTGCCACCGCTGCGGATGCTCGGGATAGGCGTGGAAGTAGGCGCGCCGGTCCATGACGGCCAGGTCATGCCGCTTCCACGCGGGAAGGCCAGGCAGCCTGTCCCGCTGGCAGAGAAACTGCATCGTCTTTTCGAGGCTGACCCAGACTTCGGCCGGCTCATCCCCGTAATAGTCGAGAACGACGTCAACGCCCTGGCGGTGCTGGCTATCCACGAGGTCCGCTACACCGATCCAGACCTCGTGGTGGTCGGTGTCTTCGATGAGGGAGTCGGCGGCGGGCTGGTCATGGACGGCCGCCTGCGCCGGGGCGGCAACGGGCGTGCCATGGAGATCGGCCATCTCGCCGTCGGTTTTGCGCCCGGCCAGGACACGGCCCAGAACCGGAGCGGTACTGGATTCAGTGCCCGCTGTTCCTGTGGCCAGCTGGGTCATGTGGACACGCTCGCGACGCCGAGCCGGATGGTCGAAGCGTTCGGCCACGGCACCCTGGAGCAGATCAGCAAGATCGATGCTCGTGACGGGGAGTTCAAGCGAGCACAGGAGGTACTCACGCGTGGCGGTGCCGCCCTCGGCCGAGCCCTGGCACACGTCAGCAACACCGCCAACCCGAACAGGGTAATCATGTACCTGCCGCCCTGCCTCGTTGCCGCCGAACGCGAACCGGACACCGCAGGTGCCGCTTATCTCACCGCCATGAGAACTGAGGTCGCTCGCGCGTTCGCGGCCAGTGACGAGCCCGATTACGTGCGGATCCGCGCATTCTCGCCGGATCCCCAGGAGGTCTCGCTGCTGGGAGCACGAGCCGCAGCGGTTTGCGTGCTGGAAAGCTTCATCGAGCACGCGCTTCGGCTCGACGGCTGCCGATCAGTACCCAGACGCGGTAGCCAGGCTCCCGCCGCCTAGTCCGCCCGGTGGTGCGGTGCGGGGTGCGTGACACCCCGCCGGACATTCCGTAACCGTCTCGTGAAACACCCCGAACCGGACGGCAGGACTCAGTACGGTTACGACCGGAAGCCCTCTTAACTAATCCAAAAGGAGCCTGATGGCCACGCTGCACGAGATGCTGCTCGCCCCCGACGTCGAACCTAAGGTCGTGACCGACGTCCTGGCGCTTGTCGACAACGAGCTGGCGAGCAAGTCCGGAATCTCCGGGACCGCGGTGAAGGTCGCCTTCAAGGCGATCACCACGTTCGCGCCGGGCTATTACCAGGAGACCGTCGCCTCCATGGTTCCGGACATGGTGGACCAGCTCGCCCCGTTCTGGGCGGACTTCCAGGCGTCAGGGAGCGCTGACTTCGGCGACTACCTCGTCAAGCGGAGCGACGAGGTAGTCCCGGCGATGCTCACGGTTACCGACGCCATGCGGGACCGCTCCGGCCGGGCCACGGTCGTGAAGGCGTACTCGGCGGTGCGCAACGGCGCCGGCAAGCACATCGAGGCCGCGCTGCCGAACCTTGGCGCCATGGTGCAGAAGTACGCCTGACTCGACGACAGGCACATCAGCACGCCCGCGGCGGCGCCGGTCACCGGACGACTGCCGCGGGCGTCGTGCTGTCCGGTCCGCTCGTAAGCAGGTCGGTAAGGATCGCGATGCGCTGGTCGTGGAAGTCCGGGCGCAGGCGTCCGGCGCGGGCCAGGCTGGCCAGACCGTGCATCGAACTCCAGGCGACCTCGGTCAGGGTTTCGGCGTCCCGGCTTCCCGCCAGTGGTTCGACGGCCTTCCGGATCTCGGCGAATGCGTCATGCAGCTGCACGGGCGCCTCGGGACGGCCGAACGGAAGACCGGTGGCCAGCGTGAACATGGCGTCGTAGAGCGCGGGGTTCGCCCCGGCGAACTCGGCGTATGCCGCCGCGGTGCCCCGGAGCGCGGCCTGCGGGGAACGTGCCTTGCTCGTGGCGTGGTGCAGGGCGGCGGCCAGTTCGCCGAACCCCTCGACGGCCACCGCCTCGATGATGGCGTCTCTGTTTTCGAAGTGGCTGTAGAGAACCGGCTGGCTGTATTCGATGCGGTCCGACAGCCGCCGGGTGGTCACGGCCTCCCAGCCTTCGGCCTCGGCCAGTTCGCGCGCGGCGGTGACGATGGCTTGACGGCGCCCGGCCCGTTCGCGCTCCCGGCGCTCCAGTCTGGTCACGCCCTGACTGTATCACTGCTAGGAAAATTATCGCTGATCACGGCATCGGCGGTGACTGCCGCCCCGCCCGCCAGGCTGTGGGAACTGCTGTGCGACACGAGCCGCAACCCCGAATGGGTGGCGGCCACCGCCGCGGTCACCCTGACCGACGGCCCGGCGCGCCTGGGCTCGACGTACGACGAGATCAACCCCATCATGGGACCCTGGCGCGCCAGAACCCGCTGGACGGTCATCGAGTTCGACCCGCCCACCCGCCAGGTCCACCGCTCCCAGGACGTCCCGTTCGCCAGCGAGTCCCTGGTGATCCTCGACGTCACGCCCTCCGGCGACGGCAGCAAGGTCACCGTGACCCTGCGGCAGCGTCCCTCGCTCGGAGCGCTTGGGACCAGCGTCCTGCGGCTGCTGAAGAGCCAGATGAGCAAGGACAACGAGCGCAGCGTCCGGAAACTCGCGGAACTCGCCGCGCGGTAATTCTGGTGACCGACCCGGGCATGGGATGACAGGCTGGTCACCGTGACGAAGCAGAGCACCGGGGACGAGGTACCCGAACGCTGGAACGCGGTTGGCCCCAAATCCGATGTGTGGATGGACCCGGCGCAGGACCCGAGGTACGCGAACGGCGCGGAGCTGGAAGGCGAGCGGGCGACGCTGCTGGACTACCTGCGGGCCTACCGGCTGGCGCTGGAACTGAAATGCGCCGATCTCGACGCCGAACAGCTTGCCCGCCGCTCGGTGCCGCCCTCCACGATGTCGCTGCTCGGCCTGATCCGGCACATGGCCGACGTGGAGCGCAACTGGTTCCGGCGGGTAATGGCCCGGGCCGACGCGCCGCCGCTGTACTGGTCAGACGATGTCGAGGACGCCGACTGGGCGGGCGCGGTCGCCGACCCGGCGGTCGTGGCCGGCGCCTGGCAGGCCTGGCGGGAAGAGGTCGCCTTCGCCGAGCAGTTCGTCGCCGGCTCACCCGACCTCGCCATCCGCAGCCCCATGCGAGACGGCACTACCGTCGCGCTGCGCGAGGTGATACTCCACATGATCGAGGAGTACGCCCGCCACCTCGGCCACGCCGACCTGCTCCGCGAGCGAATCGACGGCCGCGTCGGCCAGTAACCCCTAATACACCACGTAGCCGACCGGGAGGGTCCCGGCGTCCATCCGCATTACCGAGATCACCCCGGTCTGCGCCGCGTTACGGAATGGCACGACGTGCAGTCCCTTGGTCCCGTCCACGGCGATGTTCGCCCCCGGCACGTACCAGCCCGTGTCGTGGATCGCGACGCGGAGAACGGCCGGCGGCTGGTTCTCGACGCCGTTGTCGGTCCCGAAGGCGATCTGGTGCGCGGTTCCCGGCGCCACGCTGATCGCCGTCAGCGCTTTACTACCGAGGTTGAGCTGGCCTGACTGCAATTCCGCCTCCACAGGGACGCCTTGGACAGTGGTGAAGAAGTTTTCCTGGAGCTGGGACTGGTCGAGGGTGCGGCCGAGCGCGTTCGAGGTCCACTGGGTGCCGTCGGCCTCGGTGCTCAGGAGGTCGCACGTGCTGGGGCCGCAGATGTGCTCGCCGGCGCCGTAGTGCGCGGTCCACAGCCGCACGCTGGACCGGCTGATCTTCGCCTGGCTGAGCACCGGCAGGATGCTCGACTGCATCGTCGAGACGCTCGCGTAGACGCACGGCCGCTGGATGCCCCGCTGCTTCTGCCGCGTGTACCAGCCGGGAACGTCGCTCGGGACGGCCGCGTACTGTTCGACGTCGAGCGCGTCCGCGTTGACGCTGCCGTCCAGCGAGATGCTCAAGTGCGAGGCCTTGGGGAACGTCGAGACGATGTAGGCGTAGTTGGGCTGGTCGCCGACGCTGCCGTCGACATAACCCGCATACGCCTGCGCACCGGACGGAAACTGGTCGTTGTAGATCGTGTCGTACATTGTGATGGTGCTCACGGCATGACGGTAACGCCTTCGCTGGCAGCAGGGGAGCGAATAGATCGCCGTAATCCGCGACCCGGGCGAGCACGTCCGGGGCGGTGAAGATGAGATCTTCCGGCTTCCGGCAGCCGGCCACCTCGTCCCAGGTAACCGGCGTCGACACGGTGGGGTGGGTCCGGGCGCGCAGCGAGTAGGGCGCGATGGTGGTCTTGGACCCGTTGTTCTGGCTCCAGTCGATGAGCACCTTGCCGCTGCGCAGCGACTTCGTCATCCGCGACACCACCTGGCGGGGGTGATCGTTCTCCATCCCCTCGGCGAAGTCCTTCGCCCGCGCGCTGGCCTGCTCCGCGGTCAGGCCGCTGATCGGGGCGTACAGCTGGAGGCCCTTACCGCCCGACGTCTTCGGCAGCGGCCGCAGGCCTTCGGCCTCGAGCAGCGGGCGGAGTTCCTCCGCCACCCGGCAGCAGTCCACGACCGTGGCGGGCAGCCCGGGATCGAGGTCGAACACCAGCAGGTCCGGGCCCCGGCCGGGGAACCGCCACATCGGGACGTGCAGTTCGAGGCCGGCCAGGTTCGCCGCCCAGATCAGCGTGGCCAGGTCGTCGATGACCAGGTAGCTGACCGTGCTGCCTGGTTCGCGGGCCCGGGAGCTGCGCGACTCCACGTCCTCGGTGCGCACCCAGTCCGGCCGGTGGGCGGGCGCGTGCTTGGCGAAGAACGACTCGGCTTCGACACCTTCCGGGTAGCGCTTCAGCGTCATCGGCCGGCCGGCGACGTGCGGCAGCAGCACCGGCGATATCCGCTGGTAGTAGTCGAGCACCTCGGCCTTGGTGAACCCGTCCGCCGGGTACAGCACCTTCGTCAGGTTGCTGAGCGTCAGGGTCCGGCCGTCGATCTGGACGGGGATCTTGTCCACCACTATGTCTCCCTGACGACGTCGGCGGGGTCCTTGTCGTCCCGCAGCCCGTGGTAGACGGGGGCACGCATGCGCCCCTCCCGCGTCCAGCGGTCGAACGCCACCTCGGCCACCAGCTGGGGCTCCACCCAGACGGTGTTCCTGACGTCCTCCGCCGGCACCGGCTGGTCGAACGGGCTGTCCTTGCGGCGCAGCGGCGCCAGCTTGCGGGTCAGCATGCGCAGCGTGGCGTCGGTGAAGCCGGTGCCGACGTGCCCGCAGTAGATCAGGTCCCCGTCGTCGTGCACGCCGACGAGCAGCGAGCCGATCAGCCCGGCCCGGTTGCCCTTGCCCGGCTTCCAGCCGGCCACGACGACCTCCTGGCTGAACTTGTTCTTGATCTTCACCCAGCTCGACGCCCGGGCGCCCGGGTCGTACCGGGAGTCGAGGCGCTTCGCCACCACGCCCTCGAGATTGTTCGCGGCGGAGGCCGTGAGCACGTCGTCCACGTCCTCGCCGGGGAAATTGGGCGGGCAGAGCCAGCCGCTGCCGTTCGGAAAAATTGAAGTGAGCAGCCCACGGCGCTCGGAGTATGGGAGCGCGGTGAGCGGCCGGCCGTCTAGCTGCAGGACGTCGAAGGCGAGGTAGGTGACCGGCGTTTGCTCCGCCAGCCGCACGGCCTGCGCCGCCGAGGAGACGTGCATGCGCGGCTGCAGCGCCTCGAAATCGGGCCGGCCGTCGGTGAACGCGACGATCTCGCCGTCGAGCAGCACCTGCTTGTGCCCGATCGCGTGCGCGAGCCCGGCCAGCTCCGGGTAGGTGGCGGTGATGTTCTTGCCGGTCCGGGAGCCGAGCCGCAGCCGGCCGTTCTCGATGAACGCGAGCGCGCGGACGCCGTCCCACTTCATCTCCACCGCCCATTCGTCGCGGTTACGCGCCGGCGGTTTGCCTATCGTCGCGAGCATCGGCGTCAGCGTGGCCGGCAGCGGGAGCCGCTCGCGGTGGATCATCCAGTTCTTGCCGCCGGTCGCGAACAGCACGTAGCCGCCGCTGACGCGCTGGCCGTGCAGGGTCACCTTGACCTCGCGGTCGGTCCACTTCAGGACCTCGTAGGTGCCGTGGTCCCAGATGGAGACGCTGCCGGCGCCGTACTCGCCGCGGGGTATCTCGCCGTGGAACGTCGCGTACTCCATCGGGTGGTCCTCGGTGTGCACGGCCAGGTGGTTGACCGCGGGGTCGTCGGGGATGCCTTTCGGCAGCGCCCAGGACACGAGCACGCCGTCGTGTTCCAGCCGGAAGTCCCAGTGCAGCCGGCGCGCGTGGTGCTCTTGCACGACGAAGATGCCCCCCGGCTGGCCAGTCCCGTCTTTGGCGTCTTTGGCGTCTTTCGCGTCCTTGGGGACGGGCTCGGGCGTGCGCGACGGGTCGCGCTTTCCTCGGTACTCCGCGAGCCGGTCCACCCCTGGTGGGTACCCCGGCTGGGCGCGGATCTACCAGGATCTACCAGCGGTGGTGGGTGGCGTACGACGAGTTCTGGATGACCTCGGTGTCCTCGGGCGGCTCGTAGACCGACTGGACGGCAACCCGGCCGGGTCCGCGCAGCCGGACCCAGATGTTCCGGTAGCTCCAGCGGGGGTGCCAGAACGCCATGCCCATGTTCCGCGGGTACTCCAGGTGCAGGTGCACGTTCACCGAGACGTCCCGGTACAGCAGCGAACTCGGCTGCACGAGCAGCGACTCGCCGGGGCCCAGGTCGCGGATGAACGTGTTGCCCGGGGAGTGCAGCAACAGCAGGCCCGGCCGGTCGGCGGCCGTGAAGATGTCGCCGTACTGGCCCATCGGGT
>Ga0335075_10014526_pt1 | contig 11826 bp, 12 predicted proteins | sample Lox_Sample_24_FD_206723 | JGI IMG/M metagenome (GOLD analysis project Ga0335075, IMG submission 206723) | Soil microbial communities from Loxahatchee National Wildlife Refuge, Florida, United States - Lox_Sample_2.4 | ecosystem: Environmental > Terrestrial > Soil > Wetlands | place: USA... | reverse complement strand
CGAGGAGGAAAAAGGAAGACAGACAGGAACATCACAAGCATGAGTGGGAGGCATACCATGCGAGGAAGATCAGTGGAGCTATACAGATTCCCATATATCAGTCGGGGCGTCGAAAATGTCTCCAACCTTCGTGAGAGAAATTCGTAGGGGGTCAGATCAGCGCCTTTCAGAGCCTTTATCCTGTTAATCTCTCAAACAAAGTACGGAGCTGCAGCGTGCTCTACAACTTTGTACCTGAAAGTAGCTACCTGCAGGCAGGTTTGTCAATTAAGTTTCTACAGTGGTATTGCTTGATGAGCTCCTCCCCTGGAGATGGAGGGTTCGCGGTGTTTTCAGCTCCGCCTAAATGCCCTACCTATTACCAGCCACCACCTTCGACTACACTCCCACACTTGTCCTAACGCCGAAATTTTCACATTTGCCGTATCATTTCTGCCGCCTTCTGCTCCCCTAGCCCTTATCAAACTCCTATCAAGATGCTTCTTCTCCCGTATCCTGCAATTGCAATATTTTACCTGCTGCTCCGCCTTCCTTCTACAAATGGAGCGCCAAATTGCGCCGTTTGTTGGCCTGTTGGCTACTCTCAAGACCCAGTGGTCGGATTCGATTTCACGTTGGGCTACGGGTAGGTATTGGCATTTACCGATGATACATTGCTCTGGGTTATGACTAAGGCTTCGCAGAACATCAGTTGTCCGATTCCCGAACGGCACCTTCGCTAACGTAGCACGCGTCGAGGGAAATGAATCCTATCAATCATGGATGCTGCAAAATGCAATCGATGCTGGAACGACTGCAGACTTTGGCAAACCTTTGAGTATGACTTCAGACGAAAGCTCCGTTCAACCTGCCGATACGACCTCTTTTGACCTTCTTCGAACGGCTGCGACGCTACAAGATATCCTCCAACGCTTCTTTGGAAAGCTTGAGATAGAGCAACCTATCTGGCTCCGAATATCCGAGCAACACACCCCTCTACTTGAACTTATCGAAGTTCTCAAAGAACGAACCGAAACGTACTTGGATGGGACAATCGTCAACATTTCCGCTTCATTCCCAGTGTTCTTCAACACTACTCACAAAGCAAGTCTGACTACTGCCCTGACCCAAGCTGACCTTGACGACCCGGGCTGCCACCCGGATGGTAACGCTATGGGCACAGCCTTAACCGCCTCTAGAGTTGCTCAGTCACACTGCCCTCGATCCAATTTCGAATGCACACATGGGCCCGTTTGCTTTGAATGGGTTCTCGCTGTCGAGTACACTGAGATGGCAATAAGCGCCGCACTTTTCGAGTCACTCGTCGGGTATACTGCTTCGTTTTTAGATTGCAGTGCTTATTTTATCGAGGTGAAGGGGGCCAACGATGCCGCTGCCGCAACAGAAGATCAATCATTCTGGGACACTGTCCGATCACAAATACTTGATCTCGTCAAGCAAGGGCCTCACGGCAGCGAGATCTCACGGCTCCTCGTGTTTGGTACTTTGAGTCGCGATCCGCACTTACACAAAATACTAGGCGAGATATTGACCTTTGGGGGCCTGCAACAAGCCGGGTCATACCAAAGAGTCAGCACCAGCCACTGCGGTTCAACTCTTCAAACCTCGATGCAGCCAAACGAGACGGAAGACAATATCGATCCCATTTTTGCAGCTGCAAGAGGGGCAACTTTATACGGCCTACAGTCTATACTCGAACCCTGTCTACAGTCTTGCAGTATTCTGGCCTGTGAGGAGAAAAGAGGAAGAGTGTGGGAGACTTTTTTGGAAAAGCCCTTAGAGAGTTAAGAAGAATCTGTATGAAAGCTTGCCAGGCTGGGATGTAAAGAGTATCGAATGGCTAAAATGCTGTTAGTCCTTACTTCCTCAGCGAGTCTCCCACACACTCGCCCCCGCCTGATTGGCACCGACCAGCTCCCCTCCCTTCACTATGTCATTCCAATGGGTATTGGCCCCCGCCTACATGGTGCTGGCTGCCGGACATAGATGAGTCTTCTCTCGACTGATTTGTACAATTCCTTATTTAGGTATTGTGAGAGGATCGGGTCATGGAGGACAACATCGACAACAACAACCAGCTCTGGGGGGAGGAAGGGGACTTTGCCGTACACGCCAGCGTGTGCGAGGACTTTGACAGGGAACAGTTTCGGGCAACATGGGCCCAGAAATGGGGCCCCTGAAGAATTTACGGAGACACTGCACATACCCGTTCTAAGAATCCGCTCATAAAATCTCCTTTGCACCTCAGTTCCTTCTGGAGTTCTTCGTCATGGTGCAATTTTCATCTCGCAATCCGCCTTCATGCTCATTATGAGAGCCGGGCCCTCCACGCCCTCGTTCGACTCCTCTAACCCCTTGGCTCAACTTCTCTCGTCCCCGCGACCCTCTCTCATAGAGGAGCTCTACAATCTCATTTGATCTGATTACTTGCTATTTCGCCCTCCCCATATCACAAGGAAAGTCATTCCCGAAGATGGGCAGGAAAGGGGCAACTGAGGGTAGGAAGAGTCACGCAGAGTCGTAGAGCCTTTCCTCGGTGGCCGCTACATCACTCTGCACTGTTATGAGTCTTGGCATTGCTGGTCAGACCTGACTTCAAACCATACAAATATCTGCCAACCCTCAGATTAATCCTTTGTGACCTTCTCAGACTACGAGCAATCTATCCGGGCGAAATTGCCGAGAACCATCCCCAACTTGTAATTGCCATCACGACCAGGAAGAGCCTTTCTGCCGCTACGACAAGTCTCTCCTAGAGGGTCACCGCCTGGATGCAGTATTACCGCTGCGAGATGCTTCTTCTGACCAAATCCCGTTGCCCGCGCGTCGATAGCGTCTCGGTGTAAATTCATCTTCTGTAAGGCCGGGGCCTTTACGCGAACTTGACCACCACCTCCGTCACGACAAACTAAGATCGCCGGTAGTGCTATTGCGGACAATGACATTCTCTCATATGTGGCTACCAGCGGGTGAGCTGCAGGGGGACCTCAAATTATGACTATTGTTCTCTCTTGTAGCCCTTTCGCCCATCTAGCTTTGTCAGATGTTTGAGGACTAGGAGTGACAATTCCCACCCGTCGGTATTCTTCTCCGTTGCGTTGATTGTTGCGGAGGAGAGCGAGAGAATACACGTTATCATAAGAGAGGCTTCCATCTTTGATAGAAGAGACCGGTGAGTCTTGCACCAGAGCGATTTGCCAAATCTCTGTTCCCATCTCCAGCGATTCATCTGGGTAGAGCCTGCCGCCGTCTTCAAGGAAAATATGGTAATGAGGATAATAGCCGCTATTTCTCCACTCTTCCACACTTAGTAGACGAGTCTTCCAGACATGGCCCCTCAATGTGAGTTTACCAGTTTGTCGGGATATGGTTCCATGTGTTTCGACGTCAACTAATTCTGCAAGAAACTTGCTCGAGCAGCATGGCCGAATCACCGTATACCTCACCCGGCCCGTGACAGAGGCCCAAGACCAAGATGGAGCGATGGGTTCCGGATGACGACTACTTCCCAAATCTCTTCCCACGTATAGCCAAATGAGGCCATTCAAAAGCCACTCCTTCCAATTTCCTGCATAGTACGCATCTTTAGTTGATTTTTGGAATGCATCTGCCACTCCAGCCAGGGCTGCCAGCTTGTCAACCGAGTATGTGAGCCCGCGGGATGTGTAGTCTTCGATAATCTCGTGCCAATTCTCAGCGCCGAACTTCGATCGTATCTCAATATCCGTCGGCCGATACAGAATATAGCGAAGAACATTTTTCTGGTCAGAGATATCTGCCCAGGAGCCAAATCGTTGTGTAGAGTGGTGCTTCATCTCTGGCTCACTCTCCGACGCCTCTGCTGTTACACAAATCCAGCGGAGGCCGCTCACGTCATAGGCTAACATACGTCTTGAAAGGATTTCCTCCTGGAGAACCCATGATCGCTTGTACAATGGTGTTCTCAGCTGGTTGGTCGAGGAGGTTTGGACAATCGTGCAGTATAGCCATTCGCCAGTTTCTGATTCGATTGGTCTGGTAAGGATGCCATCGCGGCTGGCAAAGCAGCCAGATTGGCTACTGGTTGACTTTGCGGCGCTGATCGTGGCAACTGCATTGCTATATACGGCGCTCATTCGTGCAGCTTCTCTTTCCCAATCTGCAGTGGAATCTGCCGAAGCATTAGTAGACTCATAATCCGTGGATGGGAACGCACTGTCCTTGGATTATGCACAATGAATCAATCCATATATAGCGGAAGCCGAGTCTCCGGGTAATGGAAATGGCATCTTGAAAAGTCTTAGGCAGCGTCGACCAGGGTAGCCCTTTCTTTCGGTCTTCGATCGTATCTAAGGTTGTCCTCAGGGTCGGTGTGGAGCCCCAACTGTGGCTCAAGGCGAGATAGGATTGCTGGCTGTTGTCATCGCTGACTGGTTCTTCGAGAGTTGGTTCCCGCGCTCCATCATCGGACCATACGTTAATAAGACGGGTGGGGAGTTCGCTCTTACGCGTTAGGGCACAATGGGGATGGCTCAAGAGACACTCATCAAGCCAGTATCGCACAAGGCGGAAGCTAGCATTCGAGCCGGTATTGTCATCACCGCCATCGATGTTGGTGCATTCCCTTATGACAGTTTGACATGGGGCTGCAGAGATATTAGAAACAGGCACAATTCTAGCGGTCGCGGTAACGTACGAGATAGTTTGAGCTCTGTGAGAAAGACAATGCACCATGGTTCCCCAGGCTCTATTGCTACAGTGATGCAGTCCAACCCACCCGTGACGCGAAGCGAATCGGAAGCTTTCGGCTGTAGATCCTTAACTGCTGTGTAGAGAAGTGCGCGGCAAGATTGGCATTTTCCATTAGTGATTTCATTGATACGGTCCACCGTAAAGGAGACATGGTCCGGTTCAGTCTCCGGCCAGCAGCATTGATGAGGCATCCTGAAACTTGATAAGCTGGACAGTAATTCCGGAGTTAATTCTCAGCATGGATCTTTGCAAGTCTTTCGATCTGCTTACAGTTCACCTCATGGCCTGGAAATACGGATCTTAAGGTGAGCTGATAGCTCAATGGAGGTTTCTTGAACAACTTGAAGACGGAGTGAGTCAGTAGCCTGGAATACGAGAATTAAATTCGTTGAAAATTGGGCAGCGAATTGGTGGTTTCCATTCACGTTCACAACAGGATTAGACAGCATCGGGGCTCTTACCAACCAATTAAGGGCACTTTGTGGATGACATATCCCTGTGTTATGTAAGACGTAATTTACGAGAGTCTATCTCTAAGGCACATTTGGAGAGGACAAATCATGACCTGACATCAAAGATCCTGACAGTCGCTGTTTAGGGCATATCATCAATTTAGCCACTAAGGCGTTTCTGTTCGGCAAAAAAGCAGACGCCTTTGAAGACACCACAGATACTGCTCGCAAAAATGGTCATCTCGAAGCTCTGCGAGAGGAATGGGGGAAGCAGGGCCCGGTGGGGAAGCTCCATAATACAATCAAGTTCGTCGGGTGTACGCTGCAGAGGCGACAGGCCTTTCAGCGTCTAATGAAGGATGAATTACCTGGGAATATTGCTGGTAAGTTACCTCCTTACACATCCTCACCAATATGCCCTCCTCTTCCTCGGAAGGCGAATCCAACGTCCCTTTAACCTCTTCCATGATCCCTGATGTAGCGTAACACACCGAACGGGTCCTGAATCGAGAGGGCCTACGCGAATTCCATATTATAGAGCACATTCCCAATGTGTGCAAGGATAGCCGGATATCGAGCACCTGGCTTCACGGAGATGAACGCCATCGGATTGACGACAGGAGTATGCATAGATACTGGCGCTGTGGGCACTGTGCGGCGAGTGCTCTAGTTTAAGGTCGAAGAATCGTGAATGGATCCAATCGTGACAATCAGTGATTCCTTGAATGGACAGTAGACCTAAATTAGACTCTAGGGTCAGATCGTACACGTAGTAGGTTGAATCTAAGAAGTCTCGGGCGTTCCACGAATTGGAGCTAGTATCACAGGTCTGAGTACACTGGCATCACCGTTCTAGGGTACTGCTAAGGCTACTGTCGCTCGCTGACAATGCGCTGAGCCTGCCACTCGCGACCCTCCATAGTCTCTTCCTTTCTGGCGAAGCCCGCGCGGAGCTCAACATCGTGTGGCAAATTGATGACATTGAGGGATGCGAATGTCAAGCCCAATGGTTTAGACGGGGCTATATCTAACCACCAGGCGATTATCAGTCCTAATCGCTCACCATCGCCCTTTCCATGACCTATTTCCTCTTCCGGCAATACACCGGCTTAGCGGATGATCATCCGATGATCATCCATTCATCCCATCGCATCCTACGGTCTATAGCTTGTGTTGGGGAAGGAAGCTGAAGTGGTGATGACGTCCAGCATAGGCGGGGATTGATGGTCTATGGATGCCTCAGTGCTAGCGTAAGGCAGAGTATTTGCTAATGATCTTCTTCAGCGCATGAGCCAGAATCTCCCATGGAAAGACCTTGACGTCATTTTCGATGTTGCGAGGCTTGGGGTTGGGGAAGCCCATGATTGTTTTGAAGAAGTCCTCGCTCTCGGCCTTGGACTTGGAGACGATCAATGGTTTGAAGCCTTCCAAGTTACGCCGGATGCGGTTTCTCTCTTCAACAGTGAAGCGGATTGCAAGAAGGGACTCCAGAAGGAAGATCGTGTCAACGCTCGTGACGAAGCATTCCATTTTCTCCTCCCACCAGATGCAACTGATCGTAATGCTGTTGGGGTTTCGATCCTGGGGAGCGATGCTCTTGAAGTCGGCATGAATTGTGCTGCCATTTTGACGCCGGGTGAATTGAACTAGTCGTCGTCTGGCTTCAAACTCTTCGACAGACCATCTTTCGGCCATAGCGTCGAGGTCACCATTCAATTTCAACACCGCCTTGAGGGGGTAGGAAAAAAGAGCTTGCACTACCTGGGTCGAATAATAGAGCTCGATGTCTTCAGCGGAGGGTTCAACTTGTGGCGCGTGCATCAGAGCCTCCTCCAATTTGATTGCGTCGCCATCGCCAGAGCAATCCGACGAATCAATGTCCGAATCTGGAGCTGGAGGTGTATCACGTGATTCACGACCTCCGTGCTTGAGGTGCTTCACCGGCGGGGTCACTGGCTTCCTCTGCGATAAAACGGCGAAGCGGAAGCAAGTGGGACTATAATCAAGTTCAGTAAATCTTTGCCCAAGATGGACGAGATAAAATGTATGAGGGGGCTGGACAGTTCGGACCTACCAGAACTTGCCGCCTCGCCGCATCTCAACGTGCTTGGTGGAAGCGCCGCAGGACTTGAATGGACAGAAACTATCCTGTGCTTCGACGTCATTAAGCACGATAGTAATGGACAGCTCATCTCCTGGCTCAATCGCATTGCTCCAGAATGCAGGATTAAGCTTCCGTCCTAGGCGGGCATTTGTCACAAAATATTGGCCCATATTCACTCGATGTAGACCTTGTCGATTTGTGCAACCGTCAACAGTTCTAATACTGACCTGCCATTGCCTGCTCAGATCGTATAGAAGAAATCTCGTCTTGTTGAAGGCATCGCAAAATCTGACAGCTCAGCCTCGTCAAGGCCAAAAACGTGTTCCTCCATTAGACAACAACCATGATGCCTAGCGCCTTAGGCAAGGTCTAGGCGGCCGAGTCTTCCGGAGTTCGTTTCGGGCTTCTGGACGATGTAGCCTCTCGTCACCCCCTGCTCGCCTTCGGCTTACCCAACTCCGGTGCTAGTCGCGCCTGCTCTAGGGGCGGCATGACCCCTGGCTTAGATGGTGGTGAGCTCGATGAAGAAAAGTGAACTCTTGGCAACAACGTGGCAATCTCGAAATGTCAATCTCCTGTACCGCACGCAAGTCTCCTTTTCTGCTCAATATCAAAGCAAGATTCAACGCGCCACTGACCTGTTTGACTGGATAATCAATTGATCCAGTCCACTCGCATCTTCTCACGCCTCCTCCAGCCTTTATATGCAACCTGAGCCCCCTAGAGTATCCCAGAACGATTCTTTAGCCAGTTCCCAGAATCCCACTACTCTCAACCAGCATGGACTTTCAGATGAACATGACGGGTCCTCAGCGACTCTTCTCGGCAGAGAAGCCGTCGCAAGGACATCCGGCGCCTCCATCGAACCGGATGCTGCGTCGGTGTCCTCTGAAGGGTCTCGGCGCGGTCGCGACTCCCACTCCGGACGGTTGAACAGCACCAGCACCAGCAGTAGCTCGCAACGGAGCTCTCCAGTCACTCGTGTGGAAGAATATGAAAGACAACAGACATACTCGCGTAGGACATCCGACAGGATTACATTTCAGGTTATTCCTTCCGCTGCAGGTAGCAGAAGTAGAGTATCCATTGAAGAATTTCCAAATGGTACAATGGCACGGTACAATCTGACACTGGAAACCTTTTGCTAATGTCGAATAGAGGTCTTGACGCACATCTTGTCTCATTTGCCTCCGCAAACATTATCTGCAATGAGCCTTGTCTCTAAACGCTTTCATAACTTGGTCACTACACCACATGCTTGGAGAATTGCTTTTTCGAGATATTTCCCTGGTGCAGATGCCTTGAATGCTGTTACCGGGATACATAAGACTTCCACCAGGGGACACGAAATTCAGCTTTCAGAGAAGCGGTTCTTCACACGACTTAGTGCTTTAGCTTCGTGGCGAAGTGAATACATTCTGCGAACTCGGCTACTTCGATCCCTTGCTCGAGGCAAGCCTGCTCAGTTTCAGCCAGTCGGACGATCGTCTGGCAGTAGACATGCAGCCGGAATAAAATCCGCCGCCGTTGTCACCTACAGCTCAGGCCTTTTGTATCCGGTCAGCCATCTTCATGCGACTTTTGGTGTTGGTTTGAACAAGAAGCAACCACTTTTCTTGCATGGAGCTGTTGAGCAGGGAATAGCTACAAGTAGCGATCCGACCATTGGCAAGATTAACAGCTGGGGCGTTGGCGACTACGAAGCATTCAATCACTTTGCAGATTTGTTTGTGGGTGAAAGCGAATGGGGACTTGGGAGAGGTGAGATGGTGGGCATGCCAAACGTCATGGACCTTAGCCAGCCTTACGGTAAATTGTACGGCGAGGCCTGTCCCGGCGGTCGCCTATTTTTCACTTCCGTCGCTGAGCAGCGCGGTCGATTCCTCACGATTACTTCATCTCCCGCCCATGGGGCTGGGATTCCTGAAGTCACCATGATCGGCTGCTCTGTATGCTCTGTCTGGATCGCAAAGTCAGAATCAGTACTAAAGGCAACCAGTGGGGTGTTCGGCTTATTGGCAGGCTTTTCGAATGGTGTACTTGCGGCATATGCATTGGGTGTTAATCCAGTCCATGATCGGCGTTTTGAGAAGGGCGAAGGAACTGCAAGATGGGTACTCTGTCCCGGGGTGCCAATTATCGCTATAGTCGTGGACGAGAAGTTCTCTTATCGACGCCATTCCCATCGGCGGATCTGGGCTGTTGTGCTGAACGCTCTCGGTGAAGTGTTCTACCTGACTGACATACCCGTGCGGCCAGAATTCAAGGGTAAACCAGACCCAGGACAAATCGATCGACTGGCTTGGGACACTGGAAGAACTGTTGAGTGGAACTTGCTTGAGCAGACGCGTCGCCGTGCGAAGCCCGATCCCTATAATACTGCTGCAGTGGATGGAAGCTACAGTCCGCGTACGTCTTGTTACGCGCTTGGCCTGAGCAAAGAGCAGGTGCTAGCCGAGACAAAGGAGATCGAGAAGTTCATGACCTACAAGCCAAAACATTTCCAAAGTGTCTGCGAAGGTTGGGATATGCGTCGCAAGCTTGTGGTCGACTTCGCAGGCGACGATCGACATGGTGCAGGGGAGTCCGTCATTGTCCTTGATCTTGGGTCTGGGGAAGGCAAGTCGGCCACCATCCGGCGGTTTGCCCGGCGGAAGACCAAGATTGTGTCGGACTTTGATATTGAGCCCTATCCGGCAATCCAACAGATAATGCCGCGGTCGTCCATATTTGGCGCGCCAAGTAGCGTTGCAGAAGTGGGAGTAAGCGCATCTCCGAGGAGTACGCCCAGATCTCGAACATCCAGTCATGACGGAGATGATAATGCGTCTTACAAAGTTGATTGGCATATTTCGACGTATGAGTTTGGAGGCCTCAAGGGTGTCCAGATCTCAGCTCTTGCCACTGATGACTCTGAATTTGCGTTGATTGCGACAAGCGAAGATCCTTTGCTAGGAATGTCTGGTGGTTCGAATACGTCATCTCCGTTAGCCTCACCTCTCAGCCAGCTACCAATGTCCTCGTCGCCTTTCGAGATTCCAGGCCACCGCGGTCGCTTTCTCGCCGTCGGCACTACCACTGGAATTGTGATAATCTGGGACATGCGTGGCAACCTACCGCCTGCTCCTGACACCATTAATTCAGTCTCCCCTGTTGGTATGATATACACCGACTCACCACAAATCTCATGCCTCGCCTTGACCTCTTTATATGTTGTCCACGGCGGAAATGATGGGTTGGTTCAAGCTTGGGATCCGCTTGCATCTACAACCCAGCCGATTCGCACCTTGAACTCCCGTTTCTCGTCTCGTGCACGCAGACGTCTTATTCAAGCTCAGGCTTCTTTACAAGGGGTTGGCAATAACTACTATGCTGCTGGCGCTGTAGTTCTAGATCCTGACCCAACAGTTCTGCGGGGTATGGTCTCACTCGGCACACACCTGCGCTATTGGTCTTATAGCTCAACCTCTGCTGATGCGTATAAAAGCAGCAAGCGACGACAGCTCAAGCATCGCTCTGAACGGGGTAGCAATGCCACAGCGAACGAGCAGAGGTTCAGTCATACCGGTAGAGGGGCACTAGAGGACTACATCAGCATTGAGAAGGAAGAACTAGAGCGTGAGAAAGTTGCGAGACGGAAGGAGGATGAGCGGCTAAGCGGCAGGTTTGGTGTTGGTCTCCTTGGTGCGGGCGCGAGTGAGGAAGAGATGCTAGCGTATGCCACAATGCTGAGTGAGGAATCATGGACAAGTGATGAGGTTAGGCGAAGAGGTAGTGAAGAGGGCAGCGAGACAGTGCACGAAGAACAGGAGGTGGACCCGTCAATTGCTGAAGCAATCCGTTTGAGCTTGCTTGACGATGAGAATCCCGTACCACCCGTTAACGAGATACCAATTCGCTACGCCAAAAAGCATCATTCGGCAAGCCATACACTGGTTAGAGGCTTTGGAAGCAGCAGCAAAAGTCCTGCCACATTAGCAGAAGAGAATGATCTCGATTTCGCGTTGCAGCTGAGTCTCGCTGAGGAAAAGAGCAAGGTCATGGATGAAGAGGACTTTCCTGCATTATTGTCATCTCCAAGCCCGCCATCCTCCTCAGACGGCGGTAGAAAGAAGCGCAAGGGCAAGGGGAAAGGCAAGGCTAGTTGAATTTATGGGAGGAATGGGTTGTTTCATTTTTCTCCTGCTGTCCTTTCGATATAGCGAGCTACTCGAGCGGTAATGTGGCGGATTTCGGCATTCCATTCATAGATCTCTTTACAGATTGTCCATTCAATGTCTTGCAAAACGCGCACCTGTCTGTCAAAGACTCTGCATTATCTTCGGAATTGGATTTTATGTACCATTCGATCATACTCCCGAATTTTGTAGCCATCAATCTCGTGTTACCTCGTAACTCTGAAATGCAATCCCATTCGTAACGCTCGTCATGTAATATCTCGTTGAGACCATGAAACCGGCCCGTTTGCGTGATAAGCTCTCGTAATGTACAGCGGGCAATTCTTGGTATAATCTGCACGTCTTCTTCAACGCCCTTCAT
>Ga0335075_10014525_pt1 | contig 11826 bp, 13 predicted proteins | sample Lox_Sample_24_FD_206723 | JGI IMG/M metagenome (GOLD analysis project Ga0335075, IMG submission 206723) | Soil microbial communities from Loxahatchee National Wildlife Refuge, Florida, United States - Lox_Sample_2.4 | ecosystem: Environmental > Terrestrial > Soil > Wetlands | place: USA... | reverse complement strand
TTGGGTCGGCGTGGCTTCTACACGATCAGCGTGGACCTGTTTCGCATCGCGAGCGCCGCTGAGTTCGCGGAGGCGCTCGTGGCGGCGACGATCAGCAACCGGTCGGCCCTGCGTCGCTTGATTCACCAGACCCGGAAGGCGGGTCGGCTGGTCGCCGATGCGCTGCAGACCTCGGCCATCGTGAAGTCGAAGGCGCAGCTCGGCGAAGAGATCGAGATCGCGTTCAGCCCCGGGCTGGCGGGGCGCGATCCTGATCGCTATCTGGACTATGCGCTTGCGCTTCCGGGACGCATCGCGCAGGCAGACGACAAGCAGGCAGTTGTCTTCTTCGACGAGTTTCAGGAGATCGGCAGTCCCAACGAACCCTACGGCGACTCCGACCGCCTGACGAAGCGCATGCGTGCCATCTTCCAGCGCACCACCGGTGTCAGCTATCTGTTCGCGGGCAGTCTGGAGCACCTGATGCGCGATCTGTTCACGCCATCGGAACGAGCGCTTCACCAGTTCGGCGGATTTCACGACCTGCGACCGATCGAGGACGACGCCTGGCTCTCCGGGCTGGAGGAGCGCTTTGCCTCCGACGGGTGCAAGACGCTGCCCGGGGCGCTTGCGCGCATCATCGAGTACGGCGAGGGTCAGCCACGGAGCACGATGCTCGTCGCTCAGAAGAGCCATCTGACGACGGTCGAGCTCGGCTCGCGCGTGGTCGACCTCGCGGTGGTCGAGCAGGGCCTGCTGGCCGCAATGGCCGCCGACCGCGTCGCGCATGAGCAGATCCTCGAACGGATCCGCCGCTCCCACAAGCTCGGCCTGACCATCGCCGAGCGCGTCGCGCGCGGCCAGCCCGTCTATCGCGGCCTTTCCCGGGGAGCCGTTCGCCGTGCGCTCGACGCCCTGCGCGATACAGGCATCATCGAGAGCCATGGTCGTGGCGAGTGGCGCCTGTCCAACCCGTTGCTGCGGAGATACATCCAGACGATCTCCCCGCTGGGATAGCGCCGCATCTGGCGCATCTTGCGCCAGGTACGGCGCAAATGCGCGGTGGCGCTGTGTGGCGAGGCCAATTCACCTCCTGATCGGTGCCCATCAAGGAATCGCATCCGGCAACATCGGGACGTGGGATTCACGCGCGCTGAACTCGAGTCATTCCGCGGCCAGGAGGTCGACGACCTCCTCGGACCGAACCTCAAGCTCCTGTTCGTCGGGATCAACCCTGGCCTCTGGACCGCCGCGGTCCAGACCCATTTCGCCCATCCCGGCAACCGCTTCTACCCCGCGCTACTCCAGGCCGGGATCATCGAGCACCCGATCAATCCGACGACCGGGATGACCGACGAGGACCGGGCCGACCTCACCGCGCGCGGAATCGGGATCACCAACCTCGTCAAGCGGGCGACCGCTCGCGCGGCCGAGCTCAACGCCGCCGAACTCCGCGAGGGCGCCCACCGGCTGCTTGACCTGGTGGCACAACGTCGGCCCGGTGTCGTCGCGGTCGCCGGCATCACCGCCTACCGGCAGGCGTTCAGACAGCCCGCAGCCTCGCTCGGGCGCCAGCCGCAACAACACCCCAACGAATGGTCGGGCGCCGAACTCTGGGTGGTCCCCAACCCGAGCGGGCTCAACGCCCACGAGACGATCGCGAGCCTCGCAGCCGCCTACGCCGCGCCGGCCGCCGAGGCGGGCATCCTCGACAACTGACTCTCAGGCTCTATCGCGCTCTATCGCGACATCCCGATAAACCCGGCGGTCGCCCTCCGCGATTAGGAAGTCCTCCTTCACAATCGAGGGCGAATCCGAATGTGTGGCCCGACCCGCAGACGTACGGTCCTCCTCGCAATCCGCCCCGGCCAGCTGAGCTCGGGGCTCACGCGGAGAGGGGGACTCATGAGCAGTCAGCCAGAATGGTCGCGCTCCGGCGGAGCGCACGAGGAGGATGCGGACTCGCGGGACCTGAGGGCGCTCGGGTATGCACCGAAGCTGCACCGGGCGGTCGGGAGCTACACGTCGTTCGCGCTCGGGTTCTCGATGGTGTCGATCACGAGGGGATCTTCACCGCGTTCTCGACCGGGCTGATCCAGATCGGCGGGATCTCGATCTGGCTGTGGCTGCCGGTCATGGCGGGCGTGATAATCATCGCGTTCGTCTACAGGTCAAGACGGGTTGGATTACTTGATGAAGTGCGTCTTGTTGACGATGCTGAGCACCTTGGTGGCGGTGTAGCCGGTGTCGAAGGGGCCGTTGGGAGCGATTGGCTTGCCGAGGTAGACGCCGAAGGCTCCGGAGTGGCGTGCTTCGATGGTGACGATTGATGCGGCGACGAGCAGGTAGGCGGGGTTCATGATGTTGCCTGCCTGGCCGAGGTAGGCGTGCACGCCGGTGTTCTCGAGCTCAAACGCGGTCTCGGTGAACGTGTGCTTGTCGGTGACGACCTTGCCGAAGTCAAACGTGGGGCGCTTGACGGCTTGGGAGCCAAGTGCGGCCTTGAGCTTGGCCACGTGGGCGGCCTCGTCGCGCTTAACGGTGTCCAGGATGTGGGTCAGCTGCCGGTCGCCGCGCGCGAGGTGATGGCGTGACGCAGCGTCGTAGAACGCGCTCTCGAGGTATTCGAGGGTGAGGGCGTAGTTCAGGATGCCGATGTCACCTGCCCCAAAGCTCGCCGGCGGAGCGCCCACCGTCGCGGCGGATGCGACGCCCGGTACGAGCGCGCTCAGGATCGCGCCGCCACTCAGTGCGGCGCCTCCAGCGAGCGCACCCTTGCGCAGAAAGGCCAGTCGAGTATCGCCGGCGACGCGGTCGCTTGCCTCTCGGACGGCGCCGTCGACATCAACCTGATCAAGCTTGAAAGCCATACGAATCTTGCTCCTGTATAGGAAATGTCTGCCGCACATCTCATGCGGCGTTGGGGCTATTGCGCGCCCGGCCATCGGGCCGATCACGCAAAGGTTGTAAATGAACGCGACGTGACATTGGCCGCTACGGGACAAGCGTGGGCCAATTGACGGCAAGCTCGCCCGGGTGCAGCTGGCATTTGACTGCGCGTTGTGGTTCCAGTGCGGTGGCCTACGCGACCGGGGCGGGGGTGCGCTCGTCGCTGGTGTGCGGCATGGTCGCTGGCTGCTGTTCAACGGCCGTCAGCTGGTCGGGCTCGGTGTTAGTCGTGTCGTGGGGGTGTGATTCGCCACTGAGTGCGGACTTGAAGCCGCGCATGCCTTCGCCGAGTCCTTTGCCCATTTCGGGCAGACGCTTGGCGCCGAACACCATCAACACGACGATAAGCACGATTGCGATGTGAAGGGGATTCTCAAGACCCACGGGTGACTCCGATCGATTGAAAACTGATCCACACGTAGTACGCGCCAGGACCTGGGACGGATCAGCAATCCGGGTTGCGAACAAGGTCGCGCCAGCGCCCCGTGGAGCGTTGTGTTGATCGGCGACGGCGGCTCGCGCGCCGCGTGGACCAGGGTGACCATCGCGGCAGTGGCGGCTGTGCGTCACTCGGACTGACTGAGTGCACCGGCGCCCGCTGCTGGCGTTCACAGGCGCGTATCGACTCGATCGGCGGCGAGTCTGTGGTCGCGAAGTGCTCGGTTGCGCCGACGATGCACAGTTTGCTGCACGGGCGCCATGTCGGACTGGCTCCGCACCGAACGACCATTGAAATACGCGCGCTGCAGTAGTCGCGCGTACGGCCTCTGAGGCGTGTTGGATCAGTTAGGCGTGCTTAACGGCGTGGTGTGATCTGGCGACGGTGATGGTCTCGTATTGCGGGTGACCATGACCCGTGAGGAGGTCTCGATGACCGACATCAATACATCGGCGCAGGACGGACGCGAAGCGGGCGCCGTTGAGCAACTCGCTCGCGACGACGTTGAGCGCAAACGGTTCTTGAAGATGGCTGGCAAGGGTGTCGGTGGAGCGGCGATCGCCACCTCGCTGGGCGCGTTCATCGCCGCCTGCGGCAGCTCGTCGGGTGGCTCCTCGGGGTCCACCGGCGCGGCGGCTGCGACTGGGTCGACGACGGCGACGACGACGATGAGCGCGTCGAGCACCGCGATGTCGACGGATCTGCAGATCGTCAACTACGCGCTGACCTTGGAGTATCTGGAGTCGGAGTTCTACGCCAAGGTCGGGGCCAGCGGACTGTTCAAGGGCTCGACGCTGAAGACGCTGAAGTTGTTCGGCGGCGAGGAGTCCGAGCACGTCGTCGCGTTGCACAAGGTCGCGATGAGCTTGGGCAAGCCGGCGGCCAAGCCCACTGGGAAGTTTCCGATCAAGTCGGCCTCCCAGGTGGCGAAGCTGGCGGCGTCGGTCGAAAATCTCGGCGCAGCCGCGTATCTCGGCCAGGCCGCGCGGATCAAGAGCAAGGAGGTGCTTGCGGCTGCGCTGTCGATTCATTCGATCGAGGCGCGTCACGCGGCCACGCTGAACCTGTTGACCAAGCAGGACCCTACCCCCAACGGTGCGTTCGCCAAGCCGATGACCATGGCCCAGGTGCTGAAGGTCGTCAAGCCGTTCATCGCCTGAGCATTCGACCAGAGAGGACATCCCCATGACCACACATGATCCGATCAGTCCGGAGCTCGGCGCCGTCGAGGTGCACGGCGTGACCCGCGCCAGCTTCCTGCTCAAGGGCGCACTGGGCGCCGGCGCGCTGTTGGGCGCCTCCGCGGTGACCCCATTCGTCAGCAACGCATTGGCGGCGAGCGCGAGCTCGGACATCGACATCCTGAACTTCGCGCTCACCCTGGAGTACCTCGAAACGGACTTCTACCAGTCCAAGGCCAAGCAGATCGGCCTCAGCGGCGAAGCCAAGACCTACGCCAAGTCGTTCGGCGAGGAGGAGGCCGCCCACGTCGCCGCGCTGACCAAGGCGATCAAGGCCGCCGGCGGCAGGCCGGTCAAGAAGCCGACGTTCTCCTTCCCCGTCCATGATCAGAAGAGTTTCCTGAAACTCGCCTACACCCTGGAGAACGTCGGTGTCGGCGCCTACAACGGCGCAGGACCGTCGCTGAAGAGCAAGCAGCTGCTCGTCGCTGCCGGCGAGATCGTTCAGATCGAGGCGCGCCACGCCGCCACGGTGGCTGTCATCACCGGCGAGTCGATCACCCCCCATGGGGCGTTCGATAAGCCGCTGACCACGAAGCAGGTGCTCGCCAAGGCCGGCCCATTGATCAAGGGGTGACACGGGTGCGGTCCAGCGCGTCAGCGCCCGGTTCACTGTCGGCATGATCAGCCGGCTGCGACCGGTCGGCTATGACGACCGGCTGAGCGTCGTGGGCCATCTCGACGAGCTGCGCAGCCGGCTGTTCGTCTGCCTGGCCGTACTCGGGGTGGCCTTTGGGGTCTGCTTTTGGCAGAGCGGGCGGATCGAGCACCTGCTCAACCGCCCGCTCGACCATCTCTCCAAAGTTGCCCGAGACCACATCAGCGGCACCGCCAGCAACGAGGTCGCCGAACGCAGACAGCTACTGCAGGCCGCAAGCGCCGCACACCGCCTCCATCACTATCTGCCCACGGCGGCGGGGCAGACACTGCAGTCCTTCGTGCACCACCTCACCGCTGCCGCGGCCGCGCTGCCGGCGCACACGCCGGGAGAGGTCCCGATCACGACCAACCTGGCCGAGCCGTTCACGGTCTCGCTCACCGTCGCGTTCTACTTCGCGCTGGTGATCGCCTCACCGATCCTGCTCTACGAACTGTTCGCGTTCCTGCTGCCGGCGCTCACCGAGCAACAGCGCCGGATGATTCGCCCGACCCTGTTCACCGCTCCGCTGCTCTTCTTCGCCGGCATCATCTTCACCTACCTGGTCGTGCTGCCGGCCGCGATCAAGTTCCTGCAGGGGTACAACAGCTCGAACTTCAACTCCTTGATCGGCGCCCAGCCGCTCTACTCCTTCGAAACCCTGACCATGGCCGGGGTCGGCCTGGCATTCGAGATGCCGCTGATCCTGCTCGGCCTGCGCACGATCGGCGTCATCAACGGATCTACCCTCACCCGCCACTGGCGCTACGCGATCGTCGCCATCGCCATCATCGCCGCCGCGATGCCCGGCGCGGACCCGGTCACAACGGGACTGGAGACCGCGCCGCTGGTGATCCTGTTCCTCGCCTCGATCGTGCTGCTCAGACTCGCCGACCGACGCGACGCCCGCCAGACGATGAGCAGAACGGTCCAGGGCGTCGACCCGGCCTAACAGCCACCGCCGGCCTTCCTCATAGGTGGCTATTCGGGAGCGGGTGCCGCTTCGGCCGGCGGCTGATCCGGCATCACGCCCTCAGGCGATGATCCTGCCAACCACAGATCCTGTGACCGGAGCGTGATTCCCATCGCGGTGACGACACGCCACGGGTCATATCCCAGCGCCGCTGCACGTCGCGCCACCGCGATCGCCCGCTCATGCTCGGAATCACTCACCGAGTCACCCGAATACCCGCAGCCCACGCGGCCTATCACCAAGATCGCCCCCAGTCGCTGCGCACGACGGCGAGGACGGTGTCGATCACGACGGCGAGGCCAGCCCGAAACCTTGACGATCGTCGGGCGGCACCAGTGCAACCGGGCGGACGGGCGGACGGGATCTCCGAGGGCGCACGGAAGGTTGTGTCGTGATTCTGACGTTTGAGGAGGTTTGGGTGATCCGGACCGGGCGCTACGCAGCATTCCGCACAAGGGACTGAATCCGGCGCACGGAGGCGCGCAACCCATTTCATCGGGAGCAGGGGATGACCAAGCTGGATCTCACCCAGATCGACGTCGACGGCGCGCTGCAGGAGACCGCCGCAGCCGTGGCAGACGGACACACCCGCGCCGGGTTCCTGCGCAAGGCGGGGATGGCAGGCGGAGCGCTGGCCGGCGCCGGAGCAGTACTCGGCGCCCTCGCACCGGGCGCCAGCGCCGACGGCTGGTCAGGCCAGAACGGGCGCCCGCCCGCCGCCTACGGGCCCGGGGACATCGGGATCCTCAACTTCGCGCTCGCGCTCGAATACCTCGAGGCGGCGTTCTACAACCGCGCCACCACCCACATGCAGATCACCGACCCGGCCACCAAGGCATTCCTACAGACCACCACCCGCGACGAGAACGCACACGTCGCCGCTCTGCAGCAGGCGCTGGGCTCCAACGCGATCGCTCAGCCGCAGTTCAGATTCGACCACATTCCCGCCAACCAGAGCGCGTTTCAGCAGACCGCCTACGTGCTTGAGAACACCGGCGTGCACGCCTACCTCGGCCAGCTGACCAACATCTGCTCATCCGCCTACCTGGCCGCGGCCGGATCGATCGCACTCGTCGAAGGCCGCCACGCGGCCGTGATCGGATCGATCATCAACGACAGCCCCAGCGGGATCGCGCCCAACGGCCCGTTTGACACACCCCAGACCGCCGAACAGGTCATCGGCGAAGTCAACGCGACGCACTTCGTCGTCGGCGGCCTGCCCTCCTGATCGCCGCGCGAGGAAGACTGGAGGCCGGCAATCGCCGGCCTCCCGCAGACCCGGACTGACGGGACACCGAGCGCAGCGCGGTCAGGACCCTCGGATCGGGCTGGCCCACCCAACAGACCCAAGCCCCTCCCGACGTGCGCGCCTCGAAGAACGCCCGAAGTGCCTGGATTGCGCCCGGCTCGCACGCATCGGCGAGGCGAGGCAGCTTCCAGTTGACGGGCTTGACGCGTTGCGGGGTGCGGGACAATCGTCCCCGGCTCGTCCCGACGCGGCAGCCGGCACCGGCCACTCCGGCCCGTCTAGCTCCGACTCTGTCACCGAGTCAGCGGTGAGCTGAGGCGGCTCTTGCTCAGTCGGTGCGGTCGAGCGGGGGTTCGCGCGCCGCCGCACTGCTGAAACCGTTGAGCTCCGTGGTCGGCACATAACTCGGCTGGTGTGATCGACGCTTGACGCCTCCGTTCATTTCTCGCGAGGAGGTTGTCCCTCATGCTGGAGCGTTACTTCGTCAAGCCGACGACAGCCGATCGGATCCGGGCGAGCTGGATCGGATCGGAGATCGAGCAATACGTGGAATGGTTGGCCGAGCCGCGAGCTGGCCGCACACCGGCAACCCGTTCGGGGCACTGCAATCCCAGTTCACCAGGGTGCCGCACCCCAACCCGTACCGGCCGCGCCTCGGCATGACCCCGGAGCAGGAGGCCGAGCTGTGCCTCGACCTGCTCGAGGGGACGATCACCCGGGGAGTCGCCGGGGGGTGGCCGCGGTGATGATGGAGCCGATCCAGGGCAACGGCGGCCACATCGAGTTCCCCCAGAACTACTACGAGGGCGTCCGGGAGCTCTGCGACCGCCACGACATCCTGCTCATCTGGGACGAGGTGCAGACCGGGTTCGGGCGGACCGGTGAGATGTTCGCCGCCGACTGCTACGGCGTGACCCCGGACATCATCATCTTCGGCAAGGGCATCGGCGGAGGGTTCCCGCTGGCCGGAGTCCTCGCCAGCGAGCGGCTCGACGGCTTCGTGGTCGGCGACGACCAGCTGACGCTCGGCCAGTTCCCACCGTCGCTGGCCGCCGGCCTGGCCACGATCACGGCGATCCAGGACGACGAGCTCTGCACCCGGGCGACCGAGCACGGCGAGCACACCACTCGGCGCCTCAACGAGATGGCCGAGCGCCACCCGCTGATCGGTGACGTCCGCTGCCCCGGGCTGATGGTCGGCATCGAGCTCGTCACCGACCGCCAGACCAAGGAGCCTGCGACCCAGGAGCTGCAGGAGATCCTGCTGCTCGCCGAGGAGCGCGGCGTCCTGTTCGGCGAGAGCCGCTACGGCTCGCTGGGGAACTTCCTCAAGGTCAAGCCGCCGCTCGACATCTCCACCGAGCTGCTCGACCGGTCGCTCGACGTTCTCGATGAGGCGCTCACGATCACCGAGATGCACCGCTGAACCGTTACGATTGGCCGGCCGCAGGCCCGCCGGGGCGGGCAGGCGGCTGAGCTGGGGGCCCGGCGGCGAGCCAGACCGGGCCCCTTCACCAATCACACGGGGAGGGGCGTTCGACATGATGCCTGTCGTCTCGCGGCCAATGCGGTTCATCAGGACGTCCCGACGTGCGCTGCTCGTAGCCCCCGTCGTCGCCTGTGTGATCGCGGCCCCGAGTGCCACGGCCGCGATGCGCCCCGCGTTGGTCCTCAGCGGCCACGCCGCCAACAACACAGTCGTCGTGCGTGCCACTGGGACCGACGCCGGCATTTACTCCGTCGATGGCGGTCCGAGCAGGCGCTTCTCCGGCATCCGATCGCTGACCATCCGGGGTCACGGCGGCCACGACGTCTGCCGGATCGTCAACCCGCCACACGCGCTGTTCGCACCACCCGGCGGGATCAGATGCGAAGGGGGGAACCAACCCGGCCAGCCCCGCCGTGGCGTGCTCGACGTCAGCGGCGGCCGCGCGGCCACAAGCGCCTACCGTCCGGGCGCCGTGCCCGGCAGCGGGACGCTCGTGCATTCGCTGGGCCGGACACGGCAGGTGATCCGCTTCACCGGACTCGCGCCCGTCACCACCACCGCTTCAGCCGCTAACTACATATTCACCGATCCGATCGCGAATGACGTGGTGGGTGTGATCAGTGGAAGCACGTCAGGCACCTGGACGATCGAGTCGCTTGAGGACCCCAGCGCCTGGGAGAGCGAGACCTTCGCCAACCAGGAGGCGGTGACCATCAACGCGACCCACCCCGGGGACTCGATCACGCTTGAGCCGGCCTCGCAGGAGACCGGGCTGACTCAGCTCAACATGAACGCATCAGGATCGATCGCCGTGGTCGGAGCAGACGTTGGCGCGTCCACGCCGGTCGCGCTGAGCGCCGGAGACACGATCACCGGTGCCGGTCCCTCACCAGAGTTGGTCGGCGGCGCGCTCGCGGCCGTGGCGCCGAACGGGATCGGCCCGCTCACGGCGACCGTCCCGGGCTTCGCCGCCACGTCGACGAGCGGCTCGATCGAGCTGCACGATACCGGCTCACTCGCTGCCGGATCAGCATCCGGCCAGCTCGCGCAGACCGGCGTGTCCGCAGGGCAGAACGTGACCCTCAGTTCCACGGGGACGCTCAGCAATGACGGGGCCATCTCGGGAGCCGACGCGGAACTGAGCGCAAGCGCGCTTGATCTGACGAATGGCAGCGTGAGCGCTCCGGCGGTCACGCTGGCGCCGGTGAGCGACGGCGGCACGGTCGCGCTCGGAGGGGCTGGCGGCTCCGGAACTCTGGGCGTCAGCCAGGCGTCGCTCAACAGGATCCAGACCCCGGCGCTCACGATCGGCGGACCGACGACCGGCGCGATCACGATCGCTGCGCCGATTAGCGTGACTGCTGCTGGCCTGACGCTCGAGGGCACGGGCGGGTTCAGTGCATCCGGTGGCGGTGGGGTCACCGCCGCGGGGTCGTTGACCTTCAGCGACGACGGGGCCGGCGGCCGGCCGTGGACCATCGGTCCGACGTCCGTCGCCGACGGGGTCGGCTCCCCGGTCTCGTACACGGCGAGGAGCCTGGCAGTCAACGGTGGGTCGGGGAGTGACACGTTCGATGTGACACCGTCGACCACGACTCCGATGCGCGTCGATGGCGGCGGGCCGGCCGGTGGCACCTCCGGTGACTCGCTCACCTTCGAGGCGGGCGGGGCAGTGGTCACCGGGGCGGCGCAGGCGCCGCAGGGAGATCTGATCGCGGCCGGGCACGCGGATGTCCGCTACGCCTCGATCGAGCAGGTCCACGTGGCCAATCCCGGCTCGACGGGCTCGCCGACTGCGACGCCCGCACCGGCCTGCTCGCTGCTGGCGCGGACGAGCGCGGTGAGGACCGGCCGAGCTCGCAAACCGCCGCCCGCACCGTTCGGGCTCCTGGCCGCCTGCAGTCAGACGGCCCGAGCGTCGATCACCGGCACCCTGTCCGTGACCTCACGAGCGACGAGGCGTGGGCGGCGGAAGTCCAAGACGACCCGGATCGCGGTGAAGGTCGGTCCGGTCAAGCTGAGGGCGGGAAAGATCACCGCGATCGCGGTGAAGATTCCGGGTCCGGCGCTGGTGGCGCTTCGATCAGGCGCGCATGAGTCACTCTCACTCACCCTCACCGCGAAGGCCGGCGCTCACATGACGCGCGTGCGCGTCACCGTCAAACGGCTCTCCCGGGCACGATCGTCCTGAGCCTCGGCCCGCTGGGCAGCTCGGATTGCGGCGGCCTGCTCGCTGTTCATCCAGATCTCCCAGCGCCCCGACGCCGACTGGCGCGCGTCCAGGAACCGGTACGGGCGCCGGCCTTCGAACTCGCGCATCCGAAGCCGCGCCACTCCACCGAGCACCGACGCGATCCGGCGATGCGGCCAACCCAGCTGGTCCTCGACCACCGGAAACGGCCGCGGGTCGTCCGGCGCCGCCGCCAGCCCCCCGAGCAGCGCCCGCATCAGATCGCTGCAGCGGTCGTGGAAGCGCTCGATCTCGCCCCGGTCCTCCATCGCGTTGTGCGGGGCATGCTCGACACGAGGCACCGGGCGATGGTATGACAACGTCAGAGCAGCGGCAGGGGAGGGGAGAGAGTGTCGAGTGCCCCGATCGGCGTTCCCGTCTCCAACCCGGTGCCGAACGCGGCCTGGTAGGCGGCGAGGCTGTTCGGATAGCTCGCCAGCCCCTGGGCCCACGCGCCGTTGAAGAAGTAGGACTGGTAGGCGACGTTGTCGTTCGCGACGACCGCGGCGAGCGCCTCGACGTAGCCCGGGTCATCGCCGCCGCCCTCCTGGACCGTTGCGGGTGCCACACCCCATTCGGGGATGCTGATCGGCTTGCCGTGGGCCTGCGCGAACGCGAGCACCGTCCCCAGGCTGCCGGG
>Ga0335075_10014524_pt1 | contig 11826 bp, 4 predicted proteins | sample Lox_Sample_24_FD_206723 | JGI IMG/M metagenome (GOLD analysis project Ga0335075, IMG submission 206723) | Soil microbial communities from Loxahatchee National Wildlife Refuge, Florida, United States - Lox_Sample_2.4 | ecosystem: Environmental > Terrestrial > Soil > Wetlands | place: USA: Florida... | reverse complement strand
GCGAGGTTCAGGCGATCGGCACCAAGTTTCTCGTCCGCGCCGAGGCCGAGGGCACTGGGGTGGCCGTCACGCAGGGACAGGTCCACGTCAGCGATTGGGGTGGTTTCCTCAGCGCCGGCCAGCAGCTCGCGCCCAGGGCGGACGCCGTCACGCCGACACCGCGCCTGTCGTATCTGCTCGACTGGACGCGCGATCTCGTCGCCGCCGCGTCGCCGCCGCTGGTGCCGCCCAGCAGCTACGCCGGCGGCGCTCTCGTCGCCGTCGATCCCCAGGGACAGGCCGCCAATCTCAGCCTGCGCAAGTATCACATGGACGTTCACATTGAGGACGGCTTCGCCCGCACCACCATCGATCAAACGTACTTCAATCACACGCTCGGCCGGCTGGAGGGCACGTTCTTCTTTCCGCTGCCGGCCGACGCCTCGCTGTCGCGCCTGGCGATGTACGTCAACGGTCAATTGATGGAAGGCGGCATGGTCGAGCGCGACTATGGCCGCATCGTTTTCGATCAAATCGTCACCAAGATGAAGGATCCGGCCCTGCTCGAATGGGTGGATGGCCACACGTTTAAGATGCGGGTTTTCCCGCTGGAGCCGCGGCAAGAGAAGCGCATCATTCTCAGCTACACGCAGCGGCTGCCGAGCTTGTATGGCCGCTGCTCGTATCGCTTTCCGGCCGGCCACAGTCTCGGCGGCGTGCGCGACTGGTCGTTTCATGCCCGCGTCAAGGACGGCAAGAACTCGGCATGGCATTGTGCCTCGCACAGGTTGACGCCGCGTATCGAGCAGGGCGATTTGCTGCTCGATGCCCGTGCGCATCAAGCAGCGATGGAGCGCGATGTCGCACTGGATCTGACGGAGCCGAACACTGCCGAGGCGGTGCGCTTTTCCACGGCGAGGCAGGATGGACAGCGCTATCTGATGCTGCGTTATCGGCCGGAGCTGCCCGGCGCGGCGAAACGGCAGCGGCGCGATTGGGTGTTTCTGTTCGAGTCGTCGGCGGAGCGCGATCCGCTCTTGGCGCGCACGCAGGTCGAGATTGTCCGCACGCTGCTGGCCAACGCGGAGCACGATGACACCTTCGCCATCCTCACCGCCGGCACGCAGGTCCACGCATTCGCGCCGTCGCCGCTGCGCGCGACGCCGGACAACGTCACGGCGGCTGCAGCCTTCCTCGAAAAAGCGCATCTGCTCGGCGCGCTCGATCTCGACGCCGGTCTGACGGCCGCCGCCGAGCTGCTGAACCATAGCGAGCATCCGGTCCTCGTTCATCTGGGCTGCGGTCAGGCCATTCTCGGCGAGCGCCGCGCCGTCGTGCTGGCGAGTCGCATTCCGCTTCCGGCGTGCTATGTCGGCGTTGCGGTCGGCCAACGTGGAGCCTCCGACTTCATGCGCCGCGCCGCCGAACGCTGTCAAGGCCATGTCACTACGATCAATCCAGATGAACCGGTGGCCTGGCGCGCTTTCGATTTGCTCGCCACGCTGAACGCGCCGCGTTTGCTCGGCGTGCAGGTCGCCGAGAGCGAGGGAAAAATCCGCTTTCTCTGTCCGACCTCCACCGTGGCGCAGGGCGAGGAGCTGTGCGCCATCACGCGCTTGCCGGAGGGTATCCCGTTGCCGCGATCGGTGTGCGTCACCGGAACGCTCGATGGCCAGCCCTTTCGCACGGTGCTGGGCATCGATTCGGCGCGACCCGATGCCGCCTATCTGCCGCGTACCTGGGCGCGGCTGGAAATCGATCGCTTGCTCGCCGAGGATGCCGTCAAGAACAAGAACGCGATTATCGCCCTGAGCAAGGCGATGTATGTGATGACGCCGTACACGTCGCTGTTGGTACTGGAAAATGAGGCGATGTATGCGCAGTACAAGGTCGATCGCGGCCGCAAGGATCACTGGGCGATGTATCCGTGTCCGGCGAGGATTCCGGTGGTGTACGAGCCGCTCTCATCGAATGACCCCCGTTGGCTCGTTTTCTTCGATCCGATCACCGGACAACCACTCAATCCCCTCGATGATCCGAGGGCCGCTCCCGAAGGCTTGAACCAGGAAGGCAACCAGCTCGGTTTCTTCCCACCCGCTCAGGCGCTGGCTGTCAAAGCATCTTCGACAATCCAAATTCGGCCCAGCAATCTGATTATCAATCCGGACTCGCAGGCGCCTGCCGGACTTAATCAAGAGAATAATCAGCTCGGTTTCTTCCCGCCCGCTCAGGCGCTGGCCGTTAAAGCATCTTCGACGATCCACACCCGACCTAGTATTTTGGTTAGCGATCTCCCGCCTTACCGCATTGAGCTGGAAGTCCCCTCTATCAGTCGGGTGGCGAGTTACGCGGAATCCGACGCTCAGTTGAAGGAACGTATCCGTCGGGAGAACCGCGGACACAAGAACCTGGAACGCATCATCGAGGGGGCGGAATGGGATCGCGTCCTCATGCCCGATCCGGAGAAAATCCGCCAGCAAGCCCTGCAACGCGAGATCGACCACGCCCGCCATCGGCCGCCGCCGACGGACATCTGGTCGGCCCGCTCTCTCAATGCTCTGCTTCGCCATCTCATTGCCCAGCAGAAACAGAGTGTTCGCGGACCCAATGTCCCGCTCAGCGACGACATACTCTATCACATCAATCTGACGTTCGGTGAAAGTGGCGGCAACTTCGCCTTGTTAAAGGATAATGGCTGTCTGCAATGGCCGAAGCCGCTCCAACAGGGAGCGTTCAAGGAAGCGCGTGCGCGCCTCAATACGCTGATGCAATTCGCTTTCAACAACGTCAGCGCCGGCAGCACGCTCGACAGCTCCACCCTCAGCGACTTGCGCGTCCATTACCGCAAGCTGAAAGACACGCTGGATGCCAATGTCGGCCGGATGTCGCCGGAGGAATACATCGAGGCCGCTCGTTACCTGCGCGACGTTAAGAACACGATCACGGCCTTGAAGCATCCCAACGTCATCGCTCAGCTCAACGGCAACTGGAAGACGAAAGTCCGCGACGTGGCCCAGCTGGTGCGTTTTATGGGCGAGAAGAACCTGCGCTTCGCGCCGGCGGCGCCCAAGGATCAGGCGTCTTACGTCGCCCTCTACCAAGCCTTGGCCGCCTTCGATGCAGCGCTGCCACGCCCAACTGCTCCTGGCAAGCGTCGCACCGGATACGCCACGCTCGACGGATACGATACCTTTGCTGCCGACAATATCAATCCGCAATGGGCGAAAGAACGTCTTGCTGCCCTGCTGGCCGATCCGGAACAAGCGAAGCGGTCGTCGCTGTGGCGGTACGCCGCGCGCCTCGCCGACCAGCGGAAACAATATGACTCGGCTCTGCGATACCTCCGTCAAGCACTGGATCTGGAAAGGAATCAGCGACACGATCTTCTCTCGTTACGCCGCGATTTCACCTGGTTTCTGAGCCTTTCCGAGCAGCGAGTATGCGAACTGATCGCACAAAATCGCTCTGTGCCGCGCGAGCTGCTCGATTGGGTCATGGCCATTGCGGACCAGTGGCGCGCGGTGGACGGAATGGACGTGGAGCCTTGCGATCGCGCGGGGAACATCCTCCGTCTGGCCGGCGAACGCGAATTGGCCTGGAGTTATGTGACTTCGCCAGCGGCCTTGCAGCGAGGCACGGCGGCGGATTGGTTGGCATTAGCACTCCGGCAACACGCACGGAACGATTACGAGCTCGCCGAACGAGCCTTTGCCGTGGCCGCGTCGCTGGAGCCGGGCAATGCGGAAATCGTCTGGGAACGGGCATTGAACCACCGGGCAGCGGGTTGCCGCGACGCTGCTCATACACTCCTGCGGCAGCTCGACAACAGCAGCTGGGCGGAGCGGTATCGCGAATTCCAGCTCCGCGCGCGCTGCGCACTGGAGGAAGAGCGTTGATTGAGCTTGGCGAGGATCGAGACTTCCTCAGACGGGTATGGACGGCCCCTACCTATGGCGGAGTGGCGGAGTGGCGGAGTGGCGGCATCATGTGACGCGTACTGGCACGAGATGACACGACCGCCCGCTCCGTGCGCCGCCAGAACCGTTCCCAGAGAATGCCTGCCGATCTTCAAGGAAGCGACGGCGTGGAGATGGAGCGGCGGTTCGGCTTACGCTGGCGGAACTCGGACCATTCGATGTTCAGCTCGGCCAGGATGGGTTTGACCACATCCAGGAAGAAAATGTCCTCGTCGAAGATTTTCAGCTCGCGGATGGCCTGTACGCGCTGACGGCTGTTGGCCAGCATATCGACGGCCGGCATCGCGAACGTCTGGACGACGCGGCGCAGCGCCTCGATGGTGCCGGCGCGGTCGCGCTCCAGATACAGCAACGTTATCTGCTTGTAAAAATCGTGATGGGCACGCTCATCGACGCAGATGAGCCGAAGAACCTTCGACAGGGCCGGATCGCCCACCGGATCATTGTCCAGACAGCGGTTCAGGTTGCGGTAGTGCAGGAAGGTGGCCAGCTCCTGCGTCATGCCGTACAGGACCATGCCGATGGGACTGTCGTGCGGCAGGTTCCATTCATACTCGCCGACCAGCGTTTCGACCTCACGCAATTGGTCCTCGGTGCGCTGGCCGGATGCGATCAGCCAGTCGCCCATCGCCATCGAATGCTTGGCTTCCTCGTAGCCCCAGTTGGCGTGGAACCACTCGCGGCCGCGGCTGCGGCGCAGCAGGGGCCAGGCTTTCTCGATGTAATCGGGCAGGTACAGCTCGACGGTGCAAAAGGTTTCCAGCACGTCGCCGAGAGCGGGATTCAGATTGCGATTGACCTGGTCCCAGGGAATGTCTTCGCGGATCGACCAGCGGCGTTTCTTCTCGGCCTTGTCGAAAAACTCGCGAAACAGGCGATAATAGGCCTCTTCCAGCCCGGTGGTGTCCAGCTGCCGGGAAGGGACGTGAGGGAGCATACACGATTCTCCGTCGCTGTCAATCGGCGGGGGGCCGTCCAACTGCCTCGCTGAAGCCTCCTGGGACATTCAAGACCCGCCCGGTATATCAATGTTTCCCTTCCTTAGAAACATTTCGCTTCTCGGCGAATACTTTTGAGTTTATCCGCGCTGCTGAAACCTGTCAAAAAGTTTGAAGGGCGATTGGCAGCAAATGAGTCTTCGGAAAGATGCAGAAGAAGCGTTATCGTTCCTGCCTGTGCGGATTTGATCTTTTCTCATGCTGGAAGATTGGGCAAAATCGATCGCCTGCGACAATCCGAACGGGAAGAGGGATCGTTCCCTATTCGTCTCAAGGAGGATCCGGCCATGACGAGGAATACACTTCTGCTGATGGGGCTGATTGGTGTGATCGGCGCAATCTATCTGGCGACGCTGCGCGAGGGACAGGAATGGGGCGACGATTTCAGCCTTTATGTCGCACACGCTCGCAACATCGCTGAAGGACGCCCCTACGCGGACACCGGGTTTATTTATAATCCCGCCGATCCGGTCCTGTCGCCGCGAACCTATCCGCCGATTTTTCCCCTTCTGCTTGTGCCCGTGTATCTCGTCTTCGGAATAAATTTGACGGCCATGAAAGTGTTTGTCGTGTTCTTGTTCCTGCTCCTGCTGGGCGTGCTGGCCGTGCTTCTGCACAAACGCTTGCCCTTTCCCTACGTCCTGGGCTGCTTGGCGCTGTTTGCCCTGAACCCTTTTGTCTGGCAGCAGAAGGATCGCTTGCTGTCGGAGACGCCGTTCATGCTGTTTGCATACCTGGCCCTGGTGTTGGGAGAGAAGGCGCAAGAACAGACGGCCAGAGGGCGCGCATTGATGTGGGGCTTGCTGGCCGGGATGGCCATTTACCTGGCTTTCGGCACACGGACGGTCGGTATCGTGCTGGTTCCCAGCTTCCTTGTCTGCGACTGGCTGCGACGACGGCGGATAGGGATGGGTTCCGCGGCCATCGTGGGGGTGTTTCTGGCCGGCGTGGCGGCACAGAAGGGCTTGCTCGTGGTCGAGGGGAGCTACCTGGATCAGCTCGTTTTCGATCCCGCCCTGTATGCACGGATCGCGTTTTCTCTGGTGCGGGCGCTGGGGACTTTTTTGGATAACGGCTACAGCAATGATAACGGCTACAGCAATGCGGCGCGGTTGGTGCTGTTCGGCTGTCTGCTCGCTCCGGCGGCCTGGGCGTATCTGGCGCGATTGCGGGGAGGACTTCGCGCTCAGCCGCAAGCGGCCCAGGGATTGACCGTGTGCGAGCTGTTTGCCTTCTTCAATTGCCTGGTTCTCGTGTTCTGGCCAGCCGCCGAGTACGGACTGCGTTTCCTCCTGCCCATTCTGCCGCTGTTCTTTCTCTGGGTTGCCGAGGGATTGCACCGGCTCGCAGCGACTTCGCTCTCGCGCCTGGAAAAACCCGTCGCGGCAGGGCTGGCTGGGGCTGTGCTGCTTTCCTATGCCGGCTGGATCAGCCGTGCGGATGCCGGCATGATTCAAGAGGGCGTCAGCATGCCCGAAGCCGTGGCGCTGTTCGATTGGGTGCGCAAGGAGACCGATAGCCGCGATATCTTCCTGTTTCCCAAGCCGCGAGCATTTGCGCTGTACACGAGACGGCACGCGGTAGCGGATCAAAAGGCGGACGGTCCTCCGCGTCTGACCCGCACGATCCGCAAGCATGGCGTCACGCATGTGGTGGTGCATCAGCCAACGAGCGATCGGGCGTTCGCAAAAAACGGCCGGCTGGTGGAGATGGTCATCGCCGAAAACCCCTCCGGCTTCGAGAAAGTCTACGAAAACCGTGCGTTTCGCGTCTATCGCCTTCGCAGCCAAGGGCTGGCGAGAGTTTCTCCGCCGCGCTTTGCCGATTGCCGATGAAGCCGCGAGTCCAGAAACTAAGCTTATCGTCGTGATTCGCTTTCTCTGGACTCTAGCGGTGTGGCACGCATGAAATACGTCATCGTCATTCCGGACGGCTGTGCGGATGAACCTCAGGAATCGCTCGGCGGCAAGACGCCGCTGCAAGCGGCGCATAAGCCGAACATGGATCGCATCGCCCAGCAAGGCATCGTCGGTCGATCGAACAATGTGCCGCAGCCGCTGACGCCGGCCAGCGACGTGGCGACGCTAAGCCTGTTCGGCTACGATCCGCTCGTTGTCTACACTGGCCGAGCGCCGCTGGAGACGGCGGCAATGGGCATTCCTCTCGGACCCAACGACTGGGCCATCCGCTGTAACCTGGTCCATGTCGAGAAGGAGTGCATGCGCGACTTCACTGCCGGCCACATCACCAGCGAGGAGGGCCGGCCGCTCCTCGAAGCGCTGCAAGCGAAACTCGGCAGCTCGGAGCTCGAATTTCACCCCGGCGTCAGCTATCGCAACATTCTTGTCTACCGCCCCGCTCCCGGTAGGTCGGCCCCCTTCTCGGAACAGACGAAGACCCAGCCGCCGCATGACGTACCGGATCGCCCCATCGCCGACCATCTGCCCCAGGGCCCCGGAAGCGATTTGTTAAAGAGCTTGATGGAACGCAGCCGGGCGATCCTGAACGAGCATCCTGTCAACCAGGCCCGGCGTGCGAAGGGCAAACGCGACGCGAGCCAAATCTGGCTGTGGGGACAGGGACATGCACCGTCATTGAAACCATTTGCCGAAGTGTATGGCAAGCGCGGCGCGATCATCAGCGCCGTCGATCTCGTGCGCGGCGTCGGCGTTCTGCTGGGCTGGCAGCGCATCGACGCGCCGGGGGCGACCGGCTATCTCGATACCGATTACGCCGCCAAGGGGCGCGCCGCCGTCGCTGCTCTACCGGACTACGATCTGGTGTGCGTCCACGTCGAGGCGCCCGATGAGGCGTCCCACGAAGGAAAGGCCGACGAAAAGGTCAAGGCACTTGAGGAGATCGATCGTCACATCGTTGGCCCGCTGCTGGAGGCGCTGCCGGCGCAAGGCGATTGGCGGATTCTTGTGTCGCCGGATCACCGCACGCCGCTGCGGACACGGGCCCACGCTTACGGCATGGTGCCGTTCGCCTTCGCCGGCAGCGGCGTGTCGAGCAAAGGCCAGATGTCTTACGATGAAGTCGTGGCGGAGAAAAGTGAGCTGGCGATCGAAAAGGGGCACGAGCTGATGCGGCGATTCCTGAGTTAAGATTGACAGGCCAAGATCGATTTGGTATCGCCGCTCGTCCAAAATAAAACTTGGGCCGAACAACGGGCGTCGTTGTCGGCAGAGACGTATAAGCTAATGTCCCTTAGCTGCGTACAGCTCATGGATAACAAGCAGAATTTCGCTGGGGCCTGGTTGGATTTTGTGCCTCCTGCCCCGGTCGAGTACCTTCGGAGCTTCATCCGCAGTTATCATCGCGGTGCTCGCTCCGTCCGCATCGAGCCTGAGAATGCGACGAGCATTTCCCTGACTCGCCTGATCGCGAGCAACTATGGAAAGGCCGTTCGCATCAACGACGCGACGACCCCCGCGGACTGCTGGATTCTGGTTGACACCGATGCCGACGCCCTGTCCGCCCGGCTGCACGCGCTGATCGACACGCCCTGCCAGGTCGTCGCGCCTATCACCAGCCGCTATTATCAACAGCAGTCGTTCTACCTGCTGACGCTTCCCAAGGCGGGCACGCACCTGCTCTATGAGCTGATGCGATCTTTCCGGATCAATTATGGCGGGTCCGCACCGCCGACCCGCGCAGGCCACTACCATTCCCTGGTCCATCCACACACCCATACGATGGCCACGCACTTTTTCGAGGAGCTGGCCAACCATCCAGGAGGCGGCGCGGATCACCCGTTCTTTGCGCACCCGGCCCTGTTCATCTACCGCAACCCGATGGACATCGTCGTTTCGGAGACGTTCTATCTCATCCGAAAAGAGAAAACGCCGCTGGCCCATTACTACACCACGTTCTCCGACCATGAGCGCTGCCGGATCCTGATCGCCAGCGATCCGCTCATCGCGGGTATCCGCGACCGGGTACGGGCCTACGTGGCCTGGCCGCGCCTGCCGAACGTCATCCCGATCAGCTTCGAGGAATTGATCGGTCCCCAGGGTGGCGGCTCCAGCGAGGCGCAGCAGCGGACCATCTGGTCGCTTCAGCTCAAGCTGCATGTGCCCGGCAATCCCCAGGAGCACGGCGAACGCCTCTTCAACCCCGGCAGCTGGACTTTCCGCAAGGGGAGCATCAACGGCCATCGCGAGTTCTTCCGCGACGAGCATTACGAAGCGTTTCGCGGCCTGAAGCAAGATTTCATGCACGAGCTGGGCTACGACATCGATGACTCCTTTGAGACCGGCTACCTGCCGCGCTTCGTGGAGTCGTATCGTCGCCGCCCCTTGCAGCTACAAGCCGCTGCCTGAGTTGCGAGCGATTGGGGAAGCTCTCAATGCATTTCTATTTGTCGGGCTTGGGCGGCGGCGGCGCTCCGGGCACCGACGGCTGGTAGCGCAACAGCAAATCGCCGCTTCGCCGCGTGCTCGGCTGCAAGCTGCCGAGCACCAGCGCGACCTTGGTTTTGATCAGCTCATCGAGCTTCGGATCGGCATACATCGCCGCGAGGGCACCCGCCTGAGCGCGTGTCAGCAGCGGGCTGAATTGCTGGATAGTGCGCACCAGGGCATTGGCCGCGGCAATGCGCACTGCCGTCGTCCGCTTGGGGTCCGCCAGCACGTTGGCCAGCACGATCTGCGCTTCCTGCGCCTCGTCCCTCTTGAGCCGGGCAGCCACTTCGACGGCGAAGCCCTGGCCTTTCGGCGTCAGCTTGCTCGGCGCTCGCAACGCCTCCAGAACGGTGGGGCCGGCCGGCGCGACATCGTAGCCGGCAATTTCGCCGCGCGCCAGGCGGGCCAGGCTCTCGATCGAATGTTCAGCATAATCTTTCAATTCCTTCACCGACAATGTCGGATTGGCCGGATCGTCGAGCCGCGACTGGATGAGCGGTTTCAGGGCGAGGCCATCGAGAGCGAATGTGGCCGGAATGACCGTGATGTTCGGCCAGCGCGTGGCGTAGCGGCGCAAGGCTTCTTCTCGACGGGCGGCTTCACCAAGCAAGAGATTGCGCTGGCGCGGGTCGTCGGGCAGACGGCCGGATGCATCTGCTCTCGGCGGGGCGGACGTGAGGAGGATCGGCAGCCGGCTGGCGAAGCGATCGGCGCGCAGCTGTCCGAGCAGCTGGGCGAGGCCGGGATTGGGAAGCTCCTCTTCGAAAAGCAGAAGGGCGATGTCGGAGGCCTGGCCAAGACGCTGCATCATCTCGCGGCCGCTGGCGACGGCAACGGCGTCGTAGCCGGCCGCGCCGACGGCGGCGGCGACACGGTTGCGGATGTCCTCGTTGAAGTAGCCGATCAGCACCTTGGGCCGCTGCTTCCGCTCAGGCTCCGCGGCGACGGCGCGGCGGAACACCTCGACGACGCGCGTGGTCGCCAGGCTGAGCGCCGAATCGGGGATTTGCAGCAAGGCGTCCGCCGCGGCCATCTCGACGCGGCGATCCGGATAGTACAGCGCCCGCACCAGCGGCGGTTGCTGACGGCCCATCGGCCGCACGGCCCGGACCTCCTTGCGCTCGCCCAGGTCGCGCACGGCGCCGAGAATCACCGGGACGCGATGCTCTGTCAAAGCGCGCTCCAACACGGCGTTGACGAGGTCGGGCTGCACCGTGCCGAGCAGATCATGGACCTTCGGCGCCGCTCGTTCCAGGGGCTTGTCGAGGCCCGCTTTCGATTGCGTCTTATCGAGAATCAGACTGAGTAGGATCATCTGGGCCGGCGTGTAGGCGGGATCGAGCTGCAAGGCCTGGCCAGCGAAGCGGACTCCATAATATTCTTCGGCCCTGTCCACATCGACGGTCGAGGCGCCCGGCCAGCCCGCGACGACCTGCTTGCCATCCCAGCGCCAGATCGTGACGGCTTTCGGATCGGCGAACTTGACGCGATGCAGATAGTAGCGCTCGGCCAGGCGTGTCAGCTCGATGCGGGAAGGCGACAGCTTGTCTGGCTTCGTCTCCAGGAAATAACTCAGCGCCGACAGAGCTTCGCTGCGAACCTCATCCGGCTGCGACGGCGATTTGGCCAAAAACCACAGGTTAGGCACGACCAGCTCCACGACGCGCCGGGAGTAGCGTTTGCGGAAAATGCGGATGAGATCGATCTGCACGCGTGGAATGTTGCTGTCCAGGGCGGCGACCATCGGCTCGATGGTGTCCGGCCCCAGTCGCTCCAGCGCGGCGAGATAGCGGACGCGCTCCTCGGCATCCGCCTTTTGCAGCGCCTCAATCAGGTAGGGCACGACGTAGGCCCCCGATTTGGCCAGCTCCTTCAAGGCGTAAGCGTTCTCTTCCGGGGTGGCGGTGAGGTTCTTGATGTAGGCCTGGATGCGGAGGGGATCGCGGCGGACCTTGTTGACGGCTTCGGTGACGCGCTGGATGAGCTTCTCGACGTTATCGAGCGCTTCCTTGTTGGTCTTGGGATCGTCGGACCAGGTGCGGATGTTGCGCAGCCGCAGGAAGGCGGAGACGCCTACCTCGTCGGCCAGCTTGACGAGATCGGCGTCGGGCGGCTTGAAATTGACCAGGTTGCGTAGATGAACGGCGGCCAGGTCGTATTTGCCGACCTCGATCTCGAACTGCATTGCTTTCCAGTATTCGGCCGTATTGGTCGGCCGTTTGAAGAAGCGACGATAATCGTCTTCGTCGTCCGTGAGGCGTTTTCGCGGTGGAGCGCCGGGTTGTCCAGGCTTGCCTTTGTCCTGCGCCGCCGAGGACGTCAGGAAAGCGCTCATCACGAATAACAACAGGCTGAGATGCAAAAGACGGGATCGCATGACGGGGGCCTCTTCGGTAATCGCGGAAAGGGATTCGTTTAGCCGCGACGCGCAGAGGGGCGCGTACCCGCTGCGCTGAGCCGGGCCCA
>Ga0335075_10014523_pt1 | contig 11826 bp, 7 predicted proteins | sample Lox_Sample_24_FD_206723 | JGI IMG/M metagenome (GOLD analysis project Ga0335075, IMG submission 206723) | Soil microbial communities from Loxahatchee National Wildlife Refuge, Florida, United States - Lox_Sample_2.4 | ecosystem: Environmental > Terrestrial > Soil > Wetlands | place: USA: Florida... | reverse complement strand
ACCTGTAGAGGAATGGAATGCTCCGCCTGTGACCGACCGAAACTCGCGATATTTAGATTTTGTGTGAAGGTGTAGTAATTGATATTCCGCAGGAGCATCTCCATCTCGCACGACAATTAAGAAATCCAACGGCGTGGTGAGAGAGGTCGGACTATGCTCGCCATTGATGTGTCCGTTGATGTCTCCTTTGACAATTCCATCCGTCGCAAGAGATTTCATAAATCCACCGGTCTTGGTGTTCACCACTTCCGCCTGAAGATTGGTGTAGACGCCTTGCGACCCGTAGTACACCCCGATATCGGTAGGGTACTCACTTCGACCTATGTTCGGCGTCGGTGGTGCCGCAGGCGCATTCTTAGCGATCATTGCCGCCATCACCGCATCGGACACGCCCGCTTGCTTCAGGGCGATCAGGTCATTCGCAGACAAAGAAAAATGGGCTGGCTGCGAGTTGATGGAAGAGATGACGATCGAATCGCTCATCCCCGCCTTCACCATTTTGATAACGGAATCGTTGGTGTTGCTAAACTGCTGCGCGGCCGCGATGCCAAGGCTGAGAGCGAGAATTACAAAAAGGAAGCGAGTCTTCATGTTTTCATTTCCTTGAACTCAAAAGGTGGAAAATTCGATCAAGTCTAGCATTCGCAACGCGCGTCGTCATCACGATTCCTGGCTTATGGAGTCCGCATAGCAATCGAAGACCCCTTTCCTTCATCAACCCAATCGCGTCAGAACTGCATCTCTTTAAGATAAGAGTCAAGACTGGAGGCACTCCCCCAATGCAGCACTCTTCCTCTTCTTCGCCCCGGGTTTCACTTCCCTTTACAGATCGTGAACTCCCAGCCGCTGCGCGCGTGATAGGCGCAATCCCAGCGGACGAAGTCGTGAGCGTGTCCGTCATCGTAAAACGAAAACAGCCGCTCGATCTTCCCAGCCTGCGCGGTCGGCATTTGTCACGCAGGGAATTCACCAGCAAGTATGCCTCGAGCGTGGAGACGTTCGATCAGTTACGCCGCTTTGCGGAACAACATGGATTGTCCATCGATGCCAATGCGTCGAGCCTCGATCGTCGTACCCTGGTCCTGACCGGCATGGCAGAGCAGATGCAGCAGGCTTTTGGAGTGGAGCTGCAGCAGGTGGAGCATGAGGGTCGGCACTATCGCGTTCACAAGCAGCCCGTGAGTATGCCGAAGGAATACGCTTCTATGGTGGACGCAGTGCTGGGACTGGACACGCGGCCGCAAGCGCAATCGCATCTTCGCAAGCTGAAAGATTTGCGACCGGCAGCGGCGGATGCGCAAAGCTATCTGCCGCGACAGGTGGCTGAGTTTTATAATTTCCCGACAGACGTGGACGGCAGCGGCGAAACCATCGCCATTCTTGAGCTGGGGGGCGGATTCACGACGGCGGATATTCAGCAATATTTTCAGAACCAGAACATCACTCCGCCGCAGGTGATTGCGGTTTCAGTGGATGGAGGCACAAACTCGCCGACGAATCCCAGCGGCGCCGACAGCGAGGTGATGCTGGACATTGAAGTGGCCGGAAGCGTGGCTCCAGCGGCGAGAATTGCCGTGTATTTCACTCCTAACACTGACCAGGGATTTATCGATGCATTGACCACGGCAATTCACGACACTGCTAATCATCCCTCGGTGATTTCGATCAGTTGGGGCGGTCCGGAATCAAGCTGGACGCAGCAGGCGATAACCGCGTTGGACGATGCATGTCAGTCTGCGGCGGCATTGGGCATCAGCATTACGGTAGCGTGCGGAGATAGCGGGTCCACAGATGGCGTCAGCGATGGAAAGAATCATGTCGATTTTCCTGCGTCCAGTCCGCATGTGCTGGCGTGCGGAGGCACGAAGATTACCGTTAGCGGAAACACGTTGACGAACGAAGTGGTTTGGAACGATGAAGCGCAAAACGGCGGCGCGACGGGCGGTGGAGTCAGCACCGTGTTCGCGCTGCCCACTTGGCAGCAGAATGCGAATATTTCAGGCGCAACCAATGGCGGCAGCGGACGCGGATTGCCTGATGTTGCGGGAGATGCTGCACCGGCGACCGGCTACTCCATTGAGGTGGACGGGGAGACAGAGGTGGTCGGCGGAACGAGCGCGGTTGCGCCGTTGTGGGCCGGGTTGATTGCGCTTTTGAATCAAAAGCTGGGCAAGCCGGTGGGATTTTTGAACCCACAAATCTATCCAATGCTGGGTACGGCAGCATTTCGCGACATCACACAAGGCACCAATGGCGCTTACAACGCAGGAGCGGGCTGGGATGCGTGTACCGGCCTTGGGTCCCCTGTGGGGAATATCCTGGAGACGAAGCTTTGAGCAGAGAATGTAACCACAACAGTTACATTGATTCTTCAGCTGGATGCAGGACAGGTTTTCCCTTCTCGTCGATATGAATCCTGCCCATCGGGTGATCGTGGTCGTGAGTAAACAAGACCAGCCATTTCTCTGGAATTGCGCGACGATAGAAGCGCTTGCGCTCTTCAATGCAGGTCAGCGGAAATAGATCGTAGCCCATGACCCAGGTACTATCCAGATGCGCGCTGGTCGGAATTAGATCCGAAATGTAAGTAGCGCGTTTGCCGGCCGAATCAATATGGATCGCCATCAACTGAGCTGTGTGGCCAGGAAACAATTCACATGTAATTCCTGGAACGATTTCAAAGATCTTCCCCGCAGTGTGGCCCTCCAGAAGCGTCATCTGACCGGATGCGATCAGCGGATCGTAATTGTCGCTGATGTAGCTGATGCGGTCACGCTCCAATTGCCGATGGCCATGCTCTACCTCCCCTTGATGAGCAAAGTAATGGGCATTGGGAAACATAGGAACAATCTGGCCGGATTCGCTGCGGACCGTATTCCATCCGCAGTGATCGAAATGCAGATGCGAGTTGATGACGACGTTGACTTCCTCTGGCCGCACGTCTGCGGCTTCCAAGCTCTCGGGCAGCAATTGACTCGACTGATAGATGTCACGCAGCTTGGGAGAAAGCTTATTGCCCAAACCAGTCTCAATGGCCACGGTATGGCGCCCGGTTCGTACAATCACGGTGTTCGCGCCTAACAGGATTCGGTTTCTCTCGTCGGCGGGAGCACGCTTCTCCCACAGCGGCTTGGGGATGACCCCAAACATGGCGCCGCCATCTAATAGGTAGGTTCCGTCGGTGCAGATTGTCAGTTCAAAGTCGCCGACTGTGGTGCGGCCTCGCACTAAATCACGGGTGTGCGGGCCCTCGGCTGGATGAGGCATATGCAGGTAACTCCTAATCTACTGATCGGCTGCTGTCGGCCGCAAGCCGGTTTCAAATTGCTGCAGAATTGCATCGAACAAATGAGTCCGCGCGGGTGATCCTGCAATCGAGTGAGTCTTGCGCGGATACAGCAACAACCTATATGGAACATTTGCAGTTACAAATTGCTGAATCATCTGAACGGTGTTCTGCATGTGAACATTGTCATCGCCGGTTCCCTGCACCATCAGCAGGCTTCCATGTAGATGAGATGCATTGGTGATAACGGAATCATCCTGATAGACGTTCTGATTTTCATCCGGCAGGCCGAGATAGCGCTCGGTATAGATGGAATCGTACAAGCGCCAATTGGTGACCGGCGCCACGCAAACGCCAGTGACAAACCGATCGGAGTGGGTCATGGCATACAGAGTGAAGGTACCGCCCCAGCTCCAGCCCCACCATCCCATTCGCTTCGCATCCAACTGTGGATATTGCTTCAGCACCTGATCGACCATGGTCAGCTGATCCTGCAGTTGTACCGGGCCGAAGTTGCGGTACGCGGCTTCCTGAAAGGTGCGATCGCGATTGCCAGTACCGCGGTTGTCGACATGCAGCACCGCGAACCCATGCTGCATCAAGAGCTGATCGAATAAGAAGCCCTGGCCGCCGAACTCGTTGCGCACAATCTGGGCATGCGGGCCGCCGTAGGGATTCACAATTAGCGGAACGCTGGCGGCCGCGTGAAGGCTGGGAGGCAACAGCAGTTCTCCATATAAGGTGGTGCCGTCGACGGCTTTGCCAGTAAACATGATCGGCGCGACCAGATTGTAACCATCCAGCGGACGAGAATTCCAGAAGGGTGTGCAGGAGCCTGTGACGCTGCAGGTGCTGACCACGGGAGGCTGCATCGTGCTGGAAGCAGAGTCAACATAGTGGGTTGCATCGGGTGACAGCGTAATGTGATGCACGCCGTGCATGGTGCTGATCAGTTTTTTGCCGGTGCCATCGAGGCCGACCTGCCACAGCATTTCTTCTCGCGGGTCGGTTTCGTTCGAGGTGTAGTAGACGATTCCTTTTTTCTGATCGATGCCGGCCACGCTCAGTACTTCCCAGTCGCCGTGGGTCAGTTGCCGCACCAAGGTCGCAGCGGATGCCGTGGGATCGGCAGCGTCGTAGCGATAGAGATAGAGATGGGTATTGCCGTCGCGCCAGCTTCTCCACAGGAACTGACCATTCTTTAAAAACCAGACATCATAGGCTTCGTCGAAAAATTTGTTGGCGGTCTCTTGCAGCACGCTGCGAATGGCGCCGGTTTCTGTGTTTGCAAAAAACAATTCAATGTGACAATGATCGCGGCGCAGCACCTCAATCCACACGTGGTGGCTGTCGAGCCAACCGAATCGTGGAATGTAGTCGTTGTGTTGGCTGACCGGCACGCGCAGCCACAGCGTATCGCCGCCATTGGCGCCAACAATGCCAACGCGCACGCCAGGGTTGGGATCGCCCGGCTGGGGATAGCGTTGCTGATAGACGGTGCTGTGGGTCGGAATCCAGTCTGTAATGGGATAGGTGGGGACAGTAGCCTCATCCATCTGCAGATAGGCGATGTGCTTCGAGTCCGGAGACCAGAAATAATTGCTGCGGGTGTCGAGTTCCTCCTCATACACCCAGTCGACTTCGCCATTCAGCAGCGTTGACTCGGTTGTGTTGGTCAGCGCGGCGGCGTGCTTGCTATCCAGCGACAGCACATGCAGGTTGTGGTCGCGGATAAAGGAAACGGATTTGCCATCGGGAGAAAATTTCGGATCGTCGCCGCTACCCGCACCGGTGTTGCCGGCGTCTACCGCTGTATCCTTCCGCATGTTGTAGATCCACAGGGTGCCGGTATTGTCGAACAGGATATGCTTCGAGTCCGGCGACCAATGGTAACTGGAGACATGATAGCGGGAGCGATGATCGCGATCGCGCTCATCGTTCTTTGCCCCATAGATGGCGGCCAGACGCGTTTCGGGTACAAGCACCGAGGCCGCGCCATTGGCCGCGTTGACGGAGATGACGTCATCGGGCTGGCCGTGCTCGTAGTCGTCGGAGAGATATGTCACGCTGTCACTGTCCGGACGCCAGAGATAATCCTGCGGGGCGCGCCCGAGCGGGCCACCGGGTTGCCAGATGTCGGCGTTGGTCCACGCCTTGCCTTGCCCCGGGGCTGTTATTTGGGCAATGGCGCTGAATGCGGCAAAACACAAGGCTACCAGCAGAAGCGCTTTTCGCATGCGGGTCAAAACTCCAGCCTCTATTGTATCGATGTCGTTAATCTCCATGCTTTGCAACTGGCGGCGACATGCTGGGGTGAAGATCGGATGCAACATCCCAGGAATTTTATGACTTGGCGCGAATCGCTGGGCAGCGCCGCCAGCGGCGTCCGTGCTAGACTGCGTTTTTACCCTTCCTCCTATGCAAGAAAAGCTTGAAAAACTCGTTCAACTGCAGGAACTGGAGCAGCAAGCGCAGGCGTTGAGCCTGCAAATCGCGCAATACACCGGGCGAGTGGAAGTACGCGAGGCGGCTCTGTACGATACCGGGCGCTTGCTGGAACAAATTGCCACCGCGCTTGCCAAAGAAGCCTCGCTGCGACGCAGCCTGGAGCTGGATGCGGAAGACATGCGCGAGAAAAGCGCGCGCTATCGTGTGCAGCTGAACGATGCCAAAAGCGATGGTCAGGTAAAAGCCCTGGAGCATCAGCTGAAATTCTGCAAGAAAGAAATCGACCGCATCGACGAGCTGGAATTCGCCAGCCTGATGGAGACAGAAGCGCTGGAAGTGAAACAGCGGTTGCTGCATGAAACGCGCGCCAATCAAATGCAGTTGCTGGAGACAGAGAAGGCAATGTCGCAGTTGGGACGCGACCGAGATAAGGTGAAGCTGGCAGAACTCTACCGGCAACGCGATGCCGCGCGCCATGCGGCCGACCCGGAATTGCTGGCGGAATACGACCGCATGGCTTCTGCGCACAAGGTGGCGATTGCTACTGTGGAGCAGCAGCGTTGCTCTGCCTGCCAGATGATGGTTCGACCACAGAGATGGAACGAAATTCGCCAGGGCGCGGTACATTTTTGCGAATCCTGCGGGCGATTTCTCTACTTCAATCCCGCCATTGATCTGACCGATGCCATGCACCTGCCGCCCGCCCCGAAAAAACCGGCTGGCTTAGCCAAGGATGCGGCACACCCCAAGCCCACCGGCTCCGACCGTCCCCAACGAGAGGATTAACGGCTGATCCGTATGCAGCGAATCGCCGTGGACATGGATGAGGTGATGGCGGATACGCTGGGCAAGTTGCTGGCCCGCTATAGCCGCGAACAAAATACTCCACTAACCAAAAAAGACATAGAAGGCAAGTGGCTTTGGCAGGTGCTTCCGCCGGAGGGCGTGGAGCTGATCGATTCTTATTTGTTGAGCGATGGCTTTTTTGAGGACATTCCTGTCATCGAAGGAAGCCAGGAAGTGTTGTTGCGGATGAGTCGCCGCTACCAGATTTTTATTGCGACGGCAGCCATGGCCTTTCCAAGCTCGTTCGATTCAAAATATCGCTGGTTGCGTCGCCATTACGATTTTCTTTCTCCGCAGAATTTCGTTTTCTGCGGGGATAAAAGCATTCTGCATGCAGATTTTCTGATCGACGACATGCCGCGCAACCTGGCGTCATTCCAGGGCGAAGGCATCCTCTTTACGGCGCCTCACAATGTGAACACAACGGGATATCGTCGAGTGAACAGCTGGCAAGATGTGGATGCGATGTTCCTGACTTGATCGGGAAAAATCCCTTCCTCGTCGAGCTCCCGGGAAACATATCGCAATTCGCTTCGCTAAGCGGACGTCTTTTCTGTAACGAGCATGTGAAAAGGACTTGACGGGAAGGAAGGCTTGGAGGCTTCCTTCCTGCCGATGGAATGGCTCAACCTACCACTGCACCCCGGGATAGAGGCTGGGAAGGCGGTAGGAGCGGTAGGTATAATTGGCCGGTAGTTTCAAACTCCAAACGGTTTGCGGCGTACTTTGATTGGGAGTTTCAAAAACCTCCGAATTCGGAGTGCCCGGCAAGCCGCAGAGATCGTATTCGAGGTCGCCGTTGGGAAGTATTTGAGCGTTTCCGCCGAAGAAGTTGTACAGATTGGTTGGCAAAATCTGGTGTGTTTCAAAAGTTGCAGTCATCGCCGACTCATTGATTTGCAGCACAGGAATGGTGCTATACAGGCATGGCGGCGCGCTTCCTGTGCCGCAGGTCACGCCTGCAGGGAAGATGCGAAAGTCTCCGTTATCCATCAGGGTCAGGCCAAAGATTCCAGTGGTGTTTGCGGTAGTGAAATTCAACCCATGCTGTCCGTAGAACCAATCCGCAGGGTTGGTGTCCACCTCGCCGTTATTCATCAGCGTGAAATCCCCTTGATAGCCCAGGCGCCAAATGACGTTTCCAGTGCCCGCTCCGTTGTTGTAATCCACTTTCACCACCCAGCTTTGGTGACGGATGGAAACAAGGAGGTTGCCATCATCTTTGGAATAGACAATGGCATTCGTATGGGTCCAATCGGGAAAGTTCACAGGATGCCGGTTGACATCCAGATGGTCGAATTCGTTCCAGACCCAAACGGGATTCAAATTTGTGTCGAGATCGACAATCACATCGCCCAGCACCGTCGTTGGCGTTGTTTGGCCATTCAACACGACACTTTTCAGAGTATTTGCCAGCACCAGCCAATGCCCGTTCGGTAAGACAACGACGTCATGGCTAAATAATTGAAGTGTCAGGTTGTAGTTTGCGGCAGCCAGCTTTGCGTTCAGCTGCGCCATGGTAATTTGCTTGATGGTGTTTCCGGCCAGATCAACTTCGCGTACGAGGTTCGGCGCTGCCGGGTCGTATCCCGGTAATGCGAGGGAAGAGCCTGGGCTGAAGACGAAGATGAAATCGCCGTCAGGAAGTTGCTTGGGGGCAAGGATTGAGGATTGAGTGGTTGGCTCGGCTGGAATGTATGCCCAGATCACACGTCCTGTTAAATCCGTTGCAACGACCTCTGCGGTGGTGGCACCGGTTGGATTCACCATTTCTATTCCTGGCTGAGGCGTCTGACCGGCCACGTCCGACGCAACAATTTGAGGAATAAGGTTTGCCGGGTAACTTGTGGTGGTAAAGGTGTGGTCGGCATCGGTGAAGACGACACCATTGTCCTGGATGATAACCGCCTGCATGTGGTAGGTGGTGTTGGCCAGCATGCCGGCCACTTCAATGCTGACCGGGCCGCCGCCACTGGGAGTCGCGACTGACCAAGTCTGTGTGCCGTAGTTGGTGGTGGGGCCAAAGTTCACTATGACATTACCGGGGAGAGGAGATGTGACGGTATAGAGCGCCACCTGTGGGTTATTCGTCGCAGCCACCGTGCCGACGTTCATGATAGCGGGGCTTCCTGTCAAAGTGACTAACCCTGGAGCGAGCGGCAAGGGCACATTTGCCAGGCCAAGATTCAGGGTTACGGTCTGCCTTCCGGCCGAGTTTGGGGTATAGGTAACCACGACAGGGCAAGTCGACGCCGCAGCCAGAGTGCTTCCGCAGGACTGAGCGTCGACAACCGTAAAGCCAGGAGGCGAGCCGACAATAGTGGGATTCAGCGTGAGGAGATTGGTGCCGGTGTTGGTGACCTTGACCACAGTCTGAGTCACAGGATTCCCACTGGTGTCCTGGCCGAAGCTATACGATGTATTGCTGATGCTGGCCGTCGTGGTGGGAAAACTCGCATTGACCATGCTGCTGGATCCGCTGACACACCCCGTTAAAACTCCTGCCGCTGCAAGTAGCACGCATGCGCCATGGCAGGCGCAGCTTTTAGCCATCTAAAATGCCTCCCTGGTACAACTCATGCTCTTGTCAGCAAGCATGGAATGGTTGGTTCTGCGTAAATGTTCTACCATTGTACTCCGGGATACAGGCTTGGGAGGCGGTAGGAGCGGTAGAGGTAGTTTCCGCTTGCAGTCAAACTCCAAACAGTTTGCGGCGTACTCTGATTCGGAGTTTCAAATACCTGCGAATTCGGCGCGCCCGGCAAGCCGCAGAGGTCATATTCGAGGTTGCCGTTGGGAAGAATTTCAGCGTTTCCGCCGAAGAAGTTGTAGAGGTTGGTCGGCAATATCTGGTGTGTTACCAAGTTTGCCGTCATTGCCGACTCATTGATTTGCAGCACAGGAACGGTGCTATATAAGCACGGCGGCGCACTTCCGGTTCCGCAGCCACCTGGACCGAAGATGCGAAAATCTCCGTTGTCCATCAGGGTCAGGCCAAAGATTCCTGTAGTGTTCGGGGTAGTGATATCCAAACCGTGCTGTCCGTAGAACCAATCCGCTGGGTTGGTGTCCGCTGCGCCGTTATTCATCAGCGTGAAATCCCCTTGATATCCCAAGTGCCAAATGACGTTTCCGGTGCCCGCCCCATTGTTGTAATCCACTTTCACCACCCAGCTTTGGTGACGGATGGAAACAAGGAGGTTGCCATCATCTTTGGAATAGATGACATCGTTCGTATGCGTCCAGTCTGGAAAGGCAGTGGGATGCCGGTTCACATCCAGATGGTCGAATTCATTCCAGACCCAAACGGGATTCAAATTTGTGTCCAGATCGACAATGACATCGCCCAGCACATTTGTGGTCCCCGGATAACCGGGGAGGTTCGTGAACTGTTTGAAGGTATTTGCCAGCACCAGCCAATGCCCATTGGGTAATGCAGTTACATTATGGTGGAACACCTGGAGGGTCAGGTTATAGTTCGCCGCCGCCAGCTCTGCGTTGAGTTGCGTCATGGTGATTTGTTTCACCGTGTTTCCGGCAAGATCAATTTCGCGCACCAGGTTAGGTGTTCCCGGCGCTGGCGGGTTGTTTAATACCGTGGACCCTGAGGCAGCAATCAACATGAGAATATCGCCATTGCTGAGCTGTTTAGGCGAATAGATTGTGGCTCCGTTAATATTGTCTGGCGGAATATATTGCCAGATGATATTGCCCGACAGGTCGGTCGCTAGAAGCTCCGACGCGGGCCCCACGATGGGATTCAGCATTTCGATCCCGGTTTGTGGCGTCTGGCCTGCAGTGGTTGTGGCCGTAAAGTGAGGAATCAGATTCGCGGGGTAGCTTGTGGTGGTGAAGGTGTGGTCGACATCGGTGGCAGTCACGCCATCGGCCAGGGTGACAGCCGCTTGCAGGTGGTAAGCAGTGTTGGCCAGCATGCCGGCCACTTCAATGCTGACAGGACCGCCGCCGGCGGGAGTGGCAACCGACCAGGTCTGCTTGCCGTAGCTGGTGGTGGTGCCAAAGTTCACAGTGACAGTGCCTGGGAATGGAGGCGTAATGGTGTAAAGCGCCACCTGCGGGTTATTGGTGGTCGTCACAGTGCCTGCCGTCATGGTAGCGGAGGTTCCTGTGAGCTTGATCAACCCCGGCCCCGGGGGAAAAGGCGCATTGGTCATCTGAAGATTCAGGATTGCCGTCTGCGATCCAGCTGTCGTCGGAGCGTACGTAATGACCATAGGGCAGCTCGACGCCGCAGCCAGGGTGGTCCCACAGGACTGAGCAGCGACAATCGTGAAGCCAGGCGTCGTACTCACGATCGTCGGATTCAGCGTAAGCGGATTAGTCCCGGTGTTGGTGACCTCGACAACGGTCTGAGTTTCAGGATTGCCAACGATGTTCTGGCCGAAGTCATACGATGTAGCGCTGATGCTGGCAGTCGTGGTGGAGGAACCCGTATTTCCCATGCTGCTGGAGCCACCTCCGCATCCAGTCAAGACCGCTGCGACCGTGAGTAATATGCACGCGCCATAACGAGCGCAATTTCTGGCCATCTCAAAAATCTCCTTCGTGCGATTCATGCTCGTATCAGCGAGCATGGAATCCGTTGGTCGTTTTCAAATGTCCTACCACTGCACTCCGGGATACAGGCTTGGGAGGCGGTAGGAGCGATAGGCATAGTCGCCTGTTAGTTTCAAACTCCAAACGGTTTGCGGCGTACTTTGATTCGGAGTTTCAAATACTTCCGAATTCGCAGCTCCCGGCAAGCCGCAGAGATCATATTCGAGGTTGCCGTTGGGAAGTATTTGAGCGTTTCCGCCGAAGAAGTTGTACAGATTGGTTGGCAAAATCTGGTGTGTTTCAAAAGTTGCGGTCATCGCCGACTCATTGATTTGCAGCACAGGAATGGTGCTATATAAGCATGGTGGTGCGCTTCCAGTTCCACAGGTCACGCCTGCAGGGAAGATGCGAAAGTCGCCATTGTCCATCAGGGTCAGGCCAAAGATTCCAGTGGTGTTTGCGGTAGTGAAATTCAACCCATGTTGTCCGTAGAACCAATCCGCAGGGTTGGTGTCCACCTCGCCGTTATTCATCAGCGTGAAATTCCCTTGATAGCCCAGGTGCCAAATGACGTTTCCAGTGCCCGCTCCGTTGTTGTAATCCACTTTCACCACCCAGCTTTGGTGACGGATGGAAACAAGGAGGTTGCCATCATCTTTGGAATAGACAATGGCATTCGTATGGGTCCA
>Ga0335075_10014522_pt1 | contig 11827 bp, 7 predicted proteins | sample Lox_Sample_24_FD_206723 | JGI IMG/M metagenome (GOLD analysis project Ga0335075, IMG submission 206723) | Soil microbial communities from Loxahatchee National Wildlife Refuge, Florida, United States - Lox_Sample_2.4 | ecosystem: Environmental > Terrestrial > Soil > Wetlands | place: USA: Florida... | reverse complement strand
TGGTCGATTGTCTAGAACCCGAGTGGTTCATCCACTGATGTGATTTATTGGCTGGTGAAGTACGTTACAAGCCTTTCGGTGCGAAAGAACGACCATAAGTTGGGAACGAGTTGAGAAGGTGGGACCAATCGCTCACCAACAGCCCTCAGCAGCCGATGATAGCAAGAAGGAACGATTTGAAGAGTTTGGTCGAGGCCAAGAGCTTTTTGTAATGCCATATGCAAATGATTGCGCATTCCAGAAGCTCGTGTGGCGAATAGCGGTTTCAGGTATTACACTTTGAGGGACGGGTAGAATCAAGGACAATGATAGATTTTCTGTGGAGCCAGTATGCCAGGTGAATGATCTTCAATCATAATAACGAAGACTTCCGTTCGCCAGTGCTTTGTTCTCGTACCACTTATCCCCTTCTCACGAAGTCTACGCGCTCTCATTGTCATGAATAAGCAGGCATTCTAGCTAAGAGTGTTGCACATCGAACCGCGAGAGTGCATTTACCAATCACGTCTCCTCTTCCATAACACCTTCTAAATTTTCCGCCTCCGTTGAACTCAAGCACGATTCAGGCTGATACATTCAGTCAAGACCACTCAACTCAAACCGAAGCAGCAGCTTATACGGAAGCAGCAGCAAAATAATCCATTTTAACTCGAAGATAACGTTTCTGAACTCTGTCTCCACCTTTCGACGCATTTCTCGCAATGTGTCGCCTCGTCTTTACACCCTACTGTAACTGTCGTTACGGCGATGGCACCTTCAACTTTACTTGTTCGAACAAAAAGAATGAGGAATTGTGGACCATGAGTCCATCTATAATTCCCTGCGCAGAAACCGTTCGAGTCATAAATCCTACCGCAATCGTTTGCGAAGCTTGCCGTAACGGCACCTTCAACCGCTCGCTGGCGACAAATGGAGCTTCCGATTGCAACTGGGAGCGCTTCTCTCAACGACTTCGTGACGCCGCATGGGACAGGAAGTTTACCGACCACTTCGGAAGCCAGGGCCCCAGGCAGTAGGATACTAGAGAGCAGGAGGCTGATCATGCCGAGACAACACCGACCGAGGGACATTGAGCTGGTATGGAAGCGCTCGCACGATAGCTGCAGGTGTGCTATGGGATAAAATCATACTGAGTGGGTATTACACAATGGGAATATCAATCAATGTATTCAGAGGCCGACTTATGGTAGAATCGTTCATCATTGTATCCGTTCATCATCCTATTTTCTGATCTCATTAGCAATGTCATCCTAAATCAAGATCGTAAATCGATGGAATAACAGAGTGATTGCTAGATTGAAAGGAATGCATGATAGATATGCTAAATCTTCCATTTGATGTCACGATGTTTCATTCAAATGACAAGATCCTCGATCATCCCACCTCTCATAATCCGGAAAGAACTTCTCATGAATTTTCCCAGCGTATTCCAGTAGTACCGGGAATTCTCTGATTGTCTTCTGAGAATCCGGAGCTGCCGTGCAGTACATGACGCTTACGATGAAGCCGAACAGAACCATATCTGCCTCTGTGGGTTCATCATCACCCAAGACCCAGAAAGGCTCGCTACTGCTTTTACTATTTCGCTTGGACGAAAGCAGAAGGTCATTGAAACTCTCCCAAATCTGGAGTCTGAATGCTGCTATCTCCGCGGGTGAAAAGCGTCCAGTGCCTTGACCGTGCAGAGTCGACGTGTGGCTACGGTATATGAGTTGGCCAATGATCAGTCGAAGAGGATAAGAGAAAGCTTCAAGAATATGGTCGCGCATTGTATAATAGTTTTGAACGAAGCGCTCGTAAGTGTGATAGAAGTACAGTTTGTCTTCCAAGAGTGCGCGAAGTGCCAAGTCATATGCCTTTCGCTCCGGCGACAGTCGAGCGTTCAGGTCCTCTAATCGGCTATCTTTGACTAGATCTGAGATAATGAGCGTGGAGTCGGAAAGAACGGTCGCCATTTTGGTATCTGGATCAGAAAATTCGATGTAAGGTATCTTTCCTCGTGGTGCTTTCGATGGTGATCCAGCCTCAGTGTAGTACTTTATGCCTTCGATACGGAAACGAAGCTCGATTTTCGTGACGAATGGTGACCAGACATATTTTCCAGTGTCCTTCCAACCTCGATAGAGAGTTATTTGGCTTTGAGAAGAAGTTTCCGAAGTCATTGTTCTTGATATAGCTTGGAATTGGGTGTCGTTTGATGCGTTTGTAGGTGCAGCGGCCGATGAAATGAAGTTGATAGCATCAAATGAAGCAAATTGAATTGGAATAAGATAATTTGGGAGATGATTGAACTTACACTGTCTGATGAAGACTGGTATTTATGCCTTCGGCTCTACGGACACGCTGCCGAGTTACGCCGGTCAATCGGCGGAGGATTGAAATTGGCCCCCATCGTCTCACAATGAGATTAAAAGAATCTAGGCAGCAGCAAATAGTTTGGGAGGTGGCTTAAGGTCACTTTACGGTTTCTAGTGATCTTCCAATAGGCGGAAGGGTGAGATTTGCAAGCTGTTTTGCTCTCTTCGCTGACGAACTTCTAGGCGTTGATCCTACGGGTCGGAGAACTCACCGCCTTTCCAGCAGAATAATTTATATATAAAGCGTAGGCAAATTGTAGCGTTTACAACCAAAATTCCTCAAGGACCTCACGATGGCTAATCCGCCGCCGGCAAAGCTGAGCTTCAAACTCGGTGGTGGTACATCCAAAAAGCAGTCTTTACCAACGCTTTCCCGCGGTCCAAAACGGCCTCTTGCTACACTACACGCAGGCGGCAGGCACGACGATGACGAGCCCACTCACGAAGAAATCACACATTACGATAGTTCAGCTGGCGGCGCGTTTCATGAATCAAAAAAGAAAGACGATATACCGCGTATCATACCATATCACAAGCGAAAACGTGGCAACATTTCCCCTCGACCAGAGACATACTCTCCAACCCCTCAAGCACATGAAGCACTTGAGAAAGAGACAGAGAAGCAATATGGACTGATTATTAGAGACGACAAGCCTACTTCTGTCAGTGGTTTGGCAGATACCCAACCTCAAATTGACACAACATCCAATAAGACGAGCGGCAGTGACAGAGATGTGAATGGATTGAACAAGGACGTTGCCACTACAACCTCTGCTCGCGATATTCCTCATGCGGTTTCGGAAAGGGAGGCTTTCAGCCGTGACTCCAGAAATGCACCTCCTGCTCCTACTGAAGCCGACTACGATGAAGTACCAGTCGAAGGTTTCGGCGCTGCCATTCTTCGCGGGATGGGCTGGAAGGATGGAGAGGCCGTTGGCCGGCGAAAGGACGCTGTTGTTGTTCAAATCAATCCTCGTGAACGTCGACCAGATCTGCTAGGCGTTGGAGCGAAACCAGCAGCTGCGGTTGGAGTGGAGCTTGGAGCTTGGGGAAAGAAAGCAAGGAGTGAGACAAGCTACAATCCGGTCGTGCTGCGTAACAAAGACACTGGGGAAGAGATTACTCAGCAGGAATATGAAGAGAGAATCGCAAAGGATGCTGATCGAAGTCGGACTAGCAAAGATGACGGAAAGAAAGATTCAAGTGCTGCACGCGATAGACACCGAGACTCCAGACGTCGCTCAAGATCCAGAAATCGCTACGAGAGAGATGAACGTCAGCTCGAGCGGCGTCGCTCCAGATCTAGAGACCGTGATGCTAGAGATCGACGCCGAACCGATTCCGACCGACGTTCAAGGTCTCGCGACCGCTCTAAAGAACGCAGCCGCAGGAAAGATCACTATCGCAGCGAATACGAAGAATTGGACCGCGAACGCTCCACAGAGCGGCACAGACGTGAGTCTACTCGGCTCTTGACGTATCGATTCAGCCAAAGCCAAGGTGCTAACATTATCTCTTAGGACAAAAGCCTCGTAGCTAAGGTCAATCACCACTAAGTACCGAAAGAGGCATCCAAAGAAGGATCGATATGGCGATGTGATTCACATACTGAGAGACCACGAATGAAGTGGACCACATTCCTACTATCTAATAAGCTGCGGACTAGTTAGAGTGAACTCTTAACCATCCATTTCCTGGCAGTGTCCTTTATACCCAGCGCCGGCATGTAGTACAGCTACTCCGTCATATGAATGGTTAAATATTCAACAAGCTTATGCAACCCGGGAGGATCTGTGGTCTAGAGTCACTCACTTCATGTTAACACCGCTTCTGAAAAAGGTTCTGCGGCTCTCCAAAGAGTTGAAGTAGGCGAAGATTCAATCATCATAGGCGACGAAGCATGATAGAGGTCGATGATGCCGAATACAACCGTTCATCACAGTTTGGTTGCTAAGCACGTCTGCAGTCACAGCCTTTGACACGTACATCATACTACATTATGCAAACAGAAAATAAGACATTCTTCAAGATTCAGTTTCTCAAGTAAAATTCAAATAAGAGGAGGACAACCGAAGTCATCTTTTGTTTCGTAATTAACGGCACAGATATCGAAATGCGCAACAATGACTGGCAGCAATGACCTCTTCCAAGAGCTCTTCATATCTTATCCGCCTAGCACGGTTCCCTCAGGTCCACGTACTTCTTCCTCAGGAGCTTTACCATTGAGACCAGCTTCAGCGTCATGATGTGGCCTCCTAAAGTGTAAAGTAACTCCTTTGACTTCTTCATACGGTTCATACACAAGGCCATCCACCTTGACAGGTGGTTCCTGGAACAGATACATCCACCAATAGTATCCGCCGCAGAATAGTGCACCTCCAACAATGTTCCCCAAACCGGCAGGAATGATACCTTTCCAAATGTAGAGCCCGACTGTGAGACCAGGAGTGTGTTGCCAGATGCCCATTGGAATAAAGAACATATTTGCGACAACGTGGTCAAGACCGAGAGACACGAATGCAAAGATCGGGAACCAGATGCCTAAAATCTTGCTGGCGAGGTCTTTACCCTGCATGCCGAAGAAGCAAGCAAGACAGACGAGCCAGTTACAACCGATACCGCGAAGGAAGATGTTGTGGAATTTAGGAGTGATCTGTTTCTTTGTCACGTATGAGATGACTTCGGCCTTGTAAGGGTCTGCGTCAAACGTGGCTCCATATCCAAAGATAATGGCCACTACAAAGAGCGAACCGGCAAGGTTTCCCCAAAAGCAGATGAACCAGTGAAGCAGCATCTTCCAGACTGAGAGCCGACCGTGTAGCGCAGCGACTATCGTGTACATGAACGTTCCTGTGCATAGATCCGCACCCGTAAGACTATGACGCGTGTGAGTATTGTGTTAGACGGCCCTAGGATTAGCAGCACGATATGGACATACACAATCATCACCAAACCAAATGGGAAAATCATGGCTCCTGCAGATCTGATGAGACCAGGCGCGTTATCTTGGAACCACGGTGCGGTATTGGTGCTCAAAGCGCTGGCAGCAGCGAAAGAGAGAAGGCATCCAGCAGAGACAGAGGATAAGAAGACTTTATCAACTCGCATGTTGCCCTTCTTCACTCCTGCTCTGGACACAAGCTCGATGGTTTCTGCGGGAGTGTACGCCGCAAGGTTCTCCACTCTGAAAACTGGAATTCCTGTCTCCCCTGGGTGTGCCATTTTGCTTTTCGGCGAAGGAACTTTGGCGTTTGGACTTCAAAATCAATGGTCAGAGGGGAACTTCGACATGTAGTGAGAAGAGAAAGCAACACAACAAGCGGTTGGAATTGCCGGCTGCACGACTCAACCAGTCTTTTATGTTCAGTTCGATTACTGCACGGGTCATTCAATCCCATGCACGGCAGAGCTTAAACGAAGCGTTACCGGCCTCAGCGAATTCGATCAGCATCAGCTTTGGAACAAGGACATGATCTCGGAGACGCGTCCACACATGCAGAATCCCGACGTCGATTTCTTACCATACCATTACGAAGCCTTTCTCCATGCTGCTTACCCCGCACATTGTTGGCTCGTGAGCCACCGGGAGTTCCTATTATCTCGTAGATGTGCATTGGTTTGGGTTGACCTATTTAGTACACTGGGTCAGCACGGAAATGCTTCAGGGATACAAGACGACCGAGCTCATGGACAGGACAAGGGTGCCTTGCGCAAACTAGCCGCCTTGATGTGTAGAGGAGGTAGGCATCTGGTGTGATAGGATCCGTAGGTTACATAGGTTCTGGAATTTCCTCTGTAGTGTTTGAAAGGTGAACGAAACGAAGCAGCCAGCCAGATTTGTGATTCCGTACCTGTAATTACAGAGATCTCCAAGGATATCTGGGAGGCTTGAGATTTATATGGAGTAACAATCGCGTAGATAAGCTTACTTGGGTTATAGATGCTTAAAATCGGTCTTTTCCTTGCAAAGTTGTGAAATATATCGAGTGGAGTCTGGAGGAGACGAAGGAGACTGTCATGTCCAAGCTCTTCTTGTTTTTAGATCGAGAGCGGTCCTTTGCTTCCGAATCAACAACATCTCGAGATGAAATACGACTAGATGCCTTCTTCAGTAATCTTTCCATATTCGTCAGCATGGGAATTGCCTGGTACAGCTGTGTATGAGGATGTATCCTTCCGAACACCATCACAGGCTCCTGAGCAGTACGCGTGGAGTAAGCAGGCTATGGAGCAACCTGGGACGAAATAGCCACGGGTGTCAGGGGACCGCGCTGCTTGTAAGTCGACGCTCTTGTTACCGAGTCCAGTCACTTGCTAATTCCAGCCTGGTAATAAGATTCAGTGGTCATTAATAGGCCAGACGCCGGTGAGGCTCAGGTCTGGCTAAAAGGACCGTGCCCAAGAGGTACTGGGTACGGGGAACCTTGTCTCGCGCGAGAACTTCTATGTAGGTCTCATCAACGCCTGCTTTCCATTTCGCTCGAGACTATATCTTCACGGCAATCGGCTCTACGTTAAAAAACATCTACCGCATGTACCGTGAAGAGAAGAAGCACGTCGCAACTTAAACAAGCCCAAACAAGCCCTATAAACCATCCTATTCCGCCGCCAGCAATAATCGAGGATACCTGGTTCCTGTATGAGTTGGAATAGTGGCTTTCGAGTTGGTAAAAGGCCCCCATACGCGATTCCTAGGAGAGTAGAATGGGCCTTGTGTCGTTCAGCTTGCGTACCGCTAAAGAATGCGCTCTACCATTCCTTCTTGCCCACATTGTATGAAACTAGAGGTGGAACGATTCTCACTACCGCTCCTAAATGTCTCATTCCGATCAAATTCAGTGGCTTCCATTTCATCTGCCTGCCAGGCTGATAGGCATGGATACCGATCAAGGCTTTTGTGCTTTGCATTTCGACTTCTGCAATCATCATCGGAAAAACGAAGTTGATAAGAGAGGGACCAGCTGAAATACTAAACTTCCTTGTGCTGAAGCCCTGCAAAGCTGATAATCCTATTCAAAACACCATTGAACAGCGGTGTTCAATCCTGAACCTGTGACAAATTCTCGAAAAAAGACTTACAATATCTACTATAGAACTAACAGCTTTAGGCGTTGATCTACTTATTTCATTCTTAGAATCCAGTCGGCAGGCTGATTAAAATCGAATTCACTGCGATTAGAGCATCAACAAAGCATAGCGTGTGCGCTGTAATCAGAGTAGCGGCAACATCTTGCGGAATTCATGCCAAAAATCCATACCAACGTAAAGCATTTTTACTATAACGTCCAAAACTTCCCTTTGACAGCCATCAATGTTAGGGAAGGAACAGTAGTGACGGTTATATGTCTTACCCTTCCATTCCATTTATAAACAACAACCTAAATCAACAATGAATTCAATCAAATCATCATGATCCACGGCTTTGCTGCTTATGATAATCAAGTTGCTAACACGGTTGTAACACACGAAGTTGGCAGGATATCTCGCGTGGGCGGACACAAACCTAGGTACGCTGCAACACTTTCATCGTCTATTCCCTAAATGGGCACAACATATCATCTTTAACCACTGTAACACCTTCCATACATTTCCATATAAAAGCTCACACTGGGAGCAGGAGTCATCTCCTCTCTCCTCTCCATAGATTCCATCAAGAACGCAAACGACCAATGTAGGTTCTCACTTTGTGTATTATGCATTGAAATGAAGCTTACCACTGGATACGATTAGGGATCATCATCAATTCTTCTTTTGTGATTATGCGGAAGCTGAGCATGAAAATGCTGAGGTATACGCGAAGTAAGTTTCTTCAATATAACTCCAAATCTCGTAGTTAAGCGAAGCTAACAAGTAGGACATCAAGGGAACAGATTGGGGCTGGGGAGAACAAGGACGATCAAATACCTTCTCCATCACTTGAACCTTCCAACACCAGATCAGCGGCCAGGATCTTCTACAATACTACAGAGTTGCGCTTAGCGCTGGTTGAAGTGGTGGATATCGCCACCTATCGCACCTTGCAGTCGCTGCCCGAATTTCGAGAGCTCCCATACAATACCTGGCGGAGTGTTAGAAATGGACCGTGGACTGCCGCCGATTACTCCTTCTTCGTGCAGCAGGAGGACCGTCAAGTGATTCAAAGGACGTTGAACACAGACGGGTTCTCTGAGAAGTTGCACGGAGGCCGATACGTCGGATCTACACTAGGAGGTCACTCCTCCGAAGTGTACTTCATGGATGTAATTCATTGGTTCTGATGAATTACATACCAATCCGATGGTGTTCGGCAGCATGCAATTTCGATGCACGGGCAATTGTACAACTCTGTGGCACTTGAACAGGTGATGATGAGACTGGTCAGTTTCAAGCGAAGATGATTTTTGTTACCATTTTCAATCAATGAATGCGATAGATTTCAGAATGTAGTCGCTGTTATGACCCTCCGCAAGGAGAGAGACTATTGCCGAGACGTGCTTGATCGTAGTTGAACATCTGTGAAGTTTGTCCAATGCTCTGGTAAATTCAGAAAGTAGGATATATCAGCCAGGCCACCGCTCTTGCCATAACGATCACGTTTTGTATATGCTGGTAATTTTTCGAGAAGCTCTCCACCTAGGTAAGGTACTCATCCTCCATAGCAAAATGGAGCGCAAACGAGCTCTATTGATGTCGTGAGGACATGAAGTTTTGGGAATAACAAATCGATAAAGAGGGCATCTGCTCGATTCTTTTATCTATGGCCTATCAATTCTGTACAGAACTCCCGCAACGTTGAAATAGCCCTCATACTCAACCGTCTCTGGTGTTGTGTCAAAATGATAGTGTCCACCATCTCCATGATCTGAGAAGCAATGAGTATGCTCAATCCGCAGAGCAAATCCAGGATCATGCGAATGAAACACACTTAAACATACTATTGGAGCATGCATGTCGTAGAACTTCAACCAACTCACCTTCTCCCCGTCCGTGATCAGCGGAGTGGGACTGAAGTCAGGCATAACGTGAAGTTTTGCGGTGCCATTCTTGATGAGAAAAACTCCACCCATACTAACAGTTCGCTCGCCGAACTTCTCACTGAGTGCATCCCGGATTGTATCAGTAAAGTTTAGAGGCCCTGTTCGCGTGCTTGCGTTGATCCGAAGGACTGGTCCAGGACTCCCTTCACAGCCAAATAGATTACACATCAGTGCACAATCTGAAGTGTCTACTTTTTCGCAAGAGTATCCCCCATCCGCTAGGACCTTTGCGTAATGTGTACGATTCGTCACATGGTCTCCTTCGTAGCTGAGATTTGGCATCAGCTCGGAATTATGGCCTAGGACATGAAATGGTCCCGCTCCTGCACCCAAGATAAATCCGCGCTCCTTTGGCATATTCATCAGTTTCACGATATCCAAGATTGAGTATTTCTTATCGAAGTTGGGCGAAGGTGCCAAATTCGGTTGTCCGCCGATGTCTGCGATCCTGGTGCTGCCACAGAGACCGGATCCTGCAAGGTTGTATGGTGGTTGACGCAGATCTGGGCATTGCTCGACTGTGACAGACGAGTCTTTGAAGTTCCTTTTCATACCGGATTCGATACATGAGACGAGTTCCGAAATCGCTGGAGGATGCAGGTGTAGACGTTCGAGAGGCAGAGCCATTGTTTGTGAGTAAGAAAGCCAAAGATACGCGTACCGCTAGCGTAACAAAGAATCTGGGGACTTATTGCTCTTAGTTCTCCCACTCCATGAATTCATGAATTACTGATGAAAATATATCCTTTCGAGTACTTCTCAAAGCGGAGATAGTCGACAAACTCCTCTCCGGATTTAACGTCCTAGTATTTCCAAAGACGTTGGGATATTATCATCTGCTTAATCTAGATGAATGACTTTTCTAGAAGACATTGAGATGCCCTATTGAACTTGGCTTGAACAGCAGTCGGCATTCAACTTCGTTCAACGTGAAGTACATTATCACCCGACTTCTAAGCTAATTGGTATCTGGCTAACGTTGCAACCTACGCGGGTTGATTTCGCAAGATGGGGGAGTTTCTACGGCTAGGTTTAGATAGATGGTGTTCTGCTCGACAATAACAATACAAATGATACATTTCCGCCAACTTCTGAGCTGCACGCGGTAATATCAACTCTTATTAGTCGGCCATTGCTTGCCAGAGTTGACGCCCATCCATTCGGCTTTAAGGCTGCTGCCAAATCGGTCATCTAGAACTCTAGTATCAGAATATTGAAATGAAACGAAAAATTCCGAAGAATGCTTCCCTATATCCTTCGTGAAACTTGATGATCCCAAGTCATCAACACTATCGATCGACTGCCTGAGGCCTTTGTTGCGACTTATAGCTCGAGCTGAGCTGCAGGTAATCGGGCGTAGCAGGCTTTGCAGCGCCACGGAGCTCTCTCCATATACATACTTCGAAGCGGTATCAAGATAGCCAAAGGGCGGCGACCAGTATGCCGTATCGCTGACCTTGGCTCAGAAAGTAAGAACACGCTTTGACTAGGACATAGCTCCACCGGTGAGATGCAATCTGACAGCGAGAAGCTAAATACGTAGTATCCGCGGTTTCATATTGGTGAATAACAAGCATCACAGCCTATGAAACTCTGGTAATCTGTAACAGTCCCATCTGTGGTTCTTCTTGTAGCTCCACGTATTTGCTGATTTTCTGTTTCCACCTTACCGATTCACTCGGAGCGCAAACTACGGTCATACGTAAGAGTGGCTCTCCATGTCGGAACGGCGTGGATGGCGCAGAATCTTTGGGAGTATCGAATGCTGATCCAGTGGGAGTATTGGCGGTAGTAAGTTCCCCTGAAGGAACAGAAGTGAAAGTCCATCGGCCAAACGCCCAATTGAGAATATAGCGACCAGGGAAACCAGGATTCTCAGGACTGGTAGCTTGTTCTCCTGTCGAGGAAACTGGAGCTTCCAGCGCATAAAGAACTGCTTTTATGCGGTAGACTTCGTCCTTAGGAGCGTCCTGGAGGAAGGATGTTAGGCCTTGTAGGGCGACACCGTTGGGTTGGCTAGCAGAAGAGAGAGTTACAGAAAGCACTTCTACCTCTGAGTGATGATCGTGGTTATGATTGTGTTCATGTCCCTGACCGTGTCCACGCTCTTCTCTATTCGTTCCTTTCTTTAAACCTCTTGCTAATTTCGCATCTAATCCCAGGAGAAGGTCTTTGCTTACCCAGCCTCTGTCGCTTTTCTCCCTCGGTGTTGGTACATCCAGTTCCAGATCCAAGATGCGATCCACGCAATCTTCCAAAGCTCTTTCGCTGACAAGTTCCCATTTATTTAGTACAATCAAGTCAGTGTATTTTGCCTGCAACTTTGCCGTCACGCTCGTGTCGTCGTAGCCTTTCCAATTCTCCACATCAATTACACTCACAACGCCATCCAACTCGTATTGACCCGTTGCCTTGGCTATTCTGCCAATTTCTAGCGCCAAGGTAGCAGGAAAA
>Ga0335075_10014521_pt1 | contig 11827 bp, 10 predicted proteins | sample Lox_Sample_24_FD_206723 | JGI IMG/M metagenome (GOLD analysis project Ga0335075, IMG submission 206723) | Soil microbial communities from Loxahatchee National Wildlife Refuge, Florida, United States - Lox_Sample_2.4 | ecosystem: Environmental > Terrestrial > Soil > Wetlands | place: USA... | reverse complement strand
CGTATTCGATGGCGAGCTGGATGCGCTCGGCCTCGGCGTCGCCGGCCAGGCGGCCCGCCAGGGCGAGCGCCATGTCGATCCCGGCCGAGACGCCGGCGGCCGTGACGTACTTGCCGTCGAAGACGTAGCGCTCGCCCGGTTGCGGTGTCGCCCCGAGGCGGCCGAGCTCCTCCTGCGCGAGCCAGTTGGTGGTGGCCTTCCTGTCCTTGAGCAGGCCCGCCCCCGCGAGGATGAGCGACCCGGTGCAGACCGAGGTCGTCCACGCGCTTGTCTTGTCCGCCTCGATGAGCCAGTCCTGAAGCGGCCCCGGGGTCATCTGGTCGGCCTGACCGGGCCCGCCGGGAACGACGATGATGTCGGGCCGCGGGACGTCGGCATAGCTTGCTTGGGTCCGCAGGGTGAGAGTGCGGGACTCGTCAGTGACATCACGAACCCGTTCAGAGGCAAAAATTACTTCGGTACCGGGAAGGTGGTGCAGAACCTGGTGCGGGCCCACGGCGTCGAGCGCGGTGAAGCGGTCAAACAACGGGATGACGATCTGCATGGTGCTCCTTGGCGAGGGGACGGAACCGGCGTCGGTACTCGGCGGGGCTGACGCCGAGCGCTTCGATGAACGCGCGGCGCATGGCCTCGGTGGTGCGGTAGCCGCAGGCGCGGGCGGCCTGCTCGATGCCTTCCGCGGTGTCCTCCAGGTGGCGGCGGGCCGCCTCGAGCCGGGTCCGCTCGACGTACCGGCCGGGGGGCATGCCGACCTCGGCGGCGAACGCGCGGGCGAAGTGGCGCGGTGACAGGCTGGCCCGGTCCGCGAGCGCCTCGACGGAGAGGTCGTCCGCCGGGTGCTCGGCGATCCACTGCTGCACGTCGCGCAGCGGGGCCCGCTCGGCCACCTGGGCGGACAGCTGGGCGCTGAACTGCGCCTGATTGCCCGGCCGCCTGAGGAACACGACGAGAGCGCGGGCCACGGTCAGCGCCGCGTCGCGGCCGAGGTCGTCCTCGAGGAGGGCGAGCGCCAGGTCGATGCCGGCCGTGATGCCGGCGGAGGTGGCGACCCGCCCGTCCTTGATGAAGATCGGATCGGGGTCGACGTGGACGGACGGATACTGCTCCCGCATGGCATCGCACCAGGACCAGTGGGTCGTCGCGCGCCTGCCGTCAAGCAGGCCGGCCTCGGCGAGCAGGAAGGCGCCGGTGCAGACGGAGGCGACGCGCTTCGCGCGCGGCGCGCTGTCCCTGATCCAGGCGACGAGGTCGGCGTCCCTGCGGCGGGCCCCCGCGCCGCCGGGGACGATCAGCAGGTCGGGCGGGTCGTTGAGACCGGGCGGGTCCTGGCGACCGGGCGGGTCCTGGCGACCGGGCGGGTCCTGGCGACCGGCCTGCTCGTCGCGGAGGTCGCCGTCCGGCGTGATGGCCAGCCCGCTCGTCGTGCGCACCCGGACGCCGCCGAGGCTCGCGGTGCGGACCCGGTAGGCGGGCTCGCCCCGGTGGCCGGCGGCGTGGGCGAAGACCTCAAGCGGGCCGGTGACGTCGAGCGACTGCACGCCATCGAACAAGACGATCAGGACTGTTCGCACGCGTCTCAGTCTGCCGAGGCGCGTTCATGGCAGCAATGACGAAAATCCCACTAATCCTGCCATGGGCTTCGGAAGCCATGAACATGGCGGGTCGCCGAGCACGCTAGCGGGCGCTCAGCGATCCGCCCTGCTTGTTGTTGTCTTGGTGTTGTCTGGTCTGGACTGGTCTGGCCTAGGTCGGCTGGCCGGCGCGGACGCCGTGCTCGACCCGGTCGCCGAGGTCCTTGTCCACGTTGCGGAAGTACTGGAACGTCCGCTGGAGCACCGGTTCGGTGACGCCGTCAAGCAGGTGGCCGACGATGTTGCTGACGAGCCGGTCCCTGGCGGCGTCGTCCATGACCGTGCGGACCAGTGTGCCCGCCTGGCCCCAGTCGTCGTCCTCCGCGTGGGTCTCGAACGCGGTCCGCATGATTTCGCCGTCGGCGGTCCAGCTTGGCGGCTTGTACCGTTCGCTGTCGGCCGCCGGGCCGCCCTTGGAGTTAGGCGCGTACACCGGGTCGGTGCGTGTCACCACGCGCATCGCGCCGTCCTTGCTGTACGTGTGCACCGGCACAACCGGCGCGTTGACCGGGATCTGCTGGTAGTTGACCCCGAGGCGGTAACGGTGCGAGTCGGCGTAGGAGAACATCCGCCCGAGCAGCATCCGGTCCGGGCTCGGGCCGATGCCAGGCACCATGTTGCTTGGCGCCGGGGCGAACTGCTCCATCTCGGTGTGGTTGTCGACCGGGTTGCGGTCCAGTGTCATCCGGCCCACTTCGGTGAGCGGGTAGTCACCGTGCGGCCAGACCTTGGTCAGGTCGAACGGGTTGTACCGGTACCTGGGCGCGTCGTCGTAGGGCATGACCTGCACGTACAGGGTCCAGCTCGGGTGGTCGCCGCGGGCGATCGCCTCGAACAGGTCCCTGGTGTGGAAGTCGGGATCGGACGGAATCAACTGGTCCGCCTCGGCCTGGGTGAAGCACTCCACGCCCAGGTCGGTCTTGAAGTGGTACTTCACCCAGGAGCGCTGACCGCCGGCGTTGATCCACATGTACGTGTGACTCGAGTAGCCGTTCATGTGCCGCCAGGTGCGCGGGATGCCGCGGTCGCCCATCAGCCAGGTGACCTGGTGCGCGGACTCCGGCGACAGCGTCCAGAAGTCCCACTGCATGTCGTGGTCGCGCAGGTTGTTGTCGGCGCGACGCTTCTGCGAGCGGATGAAGTGCTGGAACTTCATCGGGTCCTTGATGAAGAAGACCGGCGTGTTGTTGCCGACCATGTCGTAGTTGCCCTCGGTCGTGTAGAACTTCAGGGCGAACCCGCGCGGGTCCCGCCACAGGTCGGGGCTGCCGCGCTCGCCGGCGACGGTGGAGAACCGTGCGCCCATCCGCGTCGTGGTACCCGGCTGGAAGAGAGCGGCCTTGGTATAGGCGGAGACGTCGTTGGTGACCTCGAACCGGCCGAACGCGCCGCTGCCCTTGGCGTGCGGCTGCCGTTCGGGTATCCGCTCCCGGTTCCACTGGGCCATCTGCTCGATCAGGTAGCTGTCTTGCAGCAGGACCGGGCCGCCGGGGCCGATGGTCAGCGAGTGCTCGTCGCTCTCGACCGGGATACCGGCATCGGTCGTCGTTTCCGGTCCGGGCTTTGACGTGGTCATGGAGCATCCCTCCGTTTCCAGGTGTCTTGTGGCGTTTGCCGGGGCTCGTTGGCGCTTGCCGATGCGTGCTGGCCTCTTGTGGCCGACGGGACCGCCATGCCCCCAGGAGCCTCGCCTCGCCGTCGACGAGGCTGCATCACCCCCGGCGGGTGATCTCGTGACCCCGCGCCATCGGTGTCATGACCAGCACTTCGGTCATGTGCACGGCCGATCCGCGGGCACGTCGGCGAGGCTCCGGGCCATGGCCGCCCGTGACGCTCCCCTACCCGATGCGGGCCGGGTAACCCCAAAAAGCTTCCGCGGTCGCCCCGCGGGCTGAGCCTGGCCGCGGAGGCGCCCGGTGGGCGGATGCCGGCCACCGGGCGCCTGCGGGCGGAGTCCGGTCCGACATGGCCGACCGCCTGCGCCCGCCGATCTTCGCCTCGAACCCGTCGGCGTCCCGCCCCGCCCGCTGACCCCCGCTGAGCCCGACCGCGCCCGACTAAGCCCGACTAAGCCCGACTAAGCCCGGCCAAGCCCGGCCAAGCGCCGCTGAGCGCCGCTGAGCCCGACTGGGCCCGACTGGGCCCGATATTTCACGATATATGCACCAAGATTAAGGGGTGGGCTTTGAGCAACAGGTAAATAAAATTCTTCATGTAAATAAAGCACTCGCCACAAGTGTTTTTCCTTCACGTTAAAAAAAGTCTTCATGTTGTACAGAATTTACCGGTTAATCGTCTCGGGCAAATTCGACTATTGGGACATACTGCGCCGTTACTCGCCGGCGGCCTCCCGCAGGTGGCGGAACGCCGCGGCCAGGCGCGGGGGCTGCCAGGACGCGTTGAGGCCGCTGGGGTTCGGGAGGATCCACAGGCGGGCGGTGGCGATGAGGTCTGGCTGGGGGCCGACGAGGGCCTTGGGTTTGGCGAAGGCGGTGCGGTAGGCGGTGACACCGAGGATCGCGACGAAGCGGGGGCGGCGGGCGGCCACCAGGGTCGCGAGGCGCTGCCCGCCTGCTCTGAGCTCGGCGGCGGTTAGCTCGGCGGCCTGGGCGGTCGCGCGCGGTGCGATGTTAGTGATGCCGAGGCCGTAGCCGGTCAGCTCTTCCTGTTCGGACGGCTTGAGCAGGCGCGGGGTGAAGCCGGACGCGTACAGCGCCGGCCAGAAGCGGTTGCCCGGACGGGCGAAGTGCCAGCCCGTGGCGGCCGAGTACAAGCCGGGGTTGATGCCGACGAACAGCACATGGAACGGATTGCCCGGCGGCGGGAGCACGTCGGGAATCGTGGCGTTTTTCGCCGCCTCAAGGTCAAGCTTCGGCACAGATAGCTCCTGTACGAAATGCTGAAATATCCGGGAATGTCGTGGCGCGGAGCGCCCGACATTCCCGGATGGAACATTCCCTGATGGGTCCTCATGGGCAAAGAGTCCGGACGGGCGAAGAATCCGGACGGGCGAAGAATCCCGATGGGCAGAGAATGCGGACGGGCAGAGAATGCGGACGGGCAGAGAATGCGGACGGGCAAAGGGGCCGGAGCGGCCGGAGCGGCCGGAGCGGCCGGAGCGGCCGGAGCGGCCGGAGGCGCCGTGGCGCGTCCCTGATGGGACATGGTCCTGGCTTAGCGGTCGTGGATTTCGTCGCGCCAGGAGTGGGCGGGGACGTAGCCGATGACCTGCTTGGCCCGGTCGATCGACAGGAGCGTGCCGTACTCGGGGATTTCTCCCGTGAGCGGGACGTCGGGGAAGACCTCGGCGAGCAGGTCGCGGGACGGACGGTTCATGACCGTGTCGGCGGCGGCGATGATGACGTTCTGGCTGCCGGTGACGTCGGCTTCCAGGCCGAGGCGGCAGGCGGCCGCGACGTCGCGGACATCGACGTAGCCCCAGGCGTTCCACTTGCGCGAGTGCGGGTCGGGCCAGTAGCCGGGAAAGCGCCGGTAGTCGTGGGGTTGCATGATGTTGGAGATGCGCAGGCCCACGAACGGAATTCCCGACCAGCGGGAGACCTGCTCGGCGAGCGTCTCGCTGGCGACCTTCGACAGGGCATACGTGGTGGCCGGGTAGGGGAAGTGGTCCTCGTCGACCGGGGCGTAGCGCAGTTCGCCCGGCGCTCCGGGTGCCTCCTGGTGGTCGTGACCGAACGGCAGGCCCAGGGTCGTCTCGCTCGACGCCCATACCACCTTGCTGAGGCCGAGGGCCGCGGCCGCGTGGAAGACGTTGAAGTTCATCGTGACGTTGGCGTTGAACGTGACCGCGGGGGTAGCGATGCCCGGGGCCGGGATGTTCGCCAGGTGGACGACGGCGTCGATGCCACGGAGCACTTCCGTGGCCTGCCCGTAGTCGGTGAGGTCCGCCCTGATCACGTCCGCCGCCACGTCTTCGCTGGTGACCGCGACGTCGGTCGCCACCACTTCGTAGCCGTGCTCGCGCAGGTGCAGGACGGCCGCCACACCCGCCTTGCCGGTCGCTCCCGTCACGCAGACACGCCCAAGTGAATTCGCCATACCCAAGAGCCTAGACCCGGCGCGCCCGGCGGTCCTGGCGAGTCAGGGGCCAGCGCGGGCGGAGCCACGAACCCGTTCCGGATGATGGATTTGGACTTGGGTGACCCGTGCTTCAGTGACCCGTGCTTCAGTGACCCGTGCTTCAGTGAGCGGTGCGGGCGGCGGGGACGCGCTCCCGCTCGGGCGGCGGGCCTGGCGGGGTGCCGTCGCCGAACGGGCGGCCGTCAAGCTCCTCCCGGTGGTGGCTGGTCAGCCAGCCCGACAGGTCCGGGCCGTCGGGGACGATGCCGGACGGGTTGAGGTTCTTGTGCACGAGGTAGTAGTGCTGCTTGGTCTGGACGAAGTCGATCGTGTCGCCGAAGCCTGGCGTCTGGAACAGGTCACGGGCGTACGCCCACAGGACCGGCATCTCGGTCAGCTTGTTCCTGTTGCACTTGAAGTGGCCGTGGTAGACCGCGTCGAACCTGGCCAGGGTCGGCCACAGCCGGACGTCCGCCTCGGTGATCGTGTCACCGACCAGGTAGCGGCGGGTGGCGAGCCGTTCTTCGAGCCAGTCGAGCCGGGCGAACAGCGCTCGGTACGCCTCGTCGTATGCCTGCTGGCTGGTGGCGAAGCCGCACCGGTAGACGCCGTTGTTCACGTCGTGGTACACGGGCTCGCTGACCTCTTCGATCTCGTCGGCGAGGTTGGCCGGGTACAGGTCGGGGGCGCCCGCGCGGTGGTAGGCCGTCCACTCGGTTTCCATGTCCCGCGGGATCTCACGGAAGTCGGAGGTGACGACCTTGCCGCTGGGAATGTCTACGATCGCGGGAACCGTCACGCCCTTTTCGTAGCCGGGGACCGCCTTCTCGTACGCCTCGCGGAGCCAGTGGATGCCGAGCACCGGGTCCTTCTCCCCCGGGTCCAGGTCGAACGTCCACGACCGCCAGTCGTGCGTCGGGCCGCAGATCCCCATGGACAGGGCGTCCTCCAGCCCGAGGAGGCGGCGCGTGATCATGGCCCGGTTCGCCCACGGGCAGCCCCGGGCGACGGCGAGCCGGTACCGGCCGGGCTCGACCGGCCAGCCGTCCCGGCCGTCCGCCGTGATCTGCCCGTCCAGGTACGTGGTATCGCGCTTGAACTCACCGGTTTTGCTCATGACTCAAAACGTAGGCGCTTCGCCCCGCGCGCGCGAGCGCGGGGCGGCCCGGCTAGCGGATCTTGTCGAGGAACTCCACCGAGCGGCGCAGGACCAGCGCGGTGGCCGCCGGGTCGTAGCTCGGCAGCGAGCTGTCCGTGAACAGGTGCTTGTCGCCCGGGTAGGTGAACAGCTCGGCGAGGCTGGGACCGACGATGGCGACCAGCTCGCGGGCGGCCTCCAGGTCACCCTCGTCGGCGAAGTACGGGTCGTGGTCCATGCCGTGGATCTGCACGGGGAGCTCGTCCGGCCACAGGCCGAAGGACCAGTCTTCGGTGAGCGAGACGCACGACTCGTACAGGAGCGCGCCGCGCGCGCCGGGCGTGGTCTGGGCGAGGCCCTGGGCGGTCACCCCGCCGAAGGAGAAGCCGGCGTAGACCAGGCCGGGTGACAGGCCGGCGATGGCCGCGGTCGTGCGGCGGTCCAGTTCTTCGTCGCCGATGCGCTGCACGAGCGCGACGCCGTCTTCGATGCTGGCCGGCCGCTCTCCGTCGAACAGGTCGGGGGTGTGGACGGTGTGCCCGCCCTTGCCAAGCTCCTCGGCGAACGCGCGGACTCCTTCGGTGAGCCCAAGCGCGTGGTGGAAAAGCACGACCTCAGCCATCGGCGCTCTCCTCGCTTGTCGCCCGTACTTATCGACTGCCTGCTTATCGACTGCCTGACTGGACGGAAAGCGTACCCGCTAGTGGGCGGCCGCCACCGATTCCACGTAGGCGGCGGCCTTGGCCGGGTCGACGAGGAAGTCGTGGATCGTGGCCGGGTTCGGGAAGACCTCGGCGAACTTGTCGGCGATCTCCTGGAACTGCGCGGCCGCGCCGAGGACCTGCTGCGCGTGCACCGGGAGCGGCTCGAGCATCATCTGGGTGAGCATGACCGAGTTCTGCGCGTGCGCCCAGTAGCCGTCGAAGGTCTGCTGCATCCATTCCGGTGTGAACGGCGCCTCGCCGCGGTCCAGGATCGCGGTGAGGTACAGGCCGGCCGCGTGCGCCGCGTTGTTCGCGCCCTGGCCGCTGATCGGGTCGTTGACCACGACCACGTCGCCGATGCCGATGACGTGGCTGCCCGGTGCGACCTCGGCGTACGGATGACGGATGGTCATCGGGAACGCGCCGACCAGGGAAGCGCGGGCGTCGGTCGGCTCGGCGTTCCGGTAGAGCTCGCCCTCCCAGGGGAAGTGCTCAAGTAGCAGCGCCTTGAGCCTGCGCAGGTGCTCGTCCGGTGCCGGGCGGTCGGAGAAGATGTCGAACGGGCCGCCGGGAACGGCTTCCACCAGCACCACGTCGCAGGGGCCGGTGAGGCCGTAGGCGGGCATGTAGAAGAACTCGCCGCCGCCGGGCCGCAGGTGCACCCGCATCCTGGGGTGCGGCACGCCCTCGGGAATCGCGATCCCGTTCAGGTAGATCGCGGCCAGGTGCCGGGCCGGCCGCGTGTAGTGCGTCTTGTCCCTGTCCGTGTCGAACAGCTCCACGATCTCGCCCTTGCCCGCGGCGATGACCGTCAGGTCGTACATCGGCGCCAGGCCCGCCAGGTCCGAGGTCATCACCGAGTGGTAGATCACCCGGCCGCCGCGCTGCTCGAACAGCTCGATCCAGGTCGACATCTTGAGCCGCTGGTCGACGGAGTTCCCTGGCCGGGCCCAGGCGCCGGAGAACGAGAAGGCCGACACGCCCGGGGCCGGCGACAGGGTAAAGCCGATCCCGGTGGTCGGCGTCGCCGTGCCGTCCCACAGGTTCAGCTTGACGTCGCGCTCCCGGTCGAGTGCGCGGTACATCATCATCTGGGTCGAGGTCGGCCACCCGTTCCTGATCTCGTCGGGCGTGCGGGCCGACATCAGGGTGACGTCGTAGCCTTCTGCCTGCAGGCCCAGAGCGAGCTGCAGCCCGGCCTGGCCAGCGCCGACGATGAGGATCTTGCGCACGGGGGAACACTCCTTGGGTGAGGGGAAATAGCGCTGTGGCCCGCCGGGCGCGGCGTCGCGTCGCGGCCGGGCTTCAGCGGGCGGTGACCGGTGAAGTCTTTTCCATGGTGTTGTTCAGGCCCCCGAGCAGCGCGAGGGTGGCCGACCGGCGGTCGCGGGCGTCGACGGTGAGCAGCGGCACCGTGTCGGCCACGCCGAGCGCGTCGCGCACCTGGTCGAGCGGGTGCGTCTGGCGGCCGTCGAACAGGTTCACGGCCACCACGAACGGGACGTCGGAGTCGTTCTCGAAGTAGTTCACCGCCGGGAAGGACACCTCGAGGCGGCGGGTGTCCACGAGCACGACGGCGGCGCTCGCCCCACGGCACAGGTCGTCCCACATCGGCCAGAACCGCGGCTGGCCGGGCGTGCCGAACAGGTAGAGGATCAGGTCGCGGGCGAGCGTGATCCGGCCGAAGTCCATGGCCACCGTGGTGGTGGTCTTCTCCTCGGAGCCGCGCAGCGGGTCGACCGTCTTGCCCGCCTGTGTCATCCACGCCTCGGTGTTGACCGGGGGAATCTCAGAGACCGTGCTGACCAGGGTCGTCTTCCCCACGCCGAACCCGCCCGCCACGACGATCTTCGCGGAGGTGACGTTCGGCGGCACACGCTCAGGCGAACTCGCGAAGGCCATCAATGACTCTCTTCAACAGCCGGTGGTCGTACGGGGACGTGTAGGTGTCTTCGTTGATCAGCACGTGATCGGAGGCGGCCAGGTCCTCGAGCAGCACCCGGGTGACGCCGAGCGACACCCCGGAGTGGGCCGACAGTTCCGCCACCGACTGCGGGCCGAATGACGCCCGCTCGTACAGCCGGCGCGCCTCGGGCGAGAACCGCAGCGCGGCCGCGGGGTCGTAGCGCTCGACCGAGACCAGCGTGTGCACGTACAGGTGGTGCCGGGTCTTGGTCCGCCCGCCGGTCAGCACGTACGGCCGGACCCAGGGGTTCCCGTTCATCGTCCGCCCCCTCCGCTTGCGGCGTTGATGCGGCGCAGGTCATCGCGCAGCTGCGGGGTGAGGACGTGGCCGACCGCGTCGACAAGCTGCGCCATCTGGTGCGCGACCACGCCGAGGTTGGCGCCGTCGCGCACGAGCACGGCGAACCCGGCGAGGCTGCCGATGCTCATGAACAGGAAGTGGCCGGACGGGAACTTGAGCATCACCTGATCGCAGCCGGACTCGCCGACCTTGCTCGCGATGTTGTTCCCGAGGCTGATGATCCCGCTGGTCATCGCGGCCAGCGGGTCGGCCAGGTCCGGCGACATCCCGCCGGCCGTGATCAGCGGCAGGCCGTCGGCCGAGACGATGAGCGCGTGGGTCACTCCCGGCGTCGACAGGGCGAAGTTGTCGACCAGCCAGCCGAAGTCCTGCGGGTCGCGCGGCGGCAGGACGGCGGGGTTCGTCATGGCTTGGCCTCTTCTTCGGTTGCGGTGTCGTCGGAGTCGGTCGAGTCGACGGCGCCCAGGGAGAACGCGCTCAGCTCGTCGGCGAAGGCCCGGCGGGCCGCCGCCTGCTGCTCCGGCGTCCGCACCACCGCCGGCTCCGGCGGCTGGGGCCGCGGCTCGTCGCCGCGCAGGCTGGCCCGCTCTCGACGGGGCAACTCCCCGAGCGGGCGCTGGTCGCGGTCGGGCAACTGCGGCGGTTCCCACTGCTGTATCTCGTGTGCCCGCGTCGGCTCGCCGCGCGGCAAGTCCGCTACCACGCTTGGCCGCGGTGCCTGCTGTGCCTGCGTGCCCGCGGCCTGCGCGAGCCGGCGCTGCGCGTCGTCCGCGGGAACCTCGCAGAGCAGGTGCGGCGGCAACGTCACCATCGCGACCGTGCCACTGCTCGGCAGCGGGCGCGCGGCCAGCCGGACGCCGATCGCGTGCTTGCGCGCGATCCGGTGCACGACGGGGAACCCTGTGTGCCGCCCGGTCCGCTCGTCCACGTCGGTCACGGGGCCGCTGAACGCGGCGTTCAGCGCGGTGACCTGCTCCGCGCTGATGCCGATGCCCGTGTCCTCGATGCGGAACATGACTCCGCCGTCGTCGAGCAGGTGGCCGCTCACGGTCACCGTGCCCGGCGAGTACCTGGTGGCGTTGTCGAGCAGTGCCGCCATCACCGACCCGATGTCGTCGGCGGCGTAGCCGAGCACCGCCAGGTCGGTGACGCGCCCGATCGTGACCTGGGTGTACCGCTCGATGGCGGAGAGCGCCATCCGGATGACGTCAAGGAGCGACGTGGTGAACCCGGCCAGTTCCTCCTCGCTGCGTCCCGCGAGGGTGCGCAGGTCACGGCTGGCGCGGCGCATCCGGGTGACCGCGTGGTCGACTTGGTAGAGCCGCCGCAGCCGTTCCGGGTCATCCTCGTCGGACTCAAGTTCGTCCAGGGAGGTGCGCAACTGCTCGGCCAGCACGAGCAGGTGCAGCCCGAACTGGTCGCAGATGTCGGGCCAGGCGCCGCCCGGCCGTTGTTCGGCCCTTCTCCCGTGTTCCTCGTGGCCGAGCCAGTTGGCCGCGTCCCATCCCGGGACGGGCGCGGGCGTGCCGGCGGGCGCGGGCGGCTGGGCAGAGGGCTGGGCAGGCGGCTGAGCGGACGGCGATGACGCGGGGGCGAGCACGGCGACGCCGTTCGCCGGCTGGCCACCGCCGAGCAGGCCTCCCCCGTACTGGCCGGCACCGTACTGGCCGGCACCGTACTGGCCGGGACTGGGCTGGCCGGGACTGGGCTGGCCTGGGGCGGGCTGGGCGGCGCCGTACGTGCTCGGGGCCGCCTGCTGGCTCCCGCCGTACGGGCTCGAGCTTGGCTGGCCCGGGTTGTACTGGCCGTCGCCCGGCCGGCCGCCGCGGTACGGTGCGGGGTTGCCTGGCTGGCCTTGGCCGTAGGCTCCCGCCGCGGACTCGCCGCCGTACGGGCCGGTGCCCGGAAGCGGCTGCCTTCCCCAGCCTGGCTCGAACCAGCCGGCCGGCGGCGACGACCCAGGACGTCCGGCCGGCGCTTGCTCGGTCACCGGCTGGCCGGCCGGCGG
>Ga0335075_10014520_pt1 | contig 11827 bp, 13 predicted proteins | sample Lox_Sample_24_FD_206723 | JGI IMG/M metagenome (GOLD analysis project Ga0335075, IMG submission 206723) | Soil microbial communities from Loxahatchee National Wildlife Refuge, Florida, United States - Lox_Sample_2.4 | ecosystem: Environmental > Terrestrial > Soil > Wetlands | place: USA... | reverse complement strand
GTCGGCGTGCACCTCGTCTCCCCGGGCTTCTGGCTACTGTTGGGACTGTGGATGAACAGCTACTGGCCCTGGCCCGGCGAGCCCTCCAGCGGCTGACGCAGGCCGAGCGCGAGGCTCGGCTTGCCCGGATCGAATTCGTGCGCGCGGTCTTGCACGGCTCGCCGCCTCGGGATGTTGCCACCGCGCTGGGGCTCAGCGACCAGCAACTTGATGAGATTCTCCAGCGGTCTGGCGGTGCTGGACGCCTGGGCCGCCGCCACGCGCCGGACGCTGAGGTGCTGATCTGCACGTTCTGCGGAAGATCGCAGCGTGAGGTGCGGAGGCTGATCGCCGGGCCGGGCGTCTACACCTGTGACCAGTGCGTGGCGCTGGCCGAGGGCGTGACCAGGACCGGCACCGCGGCCCGCACCCAGCTCGGGACAGTGCAAGCCGTGCCCAGGCAAGACCGGCAGTCGCGCTGCTCCTTCTGCCACAAGAACCGCGACCAGGTCACCGCCCTGGCCGCCATAGCGCCGAACAACAAGCGCGCGGGTTCTGAACCTACGGCCATCTGTACCGAGTGCCTTTCACTGTGTCGCGAGACCCTCACCGAAGAGCTGGCATAACTCAGCGGTCATGTCCCGCCGAGCGCGGTCCGGTGCCGGCCACGCACACGCCGTTGCAGTTCCAACTCACCACGCCCCGCCGACGGGTGGGCCAGATCAAAGGCGGCCAGGCGATCGGCAGCATCGCTCCACCGAGGTGAAGCCCAGACGCGAGAGCGCTTCGACGGCGAGCCCGTCCGCGGCACCGAGGCAGCCGAGGTCACTGCCGGGTACATGGCAGGTGCACGGCAGGCCTATTTGAAGACCATGCCGCGCACCGGCGGTGCGGCAGGCCACGGAGAGGGATGAGCATGATCTTCTTCAGTTTCTCGGCTGGTCGCCGGCGGAGAAGTTACGTTGCGGCGTCGGGACGTGCGGCCGTGGCGCTGAGGTCCGCTTCGAGCACCGCGAGGTCGCGTACCGCGTAGCGGCGGTGGTCGCACTCCTCCATCATCACCACGCACAGGCAGCTGCCGACCGTGCGCGTTTCCTCCGGGTAGCCCGGTGCGGGGCAGCCGCGGGCAGACACGTTCCAGGCCGGCGTCGGTGAGCCGCTGCCCAAGGCGGCGCACGAACGCCATGCGGTTGTCGCGTACCTGCATCACCTCTGTTCCCGACGGGCGCGCGTCCAGGTCAATGCCGAGCGCCCCGGCGTCTACGGGGCGGATAGCCTGTGCGGCAGGCCGAACGGGTAGTAGGGCATCGGCTCGTCGAGGATCGTGCGCCCGGCCCAGGCATCGGTGGCGAAGACCAGATGGCGCAGCGTCTCGATGAACGACCGCTCATTCTTTTGACACTCAGCGTGTTGCAACCCTGTTGTATGCATGGCTGTGAGTAGGGCAGGCTCGGGTCGCGCCCGGCTGTGGACGGCCATGAGAATCTGCCCTGTGACGGTCACGAAGCCAGCGCCATGGTCATCACGGAGAGTCACCAGGATCGCCGACCATCGCGCTGCCAACTCGCCGCCTAACGCCGAATCTGAACGCCTCACGATGGTGGCTGCGGGAATGTGCAGCGCGCGCAGAATCACCGGCTCTGGTCATTCGCGCGGCCGGGATACTTAAGCTGGTGCGGAAGTCCTGGCGGGGTCCGCTCGCCGGTTTCCGGCCCGGGCTCTGCTCGCAAGTGGGGACGAGGGGTGCTGCGCATGCCCGAACCCGACATCGACACCCCGCTCGTCAGCCGGCTGATCGCGGCGCAGTTCCCTCAGTGGGCTGGCCTGCGCATCACCAGGGTCTCGTCCGCCGGCACCGACAACGCGCTTTACCGGCTTGGTGATGACATGGCCGTGCGCCTGCCGCGCCGGCCCTGGGTCGCCGCGACTCTGACCAAGGAACAGCACTGGCTGCCGCGGCTTGCCCCGTTCCTGCCGCTGGCCGTGCCTGTCCCGCTTGCCGCGGGCACTCCGGGGGAGGGGTTTCCCTTTCCCTGGGGTGTGTACCAGTGGCTCGACGGCAGCAACGTCGCCGACGAGCCTGACATCGACCTACCTGACGCGGCCGTGCGACTCGGCCGGTTCGTCGCCGCGCTCGAGCAGATCGATGCCACGGGCGGACCGCCATCGTTCCGCGGCGGCCCGGTCAGCATGCTCGACGACCGCGTCCGCGGCGAGATCCGCGACCTGGGCGCAGACGGCACGCTGGACCCTGGCCTGGCGACCGCCGCATGGCAGACGGCCCTGGCCGCACCGGAATGGGACGGCGACCCGGTCTGGGTCCACGCCGACCTTTCCCCGCTGAACCTGCTGGTCCGCCACCGCAGGCTGACCGCAGTCATCGATTTCGGCGGACTGGGCCTCGGCGACCCCGCCGTCGACATGCTGCCTGCCTGGGAGTGGCTGACCGCCCAGACCCGCGGACTGTTCCGCGCTCAGACCCGAGCCGACGATGCCACCTGGGCACGCGGCCGCGGCTGGGCGCTCGGCCTGGGCCTCGGCGCCGCGCACTTGTACCGAGACAGCAACCCGGCCCTTGCCGCCGTCGGCCGACGTGCGATATCCGAAGCCGTTGGCGACTACCGGCGCACCGGATGACCCAGTCATCGCAGGGCACCGGCCGCTCCGCAGAGGACCGACGCACCGACGTTGGCCCGATAAACCTGCTGCGCGGCGCGCCGATCATCCCCTTGGAAGCTCTCAATGGCGACGAGCGGGACGTCGTCATCGCGGCAGAACCGGGCATTATGCACGGACGGAGCTTGACGACCCGCCTGCCGGTCTACGATCTTGCGAATGGCGATCTCGGATTACGTGGCTAACCTTCGCAAGCACGTAGGCAAGGATCTGCTCATGCTGCCGAGCGCATCTGCCGTCGTCGTTGACGCCGGCGGACGCGTCCTGCTGGGCCGCCGTGCCGATACTGGGAGGTGGTCCTTGCCAGCGGGAGCGATGGACCCAGGCGAACAGCCAGCAGATGCGGCGGTGCGCGAGGTATACGAAGAAACCGGAGTCCACATCGCCGTTGAGCGTCTTGCCGGGGTGGCTCTTTTCGAGGTCACCTACCCGCATGGCGACCTCTGCCAGTTCCTGACAGTCTGGTTTCGCTGCAAGGCGATCGGAGGTCGCGCTGTCGTCAACGACGAGGAGTCCCTGGCTGTTGGCTGGTACAACCCCGACGAGCTGCCCGACCTCGACGCGTTCGACCAACTCCGCATCGACACTGCTCTTGATGACGACGCGCCCACATGGTTCGCCGCACCCGGTCGAAGTTACGACTGGCTCCCGGCTCGATGCTGATCTCGGCGAGCTAGTGCGTTCCGCCGAGTGGACATCGTCATCGCGGCATGGCCGGGCGTCTTTTAGCGGTTGTCGCCGGAACCGCCAAGGACAGCCCTGCGCTGCCGGTCGGCGAGTTTGTCAACATTTCGGTGTGCGACGTCGTCAAGCGAGAGGCCCAGGAAGTTCGCCAGCACGGCTGTGTACCAAAGGACGTCGCCAAGTTCGGCTGCCATGTCGTCGCGGTCGAGTTGGGCCAAGTCACTGTTCTTGTCGCGGACCAGTTTCTTGACCTTCTCTGCGATTTCGCCCGCCTCTCCAACCAACCCCAAGACCAAGTGCATGAACTCGTCTGGGGCGTTCTTGTCGCGGGCCGTGCGCATCGCGGCGCGCTGGTATTCGTCACACTCCATTGCGCTAAGCGTAGCGGTGTCCGCTCGTCGGCAGCATCGGCAGTCTCGACACCGCGTACCGTCCGCGGCTAGATGAGTGAAGCCCTGGGGTCGTTCTAGGGCCCGTGGCTTCTCGGACGCCGCGCTGCCGCGCTAGCAACCGGCAGACCTGGAAGGCGTTCGACGACGAGCGCTGAGCGTGGTTGGATCGACCGCGATGAGCAGCGCCACTTCAGATCTCCCGCCGTACCTGCGACGCTTCGTCCTGCCGTACGAGACCGTCGAGCCGGCGCGCTCGGGGGAGTTCCGGCCACCCGACTGGCCGGCCTATCGGGGCTACGGCGCGCTGCTGGCGCAGGCCGACCTGGTCGGCGGGATGTTCGAGCACGGATTCGTAGACGACAAGACGCTCGGCGCAGCCCAGCAGAACATACGCGATGCGGCCAAAGCGTTGCTGGCGCATCCTCGCGTTGATCCGGACGTATGGTCCCGGCAGTTCCAGTTGGCGATCAGCAACACCATCGGCTATGCCCGCGCGATCCTGCGACAGGGCGAAGGCTCGACAAGGACCTCACCTTCATGAACCCAGTCGCGTCGTGGTCGGCCAGGCCGGCCGGGAGCCGGTTCTGTATCCACTGCATACGGCCCTGTTTGAGGACGGTCATTGTTCGTGGCTACTAACCGCACGCCGGCGGCTGAGCTGACCGCCATGGCCAGGCAGTTGTGGGAGTTCCTCGCCGGGACCGCTGACGGGTTCACTCCGGCCATCAGCGTGACCGTGTCGCCCCAGTCGTCTCTTTGCCCCCCGGGCTGGGTTGGCATGGTGGTCCTAGGCGACGCGGCCCTCGCTACCGCACCGGATGACCACACCGCCCGCCTCGCCGAGCAGGCGCTGACCGATGTGCCAGCCGCCTCGCTCACCGATACCGATCTACTCCGCAGCCGGCTGCCCGTCGCCGAGATCCTCGGCCCGGCTGCCCTGGCCTACCTGGACTCAGCCGAATTCCGGCCCCAGCCCGGTGACGCCGTCACCACGCCGGTGGACCTGGATCACCCGGCCTTCAGGGAGTTCCTCCTGGCGGCCAGCCCCGATGACCTCGGGGAAAGCGGCATGCAGGAAATCACCACGCCGGCTTTCGCGGTCAGCGAGCACGGCCAGGTCGTTGCGGCCGCTGGCTACCGAGACTGGCCCTGCGGCACAGCGCACCTGTGCGTGCTGACAGCGTCCGCAGCGCGAGGCCGCGGCCTGGCGCGTGCCGCCGCGTCCGCCGCCGTAGCCCACGCCATCGGGCAAGGCAGGCTGCCCCAATGGCGGGCACGCCCCCAGTCCTCCCGGCGCGTCGCCCGCGCCCTGGGCTTCCGCGAACTCGGATTCCAGGTCAGCATCCGGCTCGGGTAGCGCCGTCGAGGCAGATGTCCGGTATCAGCGGACTCGCTTTAGTCCAGGTAAGCCTGCATTCGCCGCCGATGCTCCGCGTGGACCCGCGCCGACATGGCCGCCTCGGCGACATCATCGGCAACGTGAAAGACCGCATCGGCGAAGCCAAGACCTACGGCTGCCTCGGCGAAGCCCTCAGCACGCTGGTGCCGGTGCGGCCGCGGGCTCGCCTGGCCAGGGCAGGATGGTCAGTTCTGGCCACTGTTGCTGCCATCGCCTGGTCTTGGCCTCGTAGACGCGGCGGGGCGCGAGTACCGGGTTCGGCCGGACGACGAGGTTGAACACGTCGGACAGGCCGTGCGGGGCGTAGATCCGCCATCGCCCGGCGGGTTCAGGGCGGACGCCGAGGCATGCGGTGGTCGCCTCGTAGCTGTCGATCGCCGCTTCGGTAGACGTATGGGGTGGGCAGGGCACCTCGAACTTCTGCGCATACCACAGGTGGACGCGGGCCTGGTTGCGGATCTGAACCGGGGCGGGCAGTTCCGCGAAAACCGTGCTCCCGGCCCGGATGACCTTGTCCTCGGCTTCCCAGGACAGGTCCGAGTCGTCGAAATAGGCCAGGTCATAGTCCAAGATGCCGGCTTGGGCGGGCTGGCCGGTGACGACGTTCCAGACGGTCTGATACAAGCACCCCGCAACCAGATACCACCCCGGCAGATCCAACGTGGCGGCACGGGCAAGTACCTCAATCAGCGTCGAGTTCTCACGCAGTGCTGCCCGCAGGTGGGCGAGCTGCTCGTCAACGGGAAGCTGGCCGACTCGCATGGGCTGTTTCTATCAGCCCGGGTCGTTGTCCGTGCGGGCTGCCGGACAGCCTTCTCCGACGGTGAGGCTGCGCACCCGCAGAGCGGTGAACGATACGTCGTCTATGAAGTTGCCCGTCTCGGCGGTTGCCTGAAGCCCTCCCCGTAGGCCGCAGTGACACCAGGTAATCGCGCTCCCACCACCGTGCAGCTTCAGCTGGCCGTCGTCAGTCGCGCACTTTGATTTGGCCGGTCAGTTCGCTGTGATCCCCGAGAACTGGTCAGGCGAGCACTTTTCCGGGCGACGGCTGCCGCGGCTATAATTCCGATTGATCCGTTTTGCAGAATCCCGGTACGGTCGCGGGGCATTGCCTATCCTCTTGCAGTCAGGTCCCAGTCCCACCTAAGGCGTGCCGGGCGCTGATGGCCGACGGCGTCTCTGTGCCCTCGGCCAGGCCGCCCGACATAGGAGCAGCGCATGTCCGCACCCGAGAACCGAGCACAAGACCCTGGACGCGGCGACGCCGGCGAAGTGCGCGGCGCCGGGTCCGATGCCACCCAGGCGCTGACTGCTGGTGATCTGTTTTCCGGTCATCGCGACCGGCGGGCGGCTGAGTCTTTCGGCGTCGATGCCGCGCGGTATGACCGCACGCGGCCCGATTACCCCGACGCCCTGGTTCAGCGGATCATTGCCGCTAGCCCTGGCAGGGAGGTGCTGGACGTCGGCTGCGGCACGGGCATCGTCGCCCGGCAGTTCCAGGCCGCGGGCTGCACCGTCGTTGGCGTCGAACCCGACGTGCGGATGGCTGAGTTCGCTCGCAGTACCGGGGTTGAGGTCGAGGTGGCAACCCTCGAAGCCTGGGATCCGGCTGGCCGGCAGTTCGACGCGGTCATCGCTGGCACGGCCTGGCACTGGGTCGACCCGGTCGCCGGAGCGTCGAAAGCCGCGCAGGTGCTGCGCCCGGGGGGTTTGCTTGCGCCGTTTCACCACGTCTTCCAGCTTCCGCCTGAGGTACTGGATGCCCTCGCATCGGCGTACCGGACAGTGGCGCCGGAGTCGCCGCTCCCGCTGCCGCTGACGCAAGCCCTCGCGGCGTACCAGACGCTGTTCGCCAAGACGGCTGACGGGATCCGCCAGGCGGGAGAGTTCAGTGAGCCGGTGCAGTGGCAGTTCGACTGGGAGCGCGCCTACACCACGGGCGAGTGGCTGGACCAGCTGCCCTCCCAGCCTTTCATCCGCCTGTTCCCGCCGGAGAAGCTGCCAGATGTACTGGAAGGCGTCGGTACCGCGGTCGACTCGATCGGGGGCAGCTTCACGATGCGATACTCCGCGGTTGCGATCACCGCCACACGCCAGGTGACCTGACGGTCTGCGTCGAACTCGTCCTAGCGTGTGGCTTTGGCCCCTGCGACCGTTAGCACCCGCGGCTCAGCGGCAGAACACATGCCGCCCCGTGGGGCCTCGTGCTGGGCTGGAGCAGCCTTGCCTTGTACTCCCTGCTGACCCGGGAGTGACCTGTCACTGACCTGTGATGGACCTGCGCGTCAAGAACGGCCCCGAGAACCGGATTTCTGTCAGTGGAGACAGTCTCGCGCCGCGGCAGGCGTCGACGGCGTTGCGGTAACCATCTGAGACGCGGCCGTGAAAAACGCGCCGTAATCCCGGACTTCTGTCTGCAGGAGGTGACTTGAGAATGGGTGAGCAGTATTGGCCACATCGCAGTCGCCCGGCTGCCGCGCGACGACGTTTGGCCCGGCAGACGGGGCGGACGGTTGCCCGGATGCTGGCCCGGACAGCCAGAGTGTCCGGCCCGCTGGCCGGGGCCTGCGGTGGCGTTCCCGCTGGCCAGCGGCCAGCCGGGCCAGGGGCGGGGTTCCGGGGCTGATGACTAATGTCATGCCGATTGTCCGTCGGGGCCGGGGCGGCGGGGCGGGTGCGTCGGTGCTGGGTGGTGATGAGGTGCTGCTGGGCGCTGCCGCGCATCTGACCGAACGGGACCGTGACCTGGTCCGGCTGGTCGGCGAGCACCGGGTGCTGACCACCGGCCAGCTGGCCGCGGCCGGGTTCGGCAGCGTGATCACCGCCCGGCACCGGCTCGCGGTGCTGACCAAGCTGGGGATGCTGCGCCGGTTCCGCCCGCACCGCGAGGCCGGGTCGGCACCGTGGCATTACCTGCTCGGCCCGGCCGGGGCGGTGCTGCTGGGCGCCGAGGACGCCGACGACCGCAAGTGGCTGGCCGCGGTCCGCTCCGACCGCCAGCTGGCGCTGACGCGCTCGCAGCGGCTGGCGCATCTCGTCGGGGTGAACGGGTTCTTCATCGCCTTGCTCGCGCACGCCCGTGCCGGCGGTGGTGAGCTGCGGGCGTGGCTGAGCGAGCAGGCCGCCGTCGGGTGGCTGGACCGCGTTCGGCCGTGGGGCCAGCACACCGACCTGCCCCGCCCGGACGGCCTCGGCATGTGGGCCGCGGCCGGCAGTGAGATGACGTTCGTGCTGGAGTATGACACCGGCACCGAGCACCTGGCCCAGCTCGCGAGCAAGCTGCCCGGCTACCGCAGCCTGGCCCAGGCGATGGCCGATGTGAACCGGACCTGCCCGCTGCTGCTGTTCTGCTTCCCCGGCCCGCAGCGGGAGCAGGCCGCCCGCCGAGCGCTGGCCGCCTGCCCGGAGGCGGCGGCGCTGCGGATCGCCACCACCGCCGTGGATCCGGAACTGGTGAGCCCGGCCGGGCCGGTGTGGCTGCCGCTCATACATGGCTGGCCGGGCGGCCGTGTCGCGCTGTGTGCCCTCGACACCGCGATGCCTGACCCGTGGCAGCACTACCGCGCCGTACGGCAACGTGAGCGCGACCGGGCCGAACAGGCCCGCTCGCGGGCCCCGTGGGTCGGCGACCCCGACGACCTCGACGACATGACTGATGACCAGTGTCCAGTCGGCTGACCCGGCCGGCGAGGGGTGACCGCCCCGTAGCCCCTGCCCGCCGTCATCGCACGCGGCCGGACGACACAGTGACCAGGGAGCACGCGCATCCCGCTGAGGACAGCGTGGTCGGTCTATGTGACGACGGCCTGGACGCTTACATCGCTGAGCTGGCCGCCCGCGCACCTCCGCTGACCGCCGAACAGTGTGACAAGCTGGCGCTGCTGCTGGGCAGCGGCCAGCGACGCCGCGCCGCATGACTACGGCACGCCACGCGCATCTCTCTTGCAGCGGAGCGGCTGTTCCCTGGGTGGGCTGCTAGCAGATGTCGGACTGCTCCCAGCCGGGCGGGACCTGCGGCAGCCCGATCAGCGCGTCGAGGCCGAGGTGCTCGCGGAGCAGGTACTTGAGCTGGCGGCCTTCGATGATCTCGATCCGGCGGCCGTTGCGGGCGGCGAAGTCCCGGCTGGCCTTGCCGACCCAGGAGGTGGTGACCAGCACGCCCTTGGCGGCGTGCATGTCCTCCATCACCCCGGCCAGCGCGTGCACCGCCTCGACGCCGACGATCTTGCTGTACCGCTTGGCCTGGATGATGCACAGGCCGCCGACGATCGGGTCCTCGTTGACCGCGACCCCGTCGACTCCCTCATCCCGGGACGCCTGGGTCACCCAGGACTTCATGCCCATCGCCTCGAACAGTTCGCGGATCAGGTGCTCGAACTCCGCCGGCTTGAGCGCCAGCAGGTCCGGGCGGCTGTCGACCCGGCGAGCACGCTCATCTCCGGCACGAACTTGTACCGCGACATGTCGAATGCCAGCACCGGGCGGACCGGCTCCAGGTCGTAGGGGTGCGGGGAGATGACCGCGTTCAGGTAGCCGCGCAGGCAGGCCACCGGGTCCAGCTCGGGCTCGTCCAGCACGATCTCGGCGAAGCCGTCCCGGGTGGCGTGCACGCTGATCAGCAGCGGGCGGACCGGCTTGCCGGTGGCCCGGTCCCTGGCGGAGACGTAGCCGTTGAACACGATCCCGCCCACCAGGGTGACCGGGGCGGCGTCGAACGCCTCGGCCAGGGTCCGCAGCGCTACCCGGGCGATCAGCTTCTCATACAGCTTCTTTGTGTCCGAGTCCTTGCGCGGCTCGGGCACGATGAGGTCCCGGGTCTTCACGTACCGGTACCCGGTCACCGCGGGCACGACCTGCTGGCGGGGCAGCTCGTACTCCACCCACAGCTCGCCGGATTCGGGCACGTACTGGGCGGCGCACGAGCCGTCCAGCCCGTCCGGGTACACCGAGGTGGCCAGCGCCCGCTGGACGGCCTCGGCCAGCGCCTGCGGCCCGCCGGCGTTGAACGCCTCTTCGGCCTGGGGGCTGCGCCCGGCCAGGGCGCGGCTGCGATCGGCCAGCAGCCGCTCGGACCCGGCGACGCTCGCGCTGACGGCCTCGGTCATCACCGTAGCCTCACCCGCGCGCTGCTGCGCAGACAGGCGGCGAGCGTCAGCTTCACGGCGCGCCTGCTCGCGCGCCCCCGCGGCCGCGCGCTGCTGCCGCTCCCGCTCGGCCTGCGCCGCCTGCCGCTCGGCCTGCTGCCCAGCCCGCAGCCGGGCCTGCTCGGCGCGCTCGGCGTCCCGGCGCCGCTGCGCCTGCTGTTTCGCCGCCTGCGCAGCGAGCCTGCGCTCTTCGGCCGCCCAGGCTTTCTGAGCCTGCTCTTCGGCGCGCAGCCGGTCCCGCCTGGCCTTCTGGTACTCGCCGTACATCTGCGCCAGCAGCGACTTTCGCCTGGCCATCACCATGCTCCCGCCAGCCGGCCCGACACAAATGGCCGTAACGAAAAAGCGCGCAGAACGGCCCGCACTTAACGTAAACGAAATAGCCCGGTCGTCCAATAAGCAGCAAGGCACCAATGCACTATGGCGGACCCGGGAACCATTCACCGCCGAGCCTGTTAGCGAGGAATCAGCCCGGCGCATCCGGGGCATGCTCGTCCCGCTCTGGCTGGCACCAGGAGATCTGCACGGTGGCGGGGTCGAAATCGCGGCGGGTGCCCTTGCCCGGCGAGTGCAGCGTGATGGACATGAGGGTCTTGATCACGGCGCGCTTGCGGGCCAGGTCCAGGCCGGCCCAGACGCTCGCCGCACTGCCGTTGGCGACCAGCGGGGCGAGCACGTTCTCCCTGGCTGCGTCTGCGAGCGCTGCCTCGATCTCGCCGAGCCGGGTATTGCCGCGCTGGGTGGCGGCGAGCATCTGCGCGCGGGTGATCAGGCCGAGGGCCCGGTCGGCGGCCATCTCCTCCAGGCTGGCCCGGATCGCCGTCGCTTCCTCCCGCAGCCCGGCCACATCCGGCCCGCCCGCGGGCGGTTCGAGCAGGCCGGCGGCGTCGGGGCTGGACAGCCGGGCGATCACCGCTCGCCTGATGAAGTCCTCGACCGGCGCGGCCCGGCGGGCGACGTGCCCGCCGTGGTAGGAAGCGTTGCGGCTGGCTGGGGCGCACCGGTAGATGTGATGCCCGGTGTGCGACGGCATCCCGGTCACCACGTTCCCGCACGGGCAGCGGGCGAGCCCGCCCAGCAGGGTGCGTACCCCGCGGGGCGGCTTGCGGGCGGGGTCTTCCAGGATGGCGCGGACCGCCCGCCAGGTCTGCTCGGACACCAGCGGCTCCCAGTCGCCGGTGCCGACGATGTCCCCCCGGTAGACGCTGAGCCCGGCGATCCGCGGGTTCAGCAAGATGGTGCGGATGGACTGCCGCGTCCAGCGGCCCGTCTTGGACTGGACCGGCATCAGGCCCGCCCCGGTCCACTCCCGCATCACTCCCGACAGGGTGCCGCCGCCCAGCAGCACGCGGCACGCCCCTGCTACCGCCGGGCCTTCCTGCGGGTGCGGGGTGACGTGATCCTCGGCGTACCCGAACCGCCGCGGCGCGCCCAGGCGGCGTTTGCCGGCGATCGCGGCGGCCTCGTTGGCCAGCTTCTGCCGCTCGGACTTGCGCTCCTGCTCGGCCTTGGCGACGGCGACCAGGATCCGGGCGGCCAGCCGGCCGGAGTCG
>Ga0335075_10014519_pt1 | contig 11828 bp, 16 predicted proteins | sample Lox_Sample_24_FD_206723 | JGI IMG/M metagenome (GOLD analysis project Ga0335075, IMG submission 206723) | Soil microbial communities from Loxahatchee National Wildlife Refuge, Florida, United States - Lox_Sample_2.4 | ecosystem: Environmental > Terrestrial > Soil > Wetlands | place: USA... | reverse complement strand
CGCCTCGAGTGAGAACAGGGAAGCGACCGGTTCGTCGCCGGACCCCGAACCGACTGAGGGCCCTTCGGCGGAGGCCTCCGAGCGTCCGGCCGGTTCCGGGGGCGTCAAGGACCGAGCGCCGCTGATCGCGAACGGCACGGGGGCGGTCCTCAGGGGGGCCGAAGACGGCGCATCCTCGCCCTCGGTTTCGGCCGACTCGCTGGAGCCGGTCGACCCGTCCGGCCCGGACCAGCGGGAACTCATCGGCGCAGGGCCCGGGGACGACTCGGGAGGGAAGAGACGGTCGAGCTCATCCTCGGAGAACGGCAGGGGAAGACGCGATCCCGCAGGCCGGGCCGCTCCAGCGGCCGCGTCGACGGCCCTTCGGGCAGGCGACGGCGGCGAAGTGGGCTCCACCCGCGCTCTCATCGCCCCGGAGCGAGCCAGCGGCCCGGTCAGGGACACGGCCTCGTGACCGCGGGAGGGGAACGGACCCGGGGTGCCTCGCCGCGGGGTCGAGTAGGCGGCTCCCGGGACAGGCCCGACCCCTGCCGCGCCGAGTCCGGGGGCGACGGGGCCGGCCCAGCGCGTCCAGAGCTCGTCATCGACATGGGTCGCCGCCTGGACTGCGGCCCGTCCGAGCCCGCTCCGTGGGGCTCCCGGGGGAGCGGAGAGAACCGCCGGGCTGGCCGGGGGTCCCACCGCGGAATCGGCCAAGGCGCGACCGACCGAGCCGGGCCCCGGAGCCGTGGCCGGCTGGCGGTCAAAGACCAGGAGCTCTAGGGACGCGAACGTGGTGACCAGCGCGACCGCGCCGACGAGCAGGAGGAGGAACGGGAGCACGACCGCCGGCTCCTGCCAGAGCCGAACGGTCGCCAGCGCCCCGAACACGAGTGCGACGGCGCCCGCGACCGGGAGCCCGTAGCGATGGGCCACGACGGCGACGCGGCGGCGGAGGTCCGGACGGATCCCGCTCGGACCCGGTTCGAGCGGCGGCACGACGAGCCTCGGTCGAACGTCGCGGGGATTAACCTATCGAACCACAGGAACACGCGCCGTGGCCCTCGGTCCGTCCGGAACTCCCCGACCCCGGCGGGCAGCCGCCGGCCGGCGGCGAACAGAAGAGGCTTAGAGCCGGTGTCCGTGCTCGGTCCCCGGTCCGTCATGACGAGCGAGCAAGGGTTCGGGGTCCGGATCGAGCGCGACGCGCCGACCAAACTGCACCCCTTTCGGCAGTTCTTCCGCGGCTTCGAGGACGTCGAGGCGGTGCGATCCTTGTTCGGTCGCGCGACCGAGCGCGTGCTCCAGAACCTCCGGGTGGAGTTCTTCTCGGCCCGGTTCGGCTACATGGGCACCAGCGACGTCGACGGCCACCTGCTCATCAGCACCCATCACCTCAAGGACAGCGACCTTCGGACGGTATACCTCGACGTCGTCCACGAGCTCTGCCACGTGAAGCAGTTCCGAAAGCACCAGCCGCTGTTCTACCCCAAGCTGAGCTACGTGGACGCCCCGTCGGAGATCGAAGCCTACCGCTTCACCGCCGACGAGGGTCGTCGCATCGGCATGACGGACAAGGAGCTCCGGGAGTACCTCAAGGTCGAGTGGATCACCCCCCAGGAGCACCGGCGACTCTGCCGGCGCTGCGGGGTCGCCGCCCGGGGCCGTCCCGCGAAGGCTCATCGGCGCCGCCTCCGCAAGTGAGCCCGCGTTCCTTCGGGTCGCCCTACGCCTCGTCGCCTTGTGCTTGAGTCGGGCCCGCGGCGGGCCAGCCCGAGGAGTTCGGAGCGTCGGCGCCCCGCGAGGCCGGCGATCGCCGGCCGGGGGTCCGCCCGAGTTCCACGATGGACGATGCGCGGCCCGTGCGGTATAACTCGGACGGGCCGGAACTTCAACTAGGAGCGTCGGATAGTATCCCTGAGGCTGGTCGTATGCGCGCGCACCGACTGCGCGCCGACCGTCGGGCCGGCGTGCTGCTGGACCTCGTGCTGGGCGTCGCGTTCGTGATCGTGGGCGCCTTCCTGCTCTACGCCGTCGGGCTCACCTTTGGCGAGCTCCTCCACGGGGCGGCTCAGTTCTTCGGGATGTAGGCGCCCGCTCCCCGCTCCGCCTTCGGGGTGGAGGGCGAAGCGGGGAGCGGGGCGGCACCCGCAGGCTTCGAGATCGCCTAGGGAGTCGGCAGCTCGTCCACCGCCCGGCTCGGTGCAGGGCGGTCGGAGGTTGCGGGTCCGGTCCAGCGAGGCTCGACCCAGAACGTGACGAGCCCGTAGATCGAGGTCGCGAACATGATGGCCATCGCCACCGCGCCGAACGCGACGAGCCGCAGGGTCGGTCGCGCGCTCGTCCGCATCGCCGCGCCGACGAACGATCCCGTGGCGAACGCGCCGAGGATGACGGACGAGAAGTGGACCAGCGAGAGCCACGAGTTCCGCGGGACCCCCACGACGGCCGGCAGCAGCCGGACGAGCACGTCCCGCAGGTCCGTCGAGGAACCCTCGAGCGCGTGGGCGATGAGCGGGAGGCGGAGGAGCAGCGTCGCCAGCGTGATGATCGGGACCAGGTAGGTGGCGGTCACTTCGAGCGCGTAGAACCGTCCGGCCGTCCGGGGGAATCCGCGCCGGAAGTAGGCGCCGAGACGGATCCAGTTGGAGCGCGCCCAGCGCACGTTCTGGCGGACGAAGCTGCGCGCGGTCTCCTTCGGGAAGACGAGCACCCGGACGTCGTACGCCTTCACCGTGCGGTAGCCCGCATGGAGGAGGAAGTCGGTGAGCTGCCAGTCGTCGCCGAGACGGCTCGGCCGGCCCGCGACCCGCATCTCGACGAACTCCGCGGAGTCGACGTACGGCCGGATGAGCTCCGTGCGGTGCAGGACGCAGGCGCCGTCGAGGTACGGCACGCTGCCCCGGGTCGACATCGCCCGCAGCACGACCTCGCGCGATCGCTCGACGAACTCGGCCGCGGGGGCCACCCATCGGCCGGTCTCCACGGCCCCGAGGTTCGCTCCGACGCCCCCGATCCCCGGCGCCATCTGGCGCGCGAGCGCGACCGCGGCACCGGCGGGCAGGAGCACGTCGCTGTCGACGAAAAGCACGTACGGGGTGTGGACCTGGGCCAGTCCCGTGCGGAGGGCGACCTTCTTGCCCTGGTTCTCGGACAGGGCCAGGAACTGGCCCCCGTGCGACTGCGTCAGCGCGCGGTACGGCTCGTCGACGCCGTCCCCGACCACGACGAACGCGCAGCCCTGGGCGCCGACCGTGTCGAGGCACCGGGCGAACACCTCGGGCCGCTGGGCGTGCACCGGGATCAGGATTGTGATCTCCTCCGGGGTTGCCTCGATCCGGGCCCGAAGGAGTCCCCGCCGCTTCGAGTAGAAGGCGTTCGTGAGCAGGTAGAGGATCGGAACGAACCCGATCGGGAGCAGGAGGAGGTAGACCAGCGAGACCATCTCGACCCAACCCCGGTCGGAAGTATTTGACCCCGGCTCCCGCGGACGCCCTCCGTTCGTTCCGGCCGCCGCTCCGCCCGACGCCGGAGGGCTAATCCGACCCGGGGCGTCGCGAGGTCGTGGCGTCCGAACGACCGCGGGCCGTCGTTTCATGGAGCAGCGGCAAGGATGCCGCCTTTTCGCTGTGGGAGGCCCGTCGAGCCGGCGCCCTCGAGGTCTGCGGCCTCCTCACGACGGTGACGCGCACGTTCGGCCGGGTCTCGATGCACGGGGTCCGGGAGTCGCTGCTCGAGGCCCAGGCGGAAGCCGTCGGCGTCCCGCTCTACCGAGTGGAGATCCCGTCGCCCTGTCCCAACGAGGTTTACGAGCGCGCCATGGCCGTGGCCGTCGACCGGCTCCGGGCGGACGGAGTGCGGCGGGTCGTGTTCGGCGACCTGTTCCTCGAGGACGTCCGGGCCTACCGGGAGTCGCGGCTCGCGGCGACCGGGATCGAGCCGGTCTTTCCCCTGTGGGGGCGTCCGACCGACGCGCTCGCGCGGGAGATGATCGCGGCGGGCGTCGAGGCGTATCTGGTCTGCGTGGACCCGCGCAAGCTCCCCCCGTCCTTCGCGGGTCGACGCTTCGACGCCTCGCTGCTCGCCGACCTTCCGCCGGGGGTCGATCCGTGCGGGGAGCGCGGAGAGTTCCACACGTTCGTCGCGAACGGGCCGATGTTCTCCCACCGGGTCCCGATCGAGCCCGGGGAGGTCGTGGAGCGCGACGGCTTCGTGTTCGCCGACCTGCGGCCGGGCTAGGACAGTTCCCCGGCCTTCCGGGCGAAGTTAAGCGGGCCGCCGCGCTCGTTCGAGCGTGAAGGTCGAGCTCTGGGGCGACGTCGTCTGCCCCTGGTGCTACCTGGGGCGGCGCCGGTTCGAGCGGGTCCTCGCGGAGTCGCCGAATCGGGAGAGCGTCGAGGTCGTCCTTCGAAGCTTCGAGCTCGATCCCGAGGCGCCCGCCTCGGCCGATCGAACGCTCGAGGAGCGTCTGCGGGCCCGCTACGGCCTGTCCGTCGAGCAGGCGCAGGCGGCGATCGATCGGGTCTCGCGCGTCGCCGCGGGCGAGGGGCTCGAGTACCACCTCGAACGGGCTCGGCCGACCAACACGCTCGACGCGCACCGGATCCTCCAGCTGGCCCAGGTCCGGCACCGGCGGCGCGAGGTCGAGGAACGGTTCGACCGGGCCTACTTCGTCGACGGGGAGGTGCTCTCCGACCACGCCGTGCTGCTCCGACTGGCCAGCGAAGCGGGTCTGGACTCGGCGGACGTCCGACGCGTGCTCGCGGGCCAGGCGTTCACACTGCAGGTCCGCGCGGACGAACGGGAGGCGCACGAGCTCGGCGCGCACGGGGTCCCATACTTCGTCTTCGATCGTTCCCGGGTCGTGGAGGGCGCGCAGAGCGCCGACGTGCTCCGGCTCGCGCTCGACCCGGCGGCCCGGATCGCCTGAGCCGGCGCGGGGCTCACGCTTCGACCGGCTCGGTCAGCGGGACCTTCGGGAGGCCCGCGAACCCCGGAGGCTCGGCCCGCGTCCGTGCGGGTCGCGCTCGGACCCGCACGCGCGCGGCCTCGACCCATCGCAGGTACTCCGCGAACTCCTCTTCGGCCATGTCGCACATCGGGCTCCCGGAAGGCCGGGTGGGGCTTCACGGTTCCGCGGCCGGGATCGGGCCGCGGTGCGTCGGGGGCCCCGATGGAGCGCTTCGACCGCGCTCGGTTCCGCGCGGGCAAGTCGCTATCCTTCGGGGTCGCGAAGGTTCATGAGGCCTCGACGGGGTTCTCTCGGCACGGTGATCTCCGTGTCCGACTCCGTCCGCCCCGTCGTCCGCACCCTGGAACCCCCGAACGGCCAGGAACCGACCTTCCGTCCCGTGGAGCGCCGCCTCGTGGGTCAGGAGACCCTCGAGGGCGCCGGCGTCCGTCTGCGCCGGATGTTCGGCGGCTCGGAGGTCCCCCTGCTCGACCCGTTCCTGCTGCTCGACAACTTCGGCTCGGCCAACCCGGCCGACTACCTGGCGGGATTCCCGTGGCACCCGCACCGGGGGATCGAGACCGTGACGTACATGCTGAACGGGCGCACGGCCCACGAGGACTCCCTCGGCAACCGGGGCGTCATCGACTCGGGGGACGTCCAGTGGATGAGCGCCGGCAGCGGGATCCTCCACCAGGAGATGCCGAAGCGCACCGAGGGCCGGCTGTCGGGCTTCCAGCTGTGGGTCAACCTGCCCCGCCGGCTCAAGATGGAGGACCCGGCCTACCGGGGCCTCGCCTCCGACGCGATCCCCGAGGTGCGGGGAGAGGACGGCCGAACCGTCCGGGTGATCGCCGGCGAGTATGACCGCGTCGCGGGGCCGGTGAGCCACATCCCCGTCGATCCCACGTACCTCGACGTCCGGTTGCCGGCCGGCGCCGACTTCTCCCTGCCCGTCCGGGAGGGCTACACGGTCTTTGCCCAGCCGTTCGAGGGGAGCGGCACGTTCGACCGGTCCCGCGGCCCGAGCGGGCCGTCGCCCGGGGCGCCGGGCGAAACGCTCCTCTACGGGGACGGGAACCGGGTCGACATCCGGGCCGGGGACGCCGGGCTTCGATTCCTGCTCGTCTCGGGCCGCCCGCTCCACGAGCCCGTCGCCTGGTACGGTCCGATCGTGATGAACAGCCGCGAGGAGCTCCTCGAGGCGCGCCGGGACTTGGACCGGGGCACGTTCATCCGGTCGAAGCAGGTCCGGGAACTCTAGGCCGGCTCCGCGACTAGGAGCCCTCGGGCGCGTCGGCGGCGAGATCGTCGCCCTGCTCGACGTCCAGGAGGTGGCCCATCTTGCCCCGCTTGGTGGCGAGGTACTGCCGGTTGTAGCCGTTGGGCGGGACGATCACCGGGATCCGCCCCGTGATCCGCACGCCGTGGCGGCGCAGGTCCTCCACCTTCGCGGGGTTGTTGGTCAGGATGCGGATCGACCCGACGCCCAGGGTCCCGAGCATGTGGGCCGCGATCCCGTAATCCCGCTCGTCCGGTCGGAAGCCGAGCAGCTGGTTCGCCTCGACCGTGTCGTACCCCTGGTCCTGGAGCTGGTAGGCCCGGATCTTGTTGATGAAGCCGATCCCGCGGCCCTCCTGGCGGAGGTAGAGGACGATGCCGCAGTCCATCTGGCCGATCTTCTCGAGCGACTCGAGCAGCTGGTCGCGGCAGTCGCACCGCAGGGAGCCGATCGCGTCCCCCGTGAGGCACTCGGAGTGGAGGCGGACGGGGACGTCCTCCCCGCCGACCACGTTCCCGTGGATGAACGCCGCGTGCTCCTTCCGGTCGAAGTTGTTCCAGAACGCCGCGACCTGGTACTCCCCGAAGCGGGTCGGCAGGTTGGCCACCGCCGCGAGCCGGACGCACGTCTCGGGCGCGCCGGGGCACTCGTGGTGCGCGTTCTCCTGAAGGAGCCGCTCGACGACCTCGGAGGGGATGCCCATCGCCTCGCCAACTCGGACCCCAATTAAAGGCTGAGCGGATGCCGGAGTTAGCGACCCCCCATCCCCGGGCGGCCGAGGTCGGCCCCGGGGCCCTCGCGAGCCCGCCGCGGGCCGTCCGCAAGCCCATTACCCCCGCCGGGGCTGACCGGGCGATGCCGTACGTCGAGTACGACGAGGTGGAAGCCGTCTGCGCCAACTGCGGACGGATCTTCCGCTCCGAGGAGGCGCTGGCCGCCCACCGGGAAGAGAGCCACGCCGGGCTCGACCCGTCGGGCCGTCGCGCGCCCCGCGCGCCGCCCGTGCGCTGCCCCGAGTGCGGGAGCCCGTTCGATTCGACCGAGGCGGCGCGCGTCCACCGCCAGCGCGTCCACCACGGCTGAGCGCCTCCCGGGGGACCCGCCCGAGGCTACGAGGCTACCCCGGAGCAAGCGGTCCCGCCTTATGGGGCGACTTCTATAGCCGCCGCGTTCGCGAGGCGGGGCGGCAGGGGCGGCGGTCGATGTCGGAATCGGATTGGCTGAACATCGCGGTCTGGTCGCTCGTCGGCACCTGGGTGCTCGTCGTCGGCACCCTGCTCCTCATGTACTGGCAGACCCGCAGCGGCCAGGAGCTCAACTCCGCGAACGCGGTCATGGAGCTGAGGGAGCGGTTCGATTCCCCCCGGATGCGGGCCGCGCGGCGCCATCTCGGCGATCGGCTCCTCCGCGGGGCCCATCAGGACATCACCTCGATGGAGGTGATCACGTTCTTCGAGCTGCTCGGCACGCTCACGCACCGCAAGGTCCTCGACGACGACCTCGTCTGGGAGGCGTTCGGCACGTGGGTGACGGCCTACTACGTCCTCCTGCGGGCCCCCGTCGACCTGATCGCCCAGAGCCGGGAGCGGCTCAAGGACCCGCTCGTCTGGCACGAGTTCGAGTGGCTCGCGGGCCGGATCGAGACCCTCGACCGCAAGGCGATCACGCGCGCCGGCGGCACCCTGGGGGACTCCGACCTCGAGGCCCGAACGGTCCTCAAGGGCGAGTCGCTGCTCGAGTCGATCTAGAGGCCCCCGGTCCGCCCGCGAGCCGGTCGGCCCGCAAGGAACGGTCGGGGGCCCGGGCCTCGGGTCGACGCTACGCCGCCCGCTCGAGACCGGCCTCGATGTAGAGGGCGGCCAGGGTGGAGGCGGACCGGCGGTCCTTTTCGGCGACTTCTTTCAGCTTTTTCAGAAGCGCCGGCTCCAGATATACGGCGACGGGCACTCGGCGTTCGGCCTTGCTTTTTCTTGGACGCGGCATGCGTTCAGATCCTCCGACCCACTCGGTGGATCGTTCGTTCGGCAGCGCTTGTCCACCGAACCATAGACCAACTCAGGGGCGGGCTTGCAGATTTATAAACTATAGGTTGGTCCGAGCTAGGGAACATACGACGCCCTCACCCCATTCAGTGAGCCCCTAGTTCTTGGACGTTTCGTGCGGCGCGCTTCACGGGTCCGTGGGTCGGGAAAGCTCGGGCCGCCGCGCCGTACGTCGGGGGACGCCGCGAAACGGGGTGCGCCAGCTCCCCCAGGGCGACCGATCCGTCCTCCGGCGCCGTCCGGCGTCCCCCGTGCGAACTCGACCCATGCCGGGTCGTCGCGCAGAGGCAGGCTCAAGAGCCCGCGACGCGCCTAGAGGGTCATGAAGCAGATCCATGTCTGGCCGAACCACGTGGCGATCCCCGATGCCGACCTCGTCCTCTGGCGAGCGCCGGCCGAAACGCTCTCGACGACCCTCCGCTCGCTCGCCCGGCTGGGGTTCGATGCGACCCCGGGCAACGTCGAGCTGCACGGCGTCGTCGCGGGCGCCTAGACCGTTCCTACCGGCCCGGATGAAGCCCTCTTAAGGGGCCCTCCGGTCGCAGCGCCGTGTCGGCCCTCCCCGCCCCGACCCTCTACTTCGGGCTCCGCGTCGGGATCGCCGAGCGGCCGGGCAGCAGTGCCTCCGAGGGCCGAGGGTTCGTGCTGACGCTCGAGAACCCCGGTACGACCGCGTGGGGAGGCCGCATCCCCGTCGTCTGGGTCCAGGCGGGCGTGAGCTGGACCGAGCTGTTCGAGGTCGACCTGGCGCCGCAGGAGCGTCGGACCCTCGGGCTCGCCACGCGCTGGGTCTCGGGGGCGCCCGCCCTCGAGTGCCGCCTCCCGATCGAGCGATCCCCGCAGGAGCTGAGGAAGCTCCCGCGCGGAGCGACCGAGTCGTGGGCGATGACCTCGAACTACGTGCCGATCGGCACGATCGCGGTCGACGCGCCGGTGCCGACCCCGTCGCCCGAGGAGGACCGCCGCGATCGGCTCCGCCAGTCCGTCTGGCTCGTGGTGGCGGGCGCGATCGCGGTCCTTGCCGCCATCCTGCTCGTGATCTACGCCACGAGCGTCCTGTAGCCCGGGCGCCTCGGCCTTAGAATCGGAAGCGCTTCACGCCGGGCAGCAGCAGGCCCAGGATGCCGGCCCCAAGGAACCCGGACGAGGCGACCGCCGCGAGCTCCACCGGGGAGACCGAGTTGGCGAGCGAGCCCAGGAGGAGCGCGCCCGCCGAGCTCGCGAGGCCGGGGAAGAGGTACATGTTCGAGATCAGCCGGGCGAGCTCGTCCCGCTGGAAGCGGCCCCGGAAGAGGGCGTACTTGACGTCGAAGTAGGCGGTCGCGAGGAACCCGATCGCGAAGAAGGCGACGACCTCGAGCGCGAGGATCCCGGGCAGCCCGACGACGACCGCGAAGCCCCCGGCGACCCCGAAGAGGAACACGATCAGGAGCACCCCGACCGAGGACCGGGGGTTCCAGTGGCCGAGGACGAGGCCGGCCAGCGCTCCGCCGATGACGTAGCTCACGAAGAGGCCGCTGTAGGCGAGCGCGGACGCCTTGAACGTCTCGTTGGCGAGGAGGGTGATGAGCAACGCGGGGACGGCGCCGAAAAACCCCTGGACCGCGTCGACCGAGGCGAATTGGAGGAGCGGCTTTCCGGGCTCGCCCCAGATCCGGCGCCAGCCCGCCTTGAGGCTCGTAAGGAAGCTCTCTCCGCCCACCGGGTGGGGGCGGATGACCAAGGGGACCGCGAGCACGGCCCCGAGGACGAGCAGCCCGCCGTAGAGGAGCATCCCGCCGCCGGGGCCGACCAGCAGGATGAGGACGCCCCCCGCGGCGTAGCCCGCGATCGCGTTCGCGCCGCCGACCGCCCCCGAGATCCCCTGCGCGGCGAACTGCTCGTCGGCCGAGAGGAGGAGGCCCGGCGCGGCGTTCCCCGCGGCCCAGGCGATGTCCCACAGGATCGAGATGATCGCGATCAGGAACAGGAGGAGCGGGATCGTGAGCGTCCCATCCCCGTGCGCGACGCCGATGGCGATCGCCGCGGCCGCCATCACGGGATAGCAGAGCAGGTAGATCGTGCGCTGGTTCCCAATCCGATCGACCAGGGGGCCGGCCAGGAAGACGAAGGTGTAGACGGCGAGCTCGATGAACAGGGCGACGCCGACGATGAGGTAGTTGTGGGAGACGGTGTACGCCAGCCAGACGATCGAGATCGCGTAGACCGAGTAGCCGACGCTGGCCGAGGTGTACGACGCCAGGAACCAGACGAACTGGCGGTTCCGCAGGACGCTCTGGAACCCGCTGGGCCGGGGAGGAGGGGACGCCGTGGCCGCGGCAGACGGGCGGGGCCTAAAGCGTGCGGCCCCCGAACGGGATCATCCCGAAGTCGGCGCCCGCACGAGCAGCTCGACGAACGACTGACCCGACCACGAGGCGCCCGCCGAGCCGTCGGGCGTGAGATAGAGCGTGGTCGCCACCGGGAAGCCCTCCAGCACGAAGGAGAACGCCGTCCCGTTCGCCTCGGTCCCGTTCCCGTGGACGTGACCTCCGGTGAGGCTGAACCAGTTCGTCACCCAGATCGAGAACGAGACGTTGTGGAACGTGACGTTCGACGGCGTGGTCGTGTTGGCCGGGGGATCCGGACCGGGGATCAAGTAGTCGGTCCAGTAGTACGGGTGACCGTCCACCGTCGTCGTCGCCGACGGCGTGAAGTTCGGCTTCAGGCCGGGGATGAACCCGCCGAACAGGAGGACGATGAACGCAAACCCCACCGAGACGGCGATGACGGTGGCGAACGCCGCGCGTCGGGACGGGGGACCGGTGTCGGCCATCATGGAGCGCGGGCCCCCTCAGGGCGGGGGCGGCCGACGCCCCAGGTCCTGCAGGATTTGATAGTACTGCTGCTGGGTGATCTCCCCGCGGGCGTAGCGCATCCGGGCGATCATCGCGGGCCGATTGCCGCCGTACGGCCCCCCGCCCCCGCGCCGGGAGTAGCCTCCCGCGCGCATGCTCCAGAACGCGACCCGGAGCACGAAGAAGACGACGATCAGCACGAAGAAGACCAGGAAGAACCCGCCGAACAGGCCGTAGCGGAAGCCCGAGGGTCCGCTCAGCCCGAACCAGCCCGGGTTGAGCGCCACCACGACGAGCAAGAGCGCGAGTCCGATGAGCACCGCGGCGATGACGGCGACCGCCCATCCCCACCGGCGCCGACGGGGCCGGAGCCCGTAGTCGCCGGCGTAGGGCCCGGTGGGAGAGGAGAGCGGGGTCCCCGGGGCGGCCATCCGGCGTCGGTGCGCGTGGGAGGATATGAACTTGCGTCCGGGGGCGCGGCCGGAGGACCCGGGCTCCTTCGACTCGATCGGCGCGTCCCGGGCCGTTTCATACCCCGCGCCCGTACGGTGAGGGGATGCAGGCCGTCGCGGTCCGCACGTTCCGGGCCCCGGCCGAGCTCATGGAGGTGCCGTCGAGCCCTCCGGGGCCCGGGGAGCTCCTAGTACGGCTGGAGGCCGCGGGGGTCAACCCGCTCGATTGGAAGATCGTCGACGGGCTCTACGAGGGTCGGCGGCCCTATCTCTTCCCGATCGTGC
>Ga0335075_10014517_pt1 | contig 11828 bp, 3 predicted proteins | sample Lox_Sample_24_FD_206723 | JGI IMG/M metagenome (GOLD analysis project Ga0335075, IMG submission 206723) | Soil microbial communities from Loxahatchee National Wildlife Refuge, Florida, United States - Lox_Sample_2.4 | ecosystem: Environmental > Terrestrial > Soil > Wetlands | place: USA: Florida... | reverse complement strand
AGCAACACCGGCAGCGCGTTTCACTACCTGCCGGCCGACGGCGCCGAGTTGGCCTTCCCGATGCTGAAGTTCACCCTGCTCGGCGCGCTGTGCATGCTCGGCACGCTGTGGCTGGTGGTGCGGGCCCGTTCGTCGGTGCGGGCGGCCGGCCTGGCCGTCGGTGTGCTCGCCGTCTACCTGTGGTCGCTGCTGTCGATGCTCGCCACACTGGCCCGCACCACGCTGCTGTCGTTTCGGCTGCAGCCGACGCTCACGGTGCTGCTGGCCGCCGCCGGCGTCTTCGGCTTCATCGAAGTCACGCTGGCTTTGGCCGCACGGCATCGCGCTGTCGTTCCGGTAGCAACCGCGATCGGGCTGGCCGGGGCGATCGCGTTCAGCCAAGACATACCCGAGGTGCTGCGGCCCGACCTCACCATCGCCTACACCGACACCGACGGCCACGGCCAGCGCGGTGACCGCCGTCCGCCCAGCTCCGGGAAGTTCTACCCGTCGATCGACGCCGCGATCGCCCGGGCGACCGGAGCGCCCCGCGACGAAACCGTGGTGCTGACCGCCGATTACAGCTTCTTGTCCTACTACCCGTATTGGGGTTTTCAGGGGCTGACGTCGCATTACGCCAACCCGCTCGCGCAGTTCGACAAGCGGGCGGCCGCGATCAAGAGCTGGTCCAAGCTGAAGACTCCCGGCCAGTTCATCCATGCGCTGGATACGCTGCCGTGGGCGCCGCCGACGGTGTTCTTGATGCGCCACGGCGGCTCCGCCGGCGCGACCAGCGCCTATACGCTGCGGCTGGCCGAAGACGTCTACCCCAACCAACCCAACGTCCGGCGCTACACGATGGAGTTCGACGCCGCCTTGTTCGCCGATCCGCGGTTCACCGTCACCACCATCGGCCCGTTCGTGTTGGCCATCCGTAAACCCTGATGGCCGCCCAGGCGCCCACTGCCGGGCAATTAGCATCTAGGTCCGTGAGCGACGCGGGAACAAACCACCGGACCGCCCGGGTCGTCGCCGTCGTCGCCGGTTTGCTCGGGGCACTACTGGCGATCGCCACCCCGCTGCTGCCGGTCAAACAGACCACCGCCCAACTGAACTGGCCGCAGAACGGCGTCCTGGCAAGCGTTGAGGCCCCGCTGATCGGCTACGTGGCCACCGCCCTCAATATCAGCATTCCGTGCCAGGCCGCTGCCGGACTGGACGGGCCCGGTAAGACGGTGCTGTTGTCCACGGTCCCCAAACAGGCGCCCAAGGCGGTAGACCGCGGCCTGTTGATCGTGCGCGCCAACGACGAACTGGTGCTCGTGGTGCGCAACGTTCCGGTGGTGACCGCCCCGTTGAGCCAGGTGCTCAGCCCCGCGTGCCACCGGCTGACGTTCACCGCGCACGCCGACCGGGTCACCGCCGAGTTCGTCGGCCTGACCCAGGGACCCAACGCCGAACATCCCGGCTCGCCGCTGCGTGGCGAGAAAAGCGGCTACGACTTCCGGCCGCAGATCGTCGGCGTCTTCACCGATTTGAGCGGACCGGCGCCGCCAGGTCTGAGCTTCTCGGCGACCATCGACACCCGGTACAGCAGCAGCCCGACGCGGGAGAAGATGGCCGCGATGGTCCTCGGGGTGGCAGCGACCATAGCCGCATTGATCGCCCTGCACATCCTCGACACCGCCGACGGGACCCGGCACCGCCGCTTCCTGCCCGCCCGCTGGTGGTCGATGGGCGGTCTGGACGCCCTGGTCATCGCGGTGCTGGTGTGGTGGCATTTCGTCGGCGCCAATACCTCCGACGACGGCTACATCCTGACCATGGCCCGGGTGTCCGAGCATGCCGGCTACATGGCCAACTACTACCGCTGGTTCGGCACGCCCGAGGCGCCGTTCGGCTGGTACTACGACCTGCTGGCGTTATGGGCCCATGTCAGCACCACCAGCATCTGGATGCGGTTGCCCACCCTGGTGATGGCGCTGACCTGCTGGTGGGCGATCAGCCGCGAAGTCATGCCCCGCCTGGGTCACGCCGTCAAGCAGAACCGGGCCGCCGCCTGGACCGCGGCCGGCATGTTCCTGGCGGTCTGGCTGCCACTCGACAACGGGCTGCGGCCCGAGCCGATCATCGCCCTGGGCATCCTGCTGACCTGGTGTTCGGTGGAACGCGCGGTGGCCACCAGCCGACTGCTGCCGGTGGCGATCGCCTGCATCATCGGTGCGCTGACCCTGTTCTCCGGGCCAACGGGTATTGCCTCGATCGGTGCGCTGCTGGTGGCGATCGGGCCGCTGCGGACCATCCTGCACCGCAGAATCAAACGGTTCGGTGCGCTGCCGCTGATCGCGCCGCTGCTGGCCGCGGTCACCGTCACCACCATCCTGATTTTCCGCGACCAGACGCTGGCCAGCGAGGTCCAGGCCAGCATGCTCAAACGCGCCGTCGGGCCCAGCCTGAGTTGGTTCGACGAACACATTCGCTACGAGCGGCTGTTCATGGCCAGCCCCGACGGGTCGGTGGCCCGCCGCTTCGCGGTGCTGGCATTGGTTCTCGCGCTTGGGATTACGGTCGCCATGTCGTTGCGCAAGGGCCGCATCCCGGGCACCGCCGCCGGGCCGAGTCGCCGCATTGTGGGCATCACCATCATCTCGTTCATCGCGATGATGTTCACCCCCACCAAATGGACTCACCACTTCGGCGTGTTCGCCGGGCTGGCCGGACCGCTGGGCGCGCTGGCCGCAGTCGCGGTGACATCGGTGGTGATGCGATCCCGTCGCAACCGCACGGTGTTCGCCGCCGTGGTGCTGTTCTTGGTGGCACTGTCGTTCGCCAGCGTCAACGGCTGGTGGTATGTGTCCAATTTCGGTGTGCCCTGGTCGAATTCGTTCCCGGCGTGGCATTATGCCTTTGCTACCGCGCTACTCGGCCTGACCTTCCTCGTGCTGCTGATCGCGGGCTGGTTTCACTTTGTCGCCCCGGATAATGGGCCGCCGAAAGACCATCGGTTCACACGAATCATTCAGTCTCCGTTGGCAATTGCGACGTGGGTACTGGTGGTGTTCGAGGTGATGTCGCTGACACTGGCGATGGTCGACCAGTACCCGGCCTGGACAGTAGGGCGGTCCAACCTCGAGGCGCTGGCCGGCAAGTCCTGCGGGCTGGCCGAGGACGTGCTGGTGGAGCAGGACCCCAACGCCGGCATGCTGACGCCGGCGACGGGTCCGGCGCGCGACGCACTGGGCGCCGGTTTATCGGAAGCCTTCTCGCCCAACGGTATTCCGGCAAACGTCCGCGCCGACCCGGTGATGGAACGTCCGGGCGACCGCAGCTTCGTCAGTGCCGACGAGAAGACCACCAACAATGAGGCCGGCACCGAGGGCGGCACCACGCCGGCACCCGGAATCAACGGCTCGCTCGCCCAGCTGCCGTTCAACTTGAATCCGGCGACCACACCGGTGCTCGGCAGCTGGCGGTCCGGCATCCAGGTGCCCGCCCACCTGCGGTCGGGCTGGTACCGGCTGCCGGCCCGGGATCAGGCGCGGCCGCTGCTGGTCGTGAGCGCGGCGGGGCGCTTCGATCCCCGGGAGGTCCAGGTGCAGTGGGCCACCGACGCCGAGGCGGCCGGCGGACACCCCGGCGGTTCATTCCAATTCGCCGACGTGGGGGCCTCGCCGGCCTGGCGTAACTTGCGGTTGGCGCTGTCGGCCATTCCGGGCAATGCCACCCAGATCCGCTTGGTCGTCAACGATGAAGACCTGGCGCCCGAGCACTGGATCGCGCTCACACCGCCGCGGATTCCGGTGCTGCGCACGCTGCAGGATGTGGTGGGCTCCAAGGACCCGGTGTTCCTGGACTGGCTCGTCGGGCTGGCCTTCCCCTGCCAGCGAGCGTTTGGACATCAAAACGGCGTCGACGAGACACCGAAATGGCGCATTCTGCCCGACCGGTTCGGCGCCGAGGCCAACTCGCCGGTGATGGACAACAACGGGGGCGGACCGCTGGGCGTCACCGAGCTGCTGGTGAAGGCGACGACAACGGCCACCTACTTGAAGGACGACTGGTCCCGCGACTGGGGCTCGTTGCAGCGGTTGACGCCGTACTACCCAAACGCCCAACCCGCGCGCCTCGACCTGGGTTCGGCCACCCGCAGCGGCTGGTGGAGCCCGGCGCCGCTGCGGCATTAGCCGACGGCGCCCGCCAGTCACATGCGTACCTCGAACACCAGCACCCGAGTAGCACACGCTGTTGGAATTCGATACACCGGTGATATCACCCCACCCGCCAAATCACCTGGTGATATCGCATGTGGTCCTAAAAGCGAAAGAGGGTTGGTCCCCTGACTCAGTGACCCGTGGGACTGATGTGACGGCGGCGATTAAAACGCGGCCTGTCGCCGTCCGGCACGAAACGCGGTAGCGCAGGCGGTGAGCGCCAGCACGGCGAACACGGTAAACGCCCAGCGAGCCGCCGACACACCACCCCCGCCATCGGAGATGTTCACCACGACACCGGCCAGCCCGGCACCGAACGCGCCGAAAATCAACTGCACCGAGTTGATCGCGGTGGCGGCCGCGGTGCCCTCCGCGGGATCGTCGACATCGCCCATCGCCCACGCCGACAGATGCGGCCAGGCGGCGCCGATACCGATGCCGACGGCCAGCAGCCCCGTCGCGCACAGGACGACGACGCCCACCCGCGCGCCTTGGACGTGGGTCGCCCCCGCCAGCGCCAACCCGGTGGCCATCACCACCGGTGCCGCGATCACCACGCTCACGATCGCGCGGGCCTTGTTCAGTGACCCGCTGCCCAGCCCGCTGATCGTCCAGCCGATGGACAACGCTGCACCCAACAGCCCGGCCATGATCGGGCCCAGATGCGCGAGCCGCTGACCGAACAGCGGGACATAGAGGTCGACCTTGGTCGCCGCGACCAGCAGCCCCAGGGTCAGGTAGACCCATTTCAGCGGGCCGAATCCGAACACGCTGGCGGGCAGTACCGCCGTGGTCATCCGCCGGTCAACGACCAGAAACACCCCCACCAGGCCGGCGCCGACAGCGAGCAGACCCGCGGTCGCGACGGCGTTGTGCGGAAGAGACGCCACGCTGACCGCCAGCGCCGCGGCGCCCAGCAGGACGATCGATGGCACGGGAATCCGGGCGGCGGCGGGGACGCGGTCCTGCTCGCAGTTGTCCACGGACAGCACACCGGGTGCAAGCACCGACATCGCCACGCTCAGCATGGCCAACAGGCCGAACGCCCACCGCCACGCGCCGAGCTGCGCGAAAACACCGCCCAGCGCGGGGCCGAGCAGCGCACCGACACCCCACGTCGCCGACGCCATGGCCGCACCGCGGCTCCACAGATAGCGCGGCAGCACGGCGTTGATCACCGCGAAACTCAGGCCGCACAACAAGCCGCCCGCCAGCCCCTGCAAGCAGCGGCCCGCCAGCAGGACCTCCATGTTCGGCGCGGCGGCGCATATCACGCTGCCGGCGCCCAGCACCGCGAAGCCCAGTAGATAGGACAGGCATGAGCCGATGCGCCCTAGCAGCGAATTGACGGTCGCTGCTGCGACCACCGACCCGACGAGGTACAGCGTCGTCACCCACGAATAAAGCCGATCGCCGCCGATCTCATTGATCGTGCTGGGCAGCATGCTGATCGTCAGGAACTCGTTGGTGGAATAAAGCACCACGCCCCCGGCGACCACAGCTGACGTACGGAGATAAGGGGTGCTCCACAACTCACGCCAGTGGCCGGTAGTGATTTGTTTCGAATCTGTTAAATGCACCACCGCTGGCCCACTAAACCATGTCTGGGCGGAGGAGTCGAACCCCTTTGGAAGGTCCGTCCAGCATGTTGGCCGGTCCAAACCAGCGCGTCCGGCGCGAGGACCTGCACCGTCGTCGGCTCGCGCCGATCAGATCAAAATAGGCTTAATCGCGCGTGTCCGGGCCGCCACGCGGCCTGCATCGTCGCCGGACGAATCAAGTCGCCTACCATCGTCCCTCGTGCCCCACGACGTAAGTGAGCGATCGACGCTCGCGCGGTGGACCGCCGTCGTAGCGGGGATCGCGGGGGTGTTTCTCTGCGCTGTGGTCCCATTGCTTCCGGTGAAGCAGACCACGGCGACCATCCTCTGGCCGCAGGGCCTCACCGACGGGCATGTGACCGATATCACCGCGCCGTTGGTATCCGGGGCACCGCGAGCGCTCGACATCTCCATCCCCTGCGCGGCGATCGTGACGCTGCCCGCCGACGGCGGCCTGGTGCTTTCGACGCTGCCGGTCAATGGCTTCGAGACCGGCAAAGCCGGGTTGTTCGTCCGGGCCAACAAGGACGCGGTCGTCGTCGCGTTCCGTGACACGGTTGCCGCGGTGGCGCCCCGCTCGGCGGTCGGCGCCGGCGCCTGCAGCGTGCTGCACATCTGGGCCGACACCCGCGTTGCGGCTGCCGACTTCGTCGGGATACCGGGTGCCGCAGGCACCCTCGCACCGGAAAAGAAGCCACAGGTCGGCGGGATTTTCACCGATCTGAAAGTGCCCGCGCAGCCGGGATTGTCGGCTCGCATCGACGTCGATACCCGATTCATCGTCTCCCCCACGATGCTCAAGCGAGCCGTGCTGGCCCTCGGCGGGCTGTCCGTACTGACCGCGATCGTCGCGCTGGCCGTCCTCGACCGGCGGTCGGGGCGGCGGATGCCACGTAGCTGGCGAAGCTGGCTGCAGGTAGGGGTCGCGATGTGGCTCGCTGATGCCGGGGTGGTCGCGACGCTGCTGCTCTGGCATGTCATCGGCGCCACCTCGTCGGATGACGGTTACAACCTGACCATTGCCCGCGTCTCGGGGCAGGCCGGCTACGTGGCCAACTACTACCGGTTCTTCGGGGCCACCGAGGCGCCGTTCGACTGGTATCAAGCGGTGCTGGCCCAGCTGGCGTCGGTGAGCACCGCCGGGGTATGGATGCGCCTGCCCGCCACGCTCGCCGGGATCGGCTGCTGGCTGATCATCAGCCGCTACATGTTGCAACGGCTGGGCCCCGGCAGGGGCGGTCTGGCCGGCAACCGGGTCGCGGTGTGGACGGCCGGCGCGGTGTTCCTGGCCGCCTGGCTGCCATTCAATAACGGGCTGCGGCCCGAGCCGCTGATCGCTTTCGGTGTGGTCCTCACCTGGGTGCTGGTGGAGACCGCGATCGCCACCCGCCGGCTGGTCCCGGCGGCGGTGGCGATCATCGTGGCGACCTTGACCGCGACACTGGCGCCGCAGGGATTGATCGCGATCGCCGCGCTGCTGACCGGCGCGCGGGCGATCGCACGGATCATCATGCGGCGCCGGGCAACCGACGGCCTGCTGGCGCCCTTGGCTGTGCTGGCCGCGTCGCTGTCGGCGATCACCCTGGTGGTGTTCCGCTCGCAGACGCTGGCCACCGTCGCCGAGTCGGCACGCATCAAATACAAGGTCGGGCCGACGATCGCCTGGTACCAGGAGTTCTTGCGCTACTACTTCCTCACCGTGGAAAGCAACGCCGAGGGCTCGATGACGCGGCGATTCGCCGTGCTGATCATGCTGCTGTGCCTGTTCGGAATGCTGGTCATCCTGCTGCGCCGCGGCAAGGTGCCGGGGCTGGCCAGCGCCCCGGCGTGGCGGTTGATCGGCACTACCGCGATCGGCCTGTTGCTGCTGCACGCCACACCGACGAAATGGGCGATCCAGTTCGGCGCGTTCGCCGGGCTGGCGGGCGCACTCGGTGCGGTCACCGCGTTCGCCTTGGCCCGGATCGGCCTGCACAACCGCCGCAACCTGTCGCTGTACGTGACGGCGCTGCTGTTCATGCTGGCGTGGGCTACCTCGGGCATCAACGGCTGGTTCTACGTCAACAACTACGGGGTGCCGTGGTACGACATCCAGCCCGTCATCGCCAGCCATCCGGTGACGTCGATGTTCCTGGCATTGTCGATCGCGACGGGCCTGCTGGCTGCCTGGCAGCACTTCCGGATGGACTACGCCGGGCACACCGAGGTCAAGGACAGTCGGCGTAACCGTGTGCTGGCGTCCACACCGTTGCTGGTGGTCACCGTGATCATGGTGTTCGGTGAAGTCGCGTCGCTGGCCAAAGGCGCCGTGCTGCGCTACCCGCTTTACACCACCGGCAAGGCCAACTTCGCTGCGATAGCGTCGGGACTTTCGCCGACCAGCTGCGCGATGGCCGACGATGTGCTGGCCGAGCCCGACCCCAATGCTGGTCTGCTGCAACCGGTTCCAGGGCAGAAATACGGTCCCGCCGGTCCGCTCGGCGGAATCAATCCCGTCGGCTTCACCCCGCAGGGGGTTGGCGACGACCTGCAGTCCGACCCGGTGGTGACCAAACCGGGTGTGGTGAACTCCGACGCGTCGCCTAACAAACCCAATGCCTCCACCACCGACGCGGCCGGCACCGCCGGCGGCAAAGGCCCAACGGGCATCAACGGCTCGCAAGCTGCACTGCCCTTCGGCCTCGACCCGGCGCGCACACCGGTAATGGGCAGCTACGGCGCAAACACGCTGGCCGCCACCGCCACCTCGGCGTGGTACCAGATGCCGCCCCGCACGCCGGACCGGCCGCTGGTGGTGGTCGCCGCCGCGGGCGCGATTTGGTCGTACAAGGAGGACGGCGACTTCATGTATGGCCAGTCACTGCGGCTGCAGTGGGGTGCGGCCCGGCCCGACGGCAGCATCGCACCGCTTGGGCTGATGTTCCCGATCGACATCGGACCACAGCCCGCCTGGCGCAACCTGCGCTTCCCACTGAGCTGGGCGCCGCCGGAGGCCAACGTCGCCCGCATCGTCGCCTACGACCCGAACTTGAGCCAGGATCAATGGTTCGCGTTCACCCCGCCGCGCGTGCCGGTGACCCAGACGCTGCAGCAGTTACTCGGTCCGCAGCGACCGATCCTGATGGACATCGCGACCGCGGCGAACTTCCCTTGCCAGCGGCCGTTTTCGGAACATCTCGGCGTGGCCGAGCTTCCCGAATACCGCATCCAGCCTGACCACAAGCAGACGTCGGCGTCGTCGAACCTCTGGCAGGCGTCGAAGTCCGGCGGCCCATTCCTGTTCACCCAGGCCCTGCAGTGGACGTCGACCATTCCGACCTACCTCAACGGCGACTGGTATCGGGACTGGGGGCAGGTGGAGCAGTATCACCGGTGGTATGCCCCGGACATCGCGCCGAACGCCGCCATCCAGCAAGGCGTAACGACCGTGTACGGCTGGAGCCGACAAGGACCGATTCGAGCACTGCCGTGAGCACACACACCGAGCACCCGGAAACCATCGCAGCCGCCCAAGATGCCGGCGGCAACGTCAAGGTGACGCGATGGGTGGCCACCATCGCCGGGCTGATCGGATTCGTGCTGTCGATCGCCACGCCGCTACTGCCGGTCGTGCAGACCACCGCGCAGCTCAATTGGCCGCAGCGAGGCCAACTCAAAAGTGTTACGGCGCCGTTGATTTCACTGACGCCGGTCGACGTGCACGCCACCGTGCCGTGCCCGGTGGTGCGGAGTATGCCGCCGGCCGGCGGGATCGTGCTCGGTACCGCGCCCAAGCAGGGCAAGGATGCCAACCTCAACGCGATGTTCGTCGTCGTCAGCAAGCAACGCGTAGACGTCACTGACCGCAACGTGGTGATCCTGTCCGTGCCGCGCGATCAAGTGGAGTCGCCGCAGTGTCAACACATCGACATCACCTCGACGCTGGCCGGGACGTACGCCACCTTCGTCGGGCTCAAGGATCCCTCCGGCGGCCCGCTGCGCAGCGGCTACCCCGACCCGAACCTGCGCCCACAGATCGTCGGGGTGTTCACCGATCTGACCGGACCTGCCCCGCCGGGGCTGCAGCTTTCGGCGACGATCGACACCCGGTTCTCCACCACCCCAACGACATTGAAATTGCTCGCCATGGTGGGCGCGATCGTGGCGACGATCGTGGCACTGGTCGCGCTGTGGCGCCTCGACCAGCTGGACGGCCACCGGATGCGCCGGCTGATACCGGCGAACTGGCGCACCTTCACCCTGGCCGACGCCACGGTGACGTTCGGGTTCGTGCTGTGGTGGGTGATCGGGGCGAACTCGTCCGACGACGGCTACATCCTGGGCATGGCCCGCGTCGCCGACCGGGCCGGCTACATGTCGAACTACTTCCGCTGGTTCGGCAGCCCGGAAGACCCGTTCGGCTGGTACTACAACCTGCTGGCGCTGATGACCCACGTCAGCGACCAGAGCCTGTGGATGCGGCTGCCCGACTTGATCGCCGGGCTGCTGTGCTGGCTGTTACTGTCGCGTGAGGTGCTGCCCCGGTTGGGGCCCGCGGTGGCATCCAGCAAAGCCGCCAATTGGGCAGCCGGCATGGTGCTGCTGACCGGGTGGATGCCATTCGATAACGGCCTTCGGCCCGAGCCGATCATCGCACTCGGTTCCCTGGTCACCTACGTGCTGATCGAGCGGTCGATGCGCTACAGCCGAATGACGCCCGCAGCGCTGGCAGTGATCACCGCGGCATTCACGCTGGGCGTCCAGCCCACCGGGTTGATCGCGGTGGCCGCGTTGGTGGCCGGTGGTCGTCCGATCCTGCGGATCCTGGTGCACCGCCATCGTGTGGTCGGCACCTGGCCGTTGTTGGCGCCGATGCTGGCCGCGGGTTCGGTGATCCTGACGGTGGTGTTCGCCGATCAGACGCTGGCAACGGTGTTGGAAGCGACCAGGATTCGCACCGCGATCGGGCCCAGCCAGGCCTGGTACACCGAGAACCTGCGCTACTACTACCTGATCCTGCCCACCGTCGACGGCTCGCTGTCACGCCGGTTCGGGTTCCTCATCACTGCGCTGTGCCTGTTCACTGCGGCCTTTATCATGTTGCGGCGCAAGCGGGTTCCCGGTGTCGCGCGTGGCCCGGCGTGGCGGCTGATGGGCGTCATCTTCGGCACCATGTTCTTCCTGATGTTCACCCCCACCAAGTGGGTGCACCACTTCGGGCTGTTCGCCGCGGTGGGAGCCGCGATGGCGGCCCTGACCACCGTGCTGGTGTCGCCGTCGGTGCTGCGCTGGTCACGCAACCGGATGGCGTTCTTGGCCGCCCTGATGTTCCTGCTGGCGCTGTGCTTCGCCACCACCAACGGCTGGTGGTATGTGTCCAGCTACGGCGTGCCATTCAACGCCGCCATGCCAAAGATCGGCGGGATCAGTGTCAGCACAATCTTTTTCGCGTTGTTCGTGGCGACGGCACTGTACGCCACCTGGCTGCACTTCGCTCCCCGCGACCGCGGGCAGGGCCGGCTGGCGGTCGCGCTGACCGCGGCGCCGATCCCGATCGCCGCCGGCTTCATGGCGGTGGTGTTCGTCGCGTCGATGGTGATCGGCATCGTTCGGCAGTACCCCACCTACTCCAACGGCTGGTCCAACATCCGGGCCTTCACCGGTGGCTGCGGGCTGGCCGACGACGTCCTCGTCGAGCCCGACACCAACGCCGGCTTCATGCCGGCGCTGCCCGGCAACGCGGGTGCTTGGGGCCCATTGGGCCCCCTTGGCGGCGTCAACCCGGTTGGCTTCAGCCCCAACGGGATTCCGGATCACACCGTCGCCGAAGCGATCGTGATGCACCCGAACCAACCCGGCACCGACTATGACTGGGACGCGCCCACCAAGTTGAAGACGCCCGGCGTCAACGGCTCGACGGTGCCGCTGCCGTACGGCCTTGATCCCCATCGGGTTCCGGTGCTCGGCAGCTACACCACCGGAGCGCAGCAGCAGAGCAAGCTGGCGTCGGCGTGGTATCAGCTGCCCCGCCCCGACGACGGGCACCCGCTGGTGGTGG
>Ga0335075_10014516_pt1 | contig 11828 bp, 11 predicted proteins | sample Lox_Sample_24_FD_206723 | JGI IMG/M metagenome (GOLD analysis project Ga0335075, IMG submission 206723) | Soil microbial communities from Loxahatchee National Wildlife Refuge, Florida, United States - Lox_Sample_2.4 | ecosystem: Environmental > Terrestrial > Soil > Wetlands | place: USA... | reverse complement strand
AGTCAGGAGCATTCTTCGCATATGCCGGAGTCTAAGGCGGTGATGCAGCCAAGGCGGAACGCGATCCGGGCATCGGCGATCCGGCGTTACGTGAGGCCACGAAGCTTGTGGCTCTCCGGGGCTCAGATCCACCCGTCCAGGGAGGAGAGGAACCCGTTCAGGTCGTCGCGGTGCACGCAGTGCCCGGTGCCCGCGACGGTCCGCACCCCGAACCCGCGTCCGCGCAGCTCGGCGGCGAAATCCTCCGGGACCAGCAGCCCGTCGCCCGCCGCCTGCACCAGGGACGGCACGACCGGCCGTTCCGGCACGGCGTTGGACGCGGCCGCGAGCCAATCCGCAGGTCGGACGTCGGGCCGGATGCGCGGCCTCAGCCGGGCGGACATCGTCGACGTCGCGGTGGCCGTCGCCGACGCCGAAGGGACCAAGGCCGTCAGCATGCGGCGGATCGACCGCGACCTGCGGGTCGGTGAACTGCCGCCCCGACCCCGGAACCTGTGGACAACCGCCGAACGCTAGCGGCGGGAAAACCACGCCTGACCACAGTAGCAAGCGTGAAATATCAACAGCAGACACCCCTCAACATAGGTCGGACGATTGAGGGCTAAGCTGTCCCGTTGGGAAGCTGTCCGGCATGTGAGGAAAGTGTCGGATATTGAGTGGGCTCGCTCGGAGCGGGATGAGAGCTAGGGGTGGATGGGCGGGCACGCACGACCGGGGCAATCCGGAGATAACGATGTAGTTCCAGGAGAGCGTTCGTCGGGGGATGCCAGGGCGGCTAGGCCTAGTCGGCGTGGCAAGGAGGCACGGGCGGGAGAGATGGCAGGCCGCCGCCCAGAACCGGTGTCTCCGCCGTCTGAGCAGCGGACGTCAAGCGGGCGGGTCCCTGTCCCGTTCACCGGTCCGTCCACGCTCATGCAGATTGACGGTCTCGCCGCTCTCAGGCAGATCTCCAAGCCGGAGCAGGGGTCTTTCCCCGAGAGGATGCAGGACAGGCGACCGCCGACGCTGCGGGACCTTACCCAGCCGCAGGCGATGCTCAAGCATGTAGCACCGGTCTGGCCGTTGCTGGCCATTCTCGTGCTCCAGGCGGGTTTGTCGCTGCGGCTGGTATGGAGCAACACCGCTTTCCAGGATGAGGCCCTGTACCTGTGGTCGGGGCACATGGAGTGGGCTCACTGGCTCAAGGGCACGCCCGTTCCGAATTTCGCCTCCTACTTTTCCGGTGCGCCTGTCCTGTACCCCCCCCTGGGTGCACTGGCCGACGGCATCGGGGGTCTGGCCGCCGCTCGGCTTCTGTCGCTGGTCTTCATGCTGGGTGCGACGGTGCTGCTGTGGAATTCGGCGGACCGGCTTTTCGGGCGCAGGGCGGCGCTGGGTGCCGCAGCGATTTTCGCGGTGCTCGGCGTTACCCAGTTCCTGGGGGCGTTCGCAACCTACGACGCGATGGCGCTGTTCCTCCTCGCGCTCGCCTCGTGGCTGACCGTTCGGGCCCGGGGTTGGGCGGGTGAACCGCTGCTGTTCGTCGCGGCGGCGGTAGTTGTCTTCGCGAACGCCACGAAGTACTCGAGCGCGCTCTGGGATCCGGTAGTGATTGGCCTGGCGATTCTCTCGCCGCCGAAGCTCAGCCCCGGGCGTGCCATCTTCCGCGGGTTCCGGATGGCGGCTTACGTGGCCGCGCTGATCGGCGTCGCGTTGCATTTCGCCGGTGAAAGCTATATACATGGCATTCTTTTCACCACCGTCAACCGGCAGGTGGCCGAGACCTCCCAGTCGGCCTATACGGTTCTGCATGACTCCTTCGACTGGGTCGGGATAATATTCGTCCTGGCTCTGCTCGGGCTGGTGACGACCTGGCGGGCAACCAACCGGGAAAGAGCACTGGTAGCCGTTCTCACCGTGGCGGTCCTGCTCGCGCCTCTGGAACAGGCAAGAATCCATACCACCATCTCGCTCCACAAGCACGTGACGTTCGGTGCCTGGTTCGCCGCCATCGCGGTGGGTTACGGGCTGGCCCGGGCTTCGCAGGTCCACCGCTGGAAGGGATGGCGAATAAGCTTCGCGGTGGCGATCTACGCTGCGGTTATAGGTGTGATCCAGGCCAGCAGCATGTACGTCCAGGGCTGGCCCAACACCACCCAGACCATGGCTGTGCTCAGAAACGAGATGTCCCAGGCGGGCTGTCCGTGCATGCTGTCCGACTACACCATCGCCGAGTATTCCCTGAATATCCAGAGCCCGTCGTGGCAAATAACAGGGCCATACGCATTCGATTACTACAGCACCGCGAAACGGCATGAACTTGACGGGCTTGATGCGTATATCTACGCCGTGAAGGAACACTATTTCACGATTGTTCAGCTCGATCCGCAGGCCAGTTCCAGTGTCTACAGCACATTGAGCCAGACCCTGGCGCACACGCCGGGTTATCGGGAGACCGAATCTTTGCATAACTCTCTCACTCCTCGCCTGCCCATCCAGGTCTGGCGGTATGAACCGTGACAACACGCGCGGATGCTGGAAGCAGGGGAGCCGTCCGGGGCCGTGGCCGCAATGTCAGGAAGTGGAAGGCGCGGCGGCCCGGCAAGGGAGAGGGCCCGGTACTCCCGGCCCCGCCCAACGACCGGGAAAAACTCACGTACCTTGACCGCCACCTGCCCTACCTGACGCTGATAATCATCATCGGAAACGGGTCGGTGGTAGCGAGTCAGATCGCGCTCGAGATCGGCTTCCATTTCTGGGTGCTGGTGCCCTATACCGCGCTGACTGTCGCATACTTGTCTATTTCACTGGCGACAAATTTCATCGGCCGCGGTTTTGACTATCAAGAGCACCGGAAGCTAGTCGACTCCTGGCATCCACGTGTATATCCGCGGGTAGATATATATCTTCCCATCTGCGGTGAGCCGCTGGATATCCTGCGGAATACCTGGATGCATGTATTCGAGCTCGTCCACACCTATCCGGGCGTGGCGACCGCCTATGTGCTCGACGACGGGGACAGCCCGGAAGCACGGAAGATGGCCAGGTATTTTTCCTTCGCCTACACCGTGCGCCCGAACCGAGGCTGGTATAAGAAATCCGGCAATCTGCGTTATGCGTTCGAGAACACGACCGGCGACCTCTTCGTGATCCTGGACGCGGACTTCGCGCCGCGCGCTGACTTCCTTAACGAAACGGTTCCCTATTTTGACGAACCGCGCCTGGGGATACTGCAGACTCCGCAGTTCTTCCGTACGGATGGCCGGCAGACCTGGGTGGAGCGCGCGGCCGGAGCGGTGCAGGAAATCTTCTACCGGTCGATGCAGGTGACCCGGGACGCGCTAGGGGCGTCCATCTGCGTCGGCACCTGCGCGATCTACCGCCGCAGTTGCCTGGCGCAGGAAGGCGGAACCACGCTTATCGCCTACGCCGAAGACGTCCATACGGGACTCGACGCCAGGCGCAACGGATGGGATCTCCGGTATATACCCGTCGCCCTGTCCACCGGGATCTGCCCCGAGGACGTCGACACCTTCGTCCGCCAGCAGTACCGCTGGTGCACGGGAAGCACGTCGACGCTACTGACGAGCAGACTGTGGACCGTGCCGATGAGCGTGCGAGCCCGGCTGTCCTACGTCTCGGGCTTTCTGTACTATTTCTATACTGGCGTGGCTCTTTTCGCCGGCCCCATGGTCCCGATCTTGCTGCTGGCCACAATTCAGCAGCATATTCAGCCCCGCGATTACCTGCTGCTTGCGCCGGCTCTCATCAATGGCATGGTGCTGTATCCCGTTTGGCACCGCTGTGACTACGGGCCGAGCACGTGGCCGCTGGCGATCGTGCGCGGCTGGGCGCATGTCCTGGCATTCTGGGATTTCTGCCGCGGCAGCATCATGCAATGGCAGACATCGGGGGCGAAGGTCAACCCGGTCCGTCGGCTGTGGATAGGCCTTGTCGTGTGGAACTGCGGAACCGCCGCCGCCTGGCTGGGACTCGCCGCCTGGCGTATATATCAGTACGGGCCGGGAAGGTTCTGGGTGATCGCCCTGTTCGGCCTGGTGTATGCAGGCACCGTGATCAAAATATTCATTCCAGTACGGAAGGATGAGCAGTGATCTTCAAGCGTTTGCTGCAAATCGCTGCCCCGATAATCCTGGCAGCCGCCATGAGCGCCTGCGGCACGATCAAGAACGATGCCATCCAGGGGAAAACGGCACCACTGGCGGCCCATACTGCCGAGGCTTCACTTCCTTCCTCGGGAAAAAAATATTTCGGGGTATACGAGCAGGGCGTACCGAAATCGTACCAGCCGATCAGCGAATTCGCCGATAACATCGGACAGCAGCCATCCATCGTACTGTACTATTCGGCCTGGTATACGCCATTCCAAGCGCAGTTTGCGCAGACTGCCTATTCGCATGGTGCCGCCACCCTTGTGCAGATACAGCCGAACGGAATCTCGCTGCAGTCACTCGTGAACGGACGATACGACCATTACCTGACCAGCTACGCGGACCAGGTGCGAGCGTTCGGGCATCCCGTCCTGCTCAGCTTCGGCCACGAAATGAACGGGACGTGGTACACCTGGGGTGCTGGCCATGTGGCGCCGTCGGTGTTCATCGCGGCCTGGCGGCACGTGGTCAGCCTATTCAGGGCGGCCGGCGCCGATAACGTGACATGGATGTGGACGGTGAACAGCCTCACCGTCGCCAGGGGATCCCTGAGCGAGTGGTGGCCGGGCTCCGCATGGGTGAACTGGGTTGGCATCGATGGCTACTACGTCCACAGCAGCGACACCTTCCAGCTGGTATTCGGCAACACCCTGAACGAGATCCGCAGTTTCACGAATAAGCCAGTTCTCATCTCAGAAACCGGTGCGGGCCCGCAGCCTGGACAGGTAACGCAGATCCAAGACCTGTTCGACAGCGCTCAATCAGACAACCTGCTGGGAGTCGTGTGGTTCGATCAAGCTCAGAACAACGGGATCTACCACCAGGACTGGCGCCTCGAAGACTCCCCGGATGCGATGAGCGCCTTCCGCGCGGGCGTCAAGGCCTTCGGCCCCGACTTGGCTCACGTATGAGGTTTCTTAACGACTGATGAGACCGCCCCCGTTCTCCGGACACCCCGGGTGGGGGCAGGCACTGTGGCCTGGCGGTCTGAGTCGTCTCTCTAGTCGACAGGACTGGCATCCGACGCGACCCCTATCACGCCACACCCAGAATGTCCCTTTCAGGGCGCTCCGGCGCCCGACCGGCCAACGCGCACAACGCTCGCCGATCGGCGACTCGGACGCCGCTATGGGCGGCCCCTAAACCGGGCAAACGTTGCCGGCAGCGGCAGTAGTAGGCGCCCGGCGCGGAGAGACCGGCAAGTACGAGGTAGAGGTAGGCGGGTGGGTGCATGTGTTTTCCTCGACGGTTCCGGTGGTCGCGGCCGGGCTCGGCCCGGTCGCGGGCCTCGGCGCCGCAGCCACTGCTGGTCTTGCGGCGGTCGGGGCGGCTGCTGCGGGGGCTCTTGCGGGCGCTGCTGGCCGTAGTCCTGCTGCGGGTCCTGCGGCCCTTGCCAGCAGTCTTCGCTGTCCGTCATCCTTATCCCGCCCCTGAGAGGAACGTCCGGAACGCGCGGAATGCGCCTTCCTCGCTGCTGGACGCGCCCGGGGCGGGGCGGTGCACGTCAAGACGGCGATTCCTCGGGTTGGTGCCAAGACGTTATGGAGAGTCCATCCAAGCAAGGAAACAGCGCGGCTGCGCCTTGGCGGGCGCAGTCCCCCGTCAGGCTTCTGCTGACTGAAAGAGAAGCGGACTGGGCGATTGAGGCAGACGGCTTGCGAGGGTGGGCAGCAGAGGTTGTCGCGGCGGTGCGGGTCGCCGATGGTGGACCGGTCGTGGCGCCCGCCGGACGGGCTTCCCGGCCCGCGGCCGGGAAGCCTCCCCGTTCTACCCCGTTGACTGCCGGTGACCGGGCGCGCGGCCCGGCCTGATGCGCCGGCCGCTGGTGTAGACCCTTACAAGACGCCGACGATTCGGGCGCCACGGAAGCGCTCAACGCACTTCTCGACCGACAGGCTCCAGACAGGAAGCCTGAGGACCCCGATGACGCTGGCTGATCAGTTGCCGAATCGCTGGTTACGCGCACGAGTAAGTTGCCAGCATCACCTGGACTTCCGTCCACCTACGCAGCGATCGCGAGCGCTGAGCAGGTTTGCAGCCCCGGCTGCTTGGTACCGGCACCGGGAAACCGCACATAACTACGGCGCGAGCGAGGACTGTTGGCGCCAGAACGGCGGATATTGAATGGCGGCAAGGACGAGCGTCGGTCACGGCGGCTGATCATCAGTTCGGATGCCGGTGAGGTGTGCCGTGGTTGGCTATGTTCGGCCAGCGCCCCGCGCGGGGGCCGGGCGAGGCCGGATGGGTTGATTAGCAGCACGCTGCCTGCGGGGCATGCTTGGCTCAGGTACCGGCCGACGCGGACCTGGCCAGGTTCCTGGCTGAACAAGATCGCCCCCGACCCCGCGGCGTCCGGCGGGCCTGGCCCGGCCGAGCCTCCGGAAAAGGCCTGACCGGCCTGCCGGCTGCAGCGTCACCGCGAGCCGCGCATCCGGGCGTCCCGGCGGCGGCCCTTTATGCTGTGGGTAGAGATCGTCGTCCAGCTCTGAGGGGGAAGCATGGCGAAGTATCTCGCGATCGTCACCTACACCGCCGAGGGCCTTAAGGGCCTGATGGCCGGAGGCGGCGCCGCTCGCGTCGAGGCCTCGAGGAAGTTCCTGGCCAGTGCCGGCGGCTCGCTCGAGAGCTTTTATTTCGCTCTCGGCGCGGATGACGCGTATATCGTGTGCGAGCTGCCGGACAATGCGGCGGCGGCGGCAACGGCGATGTCGGCTGCGGCCACAGGCATGGTCGTTAACCGGATGGTGCCGCTATTGACGGCTGACGAGGTTGACCGCGCGGCGTCAGCCGGGCTGGCTTACGATGCTCCCGGCTCCTGAGGGGGCGGCTCGGTAATCCCCCGACCGGGAACGAGCAGGCTGAGGCGGCTTCCTGGACGTTGCGGAGCGGGACCCGGGCGTCGAGGGCGGCCCCTTGTTCGGGCTGCAATCCGCGCGGATCCGGCGCTTCTGCGCGCCGGGAAGCCTGGTGGCAATGCCGCAGCCTCGGTGATGTTCGCAGAGATGCCGTCGGCGGATTCACTTGTCGGCTGCCAGTGGTGGCGGCTGCGCACTGGCGCCACCACTGAGGGTATTGATGTGGTCTCATCCGGCTGCAGGGCGGGTGCGCTCCAGCAGCTGCTTGAGTGTGCCGAGGTTGCGCGCGACCGCTGCCTTGACCCCTGGGACGGCTGGCGGGCCGAGTGGCCGCAGGAGGGCCGATGAGGGTTCCAGCTCGACATGTTTGGTCAGCCGGGTCCCGTCGGCTGTCGGCTCCAGCAGGTAGCCGATGGTGGCGTTGAAGGGGCCGATCTGTCCCTTCAGTGCGAGTCGGCTGGGCGGCGCGAAATCGGTGACCTCGAAGTCCTCCTCGCTGCTGCGGGGGATGGTACGGGTCTGCCGGTAGGTGGCGCCCACCCCCGCCTGACCCGGCGAGGTCTGGACGGTGCGCGCGATGGCGTAGTTCCACGCCGGGAAGTTTCCGAAGTCGGCGAGGAACTCGAAGACCTCATGGGCGGGCCAGGCGATCGTGACGGTGTTCTGGAATGCTGACATCTTGGTGGTCACCGGGTGCTAGCTGTCGAGCAGCCGCTGGGCGGCGGTGGGGTCGTGCGCGGGCAGCACAACCAAGCCGGGCTGCTGCTCTTCCAGCGCGAGGACCTGTCGGGTGGACTGGCTGAGCTGGCGTCGGCGGCCGACGCCAGGAATCTGGCCGCGCTGCAGGATGTCGGCTCCGTAGGTGAGGTCGCCGGCCAGCAGCAGCGGGGGCCTGCCTGCGCGGCGAACCAGCAGTGACATCGAGCCTGCGGTGTGGCCCGGGGTGGGCAGCAGCACCAGCGAGCCGTCGCCCATCACATCCAGCGACTCGGTGAAGGGCGCCAGGGCGGGATCGCGGGTGGGCTCGGGGCTGATCTGCTGCCAGTTGAGTCCCGGCAGCTGGATGTGGCTGCGCAGGAACCCGCGCTGCTCCGGGCCGGGCCTGGACAGCTCGGCCCATTCGGCGGCCGACACCAGCAGCCTGGTGCCAGTCAGCTCGGGCAGCCCGCCGATGTGGTCTTGATGCAGGTGCGACACCATCGCGGTGTTCACGTCGGAGGGGGCGTAGCCGAGCGTGGCGAGCTGGGCGGTGAGTGTGTCCTGCTCGCCGATGTCGAAGCGGGCGAGCCGATCATAGATGTGGCCGGTGAGGCCGCCAGGGAAGTAGCGCTCATCGGTGACCGAGGCGCGGTCCTGCCCTGTGTCGAACAGGACCAGCCCGCGGGTGTGCTCGATGACGTAGACGTTGATCGGCCGCGGCGGTGTCCACTGCCTGGAGGTGAGCAGCCACCAATACATTGGCTTCCTGCTGCCGTAGGGGTGTTCGGGGCGGATCCGCACGGTGCCCGTGCTGATCACCGACACCGCCTTAACCGGTCCGGCTGATCCGGGCTCGGTTCGTGATACTGCGGTTGAAACTTGCATGGCCTGAGTTCACTTTCCCTGGTCGCCGCCCGCTGCTGCGGGCCTGACACAACCAGGCTGCTCGCGTTCGGCAGTTGTGTCAGTGACGCCTGTCGCCGGGCGCGCGACTAGAGTCACAGCCGGGCAGGTCCCGCTGACGCGGCGTACAGCCGGGCCGCGTCGAGGATCACCACTTGGTCTGCGGCGGTCGCCACGATTCCCGCGACCCGGAAATCGCGCAGCACGCGGGCCACCACCTCGCGCACCGACCCGGCCGCGTCGGCCAGCTCCTGCTGCGACACGTGAGCCGCCAGGCGGCGATCCGGGCGCTGCCCGGTAGAGGCAAGATCAAGCAGATGAGCGGCGACGCGCTGGCGCACCGAGCCGAACGCGTTGACTGCGGTCTGCTCCAGGACCTCATATAGGCGCCGGTTCAGCTCCTCGGCGATCGCCCAGCAGACCCGGGGATCGCTGCGGGCGGCCGCGGTCAGCGTCCGAGCGCTGACCCGGAACATGCTCGTTGGCTCCACCGCCTGGACGCCGGTGTCTGCCGGACCGCCTACCAGCACCGCGATCCCCAGCACGTCACCTGGCCGGGCGTACCGGACCGTGACCTGCCGGCCCTCCGGGGAGGTCAGGTACACCCGCATCAGCCCCCTGACGACCAGCGCCGTCTGCGGTGGCGACCCTGGCCGGTATATCGTCGTGCCGGCCGGATAGTCGGCGCGCTCCCCCTCGGCTTGCAGTTCGCGGGTGACCTCCGGCGGCAGTCCAGCCAGGAAGCTGCGCGCCAGGGCGGCTTCCAGCTCCTGGTCGGTCACGCCAACGATCCTAGTGAGGCCGTGAGTCCTCCGCCGTCTCGCTGACGCTGCGCCACAATCCCCTGTTCTGGGCGGCACGGCTACCCACCGGCGAGCAGCCGCTCGCTATACATCAGGCGGCTCTGGCGCGAGCTCGAAAGCTAGGCGCGAGCAAGCCGGTCCGACACCAGCCGGTTGAGGCTGACGCGCTGCTCGGCGGCTTCGCGGGCGAGGCGGCGGTGGACCTCGGCCGGGACGCGGACCACGAACCGGCCGGAGTAGGTGCGCTCCGACAGCGGCTCGGGGATCGGCTCGCCGGATGCGGTCAGATCGGCGAGCACGTGGCGAACGACGTCGGCGATACCGCGGAGCGCTTCGACCGGGGTGGGCGCGAGCCAGGACAGGGACGGGAACTCCGCGACGGTGGCGACATGCTCGGGCGGTTCTCGCTTACGGCCGAGATCAAGCCGTCACCGGGTGCGATCAATACGCGGCGATGCGGGTCTGAGACGCCAGCAGCCTGCCCCCCTGTCCAGTTCAGGCTTGTCAGCACGCGCTGGGTGATGTCACTCGCAGCCCGGAGTCGCCTGCACACTGCACGGCTTCACAGCAGCTCTCTCAGGTACGTTATACTGTCCTTATCGTCCAATAAGCACGTTGTATTAGTCTCGGCTTGGAGGCTCGGTGCGCCGAAGTCACACATACTCCCCACAGGCTCTGGATGCCCTGCGCGTGCTGGGGCTGAGGATCGCCGAAGGACGTCGGCGGCGGCGGTGGACGCAGGCCGGGCTGTGCGAGCGCGCTGGCGTTTCCAAGGCGACGTTGCGCAACGCCGAGCGCGGCGTGCCCACGGTGGCGGTCGGGGTGATGTTCGAGCTTGCGACGCTGGTTGGCGTGGAGTTGTACGGGGTCTCGCCCGGCGAGCTGAGAAGCTTGGCTGCCCGCGAAAGCGACCGCCTCGCGTTGCTGCCGGCGCACGTCTATCCGCGGCAGGTGAGCGTGGATGACGACTTCTGACCCGCGGACGGCGTTCGTCTGGACCTGGCTGCCCGGTGCGGTCGAACCGGTCGTGGCGGGTCGGATGGACGCTGACGGGCCGTTGCACACGTTCACGTACGCCCGTTCGTACCGGCAGCGCAATGGCGCCGTTCCCCTGTACGAGCCGGAGCTCCCGCTGGCGTCCGGCACGCTGCGGCCCGTCGGCGGGCTCACGGTCGCAGGCTGCCTGCGTGACGGCGGGCCGGACTCTTGGGGGCAGCGGGTCATCCTAGCCCAGCATGCCGGCCCGCTGACCGGCGCCGGCGACGTCAGTGAGCTGAGCTTGCTGGCGTACCTGCTGGAATCAGGATCCGACCGGATCGGGGGGCTGGACTTTCAGGGCAGCGCCAGCGAGTACGTGCCGCGGACCAGTTCGTCAGCCACGCTCGAGCAGCTGATGGCCGCCGCCGCCGACCTCGAGGCCGGGCGCATGCTCCCGTCGCCGCTGGCCGAGGCGCTCACACGGGGCACGTCGATCGGCGGCGCCCGCCCGAAGGTGCTACTGACAGACGCCGGCCGGAGCCTTATCGCGAAGTTTTCGTCCACGACCGACATCCGGCCGGTGGTCAAGGCCGAAGGGGTGGCGATGGAACTGGCGAGACGCGCCGGGCTGAACGTGGCGCCTGCCCAGGTTATCGGGGTTGCCGGCAAGGATGTCCTGCTCGTGGAGCGGTTCGACCGGCCCGGGGGCGGACAGCGGCGTCATCTCGTGTCGGCGCTGACGATCCTTGGCCTGGACGAGTTCACCGGCACCGGCTACGGCAGTTACGCGCTCCTGGCCGATCACATCCGCCAGTCGTTCACTGACCCCGCGGCCACGTTGCGCGAGCTGTTCTCCCGCATCGTGTTCAGCATCCTGGTCGGCAACACCGATGATCATCCTCGCAACCATGCGGCCTTTGTCAACGCAGACGGCAGCCTCACGCTCACGCCCGCGTACGACATCTGCCCGCAGCCAAGATCCGTCCCGCAGGCAAGCCAGGCGATGGCTATCGGACGAAACGGGGAACGTTCCAGCCAGCTGAGCACGTGCCTTGCCGCGTGCCAGATATACCTGCTTGACAGCGCACAGGCGCAGTCGATCATCGACGCCCAGCTTGACGTCATCCAGACCCAATGGAGCGACGCGGCGGATGCAGCCCGGCTAACCGAATTGGAGCGGCATCAGTTGTTCCGCCGTGAAATCCTCAACGAATTCGCATTCCGCCCCTGACTGGCGATACAGGTCTACGCGCAGAAACGTCGGTTCTGCGTAAGTCTGATCAGAGCCACCGACGGAACCGCAATAGCGCCGAACGAATGCCTCTTTGTGTCAAGGGGCTTGGCTGGTCGGATTGCGGGTGCAGAGTCGTAGGGTGGTGGGCAAGGCCCGGGAGTGGCTTGCCCGAAGAGCCGGTTTCCTGGGGTGCGATCCGGCCGCG
>Ga0335075_10014514_pt1 | contig 11829 bp, 10 predicted proteins | sample Lox_Sample_24_FD_206723 | JGI IMG/M metagenome (GOLD analysis project Ga0335075, IMG submission 206723) | Soil microbial communities from Loxahatchee National Wildlife Refuge, Florida, United States - Lox_Sample_2.4 | ecosystem: Environmental > Terrestrial > Soil > Wetlands | place: USA... | reverse complement strand
GCCTGCGGCGACGTGGCCAACTCCTTCAACCCGCTGCTGGGCCGCCGGATCCGCGTCGAGCACTGGGCCAACGCCCTGAACGGCGGCCCCGCCGCGGCCCGGTCCATGCTCGGCCAGTCCGTCACCTACGACAGGATCCCCTACTTCTTCAGCGACCAGTACGACCTCGGCATGGAGTGCGCCGGCGTGCCCGCCCCTGGCACCTACGACCAGGTCGTCTACCGCGGCGACCCCGCCACCCGGGAGTTCGTCGCCTTCTGGCTCGCAGACGGCACCGTCGTCGCCGGCATGAACGTCAACGTCTGGGACGTCAACGACGACATCCAGACCCTCATCCGCATCGGCCGCCAGCCCGACCTCTCCCGCCTAACCAACCCCGACATCCCCCTAACCGACGTCTAACCCCACCACGTCCCGAACCCCGCCCGCAATCCAAAACCCACCAGCCCCGCAATTCCCACTCGAACCATTTGCTGGGAAGATTCACGCTACGGGGAAGATTCGCCGGGCAATAGCCCATCCAGATTTCCCCGAAACGCCAATCTTCCCAGAAAAGGCCGATGCGGCGTAAATGTCAGGCCCGGCGAACACACTGTTCGTCATGGAACGTGAGCTACCTCCCGCCCTCCGCTACCTGGCTCGGAATCAGGGCGGGATAATTACCCGGTCGCAGGCTATAAAGGCCGGGCTATCTAAGGACATGATCTGGTTCCGGGTCGCGGCAGGCCGCTGGTACCAGGTCTACCCGGGCGTCTACGCCACCTTCACCGGTGAGCTCTCGCGATACGCCGCACTCTGGGCGGCTGTCCTGTTCGCCGGGCCGGGAGCCGCGCTTAGTCACGAGACGGCTGCCGAAGTTCACAAGCTCTCGGATAAGCAATCCAATCCCATTCACCTCACCATTCCGCATGAGCGCCGTCTGACGCCCAGGAGAGGTCTCAGGATCCACCGGTCCGCCCGGGCCAACCGGACCCCGGCGCACTATTCATCACTGCCGCGGACCACGATCGAGGAGACGGTGCTGGACCTGACCCAGAGCGCGGCGACCTTCGACGACGTGTGCGGCTGGGTGACCCGGGCCTTCGCGCGAAACCTGACCGACGAGCAGCGGCTCGAAGTGGCCATGAAGGCCCGGAACAAGCTCCGCTGGCGGGCCGAGCTGCGGGAGCTGATCACGGAAGCGGCCGCGGGAGACCATTCCGTGCTCGAGTTCCGCTACCACCGCGACGTGGAGCGCGCGCACGGGCTGCCGGAGTCCATCCGTCAGGTGGCGTTCCGCACCGCGACCGGCACGCGGGGCCGCCGGGACCGGGTGTACCGGGAGTTCGCGCTCACGATCGAGCTGGACGGGCGGCTGGCTCATCCGGCTGACAGCAAGTGGCGGGACCAGCGGCGGGACAACGCCGCGGCCGCGGACGGGCAGCAAACGCTGCGGTACGGCTGGGCCGAGGTCACGCGCCAGCCGTGCCAGACCGCGGCCGAGGTAGCCCGGGTGCTGCGTCGCCGCGGCTGGCGTGGGTCGCCCCGGCCGTGCTCGCCTGGCTGCCCGGCCGGGCGGGCCGCTGGCGTTCCCGCCTAGACACGCTAACTAGTCACGGTAACGGGCGAAGGGGCCGAGCCGGTCACGGGCGCTGTCCACCGAATGGGGGACAGCCGAAGTACCAATCCGGCTGATGAATAAAGCCTCCGGCGCCCCAAGACTGGACACCGTGGGCAGCGAGACAAGCGAACCAGCGGTCACGGTCCGGGACCTGCATAAACGCTACGGTGGCGTCGCCGCGGTGAACGGCCTCGACCTGGATATAGGCCGCGGCGAGATCTTCGCGCTGCTAGGCCCGAACGGCGCTGGCAAGACCACAACCGTCGAGATCCTCGAGGGTTTCCGCCACCGGGACAGGGGCACGGTGGCGGTCCTCGGTCACGACCCGGGCGAGCCCAGCCGGGCCTGGCGGGCCCGGATCGGCATCGTGCTCCAGCTGGCCAGCGCCGGGCCCGAGCTCACCGTGATGGAGATGGTCCGGCACTTCGCCGGGCTGTATCCACGCTCGCGCGATCCGCAGGAAGCGATCGAACTGGTCGGCCTGACCGCGAAGGCCCGGTCGCGGATCGGCGGGCTGTCCGGTGGCCAGGCCCGCCGGCTGGATGTCGCGCTCGGCATCGTAGGGCGGCCCGAGTTGCTGTTCCTGGACGAGCCCACCACCGGATTCGATCCGGAGGCCCGGCGGCAGTTCTGGGATCTGATCCGCAGCCTGCGCACGGATGGCACGACGATCGTGCTGACCACGCACTACCTGGATGAAGCCGAGGCGCTGGCCGACCGGATCGCGGTGATCGCGGCCGGCCGGATCGTCGCCACCGGCGACCCCGGCTCGCTGGGCGGCCGGTCGAGCGCGGCGACCCGCGTCAGCTGGGCCACCAAAGCCGAAGCCAAAGCCAAAACCGAAGCCAAAACCGAAGCCAAAGCCCAGGCCAGAGCCGCCGCCGAAACCCAAGGGGAAGCCCGGCCGCCGGCCCCCCGAACGTCCGTGGAGACCACCACGCCGACCCGCCTGATCGCCGAGCTGAGCTCCCAGTTCGGCGGCGAGATCCCCGGGCTCATGGTCACCAGGCCAACGCTCGAGGACACCTACCTGGAACTGATCGCGCAGGTCACCCCATGATGGCCAGCACCGGGACCATCCGGGCCACACCAGGGCGGGTGCAGGTCCAGCTGCCCGCGCCGTGGCGCCTCGCTGCCGCCCGCAGCGGAGTCGAGCTGAAATCGTTCTTCCGGGACAAGATGGCGGTCGCGTTCATCTTCACGCTGCCCGCGATCCTGCTCGTCCTGTTCGGGTCGATCTTCGGCAGCCAGGCGGCCGCCCGCGGCGTGACCGTCGGCCAGCTGTACGCGGCGGGGATGATCGCCGGCGGGATCATGGCCACCAGCTTCCAGTACCTGGGCATCGGCATCGCGACCGAACGCGAGACCGGCACGCTCAAGCGCCTGGCGGGCACGCCCCTGCCGGAGGCCGCCTACTTCGCGGGCAAAGTGGTCCAGGTCATGGTGTGCACGGTCGCCGAGACGGCGGTCCTGCTGGCGGTGGGCACGCTCTTCTTCCACCTGCACCTGCCGGCCTCGCCCGGCCGCTGGTGGACGTTCGCCTGGGTGTTCGTGCTCGGCACCGCCGCCTGTGCGGTGATGGGCATCGCGGCCAGCAGCCTGCCGCGCTCGGCGGCCAGCGCGGCGCCGGTCATCACGCTGCCCTTCACCGTGCTCCAGTTCATCTCCGGTGTGTACGTGCCGTTCAGCAGCATTCCCAGCTGGATGCAGGATGTGGCGTCGGTGTTCCCGCTGGCGTGGATGGCGCGCGGGATGCGCTCGGTCTTCCTGCCCAGCCAGGCCGCGGCGCTGGAGCCGGCGGACAGCTGGCAGCACGGCCTGACCGCGCTGGTGCTGGTGGCCTGGATCGCGGCAGGATTGATGCTATGCGTGAAGACTTTCCGCTGGCAGAAGCGCGGATGACCGTTGCGCCCGGGCCCGCGGATACAGCACCCGCCGGGACAGGCGCGGTAGAGCCGCCGCCGTTCGGCCGCTGGCTGGTTGACCAGCCGCGCTGGGAGATCTACTTCGGGATGACCTGGGCTGCCTGTTTCGCCATCGTGCAGGCCGGCCCGATCACCAGCACGGGCCGGATCATCGCCGGGGCCGCGCTGGCAGCCATGGTGCCCTGGTACATCTGGGTTGGCCGCCCGGCCATGGAAAAGCCGGACACGAACTGGCGGTTGGCGGCGCTCGGGCGCGGCTCGCTCTACCTGACCGGCCTGCTGATCTTGTTCGGGATCGCGCAGAGCTTCAACCCCAACACCTGGTTCCTCACCTTCGTGATCTGCCCGCAGTGCTTCGCCGTGACCAACCCGCGCCGTGGCATGGTCTTCGTGGTCGCCTTCAACGTGGTCGCCGGGGCGCTGTATGCCTGGCATACCCCGGGCGTGGGCGGCGCGCTGACGGCGCTCGGCATCGTGGTCTTCGCGACCGGCTTCTCCTACGTGTACAGCCGCTGGATCATCAGGGTGATCGACCAGAGCCTGGAGCGTGCGATGCTGATTCAGCAGCTGGAGTCGACCCGGGCCGAGCTCGCTGAGGCCCACCACGAGGCTGGCGTGCTGGCCGAGCGGCACCGGCTGGCCGGCGAGATCCACGACACCCTGGCTCAGGGATTCACCAGCATCGTCACGCTGCTCCAGGCCGCGCAGCCCAGCCTGCCCCCGGACAGCCCCGTTCGCCGCCACGTGGATCTGGCCCTGGCCGCCGCGCGGGAGAATCTGGCCGAGGCGCGCACGCTGGTCAGCGAGCTCACCCCGGCGGCGCTCGAGGCCGCCCCGCTGGGGGAGACCGTGCACCGGGTGACCGAGGCTACCGCAGCCGAGGCCGGGATCAGCGCCCGCGCCGAGGTCACCGGGAGCGCCCGCGCGCTGCCCACCAAGACCGAGGTGGTGCTGCTGCGGGTCTGCCAGGAAGCCCTGGCCAACGTGCGCAAGCACGCCGGGGCCCAGCAGGTGACCGTCCGGCTGTGCTACGCCCCGGAGGCGGTGCGGCTGACCGTGACCGACGACGGCCGCGGGTTCGATCCGGGCGCGGCCCGCGGCGGCTACGGGCTGCGCGGCATGCGCGACCGGGTCGGCCAGGTCGGCGGGACGGTCGAGGTCACGTCGGCGCCCGGAGCCGGGGCCGAGGTCCGGGTGGAGGTGCCGGCATGATCCGGGTGCTGCTCACCGACGACCACCCGGTGGTCCGGGCCGGGCTGCGCGGCATGCTGGCGGCCGAGGGCGACATCGAGGTGGCGGGGGAGGCCGGCTCAGGTCCGGAAGCGGTGGCATTGAGCCGAACGGGTGGGTTCGACGTCATCCTCATGGACCTACGCATGCCCGGCGGGGACGGCGTGGCCGCGACCGAGCAGATCGTCGCGGCCGACCCGGGTGCCCGGGTGCTGGTCCTGACCACTTATGAGACCGATGCCGACATCCTGCGCGCGGTCGAGGCGGGGGCGGCGGGTTACCTGCTCAAGGACGCCACCCCGGCCGAGCTGGCCGGCGCGATCCGGGCCGCGGCGCGCGGTGAGACCGTGCTCGCCCCCTCGGTGGCCGAACGCCTGGTGACTCACGTCCGGCGCCCGCCGCGTGAGTCGCTGTCCGCCCGCGAGACCGAGGTCCTGGCCCGGGTCGCGCGTGGCCGGACCAACGCCGAGATCGGCCGGGAGCTGTACATCAGCGAGGCCACCGTGAAGACGCACCTGCTCCGGGCGTGCGGCAAGCTGGGCGTCTCCGGCCGCACCGCCGCGGTCACCACCGCGATCGAGCGCGGCCTGCTGCCGCCGCCCGGGAGCTGAACCCTCAGCCCCCGGTGACCGCCGCCACGACAGCGCCCGTGTCGGCCAGGTCCGGCAGCACCACCGGCGCGCCCGCCGCGGCCAGCTCGGCCGCGGTAAAGCTGCCGGTGGCCACGCCCACCACCCGGGCGCCGGTGGCCAGCGCGGCCTCCACGTCCAGCGGCGTGTCCCCGACCAGGACGGTGGCCGGGCCGGCAAAGGAGCCGCCGTAGGCTCGTGCGGCCGCGTCCCGGGCCACCGTCACCAGCTCGGCCCGGACCTCGTGGACGTCGCCGTAGGCGCCGGCGTCCAGGTCCAGCAGACCGCCCAGGCCCGCCAGCTCCAGCTTGAGCGCGGCCGCCGGGCGGATGTTCCCGGTCAGCACCGACTGGTGGATACCGGGCTGCGCCAGCGCGGTTATCGCGGCGGCCGCACCGTCCAGGGCGGTCACGTCGACCTGGATGGATCCCGGGAGGCCGCCCGGCGCGGCGAGCAGCCGGGTCAGCGCGGCGATAAAGCGGTCGACCAGCTCGGGGCCGGAGGGTATCCCGGCCAGCGCGAGCGTGTCGGCGATGATGGCCCGGTCGGTCCGCCCGGCCTTGGGTGCCACCGACGGCAGCTCCCGGCCGAACATCTCCCGGAACACCACCTCGTACAGCCGGCTGCCCAGGCCGCGGGCGTTCACCAGGGTGTAGTCCAGATCCCACAGCACCAGCAGCTCGCTCACGCGCTCAGGCTAGCTGGTCAGGCATCCACCGGCCGGCGTAGCACCTGCCAGCTGCCAATCAGCATGGGCAGCAGTATCCAGACCGCGGCCGCGGTCGCGACCTGAGCCCAGATGGTGGCGGTCATGCCGCCGCTGGCCAGGTGATCCCAGGCCGTTGACGGGTCCAGCCAGCGGCCGGTGCCCGCCAGCGCGGTGATCAGCCCGGTCAGGAGGGAGAACGCGGTCGGGACGGCGAAGTACACCACCACGGCCACCGGGGTGCTGCGGAACAGCAGCCCAAAGCCCACTCCGAGCAGCAGGTTGAGGATCTGGAACACCAAGGCCAGGCCGATCGCGGCGGCCGCGCCGTGCCAGCGGCCGGCCGGGCCGTGGCCCGCGGCGGCCAGGGCCGCGGCGCTGACCGCAGTGCACACGACCGTGGCCGCCACCGCCAGCAGTGCTCCCGCCATCGCCTTGGCCGCGATGACCCGGCCCCGCCGCGGGCTCAGCGTGAACGTGGTCAGCGCCGTGTGCTGAGACCACTCCGAGCTGACCAGCAGGACCCCGAGGACAGGCAGCAGGATCGCGGTCATCTCGCCGGTGTTGCCCAGCAGGTCGCGGAAGTTGTGCTCGTTGGCGTGCGCGGCCACCATGGTGACCACGGCCGCGCCCACCGCCACCAGGCCGATGAGCACCAGTAGCCAGCGCCCGGCCCGGGTGTCGACGGACTTGCGCAGCTCGACCCGGATCAGCCGGGCCAGCGGCGGTGGCGTCAGCGCCATTGGCGCCGGACGGGTCGCGTAGAGCGTGCTCATGCTGCCTCCTGAACTTCGGTGGTGGTCAGGGTGAAGAACAGTTCTTCCAGGTCGTCGCCCTGCGGCCGGAGCTCGGTCAGCACGGCCCCCGCGCGTGCTGCGATCCGCCCGACCTGCTCGGATTCGGCGTCGGTGACCAGGGCACCGGTCACCAGGTCGCCGCCGTCGGCGGCCCGGACCTGCTGCCCGGCCGCACGCAGCGCGGCGGCCAGCGCGGCGATGTCGACGGCCCGGACCAGCGTGCTCCGCGAGGACCGCAGGTCCTGCGGGGAGCCGTCGGCCACGATCCGCCCGTTGTTGATGATGACCAGGTGGTCGGCGATGACCTCGACCTCGTGCAGCAGGTGCGAGGACAGCAGCACGGTCCCGCCCCGGTCGGCGAACTCGCGCAGCAGGGTGCGGATCCACCGGACGCCCTGCGGGTCCAGCCCGTTGGCCGGCTCGTCCAGGACGAGCACGCCCGGGTCGCCGAGCAGGGCCAGGCCCAGCGCCAGCCGCTGCCGCATGCCCAGGGAGTACTGGCCGACTCGCTTGGCCGCCGCGCTCGCGTCCAGCCCGGTGATCGTCAGCATCTCCGCGACCCGGGCCCGGTCGACGCCGAGCATGGTCGCGGCCAGCATCAGCGTCTCCCGGCCGGTCCGGCCGCGGTGCATGGCGCCCGGGTCGAGCATCACGCCTACGCGGCGCCCGGGCTGGGGGAGCCGCATGTACGGGCGCCCGTCGATGGTGGCGGTGCCGGAGTCGGGCCGGTCCAGGCCGCACAGCACCCGCATGGTGGTGGACTTGCCGGCACCGTTCGGGCCGAGGAAGCCGGTCACGCTGCCGGGGCGGCAGATGAAGCTGACGTCCCGGATGCCGGCCGCGCCGAATCGTCTGGTCAGTTCGCTGATTTCGATCATGGGAACCACGATGCGCGCCGTGGGCCGGCTGCCGCTGCGGCCAATGGGCTAGATCCGCAGGTCCGATCGGGTAGAGCTGGCGGTCCGATCGGCTATGTTCCGGTCCGCCCCGGTGACCTGCGCTGATTCCCGCGATAGCGTCGGCGGTATGAAAGCGTGGCTGGCACGGGCCGGAGCCGGGCCAGATCCCGGCACGCCGCCCGAGCCGCTGCGGACCCGGATCATCGTGGTGCTCGTGGCGGGCGCGCTCTCGCTGCTCCTGGGCCTGACCGGATCGCACACCCTGACCGGCGGCCTGGACGGTTACCCGTGGGAGCTGCGGGCCGCCGACGCCATCTTCGGCGCAGCGGGATACATCGCGCTGTGGTGGCGGCGCGAGTGGCCGCTCGCGTTCGCCGGCTACGTACTGGTGATCTCGATCTTCTCGACCCTGTCCGGTGGCCTGCCTCTGGTGGCCGCGTTCACCGTGGCGGCCTACCGGGGCTGGCGCACCGCACTGGTGACCTCGATCCTGCTGGCGGCGGCGTCGTGGCCGCAGATCGTGCTGTACAACGGCGACAACAGCACGTCGAGCGCCGCCGAGCTCATGCTGATCGTGTCCACCCTGATCTTCGCCCTCACCGGCTGGGGCATGTTCCTGCGGGCCCGCCGCCAGTTGCTGATCTCACTGCGGGCTCGCGCCGAGCGGGCCGAACGGGACCGGGAAGAGCACGCCCGGCTCGCCCGCATCGCCGAGCGGCAGCGGATCGCCCGGGAGATGCACGACGTGCTCGCGCACCGGCTCTCGCTGCTCAGCGTGCAGGCCGGCGCGCTCGAGGTCACGCCGGCCCAGGGCCCGGCCGGCCAGGCGCTGACCGAGGCCGCGGCCGCCATCCGGGCCACCACCCATCAGGCCCTGCGGGAGCTGCGCTCGGTGGTGCGGGTGCTGCGCGACGACGACGAGAGCGTGACCGCCCCGCCGCAGCCGGTCGCGGGCGACCTGCCGGCCCTGGTGGCCGAGGCGTCGGCCGCCACCAGCGTCCGGACCGACTGGGGTGAGGTTGACCTGGCCGCCGTGCCGGCCGAGACCGGCCGGACCATCTACCGGATTGTCCAGGAGGGACTTACCAATGCCCGCAAGCACGCCCCAGCCAGCGCGGTCGAGGTGGCGATGAACGGCACCGCGGACCGCGGCCTGACCGTGACGGTCACGTCCTGGCTGCCGGACCGGCCGCCCGCTGACGGGGTCGGCGGTGACAGGGCCGGCGGTGACGGGACCGGCGGTGACGGGGCCAGTCCGGGCGCGGGCCTGATCGGGCTGCGTGAGCGGGCCGCGCTGGCTGGCGGCCACGTCCGGGTGGCCGTCACCGCCGACGACCGGTTCGAGCTGTCGGCCTGGCTGCCGTGGGCGGGCGCATGACCATCCGCGTCCTGCTCGTCGACGACGACGCGCTGGTCCGGGCCGGCCTGCGGCTGATGCTGCGCAGCGCCGCCGACATCGAGGTCACCGGCGAGGCCGGGGACGGCGCCGTCGCTGTCGCCGCCGCCGCCGAGCAGGCCCCGGATGTGATCCTGATGGACATCCGGATGCCCGGCGTGGACGGTGTCACCGCCACCAGCCAGATCACCACAGGCGAGATCACGACGGGCCAGGTCGCGCCCCGCGTGATCGCGCTCACCACGTTCGACGCGGACGACCTGGTCCGCGCGGCCATCACCGCCGGAGCCGTCGGCTACCTGGTCAAGGACACGCCCCCGGCCGAGATCATCGGGGCGATCCGCGCGGTCGCGGCCGGCCACGGGGTGCTCTCCCCGGCCGTGACCCGGCCGCTGCTCGACCTGCTGCACGGCCCGGCCTCCGCGGCCCCGCCCGGCCCCGGCCTGGACGCCCTCACCGAGCGGGAACGTGAGGTGGCCCGGGCCGTGGCCGACGGCGGCACCAACGCCGAGATCGCCGGGCAGCTCTACGTCAGCGCGGCCACGGTCAAGGCCACCGTCTCTCGCATCCTGACCAAGCTCGGGCTGGACAACCGGGTGCAGATCGCCGGCGTAGTACACGGGTCGGGTCCGGCCACATCCGGCCAGAATGTCGGCGGGCAGGAATAGACTCGCCGCGTCGGGGTGCGGTGAGTGGAGGTACATGGTGGCTGGGCGGATCCGCGACGAGGACATAGCAGCGGTCCGCGAGCGCTCGCCCATCGACGAGGTGATCGGCGAGTACCTGCAGCTCAAGAGCGCCGGGGGCGGCTCACTCAAGGGCCTGTGCCCGTTCCACGACGAGAAGACCCCCTCCTTCAACGTCACCCCAGCCCGCGGACTCTTCTACTGCTTTAGCTGCGGGGAGGGCGGCGACGTCATCAAGTTCGTGCAGCAGATCGACAGCCTGTCCTTCGTCGAGGCGGTGGAGCGGCTGGCCGGCCGGGCCGGCATCGACCTGCGCTACGAGCAGGGCGGCTACGTGCCCGGCCAGGAGCAGAGCCAGCGCCGCCGGCTGATCGACGCGCACAAGGCGGCCGCCGCCTTTTATGCCGAACGGCTGGGTGCACCCGACGCCGCACCCGCGCGTGCCTTCCTGGCCGATCGTGGCTTCGAGCTCGCCGACATCGAGAAGTTCGGGGTCGGCTACTCGCCAAAAGCCTGGGAGGACCTGACCCGGCACCTGCGTGGCCGCGGGTTCACCGAGGCCGAGCTGATCGCGGCCGGGCTGTCCCGCGAGGGCAACCGCGGCGCCCGGGACCGGTTCCGTGGCCGGCTGATGTGGCCGATCCGGGACCTGTCCGGCGACGTCATCGCGTTCGGCGCGCGCAAGCTGGACCCCGACGACGACGGGCCCAAGTACCTGAATACCCCGGAGACCCCACTGTTCCGCAAGAGCACCGTGCTCTACGGGGCGGACCTGGCCAAGCGGGAGATCGCCCAGCGGCGGCAGGCGGTCATCGTGGAGGGCTACACCGACGTGATGGCCTGCCACCTGGCCGGGGTGCCGACCGCGGTGGCCACGTGCGGCACCTCGTTCGGCGAGGACCACATCAAGGTGCTGCGCCGGCTGATCATGGACACCGACCGGGCCCTGGGCGAGGTGATCTTCACCTTCGACGGCGACGCGGCCGGCCAGCGGGCGGCCCAGCGCGCGTTCGGGATGGAGGAGAAGTTCGTCACCCAGACGTTCGTGACCGTGCAGCCCGACGGCCTGGACCCGTGCGACGTGCGGCTGGCCCACGGTGACGCGGCCGTCCGCGACCTGATCGCCCGGCGGGTCCCGCTGTTCGAGTTCGCCATCAAGGGCGTGCTCGGCCAGCACGACGTCAACACCACCGAGGGGCAGCTGGCGGCGCTGGACCAGGCCGCCCCCATCGTGGCCAAGATCAAGGACCCCGGGCTGCGCAAGCGGTACGCCATCAACCTGGACCGCTGGCTGGGCCTGATGGACGAGCAGTTCGTGCTGTCCCGGGTGAACGCGCACGGCGGGACGCCGGAGCCGCGACCCGGGCGGCGGGGCGGTACACCACGCCCGTTCGGCCCTAATGGCGGGTCCCGCAACGGCGGGCAGCGCAACGAAGGGCGGGGGCCAAACGGCGGTCCGCCCAGTGGGGGCGGGCAGCCCTATGACCGCAGCGACCCCGTGGTCTACGTGGAGCGTGAGGCGCTGAAGCTCGCGGTACAGCGGCCCGCGCTGTGCGGGCCGGAGTTCGACACGCTCGGCGCCGGCGCCTTCACCGCCCCCGTGCACGGCGCGGTGTTCACGCTGATCGCCGGGTGCGGCGGCACCGCCGCCGGCGGCGCCAGCGTGCGCGAATGGGCCGCGCGGCTGCGCGAGGCCGCGCCGAACGAGCGGGCCCAGGCCTTCGTGACCGCGCTGGCCGTCGAGCCGCCGTACGTCGACGGCGAGCCGGACGCCAAGTACGCCGACATGCTCCTGGCCAAGGTGGGCGAGCTCGCGGTCAGCCGGGAGATCACCTCGGTCAAGGCCCGGCTGCAGCGGATGAACCCGGTCGAGGAGCAGGTCAGTTACAACAGGCTGTTCGGGGACCTGGTGGGGCTGGAGAAACGCAGGAAAGCACTGCTAGATCGCGCTGCAGGAGCCA
>Ga0335075_10014513_pt1 | contig 11829 bp, 10 predicted proteins | sample Lox_Sample_24_FD_206723 | JGI IMG/M metagenome (GOLD analysis project Ga0335075, IMG submission 206723) | Soil microbial communities from Loxahatchee National Wildlife Refuge, Florida, United States - Lox_Sample_2.4 | ecosystem: Environmental > Terrestrial > Soil > Wetlands | place: USA... | reverse complement strand
ACCAGGGCGCCGCCGTGCAGGCGCTGCTGGCCGAGGTCGCCGCCTTCGGTACTGATCTCAGGGATGACGGGGAAGACGACCACGACGGCCGACTCAAGACGGAGCGGGCGGCCATCGCCGAGGGCGTCACCCACGTGCAGGCGATGCTCAACGCGATGACCGGCTTCCTGATCGGCTCGCTTGAGCAGCCGGAAGAGGTCTACAAGGTCGGCCAGCAGTCGGTCCGGCTGCTGCTCGCCTTCGGTGACCTGATCGTCGCCTGGCTGCTCGCCCGCCAGGCCGAGGTCGCCGGGCGCGCGCTCGACACGGCCGTTCCCAACGCGGGGCTTCCCAACACGGGGGAGCTCACGGAGTCGGACCGTGACTTCTACGCGGGCAAGCTCGCCGCGGCCCGGTTCTTCGCCACGACCGTCCTGCCGCGCCTGGAGAGCGACCGCAGGATCATCGAGGAGACCACCAACGACCTCATGGAACTCCCCGAGGGCGCGTTCTAGGAGATCAAAGACGACACACAGCGGTATCCAGAACGACGGCGGCTGACTGCCTCAGCGGGTCATTGCTCGCGGAGGGAGTCAGCCGCAACCGTTACGGAGACTGCTTTTAGAGCCCTTGCTCTTTCTTGAGGTCGCGCAGCAGGTCGTCGACGGACTTGTTGGCCGGCGTAGCCGGCCGCGGCGACGGCCTGCGGATGCGCGGCATCGGCGCGGTCCGCAGCACCCAGGCGGCGAGCACACCGCCGACAAGGCCGCCTACGTGCCCGATCCAGCTCACCCCGGGCGTGCCGGGGATGGCGACCTGGAGGATGGTCCAGTACAGCGCGCCCGCCACCAGGCCGACGCCGATGTCGATGAGGTTGCGGTCGACGAACCCGCGAACCAGGACGTATCCGAAATATCCGAAGATGAGGCCGGACGCCCCGACCGTCAGCTCATTGCTCGACTGGAACAGCCAGACGGCCAGCCCGCTCGTCACCGCGATGATGAGCGAGGCAAGCAGGAACCGCGGGATCGAGCGGTAGGCCGCGAGCACCCCGAGGACGAACAGTGGCACCGAGTTGCCCTCGATGTGCTGCCAGGAGAAGTGCAGGAACGGCGCGGTGAAGATGTCACCGAGCCTGCTCACGTGCTCGGGCAGAATGCCGAACTCCGTGTCCAGGCGGTAACCGTCCGCCCAGTTGAAGACCTGGAGCAGCCAGATCACCGCGAGGAACGCGCCCATGACTATCAGCGCGTCGCGGAACTTACGCAACGACATCCCTGACCCCTATCACGACCTTGCTGCTAAGACCAGGCAAGCATCCGAATCGGATCTTCTAGCATCGAGCCTACGTCGCGAAGCACCGCAGAGCCCAATTCTCCGTCCACAATCCGGTGGTCGAACGAGAGCGAGAGCGTGGTGACCTTCCGCACGGCAAGTTCGCCGGACACGACCCAGGGCAGGTCGCGCACCTGTCCGAAGGCCAGGATGGCCGCCTCGCCTGGCATCAGGATCGGCGTCCCCGCGTCGACGCCGAACACGCCGACGTTCGTGATCGTGATCGTCCCGCCGGCCAGGTCGGCCGGCGTCGTCTTGCCCGCCCGGGCCGTCGCCGCCAGCCCGTCGATCGCCTGGGCGAGCCCGGCGAGCGGGAGGGCGTCGGCGGCCTTGACGTTCGGCACCAGCAGGCCGCGCTCGGCCGCGACCGCGATGCCGAGGTTGACCGGCCGCTTGACGACGATCTCCTGCGCGGCCTCGTCCCACGAGGAGTTGATCATGGGATGCCTGCGCACCGCCACCAGCAGCGCCTTCGCCACGAATACCAGCGGCGACACCTTGACCCCGGCGAACTCGGGCAGGTCGCGCGCCCGGCGCGCCGCGGCCATCGTCTCGGTGACGTCCACCTGAAGGAACTCGGTCACGTGGGGTGCGGTGAAAGCGCTGGCCACCATGGCCGCGGCGGTGTGCTTGCGCACCCCGCGCACCGCGATCCGCTCTTCCGCGAGAGAAGATCCCGCGAGAGAAGATCTCGCGGCCCGCTCGTGGCCGAGGTCGGCGGCGACGTGCGGCTCCGCGGCGGGTGCCGGTGCCTTGGCCTCGGAACGGTTGCGTGCTTCGCCTGCCGCTCGCTCCACGTCTTCCCTGGTGACGGAGCCTTCCGGGCCGCTGCCCGCCAGCCCGCCGAGCTCGACGCCGAGATCGCGGGCGAGGCGCCGTACCGGCGGCTTGGCCTGGACCCGGGGCCGGTTCCGCGTGTGCTGTCCCTGCGCGGTGGCGGGCGGGGAAGCGGGCGGGGCCGAGGAAGCGGGCGGGGCCGGGGGAGCGGGGATGCCGGGCGGAAGCTTGATCCCGGCCGGGAACCCCGCGCTTGGGGCCGGCGCCACTCCCCCGGCGCTGCCGCCCACGCCGTTGCCAGGGCCGCCCGTCGGCGGGCTGCCGGTCGGCGGGGCGGACGGCGTGGTGGGGTATGAGCCGGGCCGGGTCGGCGGCCGCTTGCGCGGCCGGCGGCTGGTCGAACCCGGCTTCACGCCGTAGCCGACGAGCACCGGCTGGCGCGCCTCCGGTGCCTGCTTTTGCGGCCTTTCCTGCGCCCTGCCCGGCACCGTGTCCTGCGTGGGCGCCGGGTCGGCGTCGCCCGCTCCAGGCACGTCAAAGGCGATGATCGGGACGCCGACATCGATCGTCTGGCCCTCGTCGACGAGGAGGGCCGTGACCGTGCCCGCGTAGGGGCTGGGCAGCTCGACGACGGCCTTCGCCGTCTCGATGTCCACGATGACCTGGTTGATCGTCACCGTGTCACCGGCCTTGACATGCCAGGAGACAATGTCGGCCTCGGTGAGGCCCTCCCCCACGTCGGGGAGCCTGAACTCCTTTTTCACGCTACCCCCTCCACCCAGCTGCGGGTCGTCCTGTAGTGACCGTTGTCTGTACCACCCGCTCGGCTACGAACCAAGCCTCGCTCGCCACGTTAGTCAGTCTCCCCGGGTCAGTAGGCGAACGTGCGGTCGACGGCGTCCAGGATCCGGTCCAGGTCGGGCAGGTAATGGTCCTCCGCCCTGGCGGGCGGGTACGGGATGGCAAACCCGCCGACCCGCAGCACGGGGGCCTCGAGGGAGTAGAAGCACTGCTCGGTCACCCGGGCCGCGACCTCGGCGCCGAGCCCGGCGTAAACCGGGGCCTCGTGAGCGATCACGCAGCGGCCGGTGCGCGCCACCGATGCCTCGATCGTCGCCATGTCAAGCGGCGAAAGCGAGCGCAGGTCGATCACCTCGATGGACCGGCCGTCCTCCTTGGCCGCGAGCGCGGCCTCCAGGCAGGTACGGACCAGCGGGCCGTAGCTGAGCAGGGTCACGTCGTCTCCGTCGTGCACCGTGCGCGCCTGGTCGAGCGGAAGCGCCGCAGACAGCGGGGCCGCCGTGTCGACCTCCGCCTTGTCCCAGTACCGCCGCTTGGGCTCGAAGAAGATCACCGGGTCGTCCGAGGCGATCGCCAGCTGGATCATCGCGAACGCGTCGGCGGGGTCCGCGCAGGCGACCACCCGCAGCCCCGCCGTGTGCGCGAAGAAGACCTCGGGCGACTCGCTGTGGTGCTCGACCGCGCCGATACCGCCGCCGAAGGGAATGCGGATCACGACCGGCAGCGTCACGTTGCCCCGCGACCGGTAGCGCATCTTGGCGAGCTGGCTGACGATCTGGTCCGTCGCGGGGTAGACGAAGCCGTCGAACTGGATCTCGCAGACCGGCCGGTAGCCGCGCAGCGCCAGGCCGATCGCGGTGCCGACGATCCCGGACTCCGCCAGCGGCGTGTCCACCACGCGGTGCTCGCCGAAGTCCTTTTGCAGCCCGTCCGTCACCCGGAAGACGCCGCCGAGCCTGCCGACGTCCTCCCCCATGATCATGACCTTGGGGTCGTTCTCGAGTGACCGGCGCAAGCCCTCGTTGAGCGCGCGGGAGAGGGTGATCTTGGTCATAGCTCCGCTCCCTCTTCCTCGAACCCCGCCAGGTACGCGGCGAACTGGGCCCGCTCGGCGTCGAGGATGGCGCTGCCGCCCGCGTACACGTGGTCGAAGATCGACAACGGCGGCGGGTCGGGCAGTGCCAGGCATGCGGCGCGCAGCTTGGCGGCGAGCTCGTCCGCCTCGGCGTCGACCTGCGCGAAGAACGTGCTGTCGGCCTCGCCGGTGCGGGCCAGGTAAGTACGGACGCGCTCGATCGGGTCCCGCAGCCGCCAGGTCTCAAGCTCGCTGGCCAGCCGGTACCTGGTGGGGTCGTCGGTGGTCGTGTGGGCGCCCATGCGGTAGGTGAAGGCCTCGATGAGGGTGGGGCCCTCGCCCTCGCGGGCGGCGCGCATCGCCTGGCGGGTGACCGCGTAGCAGGCGAGCACGTCGTTGCCGTCGACCTGGACCCCGGGGAAGCCGAAGCCGCTCGCCCGCTGGTAGATCGGGATGCGGCTCTGCCGCTCGGGCGGTGCCGAGATGGCGAACTGGTTGTTCTGGCAGAAGAAGACCACCGGGGCGTGGAACACCGACGCCCAGGAGAACGCCTCGCTCACGTCTCCCTGGCTGGTGGCGCCGTCGCCGAAGTAGACGATCACGCCCTCGTCCTCGGAGGCGTCCCGCTGTATGCCCATCGCGTAGCCGGTCGCGTGCAGCGTCTGGTCGCCGATGACGACCGTGTAGAGGTGGAACTTGTGCTCTTCCGGGTCCCAGGCGCCGTTGTTGACGCCGCGGAACATCTCGATCAGCCGAAGGGGATCGAGGCCACGGCACCAGGCGACGCCGTGCTCGCGGTAAGAGGGGAACGCCATGTCCCTGGGGGACAGGGCGCGACCCGAGCCGATCTGGGCGGCCTCCTGGCCGAGCAGCGAGGCCCACAGGCCAAGCTCGCCCTGGCGCTGCAGCGCGATCGCCTCGGTGTCGATACGGCGGACAAGCACCATGTCCCGGTACATGCCCTTGATGTCTGCCTCACCGACCGGGTAATCGGGATGATCGACCCGCTCGCCCTCGGGGGTCAGTAGCTGGATGGTCTCGGCAGTCACGTGCCACTCCTTCTTGCCGTAGCCGTGCGATGGGATCGCCAACGCCGGCCTGACCAGGCTGGACGCCTCGTGGTTATACGCTTCATGGGCGGTTGCCGCGAGGCTGGACGCTCATTTAGTTTCACGCACCTGACGTTATATGCCCCAACTTGCGTCCCCCGATTCAGTGGCTGGCCTTCCGCCCTAGAGTCGTACGGGGGGCCGCCTCCCCGGGATAGGAGACCTACGTGGCCAGAGTGATCGTCGATGTCATGCTGAAGGCAGAGATTCATGATCCGCAAGGTGAGGCGGTGCTCAGTGCATCACATCGTCTTGGCTTCGGCAACGTGACCGGCGTGCGCCAGGGAAAGCGCTTCGAGCTTGAGATCGACGGGCCGGCGGACGGCACCGCGCTTGCCGCCGTCGAGGAACTGGCCCGTGAGTTGCTCGCCAACCCGGTGATCGAGGAATTCTCCCTGCGTACCACGGAGTAATCACTCGGGCACGCGCTGCTCTGCGCGCCCGATATGATGGCGGTCTTTGCCATCGGGCGCGCGGCCGGGGGGTACGGGGGGTCGCCCCCCGGGAGACAACTGATGTGTTTGGTTACGGTGGCGTGTCACGGGAAATCTCTGCCTTGTGAGAACCGAGTCATCTTCCGGGGGTACGGTATTGCGTACTGCCGGTGAGGGAATGGCCAGACCAATGGTTCGATTCTGCCTCGTGTTCGAACGGGAACTGCTGAGTGTTCCCGTGATGCGTCAGGTTCTCGGCGACACGCTGCGCGGGATCGGCGTCAGTGAGGACTCCGTTGCCGACATCCTGCTTGCCGCCACCGAGGCGTGCACCAACGTCGTGCTGCACGCGGGACAGTCCGCGCCCGCCTACACCGTCGCGGCGACCGTGGACAGGGCCGCCTGCCGGGTCGAGGTCACCGACGCGGGCCAGGGCTGTTCCCGCGGGTTGCGCGGCCGGCGGCGCGCGAAAAGCGACCTCGCCGAGTCGGGACGCGGGTTCGCGATCATGCGGGCCTGCGTTGACGGGGTGACCCTGCGCTCCGCGCCCGGCCGCGGCACCCGCGTGGTGCTGGACAAGCGCATCCACTGGGAAGCCCCCGCCGCGGCGTTACCCAGTTCGCGGCGCAGTATTTCCCGCACTCGCCGCCGCGCGCTCGATGGGTCAAATCTCCCAGGTACACTTCGTTGACGTGCGGATAGGCGTTGTCACGTTCCCTGGATCACTGGATGACACCGATGCGGCGCGCGCCGTGCGGTACGCGGGAGCGGAGCCGGTCCGGCTCTGGCACGCGGACCGCGACCTGCGCGGCGTCGACGCGGTGATACTCCCCGGCGGCTTCTCATACGGCGACTACCTGCGCTGCGGCGCGATCGCCAGGTTCTCCCCGGTGATGGGCGAGCTCGTACCCGCGGCACAGGCGGGACTGCCGGTGCTCGGCATCTGCAATGGCTTTCAGATCCTCTGCGAGGCGCACCTGCTGCCCGGCGCGCTCACCAGGAACGCGGGCCTGCGGTTCATCCACGCCGACGTGCGGCTGACCGTGACCAACGCCCAGACGGCCTGGTCTTCGGCCTACCGGGCGGGGCAGGCGCTGACCGTGCCGATCAAGAACGGCGAGGGCGCCTTCGTCGCCGACGAGGCGACGCTGGATGAGCTCGAGCGGACCGGGCGGGTCGTCGTCCGTTACACCGACGGCGCGCTCAACGGGTCGAGCCGCGACATCGCCGGCATCTGCAACGAGGCCGGCAACGTCGTGGGCCTGATGCCGCACCCGGAGCACGCGATCGACCCGCTGACCGGCCCGTCGGCCGACGGACTCGGCTTCTTCACCTCGATCGTCGGGGCACTGACCGGAGCGGGAGCATGAGCGACAAAGACACGGTGGAAGTCGCCGCCGCAACTCCCGAGGTAACCCAGCCGTACAAGGAACTCGGGCTCACCGACGACGAGTACCAGAAGATCCGCGGCGTCCTCGGCCGCCGCCCGACGGCCGCCGAGCTGGCGCTGTACTCGGTCATGTGGAGCGAGCACTGCTCGTACAAGTCGTCCAAGGTCCACCTGCGCAACCTCGCGCCCGACGCCGACCAGTCCAGGTACCTGCTCGCGGGCATCGGGGCGAACGCGGGCGTGGTGGACATCGGGCAGGGCTACGCGGTCACCTTCAAGATCGAGAGCCACAACCACCCGTCGTTCGTCGAGCCGCACCAGGGCGCGGCCACCGGAATCGGCGGCATCGTGCGCGACATCCTGGCGATGGGCGCCCGGCCGATCGCGGTGATGGACGCGCTGCGCTTCGGCGCGGCCGACGCGCACGACACGGCCCGGGTGCTGCCCGGCGTCGTGTCCGGCATCTCCTTCTACGGCAACTGCCTTGGCTTGCCGAACATCGGCGGCGAGCTGGCCTTCGATCCCTGCTACGTGGGGAATCCCCTCGTCAACGCCCTGTGCGTCGGGCTCATGAGGCACGACGACCTCAAGTCGGCCGTCGCGACCGGCCCGGGCAACAAGGTTGTGCTGTTCGGCTCGCGCACCGGCCCCGACGGCGTCGGCGGCGCGTCGGTGCTGGCAAGCGCTACGTTCGGCGAGGACGGGGGCAAGGCCGCCAAGCGCCCTTCGGTGCAGGTGGGCGACCCGTTCATGGAGAAGCTGCTCGTCGAGTGCTGCCTCGAGCTGTACGCGGCCGACATCATCGAGGGCATTCAGGACCTCGGCGCGGCCGGCGTCGCCTGCGCGACCACCGAGCTTGCCGCCGGCGGAGACGGCGGCATGTCCGTGGACATGGACACCATCCCGCTGCGCGACCCCAACCTGACGCCAGCCGAGATCCTGATGAGCGAGTCGCAGGAACGCATGATGGCGGTCGTCCGGCCGGAGCACGTCGACGCGTTCATGGCCATCTGCCGCAAGTGGGACGTCGAGGCGACCGTCATCGGCGAGGTCACCGACGACGACACGCTGACCATGAAGTGGCGTGGCGCGACGGTCGTCCAGATCCCGCCGCGGACCGCGGCCGACGGCCCCGTCTACCGGCGCCCGCTCGCCCGCCCCGAGAACCTCGACGCGCTGCAGGCCAGCGGCCCGGAGCGGCTGGCAAGGCCGGCGGAAGGGCCGGGGCTGCGGGCTGCCCTGCTTCAGTTGCTCGGCTCGCCCGGCCTGGCCGACAAGCGCTGGGTCACCCAGCAGTACGACAGCCGGGTGCGCGGCAACACCGTGCTCGCCGCACCGGAGGACGGCGCCCTGGTCCGCGTCGGCGAGGAGACCGGCCTCGGCATCGCCCTCGCCACCGACGGCAACGGCCGGTACTGCACGCTCGACCCGTACCGTGGCACCCAGCTGGCGCTGGCGGAGGCCTACCGGAACGTCGCGATGACGGGCGCGGTGCCGGTCGCGGTCACCAACTGCCTGAACTTCGGCTCGCCGGAAGACCCGGCCGTCATGTGGCAGCTGGCCGAGGCCGTCCGCGGTCTCGCCGACGGCTGCAAGGCCCTTGGCCTCCCCGTCACCGGCGGCAACGTCAGCCTTTACAACCAGACGGGCGCCACCGCGATCCACCCGACCCCGGTGATCGGCGTCCTCGGCGTCCACGACGACGTCAGGCAGCGGCTGGCGGCCGGCTTCGCCGCCGACGGCGCCGAGGTGGTGCTGCTCGGCCGGACCAGCCCGGAGTTCGGCGGGTCCGCCTGGGCGGGCGTTGTCCACCAGCACCTGGGCGGCCTGCCGCCGGCCGTCGACCTTGACGCCGAACGACAGCTCGCGATCGTCGTCAACGCCGCCGCCGCGGCCGGCCTGCTGGCGAGCGCGCACGACCTCTCCGACGGCGGGCTGGCGATCGCCCTCGCCGAGGCCTGCCTGTACGGCGGCCGCGGCTGCGCGGTGGCGCTGCCGGGCGACTCGTTCACGGCCCTGTTCAGCGAGTCGGCCGCCCGGGCGCTCGTCTCGGTCGTCCCCGGCCGGGAGCGGGAGTTCGCGGCCCTGGCCGCGGAGCACGGCGTGCCCGCCACCGTCCTGGGCGTGACCACGGGCGACACCCTGACGGTCGAGGGCGCCTTCCAGGTCCCGCTAACGGAGCTTGAGCAGGTCTGGACGGGCACGCTCCCGGCCATCTTCGGCTAAGCGTCCGGCCTGCCGTGGCCGCTGAGAGGCGCATGACCGCTGGGACCCGCATGACCGCTGGGACCCGCGTGACCGCTGGGACCCGCAGGGCCGTCGGGACCCGCGTGGCAGGTGGCACACGGGGGGCCCCTGGGCGGCGATCCGGGTGCCGCGTTTTGGCCCTATGGCCCCGCGAGGCAAGACCGACTTGACCCAAGGTCCCCTCGGGCCAATAGATCAGCGCCGCGGTGCCATTGGGCCAAAACGGCAGTCGCCCGCGGTGCCATAGGGCCTGAGTGAGGGTTATGGCCTCGTGGCACACGGGGCCAGTAGATTCTGGCCTGGTGGCACACGCGGGTGTCTCTAGTGGCCTTGTGGCACCCGGGGCGAACCCGTTCTGGCCTGGTGGCACACGGGGCCACCGCCGTTCCGGCCTTGTGGCCGCCGGGGTGAACCTCGCTCTGGGCTTGTGTGCCACTGGGACAGAATGCTTGAGGGCCTCTACGGGTGTGATCGGGTTAACACGACCGTTTTGCCCGAGCACGTGACAGAAACTGTTAACGATATCGTTAACAGTTCATGGAAGGAGTGGGGTTATGCCGGGGCGTAAGCCTGATCCGGAGGGAGAGGCCAGCGTCGGCGTCGTTGCGGCGGCGCTTGATCGCGGTGACGAGCCGGAGAAGCGTGCCCTGCGGGCCGCCGCGCGTTTTCTGTTGCATGAGCTCGAGCGAGTAAGCCCAGGTCGTTCTGTAGAGATAAGAGTGGTACCGGTGGCGGCGGTACAGGTGGTCGCCGGCCCTCGCCACACGCGAGGGACGCCGCCAAACGTGGTGGAGACGGACCCGGAGACCTGGTTCAAGCTCGCGACCGGGCGGCTCGGCTGGGACGAGGCGGTGCGAACCGGGGCGGTCAGGGCGAGCGGCGCGCGGTCTGATCTGTCGGCGTTTCTTCCGCTGACCTGACCAAATAGACTGTTGTTGTGGCTAAGCCAGACGGGCGCCTTACGCACGACCTCGATCCGAACGATCGCCCGCCGAGGGACGCCTGCGGCGTCTTTGGCGTCTGGTCCCCCGGAGAAGACGTCGCCAAGCTCGCGTACTACGGACTGCACGCGCTACAGCACCGAGGCCAGGAGTCGGCCGGAATCGCGGTCAGCGATGGCAGACGGATCGTCGTGCACAAGGAGATGGGCCTCGTCGCCCAGGTCTTCGACGAGCCGTCACTTACCGCGTTGCGCGGCGACATCGCCGTCGCGCACTGCCGCTACTCGACGACCGGCGCGCCGGTGTGGGCCAACGCGCAGCCGACCTTCCGTTCGACGCCGACGGTGTCGATCGCGCTCGGGCACAACGGCAACCTCACCAATCCCCGCGAACTCGCCACCATGCTTCCGCCGGAGAGCGGCTTCGCCGGCCTCCAGGCGACCTCGGATACCGACGTGCTGACCGAGCTGATCGCGGCCCGCGCGGGATATGGGGCGGCGGGCGACGGCGGGGTCGAGGAAGCCTCGGCCCGGATCCTGCCGCTGGTGCGCGGCGCCTACTCGCTCGTTTACATGGACGAGAACACGCTGTACGCGGCCCGCGACCCGCAGGGGTTCCGGCCGCTGGTCATAGGGAAGCTCGCGGGCGGCTGGGTGGTCGCGAGCGAGACCGCGGCGCTTGACATCGTCGGCGCGACCTTCGTCCGCGAGGTAGAGCCGGGCGAACTGATCTCCCTGGACGAGCGCGGCGTGCGGTCCCGACGGTTCGCGCCCGCCGCGCCCAAGGTGTGCCTGTTCGAGTACGTCTACCTGGCCCGGCCGGATACCACCATCGGGGGTAGGGGGGTGCACGCCACCAGGGTCGCGATCGGGCGGCGGCTGGCGGCCGAGTACCCGGCGTCGGCGGACCTGGTCATCCCCGTGCCCGAGTCGGGAACTCCCGCCGCGATCGGCTACGCCGAGGCCAGCGGCATCCCGTACGGCCAGGGCCTGGTGAAGAACTCCTACGTCGGCCGGACCTTCATCCAGCCGAGCCAGACCATCAGGCAACTCGGCATCAGGCTGAAGCTCAACCCGTTGCGCGACGTGATCGCGGGTCGCAGGATCGTGGTCGTCGACGACTCGATCGTGCGCGGGAACACGCAGCAGGCCATCGTGTCGATGCTGCGCGAGGCGGGCGCGCTCGAGGTACACGTGCGGATCGCGTCGCCGCCGGTGAAGTGGCCCTGCTTTTACGGCATCGACTTCGCGACCCGCGATGAGCTGATCGCGGGCCGGTCCTCGGTCGAGGAGATCCGCACGGCCATCGGCGCGGACTCACTCGGTTACGTGTCACTCGACGGCCTGGTCACGGCAACGGAGCAGCCATCAAGCTCGGTGTGCCGCGCCTGCTTCGACGGCCATTACCCGGTGGCGGTTCCGGAGAGTGAACGCGGCAAGAGCGTCCTGGAAGCGGTAACGAGCTGAGGATGGCATGGCGATGCCAACGTCAGCCGTCGGACCGCACCCCCGTACCGCGGACGCTACGACCGGTAGCGTCCGCTACTTGCTAACGCATCGGCGTGCGCTAGCGCGAGCGCGACCAGTCGTCCTCTTCGTCGTCGTCGTCCTCGTCACCGGCGTCGTCGTCGAGAGCGTCCTCGTCGTCGTACTCGGCATACGGGTCGTCGTGGTCGGCGCTCTGCGCTTCCGTTCCGACGCCCAGCTCCTGCCGCAGCCGGTTAAGGTCCGTGCCGCCGCCG
>Ga0335075_10014512_pt1 | contig 11829 bp, 12 predicted proteins | sample Lox_Sample_24_FD_206723 | JGI IMG/M metagenome (GOLD analysis project Ga0335075, IMG submission 206723) | Soil microbial communities from Loxahatchee National Wildlife Refuge, Florida, United States - Lox_Sample_2.4 | ecosystem: Environmental > Terrestrial > Soil > Wetlands | place: USA... | reverse complement strand
ACACCACCTTCTAGAAGCCTTTGCCGGGCGGGAAGCGGCTGCCGCATGTGCATAATGCACAAACCCATGCATGACCCGCGGCATGGCGTGAGGGAATTTGATAAGCTCGACGTTTTCTAAATTTGCTTTCTCGGGTATCTCTGGTCAAGATTTTAGCTCGTTACGTTTGGCTTGAGCCAAAGGGGCGGTTATCCTTACATGATCACACACACCATCCTGCTCGGATCGGAGATCGGATAGCGGCGTTGGAGCTGGTGGTGTAGTGTAAAAGCTAGTGTGAGGAAAAGAAAGAAGAAGAAGAAAAAAAAAAAATTAAGGGTTGAAGACTTTCGTCATTGTGCGTTGTTTGCGATGTTAATTGCTTCTTGGATTTCTTGCATTCTCAGATGACCATACTGTATCCACTGACAGGCGGTAATTAAAGCCCCATCTGTGCTTTTGCTTTATCTGCCATGTGTTTTTATCTTTGGCTGCTGTGGAGGTGGAGGCTCACCGCCTGCCTTCCAAGAAGGAGAGGAAAACAAAACTTTTCCCGAACACGGAGGGAGAATACGGTAGCTAGGAGGCACTACTGACGGTGAGAGACTTGTTGAGGTTTCAATAATGATAGCGATCACATTAATATTGGATCTCATGATTAAGTATAGCATGTATGAGCGGGTCATAAAACACCACATGGTCTGGAGGCGCCCCGCTGTTGGCTCCATCTCTTGCTCCTGCATGAGCGAGGGAGGTTCGTGTACCTTACCGCCCACGCCTCACCACGCCCATGAGATGTCAAGGCCCCTTCAGCCGCATAGCTACAATCTCCCTCAGCACATTTTTTGTACCTCCCAATAGAGTAATGCCGCAAATAGCCCGCAGGATGCCCCCTGTACGCCCCCGTATTTTCTTGTTGGGACTTCGTAATGTCGCGGAGCTCACCTGATGTGCAAAATCCTTCGCGTTACCTGTCAGGAGATTTGATTTCTTTTGTGGCGTGGTGGGCGTGGATTGTTACAGTATTGTCATGTAAATTGTACATTGATCATGGTCACACCGCCATCTTCATTTCCCCCGTGACTATGACCCTCTGGACGCACCCTGCAGGTAAGCTCCAATCCAAATAACGTAGCACGTAGCACGTAGCACGTAGCACGTAGCACGTAGCACCCCCACTCGCCCGATGAATATGCTGATCCCCGGCAATGGATTGATTTCCAGCCCGGATTGGAGACCCTGGCTTCCGCGGCGACTTAAACATTATTACTGTATTACCGTCTTACGGCCTTTGCAGGCTCCTCCGAGCACGGACTCCACAGTGGGCTGTCCCCTGCCTAAGCATCGGAACCTTTTTTTTTCGTCGGCACGGCTGCATGCTGCTTGGCCAGAATGCCGCCCGTGACCGCCGAGACAGGGAAGGTACTGGTAGGTATCTGCTGAGAAATATAACCTGTCAGAAAATTTGGTGATGCCGCCAGCCTCGCCTCCCGCACTAAGAATACCTCTCCATTGCATTACATTACCTTTTCCTTCCTCTTCGGTCCGTGCTTCCTTTTTCCTTCCTCCTCTCATAGACAAAAGCATATCACCTGTTCTTCATTAGACTGCGCTTTTTTCGTCAATAAAAAGTCCTTGTTACCAGCGGCGTTCGTATAGAGACTTGCTGTTCTGCGTTCAAGAAGGCTACGAGAGCTTACGCCACACCGTGTCGATTTCGAATAGACTCATCGTTGCATCAATTCTATAGATTTCTGCTCCCCCGGTATATCTATCTCTTTCTAAGGACGACAATCTCCTCTCTTCGCTCAATTGGTTTCCTGTTACGCTGTTAGACTCTTTCGGCGCGGTTGCATCTGTCGTCGACACACCTCGAAGTTCAGATCAACTTCGTGGAGTCGTCTGAATCCTACATACCAGCAAGCTTGACTTGCGCCCCAAAGCATTGAACGACTTTCGACTCGAGTTCAGCATATCAACCAGATACTGCTTTCATAAGGGTAGAACGAACAGACATATTCGCAATTAGGACAGGTCGGAGGATTTAAAACATACGGGAACATTCGCCAAGGTCACGGACTCGAATATTTGATATTGCAAGCATACGACTTTTGAATTGCATTTCAGACTCAAGAGAATTATTAGCCTCTCTATCGCGATAAGGACTCGATTGCACTATCTTTCACCGCGTTCTAGATAATATAGACAGCTTCACTTTCTCCGCATCAACAACTTCGATTTCACAACCTTCCACCCACAATCGATTCGATTTAATTTGTTAATACACAACAAGACCTACAGACCTTCTTTACTGTGCCCTCTACACATCCTTCATACACAAATTCCAAGACAATCAAAAATGTCAGTAATCCGTTCTGGCTTGGCTTTCGCCACCAAGAACGTAGCTCGCCGCTCCACTTTCTATACTCAGACAGCTCGCACCCTTGGCACCGCCGCTACTCTCAAGAAGCGGGAGGTTATCGCTGAGAAGGAGGTCCCAGTTTCCTCCTATACTCCTGATGGCCGAGGCACGATGTCTGGCTCTTCTCATGGCCAACAGTACTCCATCCCTGTTCGCAAGGACCCCAAGGTCGAGGTCCCTACAGCAGAGGATCACACAGACCGTGTCGTCCCATTGACTCAGGGGGCCTTCCAGCGCCTGCCAGCTACTCTGCAGAAGATGACTGTTATGGGCAAGGTTGTCATTGTCACTGGGTAAGAAAAGTCATGATTTCATTGCATATTCAATACCTCAAGCGCCCTCTATATCAGCTACTCTAGTTACAGGATCATTCAAAACCAGCATGCTAACAATATATTAGTGGTGCCCGCGGTCTTGGTAATCATATGGCGCGTGCTTGTGCTGAAGCTGGCGCAAAGGCAATCGTCATCTTTGACGCAAACCAGGATCTCGGTGACGAGGCCGCTGCTGAGCTTCACCATAAGACTGGGCTTCCCGTTCAGTTCTACAAGGTTGACGTTCGTGACGGTGGCGCCATCATTGAGGCTGTCAACTCTGTTGTTGAGCAGTTTGGAGCTCCGGATGTCTTGATCAACTCTGCTGGGATCGCCGAGTAAGTTCAACACAAAATATAAATACAATATGATATCTGACATTTTACAGTTCCAACATCAAGGCTGAGAACTATGACCATGGCATGTTCCGTCGTCTCATCGACATCAACCTGACGGGCTCTTTCCTGATGTCTCAAGCGGTCGGCAAGGCCATGATCGCAGCTGGCAAGCCCGGCTCCATCGTCCTTGTCGCCTCCATGTCCGGCAGCATCGTCAACTACCCCCAGGAGCAGTCATGTTATAACGCCTCCAAAGCCGGCGTCATCCAGCTCTCCAAATCCCTGGCTGCTGAATGGGCAAAATACAACATACGTGTGAACTCAATCAGCCCCGGATACATGGACACGGCTCTGAACCGCGTTCCAGCCCTCGATGCCCAGAAGAAGATCTGGGTCGGCTTGACTCCCCAGAAGCGTCTGGGTGCTGTTGATGATTTGAATGGTCTTGCAGTTTTCCTCGCTAGTGACGCGAGTGCTTTCATGACTGGCGCTGATGTGCTTATTGATGGCGGTTATACACTTTGGTAGAGTGGCGTTTTAGAGGAAATACAGGGGGGGTTTTATTAGAAAGAAGGGCATGATGGGATGGCGTTTGTCATAGATTTGAAAGACGATGATCAGCCTCAAAGGCGATAATACAGAGTTTTGCTTTTTCAGCAATCACGACTTCTATCTTTCTTTGTGAACTGCACTGGTGACAAACGGTTCCGGTCCCATGTGATAGCAGTGCTTTTCGTAAGACGATAATGATTTCGTTACATGACAAGAACGATCTCATGTGAGGAAACTCGTCCACTACATCAACATAGGCCTTTTTTTTTTTTTTTTCCCCTCGTGGTTTAAGCTACGTCCTAATGATAAGTTCTTTGCAGAGCATGCGACAAGAGTTTCCTAAGACAACAGCAGTTTCATGGCACAAGAGGTATTTCCGTGACACGAAACCCGTTAACTTCATCCGTATAGCCTCCTCCTTCCCAGACTAAGCCGCGCCGGATGTGGGATGAGCACCTGCTGTACGACCATCCGTGGAGCATTGACAAACGGTTTTTCGCGTGGTGGCAGCGGATTTGCCATATTGACAGCGAGCCGGTTTTTGCGAGAGGAAATCCGTCTGTTATGTATCAGCTCGGCCGCTTTTTAGATTACGGCAGAATGCTATTATGACGTCTCTCTTGACATTTTGCTGACCCAAGACCATCCGGATCTTGTAATACGTGAGATAGATATATGCGGGCGTGTTTTAGTTTTGGGAATGGAAGTTTAGGTGGGGGAGAGAAGCCTGTTTGTATGCGTTTCTGGAGCTGGTCGATTTGATATGTACTATCCCTCCCTTGGTTGGCCAGTCTAATGTGATTTCTGATTCCTGCTCTACATAGCGAAACCGCTAACCTTCAAGGAATAGGTATTGAAAGGGCTCGATTCGACTTTACTACTTGCCAATCAAGTGACCCTCATCGTGAAGAGAAGCAGGAATATGGGGAGACTGCTCGCCTGGGTCGTACACAGAAAAGGCGCTTTCTGCGCGGATCTTGGCTTCGATACTGTCGTTGCTACTATTCCTATCGTCATGGCTTTCCTGGTCATCATATCCCTTTATGCCATCCTCTCCTCGTCCCTTTCCAACACATCCTTCATCCGTCTGAGACTTCGCTTAGCCCTTTAGGTAAACAGCCCTAGGAAAACTCATTCGCGATGAGGAGGGCGCCGGATACCAGGTGTGGGGCTCTTGGGAGGCCTGTGCCTTTTATGGAGTGTTTTGTTATGCCTCAGCATCGATTTTGCTGCCTGCAATACCTGATCGTAACGTACTTAGAATATGATGGGATGAGTTGAGCTAGTGATAGAAATAAAAACCAATAATGGCTAGGCTTGCCCTTATCCGATATTCGCACCATGGCCGCAATGAGGTTCTCATCCAGAATTGTCCTGGGTTGGAAAGCGTGGACGCCATCACTACAACTCTCGTCGACGTTTACACTCTAGGCAGTTTCCTTTCTTGCCTTTATGTTTCTTGCTGTCACAAAAGGAAACTGCCATGAACAAGACACCTGTCGCAAGATTTCCCTAAAAGGGCGGGAAAGGGCGTACCGCAGGGAGGTCACGGGCTAGCTCGACCTGCTTGCAGCTGCAGGAGCCAAAAGCAGGGTCAGATGGTTAGACGGCTGCCACACTTAGGCAAGCCGACAGGGTTCGAAGGGCTGAGAGAAGAAGAGTGGTTGTGTGAAGGGGTGGGCGTATTTATACACTCGAGCGGTCGGTGAATCTGCACCAGTAAGGTCTCTTAGCGGTTCTTCCCTTGTATGGCGGCCTGATTGTAGCAACAGCTGCGTGTCCTGAATTGAAGATCGAGATAGCATTTGTTTTCAAGAAGCGTCGCCTCCGGCCGCTGGTCTGGTATCCTACCCCGACGCCCTAGTTGCATATTTGAAGCTCATAACCTCTCCGCCTTTACTTCTCTATCAATATCATCAGCCATAATGAGATCAAATATCAAACATCATGCTATACGGGACTGGGGCGAGAATGTAACCTCCATTCCACATTAAATGGCCACTCACTACAAAGGTAAGCTACGGTTTGCTTCTCACTGTCGTTCACACGACCTGCCATGGAGCCATCACGGATTATCTTCATCCACATACTTTGAAGCACATCTCTTTTTCTTCCTCGCTTCTCATCTTCTCAACAATTTCCATGACAGATTCGTAATCCAACATTGTGAGGCACCGTCATCGGCTGCTTCCGCAAAAATGCTGGCACACACTTCCGCCTGCTCTAGTATTCATACCATATCCTATCGCACAAAGTTGGCTCCGAAATGCCATGAGAATTTTTCTATCCACAGCGCCAAACTCCTTGACGAAAATACATTCGCTAAGTACACGCTTAAGAGCCTTTGTTCGCTCGCTCTTGTTGTCTGGCAGTGCGTGCAGATCGCACGAGGGGTGACAGTTGAGACAAATCGGCGCATTGCTTCATGAATTCATGCTGTTTTTCGTCAATTTTGCTCTCACCATAGATGAAGGAGAACCACTTACACGTAGAAGGTCGTGAGCACTCGCTCTCTTCTCCGGATCAACCTTTAGAGCAAAATATAGGAAGTCTCTAAAGACAGGGGAGAGCTGATGCTCATCCTTGATAGCCGGAGTGCCATTGGTCGCGATGAGATAAAGGGCCCGCAGCGGTGATTCCGTAAGATACGGAGGCTCTCCTTCGATCATCTCAATAGCCATAATGCCTAAAGACCAGATATCAACTTTGCGGCCATACTCCTTTCGCGTTACAACCTCAGGGGCCATCCAGTACGGAGTGCCAACCATGGTTGTACGCTTGTTGTGAGCTTCATTGATTTGGGCACAGAAGCCAAAGTCAGCTGCAAGGGTGTTAGTAAAATATCCACTTCGAGTCCGAATACATACTGAGCTTGATATTGCCATCCATAGACAATAAGATATTATCCGATTTAATATCCCGATGAATAACTCCTTTTGAATGTAGGTGCTGTAAGCCTTTTAAAGTCTCTCGACAAACAGCCGCAATTTGCCCTTCACTCATGATATTGAATGTGACAACGTCCGTCAAGCTTCCACCTTCCATATACTCCATAATGACCCAGAGATCGCCACCGACCAAATAGCTGTCAATAAAATTGACTATGTTGGGATGAGAGCTATCTTTCATCACTAAAATCTCATTGATAATGAGATCTTTCTTTGGCTGTTGCTCCAAGTTCATCTGCTTAATCGCAACACATCGGTTGGTGCCTCGCTCATAAGCAGTGTACACGCCACCTGATGCTCCTTGTCCAATCTTGTTCAGATTTCTATAGATATCCCGAGGATCAGCGGGCGTGCATATCCGGTTGAGTTTCTCGATTATATCAATGCTGGTGCTCTGTCGAGCACGATGTCTCGGTCGTGGCGCGGGCCCAACTCCTCTGGGTTGTTGATTTGGATGTGGGATTCCATTTGGTTCTGGACCACGTCCAGGTTGATGCTGCGACGTAGGAGGTGTGGGCTGCTGACCCGGTTGACGCTTACTTTGACTTCTTTGAACGGACATAGTTTGTTGTGTTTGTACCATTGCCAGCTCCTGCTGTTGTATTAGTTGCTGCTGGTAGGCAGCTTGGGCCGAGTTCTGCGGTTGCTGCGCATAAGGAGAAACGCCGTTGGTTCGGGAGTTCGATCTCGAGCGATGTTCTTCTAGTAGCATTGACCCATCTGGCTGCGGAGACTGTTGCGGAGGGACATAAGCCACTGCTGGCAGATCGTCGCTTTGGCGTGGTAGCGCAATCCCTGAGTCTTTGCTCATCACCGGTGGTGGAGGAGCAGCTCTTTGTGGTCCATTAAGAGCGCTGACAGGTGGTCTCGGAGCCGGGCGACTGGGTACAAGTCCATTAACATCCTTTGGAAGGATTGAAAGACCTTGTATAGCTGTTGGAGGACCTCGTGGTATTGGCGGGGGTGATCTCGGATTTTCGAAACTTGTTTCGGTATGTACAGGAAATCGGGGACTCGCAGGTGGACTCATTAATGGTGTCATCGGAGAGTAATTTGGTGTGTTGGCCATTTGAGGTGATATAGAACCAGGTGAGAGTGATGCTTGTCGCAGTTCTGGAGCTCTGGCGTGGTCAAATTTCTCCCACACAGCTTCGTCTTCAGGCTTTTCAGTGGTATCCTTGTAGAATGTGACTATGTCAACGATTGTCTGCGGGTTCTGCTCCTGTTCCTTCTTTGTGATACCGCTGTCGTTGATCATCCGCTGCCATTCCTTCGGTAGACCCTATATCATCTTAGTGCCTCTCGACGCTGTCAAAGTTATACGAATCACTTACGGTAAATTGACCAGTCTCATTGTCATAGCCGACATGTGTAACATGGACTGGATTCTCAGGTGCAGATATATTCACACGTCTTGGTGAACCTACGAGGCTGTTCATAAAGCCAGAAAAACCACTTTTTTTCTTCAGCGCTGCATTCTTTGAGTCCTTGGCCTCATCAGAATATCTCTTGGGACTAATAAGCTGATTCTCCCCAACGCGTGGTGGAGCTTTTTCACTGATCTTATCAGCTGCAGAGAAGCTCTGTGATTGTCGTAGTGGTGGACTCATCATGCGTGGATCGGGACTTGTATGCGACAGTGGTGGGGGCGGGGGTCGTCGAAGTGAGGTTTGGAATCCAGATGCTTTAGTAGAGTCGATATGGTTTAAGATGCCGGAGCCATCAAAGGGAGCGCCGATGAACTCTTCAGACGTCTTCTCACTTAATGACCGCGTAGGATTCGAAAACCGCTTTCCCCCACTTTGCCCAGGTGGCGCGTTGAACTCGGAGCCGGCCAGGATTGGTGACGGCCCGCTTGGGACCTGATGGTCGAGTGAAGAATTGGATGATGCGTATGCGGCCGGATTTGGAGAAGTTCCTGTACGAACGTGTCCCGAATTGTTGTTCGATCTGGGGTATGGCGCGGAGGGAGCCCTCTGTAGGCTTCCCGAGGAACGTTGGCTTCGCAGTGACGAGTTGTCAATGCGAGACTCGAGAGCGAGATTCTGGAGGTGAGACGCAGGTGGTTTCTTTGTGAGACGACGACTTGGGGATTTGAAGTCTTCCATCGTTATGCGAAGATTACTCTACGTATCCCTTATCCTGGATGGCGTGGGAGGTCCTGCTGGTTCTCTGGCTTGGGTTGACCTGTCCCGTTTGTTCGATTAGAGCCAACCAATTGGACGCGCCAGACGTCTCTCTCCGCACTTCATGCACTCGACGGGACGTGTGCAGTGGCTGCAATCCTCACTTCCGATGTGACCACCGCAAAATTGACGCCCGACACAACGAATTGACGAAGAGGAAGTATGATGGTGGGTGGTGGCAAATGGCAGTCTGGAGGTTTTGTGAGATTTTTATCAGTCGTCTGGAACTTTTTCTTGATTGCGACGCTTCAAGCTGAGGAAGCGGTGCAGATCCTGCGCGGAGACAAAAAACCAACAACAACAGCCTATCTGACGGCTAATCGAGTTTTCGTGCGGCAGTATCAAGGTAACGGAAGAGACTTGATAGGACAACACAGCTGGATTTTACTGGATTGTTGAGCTGTACCGTATGTGCTAGCACACAATTTATTATTCTCACCTATGATAGAGAGAGGTCGGCCGATCAATTGGCGCTGCGGATCAGTGCACGGTTGCTATTCTACCCTCCCCCATTGCAATCACTATACTAGGTACCCTGCATAAAGCTTAACAAATTCAAGAACACAATGCACTACAATAATATGTTGAAAGAATATCCCTCCTCGTCCAATCTTCTTCTTAAATACTCCGACTACGTGGTTGAACAGGCTATCCAGGATAGAAGATTACCCAGCATGGATGCTCCTCTTCGGGCGACAGCTTGGTGAAGCTATGCAGGACAACGGATACTCAAGAGGCAGACTTTGGGTTGTCACGAGCAAACTTTCATTATTTCAGGCAAAGCAAGGTCTCCGTTGCTCAAGTCTTGTCTCTCCGCCCTCCGGCAGCTTCCGCCCTACCAGATCCGCATGCCCGATTACCAAGTTTGAATACGAAGTACACACAGTTTTGCTCTCAGCCTCCAATGAGGTATGGATTCATGTTCTATTTGTGAAGTTGTTGTCGCTACCTCAATGGCACGGCTCGGCAGGGGCCAAACGAACGCTGCGCCTCGATTTTAGTCAAAACGAGACTCCCTATTTTTGCAGGGTTTGGATCTAGAAAGTCCAGCCCGTTTGAAGCCAAGCGTGTACAGGTGCCGAGGGAGTTTTGTCGGCCACTCATTCAGCAGCCACTGCCGGCTGGTCTGCAATCTTCATAAGCTCCCATTGCTCTATATCTCCAGCGAATCGGTATGGTGCCTCAGCTGTCGATCCACCCTGACTCCACATCAGCATCCTCTCGTCATCGAAATAGCAAGCCCTGTCCCTGAGGATTCATTGGTCATGGCCAACTAGCATCTGAGGCTCGAGAAATGTCTTCTACGACTGTTGCGGGTTTCACACCAGGTTGGTCTAGGGCTTTGAATTCATCATACAAAGCTCCTTTGTATCTACATCTAAAAGGGAAGGCTCTGTACTAGTTTGGACTCGATGGATGTACCGTGGCCTCCTAGAAAATGTAGCAACAGCATGAGGCCCGGAAATCTCTCATGGATTCACTCTAATTTATGGCATTCATCCAATCTCCATTCGAATATTCTACCAGTTTCACATAGTGACAACCCCATTCAGTGCATCTCAAAGGTCAGAAGGGTTGTACCAACGAGGCCTATGCAAATATTCTTAACAGGCATACGCATTTACAATCTCAAGCCCTGACGTGCCATAGAGGTACCAGGACGTATTCGAGCGCTTAGTACTGTCGCTATATTGAATCTCATCTGAGCCAGCTGTGTCCACGAAGGCTTTCATATTTTGGATGTTCTGAAGCTCTGAAACGCTGCAGGCCCCCAAAAATTTGTGGAAGCTTGCTAGTAAGCTCTTTAGAACCTTTAGAGGAATACATACGAGCGCCAAAGGCTGTTGTAAGACAATTGGTTTTCAGAACTCTGTAACCCGAAGGAGTCTAAGAGTTGGATGTCCAGACAAGGAGGTTGAAATTCCGGCTTTCCTTCAAAATCATGGTAGTGGCTAGATCAACCCTAAGTGCTGTCTGAAAGCTGATACTATCAGGTTATACATAATATTCCAACAAAATGTACGCAGCCGGCCCGGTAACATACCACAAGGCATTTCTACGTGTGATACCACTCAGCCCCAAATACTTCAGTTCCCAGCCATTTGTACAAGTTGGACCAACCCATTCCAGTGAATTCTCAAAACTTCCAGCATCCTGTCAAGGCTCTAAAATATATCAATTAGTATATAATATCATGGCAAGGTGTGCCTAACTTCCGTAATAAGCATGCAGGAGATTGTGTTACTCATATTATCAAATGTAGTTGTCTCGATAAAGTCGCTACTCAATCTTTCATTCATCACTTGAAGGCTTGTGCTTGCTGGTAATAGATTTCGGGAGAAATTGCAACACCTTGACACATGAAGCATGCATGGCCGTAGAGAAGATCATTGCGCGGAATAGGGTTTCGTCTTGCACCAGCACAAAAAAGATGAGCTGACAATTGTTACTGTATCTGCATCGGTCCAGCTTGATTTATTGATGTCTTCGAGTTATGCGGTGTTCATCCACAGGTTACATTATCCTCCGTAAGTTTTTATCAGCGGCTTCAGAGGAAGACTCGTAAGGCACGACAACCTTTGGCTGCGAGCTTCTCAACAGAGTAACAGCCTCTCCATATCGTTTATCAGATGAATTACCCTCTTCAAGTGGTTCACCTTCCTCTATAGGTGGGATACATGCTTCGTGCGGCGAGCCTTTCCTAGCTGCTTTTACTGGCATTACTCATGTACGCTTCTTTCGAGAACGGGACGGAATTCCGGAAGAGCCATTGCTTTTTCCTTTGCTAAGTTAACCACATCCATATATCCAAAGATACACATACTGATACTGTAGGAATAAGGTTGTTTTCATAACAGGGTGTGAGGTACTTATACTTTAAAAATAGGACCGGGTGTATGGAGAACTTCGATCGCAAATCATATTATACCATGCTTCACGCTTCCCTTAAAGTTACTAGACTGAGCAAATAATAATCTGGGCAGCATGCTCAGGTGGTAAGGAGGCTCTTTAATAATGAGAAATTGTGGAATAGAAAGCTCCACGAGACCCGAGCCATCCCAAGCCTTATGCCAAGCATGGCATCCGACC
>Ga0335075_10014511_pt1 | contig 11829 bp, 7 predicted proteins | sample Lox_Sample_24_FD_206723 | JGI IMG/M metagenome (GOLD analysis project Ga0335075, IMG submission 206723) | Soil microbial communities from Loxahatchee National Wildlife Refuge, Florida, United States - Lox_Sample_2.4 | ecosystem: Environmental > Terrestrial > Soil > Wetlands | place: USA: Florida... | reverse complement strand
AACGTTTCTCGCCCTAAGTAATCCGAGGGCCACGGTGGGGGGCATCACTGAGGAGGGAGAGATTCATGAGACTGACGGTTTTCGGAGCGACCGGAGGAATCGGCACCGAGGTAGTCCGCCAGGCACTGGCCCGCGACCACGAGGTCACCGCCGTGGTCCGCGACCCGGCAAGGCTGGCGGTCCCCCGGGCCGCGACGCTCACCGTAACCACGGCAGATGTCATCGACCCAGCAGCCATCAAGCCGGCCCTGGACGGCGCCGACGCGGTGATCTCGGCCCTGGGCCCCCGCCGATGCGGCCCGCCGGCAATCCTGACCGACAGCATGCGCGCCATCCTGGAGGCGATGACCGCCGCAGGCGTCCGTCGCCTGATCGCGGTCAGCGCGAGCGGCTTCTTCGCAGAGGAGGGCGAAGGCCTCCTCACTGGCAAGATCGCCAAGCCCCTCCTCAGAGCAATCCTCCGCGACAACTGCGCCGACACCCGCCGCATGGAACAGCTGGTAACGACGAGCGCCACCGACTGGACGCTGATCCGCCCCGCGCAGCTGACGAACGCCGAGCGCAGGCCGTATAAAACGGCCCTCGACCGCTACGTCGGCCCGAGGATCGCACGCGGGGACGTTGCGGACGCGATCCTCAACGCCCTAGAGAACCAGGCGACAACCTCCCACCGCCTGAACCTGGGCTACTGAGGAGGAAGAGCCGCCCGGATCTTCTCCGCGTACTCCTCGGCAGGATGTTCATCGTCGTACCGCTGGCGGGGACCGAGCCAGAAGCGCAGGCCGTCCTTGAAGTTGCGCGGGATCACGTGCATGTGCAGATGCGGCACCGACTGGCTGACCACGTTGTTCACCAGGACCATGGATCCCGCCGCGCCGAGCCCGTCCTCGACGCCTCGCTCCAGCCGCTGGGCGGTCACCAGGAACTCGCCAGCCAGCTCACGCGGCAGATCGGACAGCAGCCTCAGATGCGTCTTGGGCACCAGCAGCGTGTGCCCGCGAAACAGCGGCCGATGATCAAGGAACGCCAGCAGGCTGTCGGTCTCCAGGACCCTGACCGCCGGCGCATCCCCCCGGATGATGGCGTCGAAGACGCAGTTCGCCACGCTAGAGGCCATGGCCCCGCAGTCTAGCGGCCCCCGGAAGAAGCCCATTTAAGAGGACATCGGCGCAGTTCATCGCCGCGTAAGCGGTCATACACCCCACGACACCCAGCAGCCACCGCTAAACTATGGCATTCTGGTCGACACATGCACTAAGAGGAAGATATCGGAACTCCTCTTTGAACCAGCGCCCGTTGGCTCATAATTGGCAAGAGCGCACCGTGCACCAATCTTCAGGAGTCGCCCGTGACATCCGGCAAAAGGGGAGGCCGTAAGGCAGCGCCGGTACAAGTCGACATCAACTCGAACTCGTCGGTGCGTACCCTGATCCTCGGAATAGACCGGTCCGGCCACATCGTCCAGCACGACCGGACTGCTCCGAAGATTCTGGCATGTTCCGCGGGCAACCTGCTCGGAGTTCACCTAAGCGACCTCACCACAAGCGATGCGGTCAACACGCTGCTGGAAGCCGTGAAGTCGGACCGGGAAGGGAACGCCGTCCTGACGGTCGGGCTCGCCAACGGGGGGACGGCCGAAGCGGTGGTCACCGCCAAGCCGATGCAGACCGGCGACAGCAACGTGGCGGCCTTTGTCATCTTGCAGATCCCGGTGCCCAACGCCGAGCGCTTCGTGGATCCTGCCGTGATCCGCGACATGCTGCTGCGCGACACGTTCGCCGGCATCGACGACACGCTGGACTTCAGCGACCTCGCGGAAAAGCTGATGGCCCGGCTGGTGCCCGCGTTCTGCACCGCGGCCGAACTGCTGGTGCTCGAGCGCATCGTCGGGGACAACGAGATGCCCGCCGACGGGACCGACGGGACCGCCGCGCTGCGGCGCCTGTCCGTCGTCCAGGACAAGCAGAACCCGGCCTGGCAGGCTGCCTTCCCGATCGGCGAGATCCTCAGGTACCCGGGGGTGTCGCCCTACGCGCGCTGCCTCGAGTCGGGCCAGCCGGTGCTCGAGCAGGCGTTCAGCCCTGACGCGGCGCGCAAGCTGGCCGGGGCCTGGCGGCGCAAGCCCGTCGCCAAGCTGATGTCCAACGTATCGATGCTGCTGCTGCCCATCGTGGCCAAGGACACCACGCTCGGGTTCTTCTACTGCATCAGGGAGGCGGGCACCCGCCGGTTCGACCGCTACGACATGGAGATGGGCATGGAGTTCGCCTCCCGTGCCGCCGTCTTCTTCGACAACGCGGGCCGGTACAAGCGGGAGCACGCGACGGCGCTGATGCTGCAGCGCTCCATGCTGCCCACCGGGCTGTCCTATCCGTCGTCTGTCGAGGTCAAGCACCGGTACCTGCCGGGCAGCCAGCTCGTCGAGGTCGGCGGCGACTGGTACGAGTCGATCAAGCTGCCAGGGGCGCGCGTCGCGCTCGTCGTCGGGGACGTGGCCGGGCACGGGGTGCGGGCCGCCGTCACCATGGGCCGGCTGCGCACCGCCATCCAGACCCTCGCGATGCTCGAACTGCCGCCCGCCGAGTCGCTGCAGCAGCTCGACGAGCTCATGCAGACCATCGGCGCGCGCGAGCCGCACTTCGCGACCTGCGCCTACGCGGTCTACGACGCGGTGACGGGCGAGTGCGAGCTCGCCGTGGCCGGCCACCTGCCGCCGCTCGTCGTGCACCCGGACGGCCGCAGCGAGCTGCTCGAGGTCACGCCGTCGCCGCCGCTAGGCGTCGGCGAAGGGGCCATCGACACCAAGCGGTTCACCATCGAGGACGGCAGCCTGTTCGTGCTCTACACCGACGGCCTGGTGGAGAGCAAGGACAGGGACATCACCGACGGGCTCGAGAGGCTGCAGAGCGCGTTCGGCCCCGGCTCGCCCGAGGCTGACCTCGAGGACCTGTGCAAGACCTCCCTGGACGGCGTCTACTCCGACGCGCAGCGCGACGACATCGCGGTGCTCATCGCCAAGCTGCGGCGCATCCCGGAAGAGAACCGGCACTCCTGGACGCTGGATCCCGAGCTCTCCTCGGTGCGGATCGCGCGGTCCATGATCAGGGACCCGCTCAAGCTCTGGGGCCTCGAAGATCTCATCCCCGTCACCGAGCTGCTGGTTTCCGAGCTGGTCACCAACGCGATCAAGTACGCCAAGGGCGAGATCCTGCTCCGCCTGATCCTGGAGTCCGGCAGCCTGGTCTGCGAGGTGCACGACGTCTCGCCGGCCCTGCCCCGGGTGCTGCAGGTCGACAGGGACGCGGAGAACGGGCGCGGACTGCACGTCGTGTCGCAGCTCGCCACCCGCTGGGGCGCGCGGCGCACCCATACCGGCAAGGTCGTGTGGTGCGAGCAGGCGCTCTCGGCGACCGTGATCGAGGCGCTGAGCGCCGCGATCGAGGGCGCCGTCGAGGTCGACGAGCCCGTGCCGGTCGCCGTTCCCTGATCAGCCCCTTACTCCACCGTCACGCTCTTGGCCAGGTTGCGCGGCTTGTCGATGTCGCGGCCCAGCTTGGCGGCGGCGTGATAGGCGAGGAGCTGCAGCGGGACGTTCAGCAGGATCGGCTCGAGCTCCGGTTCCGCGCGCGGCACCCGGATCGTGGCGTCCGCCAGGCCCTCGGGGATGTCAGTGCTCGTCAGCGCGATGACGGGGCCGCCGCGCGCCTTGATCTGCTCGATCGTGGACAGGTTCTTGGCGACCAGGTCGTCGCTCGGGATGATCACCACGCTCGGCATGTCGCGGGCGATGAGCGCCAGCGGGCCGTGCTTGAGCTCGCCGGCCTGGTAGGCCTCGGCGTGCACGTAGGAGATCTCCTTGAGCTTCTGCGCGCCCTCGCGGGCCACCGGCCAGCCGCGGACCCGCCCGATGAAGAACATGTGGTCGGTGGCCGCGTGCCGGTGCGCGATCGTCGCGATGTCCTCTTCCGCGTTGAGGATCCTGTTGACCTGCTCGGGCAGGTTGCGCAGGCCGTTGACGATGCGCTGGCCGTTCGCGGCGGACATGTCGCGGACCCGGCCGAGGAGCAAGGCGAGCAGCGCGAAGTTGACGGCCATGTTCGTGAGGGCCTTCGTCGAGGCGACCGCCACTTCCGGGCCGGCGTGCAGGAAGATCCCGTGCCCGCACTCGCGGCCGATCGCGCTGCCGACGACGTTGACCGCCCCCATGACCTGGCCGCCCTTGCGCTTGAGCTCCTGGACGGCCATTAGCGTGTCGATGGTCTCGCCGGACTGGCTCACCGCGACGTACAGGGTGTCCGGGTCCACGACAGGGCTCCGGTACCGGAACTCGCTGGCAGGCTCCGCGTCGGCGGGGATGCGGGCCAGCTCCTCGACGAGCGCCGCGCCCATCTGGCCGGCGTAGTAGGCGGAGCCGCAGCCGAGGAACTTGACGCACCTGATGTTGCGCAGCTGGCGGGCGTCCAGGTTGATGCCGCCGAGCCGCGCCGTGGCGAAGCGGTCGTCCAGGCGTCCCCGCAGCGCGCGGCGCAGCGCGCCGGGCTGCTCGTGGATCTCCTTGCGCATGTAATCGCTGAACTCGCCGAGCTCGTAGTCGTCGGCGTCGGCGTCCACCGTGGTCGGCGTTTTGACGTCGCTGCTGTCAGTCCCGGTCAGCGTCCTGGTGTGGTAGGCGCTCGCCGTGATCGTGGCGGTCTCGCCATCCTCCAGGTAGATCACCTGGCGGGTGTAGCGCACCAGGGCGGCCACGTCGGAGGCCACGAACATCTCGTTCTCGCCGAGGCCGAGCACGATCGGGCTGCCGTTGCGGGCGACGACGAGCTGGTCGGGGTTCCTGATGTCGAGCACGACCAGGCCGTAGGCGCCTTCGACGCGGTGCAGCGTGCGGATGACGGCGTCCTCAAGCGTCACGTCCTCGCGCTCCGCGAGCTCGGCGGCGATCATGTGCGCGAGCGCCTCGGTGTCGGTGTCGGTGTCGAGCCTGACGCCGCTGGCCTGCAGCTGCGCCCTGAGCTGCTCGGCGTTCTCGATGATGCCGTTGTGCACGATCGCGACGCGGCCGGCGGTGTCGGTGTGCGGATGAGCGTTGGTCTCGTTCGGCTCACCGTGGGTGGCCCAGCGGGTGTGCCCGATGCCGATGGTGGACTTGGTGGACTGCTCGCTGAGCTTGTCCCGCAGGTCCTGGACGCGGCCCGCCGTCTTGGTGACCCGCAGCCGGTTCCGGTGCACGACCGCGAGGCCCGCCGAGTCGTAGCCCCGGTACTCCAGCCGGTGCAGCCCCTCGATCAGGACCGGCGTCGCGTCCCGTTTCCCCACATAGCCAACGATCCCGCACACGTCGTGTTCCCCTCTTGTCTCTTCCGGCCTTGTCAGCCGTACACCATCCGCCGCAGCTGGCGTTCGGTGAGGTCCGGGGCCCCGAAGCTGCGGGCGCCCAGTTCGGCCGCGAGCAGCGGCCAGATCTCGTCGTTCTTCCAGTTCTTGTCTTTGAGCTCGGCGTGCCGCCGCCTCACGTACGCTTCGACAGTTTCGCTGAAGTAGGCCCTGACGTCCGCTACCACCCGGATCGCGGTCGCCTCGGACAGCCCGGTCGACGCCGCGACGCGGCGGACTAGGTCCTCCGGGTACGTCTCGTTCACTGGCGCCCCTTGGCCCGGCGGCGCTTTCTTGCCCGATTCCGGGCAGAAAAACGCGCGTTCTGCCATTGCGGGGTCAGCTTACCCCTAAGAGAGATCGGTGTCGCAAGTTTGGGGCGATAAGCGCGAGGCTGTGCGGGCGCGGTGCGAACTCGCGGGAGAGAGTTGCGGCCGGCCGCCACAAGTGGGCGGGGAGCGGTGACGGCCGGCCGCGAGGGTGGGCACCGCCGCATTGCGGCGTGGTGCACTGTTGATGAAACGCCAGCCATGCGCCAGGCGTTACGGCTGTCATCGATTCAGCGTGCCTGAGCGGCCTAGTCCGCGGCTTGCGGAAGCTCCCTCGGGCGGCGGGCGGCCCCTCGGCCGGTTCCACGGTCCCGATCAGCAACGCAACTGCAACGGACAGGCGGCGATCGCGAGGGGCGGCGTATGCAACGCATCGACTTGCCGACGATCCTGTTGAGGAAGCCGCGCTCGTTCAGATGAGTCTCAAGGGTTTTCCCCTCGAAGCGGACGCGCCGCAGTAATTAGCAATAACGTCTCAACCGCGCTCCCGGTGGGCTGCACGCGCGTCTGGTTGTGCAGATGCATTCGCAGCCTCGTGGCGTGCCCTCACGGATACGTAGAGTGACATCGATGGGCGTAAAGAAGCGCCGGTGGGGTCCACCTGAACGTCTCCGATCCGGTGGCCGTCGAACTCGGCGTCCAGGCCCATGTTGCGCTCCGCGGCGTGCACGGCGATCCGGTTCCTGCCGGTCTGCTTCGCGTGGTACAGCGCCGAGTCCGCGGCGGCGAGCAGGTCGGTCAGTTCCCGGGTCTCGCCCTGCTCCATGGCCGTCACGCCGATCGAGATCGTCAGGCTGACGGTCGGCGCGTTGGGCCGGTCGTCGACGGGGACCGCCATGCCGGCGACGTGGGAGCGCAGCCGCTCCGCGATGCGGCACGCGTCGGTCTCATTGGTCTGGGCCAGCAGCAGGACGAACTCCTCGCCGCCGAACCTGCCCGCGCGGTCGTAGTCGCGCAGGTGACTCGTCAGGGCCTGGGCGACTGACTTGAGGACCTTGTCGCCGACCAGGTGGCCGTGGGTGTCGTTGACCGCCTTGAAGTGGTCGATGTCGACCAGCGCCAGCGCGACCGGCGACTGCGTCCGCGTCGACCTGGAGAGCTCGACCTCGGCTTCCGATTCCCAGGTGGAGACGTTGAGCAGGCCGGTCTTGGAATCGACCCGCGACTGGGCCACGAGCATCGGGAAGACGAGGAACCTGCGGACGACCAGCACGGTCGGCACCGCGATGAGCACCAGGGCGGGGCTGAGGCCCACGGCGAGCGTGATCAGCACCCCGAGGTCGATCTCGACGAACATGCTCTGGAGTGCCTCGCGGTTCACGTCGAGGTGCAGGATCCGCGCCTCGGGGTCAGACAGCTTCACGGCCGCGACGATCAGGTAGTGGTGCGCCCTGCTGCCGAGAATCTCGCAGGCGGCGACGGCAAGGCACCAGGTGAAGGCGTGCGTGCCAGAACCGACGCTGCTGCCCGCGAATGAAGCGGGGAACGCGTGGAATGCCCACGAGGCCGCCGCGTAACTCAGCCCGGTCGCCGCACCCGTGAACACCCGTCGGTAGACGACTCCGCGGTGCACCCACATCTGCATGACCGCGATAAACGGAATTGGCACTACCAGGGCATAGATGGGCGGCAGCAGGATCGCGGTCGGCAGCACCCACATAGAGCTGAAATCCCTGGTAACACTGTTGCCCTTGGTATACGCGGAGCGCGGGGTGGACGCGCTCGAAATCGACCCGCAGCACACCAGGAGGACGAACAGCAGGATGTCGCGGGAACGCCAGTCGGTGTGCATGGCCAGGAGGACGGCAACCGCGGCCGCCGCGGCAACCAGCGTCGCGACATAGCAGCGCAACACGGGGGGTAGTTGCCACCAGGGCCAGTCCCATACCATCACCCACCTCTTGAGGCGGCTGGTAGGAGACGAGGCTTGCATGCTCCACCGTTCCGGACGCGACACCTGTTACTGCCTTCTAGTAGCAGCTCACCGTAAATGACTAGCTGCGTATAGCTACCATAACCCATCTATGCCGGACGAGGTAACTATTGCCCTGAGATTCCCGAACAACCAGTGACAAGGCGTTGCTTAATAGTGCGTAACAGCGATGGCGCGGAGGCGAATTTGCGCCAGAAACCGTGAAGTGGGCGCGGGTGCAAGGGCGTCTGCTGTTATGCACGAGGAGGAACGTAGTGCGTACCACTCATTGGTTCTGATGTTGCTGGTGATTCAATCGGTGACAAAGTCCGATTCCACGGAAGGAAACGACATCATGCGTGACACCTGGACCTGAGACCGACAGGGAAAAGCAAGCCCTACTACCGAGAACGAACAGCATGGACGGGTGCCTGCCTGGTAAGCGAGGCTTGACGGCCGAGATGCCTCGCAGAGTGGCGGCCGACGGCGGGCGACATGTCCCGCCAGCGGAGCGCTAGACCGCAGGCCATAAGGGCGCCCAGTCCCCCACCAAAAGCGATGACTGTCGAGGGCGGTACCACCTCGGCGGCAGCGCCAGCCGCCATAAAGGCGAGCCCCTGGCCCACCACCAGACCCGCGTTGGCCAGGCCAAATGCTTGAGCCCGCCGTTCGTTAGGCACTCGTTCCACGAACGCGGTGTTCGCAGCGATCTGATACATGGCGAACGTGTTCGACAGCGCGAAGATCGCCATCGACACGGCCAGGCCCGGTCGCAGGGCCACCACAAGCAGCACCGCGCAGGCGCAGACCGCCATCGGCCCCATCCAGCGCAGCCGCGTCAGCGGTCCTATCCGCTTCGTGAAGAGCGGTGTCGCCACCGCGGCCCCGACCTGGGAGGCCGCGATCAGCAGGCCAGCCGCCACCGGGCCGCCGCCCAGTTTTCCCGCGTACGGCGCGGCGAGGCCCTCGGGGATCTCGTAGCAGGCGGCCAGCCAGCCCAGCATCAGCAGGGTGCGGAGCGCCCTGTCGCCGAACACGACCCGGATGCCGGCCCCCAGCTGGAGCAGCGCGCTGGGCGCCGGCCCCGTCGCGGCGGCCGCGGCGGGCCTGGCCCGGACGCCGAGCCTGAGCACCACCGCCGAGATCAGGAACGTGGCGACATCGACGCCCAGGGCGGACCGCGCCCCGCTGACCGCGACGATCACTCCGCCCGCGGCGGCGCCCACCACGATCATCAGGCGGAACGTCGACTGCAGCGTCGCCGCCGCCAGCGCGTAGCGCTCGCCCTGGACAACGTCGCGCAAGATCGCCGACCGCGCCGCGTCGAACGGCGGCTGGATGGCCGTCACCACGTACAGCAGCACGATGAGCGCGTCCAGCGGCATCCGCGGCAGCAGCATCGCCCCGACCAGGATGGCGCGCAGCAGGTCGCAGACGACCATGACCTCGCGGCGCGGGAAGCGGTCGGCGATCCCGGACAGGAACAGCGCGCCTGCCACATAGGGCAGCGTCCCCGCCGCGAAGGCCACCGCGGCGAGCAGCGGCGAGCGCGTCCTGTCATAGATAAGGAGCGTCAGCGCGACGAGGGCGAGCCGGTCGCCAAGCGCGGACAGGACGTAGGCGGCCCACAGGGCACGGAATTCGCGCACCGCGAAGACTTCGTGGAAGGTGGCGCGTCGTGCCGGCGGAGTGCTCACGGCGACCCTCTTTCGTACCGGCAGACACGCGTGGAAAACCACGCGAGCGGAAGCCCGGCCGGTCGTGATGGCCATCGTTTCAGAGATAGCAACGCTTTGCGGCTAAACCGTCACATGTGGTACATGGCTGGCGAAATTGATTATTGATCACTACGGAGACGTGGGCTGGTGTCCCCGTGGCCGGCGTGCCTCACCCACGCGCCGCCAGGGGGCAAAGTTACTCACCGTTCGCATCAGATGACAATGAGCGCTTTTCCGGCAGCGTGCCCGCCGTTAAGCTAGGCGTAGCCGGCTGATAACGGCAGGCGGGGTGGTCATGAACGCAGGGGTCAGCGAGTCACCGGGGTTCTGGCTGCGCGGGCAGCGGATCGCCGCCGGGCTGACCCAGGAGGACCTGGCCGAGCGGTCCGGGGTCAGCGTCCGGACCATCGCGGACATCGAGCGGGGACGGACCCGCCGGCCGTACCCGAGTTCGGTGCGGGCGCTGATCCGCGCGCTCGGGCTGCCCGACGCGACGGGAACTGAGCTCGTCGCGTGGTACCGGTCTCCTGGCGACGAGGCGGCCGCGGCTCCCGAGGCGGCCGAGGTCCCGGCGGACGCGACGGAGGTCCCGGCGGACGCGACGGAGGTCCCGGCGGACGCGACGGAGGTCCCGGCGGACGCGACGGAGCCCGCAGTGCCCAGGCAGCTGCCGACCGCGGTGCCGTACTTCGCTGGGCGGACCAGCGAGCTGCGGCTGCTCGACGCCATGCTCGGCGACACCGGCCGCGGCCGGGGCGCCGCGGGCGTCGTGATCACCGCGATCGGCGGCACCGCCGGCGTGGGAAAAACCGCCCTGGCGCTCAACTGGGCGCACCGGGTCGCGCCTCATTTCCCCGACGGGCAGCTCTACGCCAACCTGCGGGGCTTCGACCCCGAGGGCAGTCCCGCCGATCCCGCCGACGTGCTGCGCGGGTTCCTCGACGCACTCCAGGTGCACCCGGAACGGTTCCCGGCCACCACCGAGGGGCTGGCGGCGCTCTACCGCAGCCTGCTGGCCGACCGGAAGATGCTCGTGCTGCTCGACAACGCCACGGACGTGGCCCAGGTGCGGCCGCTGCTGCCCGCCTCGCCGCGCTGCCTCGTGATCGTCACCAGCCGCCGCGAGCTGTCCGCCCTCGCGGCGGGCGAAGGCGCCCGGCTGCTCAGCCTGGACGTGCTGCCCCAAAGGGAGGCGATCGAACTGCTCGCCGCGCGGCTCGGCACCGACCGGGCGGACGCGGAGCCGGACGCCATCACCCAGCTGGCCACGCTCTGCGCGCGGCTCCCGCTCGCGCTGTCCGTGGTCGTCGCCCGCGCGGCCGCCGCGCCGAACCTGCCGCTGGCCGCGCTGGTCACCGAGCTCACGGAGCTGCAAGGCCGCCTCGACGCGCTGGACGTCGGCGATCCAGCCGCCAACGTCCGCACCGTGTTCTCGCTGTCCTACCGGCACCTGCCGGAGGCCGCGGCGCGGATGTTCCGGCTGCTCGGGCTGCACCCTGGGCCTGACATCAGCGCGCCTGCCGCGGCGAGCCTGGCCGGCGTGCCGCTCGCCGGGGCGCGCGCGGCGCTGCGGGACCTCACCAGGGCCAGCCTCATCATCGAAAGCGTGCCTGGCCGGTACGGGTTCCACGACCTGCTGCGCGCGTACGCCGCCGAGCAGGCTGCGCTGCGCGAAGGCCGCGAGCGGCGCGAGGCCGTGCACCGCATGCTCGACCACTACCTGCATACGGCCCGCCGCGCGCACGTGGTGCTCTACCCCGGGCGGCAGCGCGTCGACCTCGGCAGGCCGCGCGCCCTCGTGACCCCGGAAGGGTTCGCCGCCAAGCCCTACGCGCTGGCCTGGCTGCGCGCCGAGTACCAGGTGCTCCTCAAGATCATCGATCTGGCCGCCAGGGAGGGTTACGACGGCCACGCCTGGCGGCTGCCGGTCGTGCTGTGGACCTTCTTCGACGTGTGCGGCCACTGGCACGACGGCACGCGGATGCACCGCACCGCGCTGGAAGCCGCCAGGCGATGCGGTGACGCCGGCGGGCAGGCGCACGCGCTGCGCGGGCTCGGCACCTTCCAGGTCATGCTGGGTGAGTACGGTCAGGCGAACCGCTGCCTGGCCGAAGCGCAGGAACTCTTCCGCCAGCTCGGCGACACGTACGGACTCGCGCGCACCGACCTGATCATGGGACAGGCCTTCGAGTTCCAGGGGCAGTACCGGCAGGCGCTCGGGGTCGTCAGGGAAGCGCTGCGGCTGTCAGAGACCGCGCCGGACGACCCGTACATGCAGCTCGTCAGGGCCAGCGCACTGAACGGTTCCGCCTGGTACAGCACCCACCTCGGGGAACTCGGCCAGGCCCGCGCCCACTGCATGCAAGCGATCGAGCTGTGCCAGTCGATCGGGTACTCCCCTGGCGAGGCAAGCACCTGGGACACACTCGGCATCGTCTGGCAGCGGCTCGGCGAGCAGGGTGAGGCACTCGCCTGCTTCCTGCGTGCCCTGGCGCTGCAC
>Ga0335075_10014509_pt1 | contig 11830 bp, 12 predicted proteins | sample Lox_Sample_24_FD_206723 | JGI IMG/M metagenome (GOLD analysis project Ga0335075, IMG submission 206723) | Soil microbial communities from Loxahatchee National Wildlife Refuge, Florida, United States - Lox_Sample_2.4 | ecosystem: Environmental > Terrestrial > Soil > Wetlands | place: USA... | reverse complement strand
GCAGGACGATGTCACTCTGGCTGAGGAGTTTCCCATCAATCGATTCGACCCGCAGTAAGGCGATCGCATTGTCATTCATGCCTTGAAGTCAGCGAGGTGCACTGCCAAGAAACCGTCGTAGCATCATCAACCGTCTGCCCAGCCATCCGCAACGAACCAACTTATTCATCGCTGACTTCTATCGGAAAGCGAGCATTGCCGCCCGCTACACCATTCGATCGGGTGAGATGCCATCCAGTACTCGGCCACGAGGCACATGGTTGGCCAGAAGAAGAGCAAGAACGACAGCGCTGACAATTTCCGACCGCTTCCAGCGAATTAGCCGAAGGCGCCGTCTGCTAAGGAAAAAACTTCATATATGTCGCCTGTCTTTCACTTTATTGCTATTATTATATTATTAGCGATGACTGCAGCGACCAAATCTATCTCCGAGCCCATCAAACCGAATCCGATCGGAGCGAAGACAAAATTGCGGACCGCCTCGGACTTCATCGGCATCGGGTTGTCACTGCTCTGCCTGGTTCATTGTCTGGCGCTTCCGGTGCTGATTGCCTTCGCTCCGGCTATCCTGCACAATCTGCCTGGAGATGACGTAACTCACCGGTCTTTGGCTGTTGCGATCGCGCTTGTCGGATTTCTCGCCTTCAGGTCCGGCTACCGCGTCCATCGCCGGCGTCGAGTACTTGTCGCCTTCCTCGCCGGGCTCGTTCTGGTGTCGATTGCTGCACTTCTTGGGGACGAAATTCTCACCGGCTCCGGAGAGGCTGCGATCACGGTCTGTGGGGGCATTCTGCTGGTCACCGCTCATCTTGTGAACCACAGCTTCTGCCGATCCTGTGCGGTTCGTACCTGCGGTCCCGTCTGCGCCCCGAGCGGAGGCGAGGTACTCCGATCTTCTTCTCCCGATTGCGAACTTCTCTGACCCGAAGCCGTCTTTCGGATTTGAGAGGAGTCCCAACCATGGCTGAGTTTGCTCACCTCTATTTGCATACAGGCTACTCGCTGCTCGATGGAGCCTGCGAGATCGCAGCTTCCATCCCTCCCGGCCCATAAAGCAATACTGGAATATGCTCAAACCCCTGGCTTATTCTTGCATCACTAATGATAAATCGGTAGCATCAAAGATGTGGGTAGGCGAGATCACGACCTCGTTAGGCTGATCGCGGCGACGCTCTGCGTCGCCCTGATCGTGTTCATGACCGCCGAGGCCCGCCACAACCACCTCCCTCTGGATACGCATCATTCCTTCTGCGCCTGGTGCTTCGCGGCACATCTGGCAAGCGTCCCCACGGGCGCGGCTCTGCCTGCAGCCAGCGAGTCTCCGCAGGATTTCATTGTGTACCAGGCGCCGCGCGGGCACTCGCTGCTTCTGATCCGCCTCGAACCCGTCCGCCCCCCACCAGATTCGCAACAAAAGGACAATTTGTCATGAAATCTCAGAACAAAATCTCTACACGTAACACCCGTCAGAAGGATGCGATTCGCGCTGCCTTCGTTGAAACAGATCGTCCGCTTTCTCCAGATGAGGTTCTCTCCTACGCGAAACGCAGCGTCGAGGATCTCAGTATCGCGACCGTCTATCGCAACCTGAGGAATTTGGCTGACGAAGGCTGGATCGTTGCAGTCCAACTTCCTGGCGAGCCGCCTCGCTATGAGGTTTCCGGCAAGGAACACCACCATCACTTCCTCTGCAGCGATTGCAAGAAGGTGTATGAGTTGGAGGGATGCGTGCCTGGTCTGAAGCCCAAACTCCCACGCGGCTTCCGCCTCGCCGGCCACGACCTGCTTCTGCATGGCGTCTGCGCGGCCTGTGTTCCCAAACACGTCTAAAGGATCGGTTGCGCCCCGTGTGCTGATCGGATCAGAGATCAGGAAAGGAACGCCTTTCCGGTTTCTCAAAGTACATCAGGCCAAGGCCCCGATTGCGACTGAGAGTCGCTATCAGGGCTAGTTTGCAGGTAGAAGTCAACCGGCGAATTGCTTCCATCTTGGGAGCTGCGAGGTGTGAGCCAACAAACCAACAGGCGCAACTGTGATTTAGGAATGCATCACGGCTTCGCGCCGGAATAGAGCGGCATCTCTCCCGCTATTCTGATGCGGAGCCGGTAGATGCTAGTCGATGCGGTGATGTAGACGGTATGGCCGTCTTCGGCAAATCCGAGGTTGGCGGCCACCTCCGGCAGCTGGATCTGCCCGAGCACCTTGCCGAGCGGGGTAATGATGCGGATTCCACCCGGGCCTGTCGCCCAAATGTTCCCGGCCATATCCACCTTAAGCCCATCGGGAACTCCTCTCCCGGCCGAATGGTCTGGATAGGAGATCAGAACGCGCCCCTTCGAGAGACTGCCGTCCTTGCCAACATCGTAAGCGTTGACGAACATCCTAGGGCCGCTGTTCGAGACATACAGTGTCCTTCCATCCGGTGAAAACCCGATGCCGTTCGGAAGCGCTAGATCGGTGATCACCGGCGCGAGCTTGCCGTGAGCGTAGCGAAAAACCGCGTTGAAGGCCAGCTGCTTGTCCGGTGAATCGTTCATGCACTTCAGCCCGAAGGGTGGATCGGTGAACCAAAGAGAGCCATCCGGTGCAAACACAATGTCATTCGGGCTGTTCAGTTTCTTGCCCTGCCATGAGTCGAAGATCACGGTCTCACGCATCCGGTCGTCGAGACGAACGACCTTGCGGCCTCCCTGAAGGCAGACGAGGACAGAGCCGTCTTTATCGGGAGCCATCCCATCTGAGCCCTGATCCACTCCGGGAGTTTTGTCCTTCACGCCGCCCGAGTTATCGAGCAGCAGTTCAACACTGCCGTCCGGCGTCAATGCGCGTAGCTTATCGCCGCGGACATCGGAGAACCAGAGACGGCCGCCATGCCAGAGAGGCCCTTCGGTGAAAGTAAACCCAGTCGCAACTCTTTCGATATTCGTACCGGGCGCAATGACGGCGTCGATTCCAGGATCCAGCCGGACAATGGAGGGGGTTATATCTTCGCTAGCTTGTCTCACAGGTGTATGCCCAGGCAATGACGCTGCCACAGATGTAAGTGCAATCGCCATAGCTGCCAAAGAACGCCAGGCGTGGACGCGCTTCATGTGCCTCCAATCGATCGATAGATCTTCAGGACTCAACTGTCCCGCCGCTTACATTGTAGATTCCGTCAATTGGTTTCTGAGAGTCTGCTCTACAGCTTTCTTGGTTGCGCATGCGGCGTGGCTGTAGCCGTATCCGGATTGCGTGCGTTGGAGCGTGCGATACCCGTTACGCTTCCATCCTGGATGCACTTGAGGGTGGACTTGCGCATTCTTTCTTTCGCGATTGCCGTTTCTTTGCTGACGGCAGTTGCATTTGGTCTTGTCCCACTCTTCCAGCAGAATGAAGGCGATCTAAACGGTGTGCTCAAGACGGGGGCCAAGGGGTCGAGTGGAAGCAGCTCTTTGGCACGTAGAATGCGAAGCGTACTGGTCATTGCCGAAGTGGGTCTTTCGGTCATCCTGCTCGTGGGTGCGGGCCTGATGCTCCACTCTTTTGCAAAGCTGCTTCACGTCGATACCGGGGTTCAGACAAGCCACCTGATCGTCGCCAATGTGCATCGCTTTATCCCGAACGCAACCAAGAACGATGAGTTGTCCGGATATGCCGACCAGCAGCGACTCATCGCGCAACGGCTGCTCTCGTTGCCCGGAGTAGAGGCGGTATCCGGCAGTGACGACCTGCCCTTTGTAAAACAGCCTGAAGAGCGCCAGTCCACCGAGATCTACACGCCGCAACGATCCACGAAGGAACTTGCATATCGCGGCCCGGTGCAAGGGGGCGACGTGATGCCAGGTTACTTCTCGGCTCTCGGCATCTCCCTGCTCGAAGGGCGGGACTTTAGCGACGGCGATACGCTCGCATCGCTGCAGGTGATCATCCTGAGCAAGCGCGCGGCGAATATTCTTTTTTTTTCCGGCCAGGATGCGTTGGGAAGAAGAATTCGCTGGGGTGCGGTCCTGACAGTGTGTGGTCGACCATCATTGGAATCGTAGGTGATACAACCCGGAATCCAGCCGAACGAAATCCCGGCATAGAGGTCTACTGGTCGTATCGGCAGTGGAGCAGTTCGAACATGTTTTTGATCATCAAATCCAGCGCTCCCGCGAGCACATTGATTCCGCAAATCCGTAAAACCATCAATCAGACGAGTCCGGATACGGCCGTCGGCCTGCTCAAGGAATACGACGTTATTGCCAAAGAGTCCGTCTGGCAGCGACGACTGTGGAGCTTTGTGCTAACAGTGTTTGCCCTACTGGCCCTTCTGCTCACTGCCATTGGGCTGTACGACGTGTTGAGCGACATGGTAGCCCAGCGGACGCGCGATCTTGGCATACGCCTGGCAATTGGTGCCCAACGCAGCGATATCTTCAGACTTGTCATGGGAGGTGGTATGCGCCTCGTCGGTATCGGGGGTGTGGTGGGGCTGATCGCCGCTTACCTGGCAGCGCGCGCTTTACAGAATATTCTTTTTGACGTCTCGGGTGCGGACGTGTTGACCGATCTGGCCATTGTCATGCTTATGTCGATCGTATGCGTCCTTGCATGCGTCATGCCTGCAATCCGAGCCATGCGGACTGCCCCCCAGGTGGCACTCAAGGACTGATCGACTCCAATTATTGTTGATGGAAAGCACCACTCAGTTCGATCAAAATGCGGCCTCGGGAACACATGTCGTCTTCTTCGCTTTCGCCATTCTCGTGAGCGTAGGTAAGGACGTTAAGTCCTACCCCTTGCGGGATTAGACGGCCCTTCTCAGATTGGCCTTGAAAGAGCACCGACCATGCACAACTGTCTGAGCACCTTAATGCCTCCTTGACGAAGTTCCTGCAAGGCGTCAAAAAGTATGGCGGAGAGGCGTGGTAGCGAAGCGGCTCAAAAGCCGCTATGAACCGAGGCGAAGGAGTGGATTAGGGTCGAAAATGCGCATCAAGATCGGCCAGAATTTTGTGATGGGTGGATTCACGCTCGGCGGCGACGGCATTGACGCTCGTGTCGTCGTCTACTACAAAGGCCGCACGCTCATCTATGCATCGAGGTCGACGCAATGAATGACATGGGCCGCGCTGAGTTCAGAGGGATCAAGAGCAGGAACCAAAGCAGTACATCCGTTCAGAAAATCAACAGTAAAGCGGGCAAACCTCTCGACTAGTCTTTGAGATATGCGCGCTTTCGCCCCGCTCCTCCTTCTCGTAACGGTCAGTGGTTTTGCCCAGAATTCGCTTCGAACCCAAGTCGCTGCCATTGCAAAGGACGCGGATGGAACTGTAGGTGTTTCTTGCGAGCTTCCAGGCACGAAGCTGAATTGCGACCTGAACGCCCACAATCACGCGCCAATGCAGTCCATGTATAAGCTTCCACTTGCGCTGACGGCTCTGCATCTTGCGGAAATGGGTAAATTGCTGTCGAATCAACAGCCCGGGGAGTCGGCCGACGTGACCTTGGACCGGAAGGCACGCTTTCTGCCAACGGACATCATTCCTGGTTCTTACAGTCCGTTGACGGATCGCTATCCGAAGGCCGATGTGGATGTGACGCTGCGCGAGGTGATTCAATTGGCCGTCGGGGTAAGCGACAATGGCGCGGAGGAGATTCTGGTCCGGTTGGTCGGCGGCCCTCTCGCTGTCGAGAACTACATGCACTCGCTGGGCATCAACGCTATCCAAGTGCGCTACAGCGAGCGCGATCTGGATCGCGATGAAAATCTTCAGTATCAAGACTGGATCGAGCCAACGGCAGCCGTGGAGCTGCTGGAACGTATGGCGAAGAACTCTTCTGTCTCGCCGGCGATGAATGCCTTCCTGTTGAAGACGATGGCCGACTCGCAGACGGGCCTGGAACAGCTTCGCGCCGGACTTCCTCCCGGCACGACGCTTGCGCACAAAACTGGCCACTCCGGGACGCATGGAGGCGTTACGGCCGCTACGAACGACATCGGCCTGGTGACGCTGCCCGATGGCCGAAGACTGGCGGTCGCTGTCTTCGTGACCGATAGCCGGGCCAATGAAACCACCCGTCAACGGGTGATCGCACGTATTGCGCGGGCCGTATACGAAGAGGCTCTGATCATGCGGTGAAGATTGCACTCTCGTGGAGCAATCCACCGAAACGAGCTCTGCTCTACCAGATCTCTGGTCAGTACAGCAAGACGATCTCGGTTCATACGAAATCGCAAAAGCACTTGTCGAGGAATATCCAAAACGTTTTAATGATGAATTCCAGAATGCTTCTTCGTCGAGAAGACAGAGAAACGCTTGAAGCTGAGGCATGGCGGCGTTGAGGTTGGCACCAATCAACCGCTTCTGAGGGAGCGGCCGAGTGTCAACTCAGAATCGGAGCTTTGACAATCTCTTCAAGCCCGGCGACAAGAGCTTCCAATTCGACCTGGGAGGTGAATGGGTATGGGGAAACCCACAGGCCTATGGGCGCCTGATGCCACGGACGCGTCGGCCAAACTGAGACGGCGCGTTTCTCGTAAAGATATTTGCGTGCCTTAACGGGATCCACGCCTTCGATCGTGAGGAGGGTGATGCCGCAAGAATGTTCAGGCTCCAAACGCACCAGAAAACGACACTGCGGATGTGAGGCGATTCTCTCCGCCCACGCTTGCTTGAGGTAACGATAACGCGCCGCGAGCCGTTCCGTCCCGATCGTCTCATGAAAGTCCAGAGCGTCCGTAACCGTCGCGAGTGCTGAAATCGGTGCGGTACCACGGTGTTCCAATTTACGGATGTTGTCTGCTTCCGCTTCCGGCGAACCGAAGAGCGGCCAAAGGGCATGAATCCTTTCTCGACGAACATAGAGAAAACCTGTTCCCGTTGGAGCGAAGATGCCTTTGTGCAGGGAAGTGCCGAAGTAATCGCAATCCAACTCACGAACGTCTACAGGAATCGCGCCAAAGCTCAGGGCGCCGTCCACAATCACCTGAGCCCCGGCGTTGTGAGCGAGATCGGCGATGGCGCGGGCGGGAAAGATCTGACCTGTCACCGCCGAGATATGACTGAACATCACGACTCTAGTACGAGGTGAGAGGGCATCGCGGAAGCAGCGAACGAGGTCGTCGTGAGTCTGCGCGGGCTTTGGAGTACTGATACGTCGCACAACAATTCCGTCTCTGCGTTCTCGTTGTGCCCAGGCATCCAGGAATGTTCCGTAGTCCTGGTCGGTTACGATCACCTCATCGCCCCGTGCAAGGTCGAGCCCGAAGATAACGTTCGACAGAGCTTCGGTTGTGTTGCGGGTAAGGGCGATCTCGTCCGCGGATGCATTCACGCGAGATGCCAGACGGGTCCGTAGCGCTTCCTCCTTGTCGGAGCCGAAGACCTTTCTGAGATTTGCCATGGGCCAGGCATTTGCCAGATCGTCGTTCTCAACAAACCTGGCCTGCACGGAAGTGGGGGGCGGGTTGTTGGCAAAGCAGTTGAACCATATGTGCTGCGGGTCCGGGGTGAATCCCTTGCGAAGTGCTGCCCAGTAGGGTTCGTAGCCGGCTATGGTCTCGGCTGACATACCGGCGACGTTTGGTGCTGCTGAGAGAACTTCGGCGACCTTCCAAGGTGGCAAGAGTGCCAGGCCACTTATCGCACTACCTCCTACTGCCAGGAAACGACGTCTGTCGTACATAGCATGCCCCCGCCGGTTTTCAGTCATTGTAGGCGTTCTTGACCCCGCGCCTGGGCTGAACCGGTAATCTTCGGTTTGATGAAATTGCCTGCCACTCACTGTTGCAACACTTCGAGTGGGTCGACTTGCAGGGCACGCCTCGCAGGCGCAAAGCTCGCAACGAGAGCAACCACCATCAACAGGACGGCGGTTACGATGTATGTGATCGGATCGTTCCCTTTAATTCCGTACAGTTGTTGGGAAACCAGGCGACCGGAAATAAGGGCGGCGGTACCGCCAAGTACTGTTCCAAAGATCGAGAGGCTTAGTGTCTCGCCCAGGATCAACAACGCGATGTTCCGTCGTCCGGCGCCAAATGCAATCCGGATTCCCAACTCCTTGACACGTTGGCTGACTGAGTAGGACATAACGCTATAAATCCCGGTCACGGCGAGCATAAGCGCGATGCTTGCAAGAATCCCCATGAGCATTGCAGCAACCCGCGCCCGCCACACGGAATCCTCGATGACCGTCTGCATTGATTCGACCGTGCCGATGGTGCGAGCAAGCACCCAAATTGACTCTGGTACAACGTAGTAGCCCGTGGCATCGATGGTCTTAGCAGCATCGCCCGTGTTAAGGTGCTCGCCGACTGCGGCAATCTTGCCATCCTTGATCGCGACGTCCATCACGCGGTCGACATTATTCTTCGCGTCTATAACATGGCCGTGTTGTAGCAGCAGATCGTAAGGCAGGGGATTGGGCAGCGACGGAGGAGGTCCGACGCGCGGCACGGCTTTGCCGCTGCTTCCCTGCTGAGGAAGAGGCTGCGGAAGGCCGGCCTCCTGATTGGGACCCTGGCCCGCAGGCGTCACGGGGAAGCAGCCGCGACAATCGCTTGGCCCCGCGGGTCCGGGATTCTGATATGCATTCGCGCTGACAGGGACCGAACTTTCCGCCTGAGAGGGTGACGCACTCTGCGCCCCCGCGGTACCTGCGATTAAAACGGCGCTAGCAGCGGCAAACAGCACACAACTGAACCTCAGCATCATTTCTGGACCTTCCTCCAACGAATTTCAATCATAGAAGCAGTCTGTCAGTTAACACCATTCGGTCGCCAAAAAGTAAAGTCAGGCCCAGACGGGCACCCATCCCTCGCTCATTATTTTCGCGCCCTTTATTTTCCGATGCAGAAGGTGGAGCAGTTGAGATTCAGATATCGTCGCTGGTCGTTTCGTCGGTGAGCGCGTAGAGATGACGCGGCGCTTCAAACAGGTTCAGGAGTACCATCTCGTGAGGAATGTTTGTCCAGCCGCATTGGCAGCCTGGTATTGGCGCATACTGGTGAGCATTCCGGTTTCAAGATGAGTACCAACCTTGTTTGCCTTCGATATGAGAATAAGGCCCTCAGTCGAAGTGATGTGTCGTGATCCACAAGGCAAGCCAGATGCAAAAGGCAGCCATTATGAATGCCAGAAAGATTACCGTCGCGACCTCGAAGAGTTTCCAGCGGGCGCGTTGCACCCTTCTTTTACTGCCCACGACAAGGTATGTTTTCCGGGCCACAACGTCTCCTAAGTGGCGGGATTATAGACAGTACACATCGCTGCCTATAGTCCCGCCCTAATACCGGATTGCGTAAGGAGTTAGAAGTGGAAGCCTATCTCCGCTGTCAGGGCGCGCGGTGTTACATAGTGCGTGCCGCTGAAGGTGGAGAGGAAGTTATAGAGGGCATACTTGTTCAGGATGTTTACGCCGGTCAGGCGCAGACTCCATTTGTATTTATCGCCATTAAAGAGGTTGTCTCGTCCGATGGAGGTATCGAAGAGGTTGCGTGGCTGGATGCGCGGCGGATTCTTGTCGTCGTCTTCGGTGTTGGGAGTGGGGACCTTCACCAGCTTAGACGTGAGTCCGGCAGCGTCGCAATTAGCGAAGCCTGATGTTGGGGTGGCGCGCACTCCGTCGCAGGTAAGCCCGGCTTCGAACTGCTCGTCATAGGTGAGACCACTGAGATCGACGCCCGGCACCCCATTGGGCAGGGTGATCGATGTGGCGGCGCAGAGGCTGTTGGGATCTATTACGTTGTAGCAGGGTACGGAGCCCGCTACGAGGCCGCTGTCATAGCGCCAGTTAACGCCAACCCAGGGCGAGTACTTTCCTGGAAGCTGATATTGACCGTGAGTGGTTTCGTTATAGCGCTCATCGTGGTCGATGCGGAAGGGATAGCCGCCCTGGACCGTCGCGCCCGCACCGGCAATCTGCGGCGGAAAGAACCGGGCAGATACAGAGGACATGACGACATAGGCGCTGAAATTGTGGAAGTTAGGAACGTCGGCGCGCAGTGCGTAGCCTGGAATTTTCGAATTGTGCCAATCGATAGGGAAAGTGATGGGTGTGTTGCCGAGCACACTAAAGTCAAATGCGCCATGCGTGTACTTCCAGATGTAGTCGCCGCTGACAACGAGATACTTTCCGAAAGCCTGCTGGAAGCCGGCATGGAACTCGTTGCGGTAACCGGGAGTGAGAGTTCCCGAAACCCCAGGCGTGCAGAGCAGCAGCGGTGCGAGAACGGCATTCGAGCATCCGTTGCTGGAGAGCACCAGGTTTTCGTTGAAAGGAGTCTCCAGTGTTCGGGCATAAGAGACGCGAAGCACCGTATTGCTCGGCTTAACGGTGTATGCCACGCCGACGCGCGGCTCAGCCTGGTTAGCCTTGGTAAGGCCGTTGTACAGGTCGCCGCGGATGCCCAGATTGAAGAGCCAGTTGCCGGTTTTGATGGAGTCCTCAACGTATAGAGCGAGCTCCTTCACATCGGTGTGGCCGAAATAGTAATAGTTTGTCCCGCCGCGCGTGATGTCGTAGGGTGCAAGCACGGGATTGAAACTCGTGTTGGCCTGGATCGGACAGACGCTAGAGGCGGAATAACCCGGCAGCGGATTGCCGTTCGCATCCGCGCAGGGCGAATTATAGGTGGGATCGACAATGCCGAGGAGGTCGTTCTCGCGCAGGAAAGTCTGCTCGTAGCGAGCTCCCGCCTTGATGCTGTTGATGCCCTTCACATAGGAGTAGTCGCTGCGAACCCCGGCATTCGTCAAGGTGCGGTTCTGAGAGATGGACGAGGTCTGGAGATTGGGCGGTCCAAGGTCGGCGAGAGGATTCCCGCTCGGATAGTAGTTATAAGCGTCCTTGCGAATATAGGGGGCAAAGTTAAAGACGGAATTTGCGCCGATGACGCGGGTGTAGGTGGGCGCAATATTGAAGGTGCCGATTTTCGAATGCTGGTCAGCATTACCGACGCTGGCGAAGACGGGATTGGCAGTGGACCCTCCGCTGACAACGTTCTGGACATTCAAATTGTCGTAAGAGTTCGGAGTCTGGAACCAGGAGCGGCTGTAATTCAAGTCAAGATGGACAGAATCGACCCGCGTCAGGTTGCGGTCGATACGGTCGAAGACGTTTTCCTCATTGCCCTTGTCGTGAAAAACCACGAACTCCGGAGGATCGAGAAAACGGCCGGTGTTCAATCCATCGAATTCAAAAAAGTTACCCCAATTCTGGCCGCCGTAGCTCAGGTCAACCGAGCCCGTTGCTGAGCCGAATGTTCCGTAGGAGCTGGTGATCGAGCCGGTGGGAGTGGTGATGCCCTGTCCCGACCGCGTGGTGACGTTGATGATGAGGCTGGTCTTATCGCCGTATTCGGCCGGAGGCGCGCCAGAGATGACCTCGATGGACTGGACCGCGTTCGACGGCAGCTGATTCGAAAACACCTTGCTCTGTTGATCGGTGATGCCTTGACCGTCTACCGAAAACGAGTTCGACGCGTGATCGCCGAGGCCATGGAAGAGGCCGTTTGAATCGGCAGCGACACCGGGCGACATCAGGGTCACCAGAGAGCTGAGTGATGAGGACTGGCTCTCCAGCGGAACCTTCTGGAAGGACCCGCGATCCAGATCGGTATGAAGAGTGGAGTCGTTCTCGATGAGATCCTCGCCGCTGACCGTGACGGTGGTGGAAGCCGTTCCTACCTGCAACGTGACCTTGAGAGCCACGGGCACGAAGGAGCTGACATCGACGTCCTGCACCTTAGAGGCAAATCCCTGCTTCGTTATCGTGACGTGGTAGGGGTTCAGCGGCACATTTGTGAACTGATACTGCCCGGCTGAATCGGTAGTAACACTGCGGACGAGACCGCTGACCG
>Ga0335075_10014507_pt1 | contig 11830 bp, 11 predicted proteins | sample Lox_Sample_24_FD_206723 | JGI IMG/M metagenome (GOLD analysis project Ga0335075, IMG submission 206723) | Soil microbial communities from Loxahatchee National Wildlife Refuge, Florida, United States - Lox_Sample_2.4 | ecosystem: Environmental > Terrestrial > Soil > Wetlands | place: USA... | reverse complement strand
TGCCCATCACGGACTTGATCGACTTCGTGAGCGCCTCGGGCGCATCGAGACCGGCGCTGCGCGAGGAGTTCGGCGACGAGCGGGATACCGACATGCGCGCGTTCCTGCGCAACATCTCACCGCTGACGAGCGCCGACCGCATCACGCGTCCGGTCCTGCTGGCCCACGGCAAGCTGGATGCGCGCGTGCCCATCGGACAGAGCCAGGAGCTCCTCAACCGGCTGCGCAGCCGCAACCAGGTGGTGTGGTATCTCGAGGCGCAGGATGAAGGCCACGCCCTGGGGCACTGGCGCTGGCAGAACCGCGAGGCCTACTACCGCGCGTTCGCGCAGTTCCTGACCACGATACGCTGAGCGCGGCGCCGCACCCCGCGGCTACTTGCCTTCCGGCGGATTGTCCGGATTCGGCGTCTCGAGCGGCGAGGGCTGATTCGAGAAATATTCCGCGACGGCCTTGATGTCCTCGTCGGTCACCAGAAGCTGCGCCATGCCGTTCATCACCACGTTCTTGCGGCGCCTGTTGTGATAGGCCTTGAGCGCCTCGATGAGGTAGCTCTCGTACTGGCCCGCGAGGATCGGCGGCTTCGGATCGAGCGCCGCGGCGACGCCGCGCCCGTTCACGCCGTGGCAGGCGGTGCAGGGAGTTGCTTGCTTGGGCAGCTCGCCCGACGGGGCGCCCGCGGGATTCACCGGCTCCGGTCCTTGCAGATAGGCCGCGATGTCCTCCATGTCCTGGTCGGAGAGCGAGGATGCCTGAGCATGCATGGTCGGATGCGGACGGTCCCCGTTCTTGTATTCATGGAGCGCGGCGACGATGTAGGCGGCGTTCTGGTGGCGCAGCTTCGGCACGTTGTAATCGGGATAGGCGTTGCGGTAGTTGACGATCCCGTGGCAGCCATAGCAGGTGTAGAACTTCTTCTCGCCGGCGACGGGGTCACCTGCGGCGTGCGCCGAATGCGCCAGACAGAAGCCCAAGGCAGTTGCGCCGGCAAGCCACGCCAGAACGTTCGATCGACCAAGCATTCGATTCTCCGAGCCGCAGGGGGTCCAAATGAGGTGCGCTGATGTTAAAGAGTGAACGGCGAAAATACCACACCGCCGCGCGCCGCCGCCCGACTCCCGCTTCAGGCCGCGCGGCCGTGCTTCTTCAGATGTACCAGGAGCAGCGAGACCGCGGCCGGCGTGAGACCCGGAATACGGGCCGCCTGCCCCAGCGTCTGCGGCCGTACCGCCTGCAGATTCTGCCGCGCTTCGTTCGACAGGCCGCTCACCGCGCCGTAGTCGATGTCCTCAGGCAGCGCCAGCTCGTCGTGACGCTGCTGGCGGTCGATCTCCTGGCTCTGGCGGCTGAGATACCCCGAGTACTTGGCCTGAACGTCGACCTGCTGCTCCACCTGCTCGGCGAGCCGCTCGTGGCGGCGCCAGTCATTCATGTCGGCGTCGCCCGGCGCCGGCGGCGCGGCGCGGCGCAGATCGGCGTAGCAGATCTGCGGACGGCGCAACAGGTCGAGCGCCGGGGTGTCTCGCTGCAGCGGTTGACCGAGCCTCGCGCACAGCGCCTCGTCCACCGCGCTTGTGCGGATCAACGTGCGGGAAAGCCGCTCCACCTCGGCGCAAACGGCAGCGCGCTTGGCGCTGAAGAACGCCCAGCGCTCATCGTCGATGAGCCCGAGCCCGCGCCCGATCTCGGTGAGGCGCAGGTCGGCATTGTCCTCGCGCAGCGATAGCCGGTACTCGGCACGGCTGGTGAACATCCGGTAGGGCTCGGGCGCCCCGCGCGTCACCAGATCGTCGATGAGAACACCGAGGTACGCCTCGCTGCGCTTCGGGCTCCAGGGCTCGCGCCCGGCGCATGCGAGCGCGGCATTGATGCCGGCGAGCAAGCCTTGCGCCGCAGCCTCCTCGTACCCCGTGGTCCCGTTGATCTGGCCCGCCAGGTACAGCCCCGCGATGAATTTGCTCTGCAGGCTCGACTTGAGGCCTCGCGGATCGAAGAAATCGTATTCGATGGCATAGCCCGGACGGGTGATGTGCGCGGCCTCGAATCCCGCGATGCTGCGCACGAACTCGAGCTGCACGTCGAACGGCAGGCTGGTCGAGATCCCGTTCGGGTATACCTCGTGCGTATCGAGCCCCTCGGGCTCGATGAAGATCTGATGCGAGGACTTGTCGGCGAAGCGTGCCACCTTGTCCTCGACCGACGGACAGTAGCGCGGTCCCACGCCCTCGATCAGGCCGGTGAACATCGGCGAGCGCGTGCTCGCGGCGCGGATGATGGCGTGCGTGCGCTCGTTGGTGGCGCTGATGTGGCATGGGATCTGGCGCGGGTGCATGGCACGCGTCCCGAGATAGGAGAACACCGGACGCGGCTCATCGCTGTGCTGCTCGCGCAGGCCCGCATAATCGATGCTGCGCCCATCGATGCGCGGCGGGGTCCCGGTCTTCAGCCGTCCCACCTTGAGCGGCAGCTCGCGCAGCCTCGCGGCCAGGGCGAGCGACGGCGGATCGCCCGCGCGGCCCCCTGCATGGCTCTCGAGTCCGACGTGAATGCGCCCGCCGAGGAACGTTCCGACGGTGAGCACCACGCTGCGCGCCGCGAACTCGATGCCGCTCACCGTCGAGCAGCCCACGACCCGGTCCTGCCGGACGGCGACGTCGGCAACTTCCTGCTGGAACAGCAGCAGGTTGGGCTGGGTCTCGAGCCGGGAACGGATCGCGCGCTTGTAGCGCTGGCGGTCGGCCTGCGCACGCGTTGCGCGCACCGCGGGTCCCTTGCTGGCATTGAGGGTACGGAACTGAATGCCCGCCTCGTCCGCGGCGAGCGCCATCGCGCCGCCGAGCGCATCGATCTCCTTCACCAGATGTCCCTTGCCGATGCCGCCGATGGCGGGATTGCAGCTCATCTGGCCCAAGGTCTCGATGTTGTGGGTCAGGAGGAGCGTGCGGCATCCCATGCGGGCGGCCGCAAGCGCCGCCTCGGTGCCGGCATGGCCGCCGCCGACCACGATCACGTCGAAGTCCTTCCGATAGCGCATCGCTCTGAGAATCCACAGACTCTTCTTGGCAGCCGAGTACTTTAGACCGGCATGCGGAAAACTGCCAGGGGCGGCCGGCCGGCCGGCGGCAAGCCCGTGCGCCCCGTGCCTGCGCGGCCGCGCGTCCCGCCTTGGGAACCAATCGCCGCGAGGCTAAACTAAGCCCACATGCGTGGCGGCGGGCTCATCGGTGCGGCCTTGTGCGTGGGGGTGCTCATGGCGAGTGCCCCCGGGCGCGTGCGCGCCGCCGTCGATGAGCGCGCCGCCGCCGATGAGCCGCAGATCGGCCAGCCGGCGCCCGACTTCAATGCGCCCGACAGCGAAGGCAAGCTGATGCATCTCGCCGATTTGCGCGGCAGGGTCATCGTGCTCGAGTGGACCAATGCCGACTGTCCGTTCACCCGCAAGCATTACACCAGCGGCAACATGCAGCACCTGCAGGCGCTCGCGCGCGAGCACGGCGTGATCTGGCTGTCGGTGATCTCCTCCGCGCCGGGCAAGCAGGGCTATGTCGACGGGCGCGGGGCCGATGAGCTCACCAAGCAGCGCCACGCGGTACCGACGGCTGTGCTGCTCGATCCATCGGGGACGGTGGGGCGGCTCTACCACGCGAAGACCACGCCGCATCTATTCGTCATCGACACCCATGGGGATCTGCGCTACATGGGCGGCATCGACAGCATCGCCTCCACCCGTGTCGAGGACATCCCGAAGGCCGAGCCCTACCTGAAGGAGGCGATGCTCGCGGTGGTCGAGGACAAGCCGGTCGCGCACCCGGTCACCCGGCCTTACGGCTGCAGCGTCAAGTACTAGCCGGCACCCGCTCTCAGCCCGCGGGCTCGACGGCGACGCGGATGCCCGCGAATTTGCCCCGATAGGCGAGCGGTCCCGACTCGTGCACGGACTCTCCTTCCGAGCTCACGGCCACCGTGACCGGCATGTCGCGCACCTCGAATTCGTACACCGCCTCCATGCCGAGCTCGGCGAAGCCGACCACGCGGCTCGCGCGAATGGCCTGGGAGACGAGAAACGCGGCGCCGCCCACCGCGATCAGATAGGCCGATCGGTGCCGGCGGATGGACTCCACGGTCTGCGGACCGCGCTCCGCCTTGCCGACCATGGCGAGCAATCCCGCCTTGCCGAGCATGGTGTCGGTGAATCGGTCCATGCGATTCGCCGTGGTGGGCCCCGCCGGCCCCACCACCTCCGTGCCGACCGGATCGACCGGCCCCACGTAGTAGATCACGCGTCCGCGAAAGTCCAGGCCGTCCGGCAGGGGCTTGCCGGCCTCGAGCAGCGCACAGATGCGCTTGTGGGCGGCATCGCGGCCGGTGAGGAGCTTCCCCGACAGCAGCAGCCGCTCGCCCGCCTTCCAGGTGGCGACCTGCTCGCGGGTCAAGCCATCGAGCGACACGCGCCGTGCGCTCGCATCCGGCGTCCAGGCCACTCTCGGCCATTGCCCCAGGTCCGGCGGCGTGAGCACGGCGCGCCCTGAGCCGTCGAGCGTGAAATGCACATGGCGCGTGGCCGCGCAGTTCGGGATGACGGCGACCGGGAGCGAGGCCGCATGCGTCGGATAGTCGAGCACTTTCACGTCGAGCACGGTGGTGAGGCCGCCCAGGCCCTGGGCGCCGATGCCCAGATCGTTGACGCGCCGATAGATCTCGAGGCGCAGCTCCTCGAGCTTGCTCGAGGGACCTCGCGCGATGAGCGCCGGCATGTCGATCGGCTGCATGAGCGCCTTCTTGGCGAGCAGCATCGCTTTCTCGGCGCTGCCGCCGATGCCGATGCCCAGCATCCCGGGCGGACACCAGCCGGCGCCCATCTCGGGTACCGCGCCCACCACCCAGTCGGCCACGGAATCCGAAGGGTTGAGCATCGCAAGCAGGGACTTGTTCTCGGACCCTCCGCCTTTCGCCGCCACCGTGATCTCGACCCGCTCGCCGGGAACCAGCGCCGTATGAATCACCGCCGGCGTGTTGTCGCCCGTGCCGAGGCGCCTGCCGGCGGGGTCGGCCACGATGGAGCCGCGCAATTTGTTGTCGGGATCGAGGTACGCGCGCCGCACGCCCTCGTTGATCATGGTCTCGAGGTCACAGGAGCTGTCCCAGCGAACCCCCATGCCCACCTCCACGAACACCACCACGATCCCGGTGTCCTGGCAGATGGGCCGGTGCCCCTCGGCGCACAGCCGCGAGTTGGTGAGGATCTGCGCGATCGCATCGCGCGCCGGCGCGCTTTGCTCGAGCTCGTAGGCGCGCCCCATCGCCGCGATGAAATCCGGGCTATGGTAGTAGGAGATGTACTGCAGAGCGTCCGCGACGCTCGCGATGAGATCATCTTCTCGAATGACGGACATGGCGGGCCTTTCGCGCTCAAAGACGAACTGGTGCGCAAATCTACCAAGTCGGAGGCGGCCGCGGATAGCGACTCGCTACACTAGCCCGATGCGGTGGCTTGCCGGTATGGCCTGGGTGGTATGCGCGTCGAGCGCCGTGGCGGCGCTCCCCGCCGCCGCGCAGCCCCTCGAGCTCGAGGCCTGCCGCCTGGAGCATCCGCTCGAGCTTGCCTCGGTTGCGGCGCGCTGCGGCATCCTGAAAGTGGCCGAGGATCCGAGCCGCGCATCGGGGCGGCGCATCGGCCTGCGCATCGCGGTGATCCCGGCGCTCAACCGCCGCGCCCGCGCCGCACCCTTGTTCATCCTCGCCGGCGGCCCCGGCCAGGCGGCGAGCGATTTGTACGTGAGCACCGCCGGCGCATTCGCCCGCGTCAACTTGACGCACGACATCGTGCTCGTCGATCAGCGCGGCACCGGAGGATCCGAGCCCATCGTCTGCAGCTATCCCGACGATTGGCGCGAGACGGCCGATGAGCTGCCGGCCCTGCGCCAGGCGACGCTCGCCTGTCTCGCGCGCTACGGTGAGCGCGTGCGCTACTACACCACGAGCGTGGCGGTGCTCGACCTCGAGCAGGCGCGCCGGGCCCTCGGCTACGCGCAGATCGAGCTGTATGGCGCCTCCTACGGCACGCGCGTGGCCGAGCTCTACATGCGCCACCATCCACAGCTCGTGCGCGCCGCCATCCTGGACGGCGTCACCGATCCGCAGCAGCCGATCGGACCCGATACGCCGCTCGACGGCGAGCGCGCGCTCGATCTCATCCTCGAGCGCTGCGCACTCTCGCCGCAGTGCGCGGCGGCCTATCCGGACCTGCGCCGGGACTTCTCCACGCTGCGCGCGAGCTACGGTCCCGAGACGCAGGCCTTGACGCTGAGCGATCCGTCCACCGGCGAGCCGCTGGCGCTCGACTTCAACCGCAGCGTGCTCGCCGCGGCGCTGCGCCTGCTCTCGTACAGCTCGAGCGAGGCGGCACTCCTGCCCTCGCTCATTCATCAGGCGGCCGCGGGGCGCCTCGCGCCGCTCGCCGCGCAACCGGTGATGCTGGCCCGCGAGATCCGCGATCAAATCGCGACCGGCATGCAGAACAGCGTGGTGTGCAGCGAGGACGTGCCGTTCTTTGCGCCCATGAGCGCCGAGCAGCGGCATCGCATCGAGGCGACCTACCAGGGAAGCGAGCAGCTCGATGCGCTCGCCGAGATCTGCAGGGTGTGGCCGCGGGGTCCGGTGGATGCCGATCTGCATGAGCCGTTGCACAGCGCCGTGCCCACCCTGCTGCTCTCCGGCGAGGCCGATCCGGTCACGCCGCCGGCGGGGGCGGAGCGCGTGGCGCGCGGTCTTCTGCGCTACCGGCACCTGGTGCTGCGCGGCGAGGGGCACGGCCAGGTCGCGACCGGCTGCGTCCCGCGCATCATGGCCGCGTTCCTGGAGTCGGCCGATCCGCAGGCGCTCGATGCCGCCTGTCTGCAGCGGCAGCGTCCGGCGCCCTTCTTCACGGCCATGACGGGGCCTGCCCCATGATCGAGGCGGCGTCGCTGTCGAAGCGATTCGGCGCCATCGATGCCGTGCGGGAGGTGTCTTTTAGCGCGCCGGACGGACAGATCACCGGCCTGCTCGGGCCCAATGGCGCGGGCAAGTCGACCACGCTGCGCATGCTGTACGGTGTGCTCACCCCCGATGAGGGCAGCGCACGCATCGACGGCGTGGACATCCGCGGGGAGACCTCGCGCGCGCGCGCGCATCTCGGCGTGCTGCCGCATGCCGCGGGTCTTTACGGCAACCTCACCGCCCGCGAGAACATCGAGTACTTCGGCGCCCTGCACGGTGTCGAGCGCAGCCGCGCGCGGGCGCGCAGCAACGAGCTGGCGCGCGCGCTCGGCATGGGCGCCTTCATCGACCGGCGCGCGAAGGGATTCTCGCAGGGCCAGCGCATCAAGGTGGCGCTGGCGCGGGCCCTCATTCACGACCCTTCGAACCTGGTGCTCGACGAGCCCACCAACGGGCTCGACGTGATGGCCATCCGCAATCTGCGCGAGCTGCTGCGCGAGTTGAGGTCGCAGGGACGCTGCGTGCTGTTCTCCTCGCACGTCATGCAGGAGGTGGCGGCGCTGTGCGATCGGGTCGTGATCCTGGGGCACGGACGGGTGCTGGCGCAGGGGCCGGTGCAGGAGCTGCGCGACAGGAGCGGCACGGCATCGCTGGAAGAGGCCTTTCTGCGGGTGCTCGGCGAGGAGGCAGAGCTCTGCGGTCCGCGCTGACCGGCAGAGCCCCCGAGCGATGCGCGCCCTGCTCACCGTCTTCGCCAAGGAGTTTCTCGAGAACCTGCGCGATCGGCGCACGCTGGTCTCGGCCCTGCTGTTCGGCCCGCTGTTCGGGCCCATCCTGTTCGGCGCCATGGTGTCGAGAATGCTCGACCAGAGCGTGGCGCAATCCGATGAGCCGCTCGAGGTCACGATCTGCGGCGCCGAGCGCGCGCCGAACCTCATCCGCTATCTGCAATCGCAGGGCGCGAAGCTCGCCTTGCGGGCGTGCTCCGAGAGCGACGCGCGCGACGCCGTGCGGCGCGGCAGCGCCGCGCTGGTGCTGATGGTGCCCCTCGACTACGCGCCGCGGTTCGCACAGGCGCTGCCCGCGCCCCTGTTCCTGGTCGCGGACAGCTCGGATTCCGAGACGCGCAAGAGCGCGGATCGGCTGCGTGCGCTGCTCGGCGCCTACGGCAGCGGCATCGCGCAGCGCCGCGCGCAGATTCGCGGCGTCAGCCCCCTGCTGGCCATCCCCATCGCCGTGAACGACATCGACGTGACCACGCCCGCCGGACGCGCGGTGGTGGTGCTCGGCTTCATGACCTATTTCGTGCTGTTCTCGGTGTTGATGGGCGGGCTGTACCTGGCGATCGACTGCACCGCCGGCGAGCGCGAGCGCGGCTCTCTCGAAGCGTTGCTCACCCTGCCCGTTGCGCGCACCTCCCTGGTGGGCGGAAAGCTGCTCGCCACCTGCGCCTACATGTGCCTGTCTCTCGCCATCAATCTGACCGCCTTCGTGGTCGTTTTCCGGTTCTTGCCGCTGGAGCGGCTCGGCATGAGCTCGAACCTGGGCGCGGCCACGGCTCTCGAATTCTTCGCCATCTGCCTGCCGTTCGTGCCGCTCGGCGCGGCGCTCATGATGCTGGTCGCTTCGTTCACGCGCAGCTACCGGGAGGCGCAAACCTATCTCACCAGCGTGCTCCTCGTGCCCACCTTGCCGATTGTTTTCGCCAGCATCTATTCCCTCAAGACCCGCAGCACCTTGATGCTCGTGCCCTCCTTGAGTCAGCACCTGCTGATGACGAGCGTGCTCAAGGACGAGCCCATTGCGCCGCGCGATCTCGCCGTCTCCGCGCTCTCCGCGCTCCTTCTGGCGCTCGTGCTGATCGCGGCCACGGCCAGGCACTGGCGCCGCGAGACCATGCTCGGCTGAGCCTGCGCGCCGAGCCTGCGCGCCGAGCCCCGCGGGCGGGGGCCGGGCGGCGCGGAGCGATTCAGCGTTTTGCGTCTAGGAGTTTTCTTGCTGAACGGGTATAAAGCACTCGGGGACATGGGGATGGAATCTCCCGGGGAAGCTGGCATGAGGAACTCGTCGAACTCGCGGACGAATATCGTGATCTTCTTGGCGGTATTGGCGCTGTCCGCGCTCACCATGGTGTGGTTCTTTTGGCACCACCCGCTCACGACGTCGATTGCCACCATCGCGGTGCTGGCGGCGCTCGGCATATCGGCCCGGCTCGCGCGGTCCATCGAGACGGACAATCCGCCCGATCTGGATCGCGGCAACCAGGGCATCTGATCGCGGGCGCCGACAGGCGCCATGCATTTTCTCGATGGGCCTAGCGAATGCCCCGATGGGCCGCTGCGGCTCGCCGCCTTCGCTTCAACCGCGACTCGCGCCGGCTCGGGTTACTCGATGCATTGAGTAAAAATACTCGACGGCCTGAGTAATTTGCTAATGCTAATCAGAAGCGGGCGCGTCACAGGACGGCCCACCAGGGGCACGCGATCACACCCGCTCGGATTACCCTGATCTCGGGGTCGCCGCTCAACACGATCCCGCGCGGTGTATGGGCATGGCGCTCACGAAACGTGACCACGTGCCGCGCTTCGCCGGCACCCACGGTGTTGGCCGCTTTGACTTCCACGGGCAGCAGCTGCCCGTTCTCCTCCAGGATAAAGTCGACTTCCTGCCCGGAACTGAGCCGCCAGTGATAGAGGTCACGGGTGGGCGCGCCATCACGCCAGACGAGCAGGTCGCTCGCGACCAGAGTCTCGAGATGGAAACCGGTGGGCGTGGTCTCGCGGGAGGCGGCCAGGGCGAGCGCTGCGTCAATGCTGTAGAGCTTCGGCGACTTGATTACGCGCTGGCTCGAGTTGCGCGAATACGGCTGGATGAGCTCGATGAGATAGCTTCGTTGCAGCGCTTCGAGCCAGCGCCGGATGGTGGTAACAGGCGTGCCCAGGTCCTTGGACAGGTCCGACACGTTGAGTTCTTGTCCCGTTCGGGCCGCCGTCAGTCGTACGAAGGCTTCCAGCCGCGGGGCGGATTCGACGTCCAGAATCTCGAGGATGTCGCGGCGCGAGAAGATCTCGACATAGTCGTCGAGCATCCGCAGGCACTGGTCCGATGGGGCGGCCACGGCCCGAGGGAACCCTCCTGTCTTGACGACGGAGCGCCAATCGAGCGGGCCGCTGGAGGCGGCGCGTTGCTCGAGTTCCGCGAGCACGGTCGCCTCATCGGGCTGGAAGAGGAAGCTCCAGCCTCGGTGTTCTTCGTCGAAGCGTAGTTCACTCAAGGTGAGCGGTCGCAGCGTCCGGTAAGTCGCGCGTCCCACCAGGGAATCGCTGACCGATTTGCCGACTTTGGGCTGGTTTGACCCGCTGAGCAGGTACTGCCCGTGTCGCCCGTCCCGGTCTACGACCGCCTTGATGGCCAGCGTCAGGTCGGGGGCCCGCTGCACCTCGTCGATGAACGCTCCCCGGTCGCCGAGGTCCGCCAGGAACCCTTCGGGGTCAGCGATGGCCTGCTCGCGGACGTCCCGTTCGTCGAGCGTTCGTCGAGCGAAGCCCCGCGCTTCAGCGATTTCCTGGCAGATCGTACTCTTGCCGACCTGGCGCGCTCCCATGACCGCAACCACCGGGTACAGGCTGAGGTCGGCGCTCAGCTGTGGGCGGATGACCCGCGGATAATGGGTGTTTGCTTCGGGCATCTCTATTCGTTATATTACCGTTTGGCGGTCAATATACCGTAGGAATATTGTCATGGCAAATACGTACTCGGCGGACGATCTGCTGGAATTTCTCGACCACGCCGGTGACAGGGGTCTCATGCCTGCGGCGACCGCCCAGGCCCTGGCTGTGGCCACGAGGAACGTCCTGGGAATCCTCTCTGACGCTGAGAAGGCCGACCTGCGTCAGCTGGATCTCGACGCGATCGTCAGGCGCTTTACCAACAAGCGCGCCAAGGATTTCAATCCATCGTCGCTCAAGGAATACGGCCGCCGGATCCGCCGAGCGGTCGATCTGTTCCTCAGCTGGCGTGATGATCCGGCGAATTTCACGGTCAAGACACGGACAACCGCCGGACCGCGTAAGAGAGACAAGGAACTCGGAAGCGATGAGCCTATGACGAGGGAAACGTCTACGGAGCAAGTACCGGATGAAGTGGCGGGAACGTATCGTTCGGCGATTCCGATTCGCCCAGGCCTCGTCGTGACGCTGGTCAATATTCCAAATGACCTGAGCAGCGCCGAGGCAGAGCGGATCGCCGGTTTCGTCAGGATGCTGGCGCTGCACTGAAGGGGGTTTTCGGCAACCTGACCGCAGCAGCGCCAATGTCGCAGGCTGGCGATGGGGAACGCCCTGGGAGCGGAGCTGCGAGAGCACGAGAGCTAGACGAAGACGATCGGCCGGTTGAGACACCACGAGCAACAAGATGGGCAATGAAATGGCGGATAGGAACGGGGACGCAAGGGGCCACTTCGGCAGTGCTTGGCGCGCGTCCGCAATCGGGGTCCTCATGCCCCACCCTTTCACCTCGACCATTGAATGGACTTCAAATTGCGGTTCTGTTGCGCCGCCTGTCTTAACGGTTGTGTGTAGCCAGCGCCTTTTGGCCAGAGCCACTGCTGCAGCTAAACCCCACATTCCTGCCCGGCGGGACGATTGATGAGCTCGTCGGCAAAGAGGTGCTGCATCCCGAGTGCTCACGCCTCTTTCGGATCGACAAGACCGACTCCGACCACACGGGCAAGCCACTCTTGTTACACGAGCATCAGCGCCAGGCCATCCTCAAAGCAAAGGAAGGCCGGTCCTATGTGCTCACCAGTGGCACTGACTCCGGCAAGAGCCTCTGGGTTTGACGAAGTCAGCAT
>Ga0335075_10014506_pt1 | contig 11830 bp, 14 predicted proteins | sample Lox_Sample_24_FD_206723 | JGI IMG/M metagenome (GOLD analysis project Ga0335075, IMG submission 206723) | Soil microbial communities from Loxahatchee National Wildlife Refuge, Florida, United States - Lox_Sample_2.4 | ecosystem: Environmental > Terrestrial > Soil > Wetlands | place: USA... | reverse complement strand
AATAACGATCTACGAGAGACTACAAGAGATACGATTCGGAGAGAAGGTATTACATATTAGGTGAAAGCAACTGAGGAACAAATGGTACGAAAACGTGCGATTGTAAGATAGTTGTCTTGGGATGGAAAGGAGCTTGTTCCATTCAATAGAGTCAAAAGACGGCATGATAGAATTGTCAAGGGTCAAGTCAACTCCACGGATAGTACCACAAAAAGCTCAGTAGAACATAGGCTCCGACGGAGGCTGGCACAGTTTCTGTATGCTGGCATAGCCCAGAGAGATCGAATCTAAAATACCATTCCTCTTTATCGTAAATACAGCCTCCAACAGCTTCCAGTATAATACACGACGGCATCCTCGGCTGCAGGCCAAACACCTCAACGCCAAAAAGCATTCCGTGGCCGGTCATCTAAACTTGCTAACAACAATGGCGATGATAAGAATAACGAGAATCGTGATGATCGCAATCGTTATAACCCGATTCGTAGCCATCCTGGAAATGACAATTAGTCAACAGCCCTCTGAAGCGTAAGCGTGACAGATGAAAGCAGCAATTACCTACGCGCCATCCCTCTCAATGTCTTGATGCTCCGATCCGTATATCCCTCACTTTCCAACAACCTGTCTCGCGTCTGCGTAATCGTCTCTCCCTGCCTGCCCAAGTCGGCCAACGTATTCTGTCCAATCTCCTCCGTCTCCAGCGCAATTCTGTGGCTCTCCCTTAGCCGACCGCTGGTGCGCTCAAGCCGCTCAGTCCCGCTGAGCAGCTGCTGCCTTTGTTCCAACTGTGCATCGCTGCTGCCCTCGTCGTCTTTATACCTGCTTCCGAACAGAGCTGCTTTATCGCTAGACAGGTTCTTCAACTTCCGGGAAAGCATGTCGATATCCGTCTCGTAGTTTCGAAAACGCGTGTTGACCTTGGGCCTAATAGATTGAGGAATGTTCTGCTTTTCCATGCGCATCTGATCAAGTATCTCCTTGGCCTCTTCAATTGCACGCTCTGCTTGTCCGATCGCTGCTTTGCGCGGCTCACCGGTCAGCTCGGGAATCTGGTCGAGTTTCTGGTTCAGATCGGCTTGGACCAGCTTCAGCTCCGCTTCATAGCTGCCGAACAGCTCGGAACCAGCCTCTTGGTCGATGATGTCGTTGGACATGTTGAGCTTTGGAGGTTGTGGAGAGCAGAGCGTCGATGTCAGAGGGTTGTAGCACCTAATATGTCGGCAACACCTGGCTCTCGAAGGTAAGAATTGTTTCTGCCTGCCCTCCGCGTTACTTTCGAGATGACGACGACCAGCGACCTTGGATGGCTGGGATCATGTGGCTAATTCTCGGCTGCGCCACGCTCCTTCCTGGAGTCAGAGGATTTCCAACACCAAATCGTGTCATTTCACGGATCTGAGATCCAGCTTTTGTAGACACAAGCATTGATTCTGTCGTTACCGTCTCTCCATCAGTGCAATTTCTTGTATAATTTGGTCCGATTAATCTGCATTTCGCGGAGTTACACGGCGCTCATTTTGTATTGTCATCCTTCAGAGCATGGAGAAGAAGAGGAAGAGAATTGCCATTATCGGTAGCGGAATTTCCGGCATCGGTGCTCTCTATGCTCTCCAAAATAGTGGCCATGAAGTGCATCTTTATGAAGCACAGGACCGCTTGGGAGGGCATACGAACTCCGTAACATGGAAGCACAAGGAGCAGAAGGTGGCCGTGGACACAGGCTTCATTGTGATGAACACAGCAACCTACCGTCAGTGCGCCAAAACCACCCAGTAATTGAGCGCTCTGACGGTGTCCCAGCCAACTTCATCGCATTTCTGAAAGAGCTCGGTGTTCATACCGTGCCAACCGCCATGACGTTCGGCATTTGTAGAGACGAAGGAGCATTCGAGTGGTCCGGAACATCGCTAAACTCCCTCTTCGCTCAAAGATCCAATCTTATGCGACCAAGCTTTTGGCGGATGATCTTCGACATTATCCGCTTCAACCATTTCGCATTAGACCTACTCTCGGACGTTGACGGCACGCTCGACAATAAGGACGAGCGGAGCATCGGCGAGTACCTGGAAAGAGGAGGCTATTCTGCCGCATTCAGAGACGACTATTTAATTCCGATGACTGCATGCGTCTGGAGCACAGGACCAGACAAATGCGCTCTCGAGTTTCCTGCGGTCACACTAGTCCGCTTTATGTGGAACCACCATCTACTCTCCACTGTCGCAAGGAGACCAGACTGGCTAACCATCCCTGGTGGATCAAAAAGGTACATTGATGCTGTGATGCGTGACTTTCCACAAACACGCGTTCATCTGTCGAGTCCTGTGAAGACTCTCCGCAACGGGAAAGACGGTAAGGTAATACTAGACTTCAGAAACGGTAAAGAAGGAATCTTCGATGATGTGATACTTGCATGTCATGGCGACGAAGCCATGGATATCATTTCCACCTCTGCGTCCAAGGAAGAGAGGGAAATCATGAGCTCCTTCCACACGACCCCAAACAAAGTCTATCTACATTCTGATCTCTCGGTACGTCCAAGCCCGCTTCGCGTACCGCAGTATTTTAATCTTCACAGCTGATGCCCCGACGCCCCGCAACCTGGTCCTCCTGGAACTACCTCACCACCTCCAAACCCAGCCCTGCCGTCCCAATAAAAAATCCAACATGGGACTCCGCCTCCGGCACCCTCCAAACAGTCTCGTTGACTTACAACATGAATATCCTCCAACACATCCCCGTCGCATCGTACTCGCACGTTCTCGTCACCATGAACCCCCAACATCCCCCGGATCCATCTCTCGTGCAAGCCGAGTTCTCCTACAAGCACCCATTGTACAACGCCGCTGCCGTTAGGGCGCAGTGCAGGTTAGAGGAGATTCAAGGGGTTAGGGGTATATGGTATTGCGGTGCATGGACAGGTTACGGGTTCCATGAGGATGGATTCGAGAGTGGGTTGAGAGTTGCAGAGAGGCTGGGGGGCAGTGTACCGTGGGAGAGGAGGGCGGCGAAGTATATTAGAGGGAGGAGACCGGTGCTGGGGTGGGATGATCATATGGCTAGGCTTGTTATTTCGTGGATTCAGTGGTTAATTGTCTGGGTGGAATGGTCGTATGCACAAATGACATCTGAGAAGGGCAACGGCAAAGGTCTCAAGGATTTGTAAAGTGTCGAGTCGAGATTGGTGTTATTACGTTCAAATACTAAAGCATTTCATGAAGGTCTAAAACAAAGATCGTGACTATTTACTCCAGCTACTAATAGCAGGGAATTTTATTCAACCGTTTTCAATGAAATCGGCTTCACCTTCGGCCGCGTGCGAAGAAACTCCGCACCACTATACCTTTGATCCCACCGAAAGATGGATCCGCTCAGCGTCACTGCCAGCGTTATCGCCGTCCTGCAGCTCACGGGCGAAGTGATCAAATACTTGAACGACGTTAAGGACGCCCCGAGAGAATGCCAGCAATGCACGATCGAGGCATCCAACCTCCAAAGCCTCTTGATAAATCTTCGCTACCGCCTTGAACAGGGACAGACCGGCGATCTTTGGTTCACAGAGCTTCGAGCCCTGAACGTCGAAAATGGGCCTCTTGACCAGTACAAGCAGGCCTTGGAGCAGCTGCAGTCCAAGGTCGAAATCCAAAATGGCGCACAAAAGGTTAAGCGGCGGCTATCGTGGAAGTTTGGCAAGGCAGAAGTTACAAGCATCCTCGGAAGGATGGAGCGGCTGAAGAGTTTGGTAAGCATCGCCCTCGAGATGGACCACTTGTAAGTGCTTCGGGACGGCAGTACAAAGCTTGCTTAGGATACTCACATCATCAAGCAAGCTATCCCAAGCAATCAAGACCTGCGTAGATACCGTATACAGCGACAGTCAAACGATCAAGGATAACACCAATTATGTCCGAAAGGCACTCCCTAGCCTACATACAACCGTTACTGCGCTTTACGATGCCAAAGACCTTCGACGACACGATGCGATCCTTCAGTGGCTATCGCCGACAGACTTCCCTGCCCAGCAGCACGATATCATCTCTCGAAAGCAAGAAGGCACCGGCCAATGGTTTCTAGACTCTCCAGAGTTTAAAGGATGGCTGCAGGGAACCGATACGACGCTGTTCTGTCCTGGCATACCTGGAGCTGGCAAGACGATGGTGGCTGCTATCGCTATTGATCACCTTTGCAGAACGGCACGGAGCGATGACATCGGGGTCGCCTACTCGTTCTGCAACTACAAGGCACAAGCCGATCAGAGCGCACCAAGTCTGCTTGCTGCTCTCTTGAAGCAGCTGGTGCAGAGCCGGCCGGACATGGCAGCTCCGGTGACGCACATCTACGATCAACATTCAAAACAAAGAACCAGGCCATCTCTCAACGATATATTTAGGGCTCTGCAGTCTGTTTGCTCGAATTATGCTGTGATACACATTATAGTGGATGCGTTGGACGAATGTGCGGACAAAGACGGTGCCCGAGGCCGACTTATTCATATACTTCGCGAGTTACAGGCGAGTGCAGATGTGCGACTCATGTTTACTTCCCGCTTTATCCCCGAAATAACACAGAAGTTTTGTTCAAACCCTATGCTAGAGATACGAGCCTGCAAAGAGGACGTAGGGCGGTTTGTGGTAGGTCGGATGCCGTCTCTGCCGAACTGCATCCAACGCGACGACGAGCTCAAGCGTGCTGTACAGAACAAAATTGTTGAAGCTGTTGATGGGATGTAAGCGTGCTCTACTTATTTTGCACACATCAGGCATTCTTACTTACAAATTCACCAGGTTCCTCCTTGCTCGTCTGCACGTTGACTCGCTACTTGACAAAAGGAACAAGGGGAAAGTGCTCTCCACGCTAGATAAGCTATCGAAAGGGTCAGCAGCGCTCGGTGAGGCCTATAGCGAGGCAATTAAACGAATAGATGGGCAACTGCCTGATGACCGTTCCCTTGCCAGGCTCGCTCTATCCTGGATAACTTATGCGCAGAGACTGCTCACGACGAAAGAGCTATGCCATGCGCTGGCTATCGAGCCGGGTGACAAAACTCTGAACAATAACAATGTTTATGATGTGGAAGACGTCACCTCCGTGTGCGCCGGACTTGTTGCGGTAGACGAGGAGAGCAACATTATCCGCCTCGTGCACTATACGACACAAGAATACTTTGAGCGTGTGCGCTTGGAATGGAACCCTGATGCTCAGGAAAGGATAGCGAAAGCCTGCCTAACATACTTATCCTTTGACACGTTTCGGGGCGGCAGCTGTGGTGATGATAAAGCTTTCGAGCAGAGGCTCGCTGAGAATGCATTCTTCGACTACTCGGCGCGTTACTGGAGCGAGCATATACGACAGGTGGAAAATACCACTTCCCGTTTGGCGCTGGCCTTCCTCTACGACGAAGCCTTAGTTGACTCTACTATCCAAGCTGTATCGATGTCAAACTATAAATATAAAGGCTATAGTAATCGGTTCCCAAATCAAACAAGTGGGCTACACCTTACAGCGAGGTATGGGTTGCTTAACCTAACAGAGAGGCTTTTAATAGGTCAGCACGAAGATAGTAATATCGGAACCGACTTGAAGGACAGGTATGGTCGGACGCCGCTGTCTTGGGCGGCAGAGCGAGGGAACGAAGCGGTAGTGAAGCTGCTGGCGGAGCGGGACGACGTCGAGGCCAACTCGAAGGACGGACGCGGTCGGACGCCGCTGTCTTGGGCGGCAGAGCGAGGGCACGAAACAGTAGTGAAGCTGCTGGTGGAGCGGGACGACGTTGAGGCCGACTCGAAGGACTGGCTCGGTCAGACGCCGCTGTCTTGGGCGGCATTGAGAGGGCATGAAGCAGTAGTCAAGCTGCTGGTGGAGCGGGACGACGTTAAGGCCGACTCGAAAGGCTGGCACGGTCAGACGCCACTGTCTTGGGCGGCAGTGCAAGGGCACGAAGCAGTAGTGAAGCATCTGGTGGAGCGGGACGACGTCGAGGCCGACTCGAAGGACAGGAACAGTCGGACGTCGCTGTCTTGGGCGGCAGAGCAAGGGAATGAAGCAGTAGTGAAGCTGCTGGTGGAACGGGACGACGTTGAGGCCGACTCGAAGGGCTTGCACGGTCAGACGCCGCTGTCTTGGGCGGCAGGGCAAGGGCACGAAGCAGTAGTGAAACAGCTGGTGGAACGGGACGACGTTGAGGCCGACTCGAAGGACAGGAACAGTCGGACGCCGCTGTCTTGGGCAGCAGAGCAAGGGAACGAAGCAGTAGTGAAGCTGCTGGTGGAGCGGGACGACGTTGAGGCCGACTCGAAGGACTTGCACGGTCAGACGCCGCTGTCTTGGGCGGCAGAGCGAGGGCACGAAGCAGTAGTCAAGCTGCTGGTGGAACGGGACGACGTCGAAGCCGACTCGAAGGACGAAGGCGGTCGAACGCCACTGTCTTGGGCGGCAGACCGAGGGCACGAAGCAGTAGTGAAGCTGCTATTGGAGCGGGACGACGTCGAGGCCGACTCGAAGGACGAAGGCGGTCGAACGCCAATGTCTTGGGCGGCAATAAGAGGGCACGAAGCAGTAGTGAAGCTGCTGGTGGAGCGGGACGACGTCGAGGCCAACTCGAAGGACGATGACGGTCGAACGCCACTGTCTTGGGCGGCAATAGTAGGTCACGAAGCAGTAGTAAAGCTGCTGCAATCTTTTATAGCTACGTAGCTCGCTATAAACTTCTTTAAACAATCCGACGGCAATTGACCTCCATTTTTGGCGGTTTGTGACTCGTTTTTCTGCGCCAAACTTGCCAACTCTTTGCCTGGTCTCACCTTGCAAACTTCGGCGCGGCCATGTGCCCATGTTCTATAACTCTACAGCAAGACCATGGACCGGGCACTTCTACGTAACCTAATACAAGGTAAGAAGTGCTGACTTTTGGGGCTGGAAAGATTCCTCCAGCATTTTAGGCCTTCAAAGGTGGTGGGCGCAGTGCCGCAAAATCCCGTGGAGAAGCGCTCATCCATGTGATATGATCTCACCTTCTTTCCCTTACCACGATTCAAATTTTTGTCGCGATACTGTTCACCGACCTTCAAATGCAGAACAGGAAGACGGAATCCACGATCCAGGCAAGGTTGCCGGGTCTGCAGGTGAGAACTGATCCCACAAATTTGGCTTGCCCCAACTGACCGTGAATGCAAATAGAACCCGAAGGATAAGTGAGATGAGCAGAGACCCGTTTGCCAGAAATGCTCTTCTACAGGGCGGACATGCGAATGGTTTACTGATGACTACGTCGACCGAATCAGTCGGAATCAGCCAATACTCGCCATCCTGCGAAGCTGCAGAGCGCAACTCTTGCCCAAATTCCCGATGCGAAAGCTCTCGAGCTGAAAGGCTTGGAGTTCTTTCTAGCAGGAACTGCGCCCGAGATGACGTATTTCTTTGAATCCAGCTTCTGGCAACAATTTGTCTTGCGGCTGGCTAGTAATAGAGACTCGTAAGAGGTTGCTAGGCACGGAGCATCCAGACACATTGCTCACTATAAATAATCTATCAGTATTCATAAGTATCTAGGGCGATGGAAGGAGGCAGAAGAGTTGGACGTGCAGGCGATGCAGGCTTGCAAGAGGGTGCTTGGTGCGGAGCATCCAGGCACGCTGACCAGCATGGGCAACCTGGCGTCGACGTACTCCAAGCAAGGGCGATGGAAAGAGGCGGAAGAGCTGGAGGTTATAGAGAGTTGCAAGAGGGTGTTAGGCGAGGAGCATCCAGACACACTTACAAGCATGGCCAACCTGACGTCGACGTACTTCAAGCAAGGGCGATGGAAGGAGGTGGAAGGGCTTGGCGTGCAAGTGATGGAGAGTCGTAAGAGGGTGCTGGGTGCGGCGCATCCAGACACGCTGAGCAGCATGGCTAATCTAGCGTCGACATACAGGGATCAAGGGCGATGGGAGAAGGCTGAAGAGCTGAACATGCAAGTGATGGAGACTCGTAAGAGGGTGCTGGGCGCGGAGCATCCAGCCACGCTTACCAGCATGGCCAACCTGGCGTCGACATACAGGAATCGAGGGCGATGGAAGGAGGCCGAAAATATAGATGTGCAAGTGGCGGAGACGAGAAAGAGGGTGCTAGGCGAGGAGCATCCAGACACGCTAACCAGCATGGACAACCTAGCGTTGACGTATTCCAACCAAGGCCGATTGAAGGAAGCCGAAGAGCTAGAGATGCAAGTGACGGAGAGGAGTTTGAGGTTGCTAGGCGAGGAGCATCCTTCCACGCTGACCAGTATGGGCAATCTGGCATGATACACAGGGATCAAGGGCGTTGGAAGAAGGCCGAAGAGTTGGAGGTGCAAGTGATGGAGAGTCGCAAGAGGGTGCCAGACGAGGAACATCCAGACACGTTGGCCAGCATGGGCAACCTGGCGTCGACGTACTTCAAGCAAGGGCGATGGAAAGAGGCGGAAGAGTTGGAGGTGCAGGTCATGGAGAGTCGCAAGAGGGTGTTGGGCGAGGAGTATCCAGGCACACTTACCAGTATTGGCCAACTTGGCGTCGACGTACAGGAATCAACGGCGGTGGAGGGAGGCGGAATAGGTGGAGGCGCAAGTAATGGAGACTCGTAAGAGGGTGCTGGGCGCGGAGCATCCTTCCACACTAGTCAGCATGGGGAACTTTGCATCGACGTTTCGGATGCAAGGGCGATGGAAGGAGACCGAAGAGCTGGAGATGCAAGTGATGGAAAGTCGTAAGAAGGTGCTAGGCGCAGAGCATCCAGACACGCTAACCAGCATGGCCAACCTGGCGTCAACGTACAGGAGTCAAAGGACAGTAGAAGGTGGCGGAGGAGCTAGGGTTATAAGTGATGGAGAGCCGCAAGAGGGTGTTGGGTGAGGAGCATCCAAACACACTTACCAGCATGGCCAACCTGGCATCGACGTTTTGGAAGCAAGACCGACTGAAGGAGGCCGAAGAGCTGTTTACGCTAGTGATAGAGAGTTGTAAGAGGGTGCTGGGGCCGGAGCATCCAGACACGCTGGCTAGTATGAATAATCTGGCCTTAGCGTACTCTGATCAAGGGCGATGGGAGGAGGCGGAAGAGATAAAGGTGCAAGTGATGGAGACGACTAAAATAGTACTAGGCGCGGAGCATCCAGATACGCTGACCACTATGGACAATCTGGCGTCAACGTTTTGGAATCAAAGGCGTTGGAAGGAGGCGGAAGAGCTGTTTGTGCAAGTGATGGAGGCTCGAAAGAGGCTGTTGAGCCCGGAGCATCCAGACACACTGATTAGCATGGGTAACTTGGCGTCAACGTACAGGAATCAAGGCAGATGGAAGGAGGCCGAAGAGCTGGAGGTGCGAGTGATGGAAAATCGTAAGAAAGTGCTAGGTGCAAAGCATTCACAGACGCTGATCAGCATGAACAATCTGGCGTTCACTTGGAAAGGTCAGCATCGGGCCAAGGAAGCCATCTTGTTGATGAAAGAATGTGTGCAGCTTAGAGAACGCATCTTAGGTCCGGACCATCCATCTACGTTATCTTCGCGCGTGGCTTTGACTGAGTGGGAAATAATGGATCTGGAGTTGAAGTCTTGGAGCGTCTAGAGGGCGGTGGGCGAAAGCTTAAAACCGGCCAACTGCGCAAAACTCTAGCGCCCCGCTTCTGCAACTCAGGCAACTTTGCAACTTATGTCAATGAATCCACAACCACGAAGAAATTTAATTCAAACCTTGTTGGCATTCAATTCTACGGCCTCAAGAGCCCTAGAATCAGCACTTGCATTATAAAAAACTAATGTGGGTGGTTGAGTGCCCAGCCAACACCGAAATCCGCTTGAGTCGCAACTCAGTAATATAGCAGTCAGAAACGATAACCTTGCATTACTGTATCTATCGACCTATCAAACGCCTAAGAATACCTTGTGGCTGAGAAATCATTCCTGCTGCTGATCCTTCGACCTAGTCTGATACCCCCCTTCCCTTGAGGCCGTCCGAACTCCTCTCGGTTTCTGCGATATCACCCTCTTGGAGGATGATGTAGTGGCGGTTCCGGAAACTGCCCGTTTACGGCTACTCTTTCCCTGCTGTTGCGCTTCTGTCGGAACCGGCACTGTTTCGTTACCCCTAGCCTTCGGGACTCCTAAAGACAGGTTCGTGAGCTTCGAAGAAACACTATGCACGCTTTGCGCATCATCGTCACTCAGAGCAGGGGTGCCTTTGACAAAAACATCGCCATTGTCGTCCTCTGTATCAGGGATAGCATCTCCGCGAGCCTTGCTTAGAAAATTAGTATTTCATAGCTCCTGCTCATTACTGTCGGCATGTCCCGGGAGGTTAGGAGACTCGTCGCGGCTAGAGAATCTATTACCAGGAGGTGAAGGTAACGCTTCGAAGTAATCTGAATTTGTATGCTCATCATCTGTAATGACCAGAGGTTCCGGTTCTGATGGCTCTCTCAGAATGAGCTGCTCACGTATGATACCGACGCCAAAGACGTAGTAATCAACCATCCGATCAGCCTTCCGAGTGCCCTTTGGCGTTGGTTTGTAGAAAGTCTCGTTGGCCTGAAGTACAATGCTTGAAAGCATCTTGTCCTTAAAGGAATTCCAACTAGACGTAATCTCTGACTACTGGGATGCTGCTCAAGCGAATTTCGGTGTTGGATGGTTAACCAACCATCCACGTCATTTTTTAATAATGCAAGTGTTGATTCAAGGGCTCCTAAGGCCGTAGAATTGAATGCCAACGAGATTTGAATTAAATTTCTCCGTGGTTGTGGAGTTATTGACATAAGTTGCAGAGTGTGAGAGGGGCGGAAGCGGGGTGGCAGCGGCATTGTGCAGCCGGCCGGTACACACCGCCTCCGAACGCACTATCAATAGATCCACGTTGTCGTATATGCTGCTTACTGGTTACGGAGGTGTTTTTCAGATGATCGTTGAGGTTACTGACGTGCGACTCAAGCGGATTTCGATGTTGGCTGGGCACTCAACCACCCACATTAGTTTTTTATAATGCAAGTGCTGATTCTAGGGTTCTTGAGGCCGTAGAATTGAATGCCAACAAGGTTTGCATCAAATTTCTTCGTGGTTGTGGATTTATTGACATAAGTTGCAAAGTTGCCTGAGTTGCAGAAGCGCAGTTGGCCGGTTTTAAGCTTTCGCCCACCGCCCCACCGCCGGGCTTTAAGTGGGACTTGCACGTGCTGAAGACATTAAGGCACAGCCTCAGCCTAGGGCAGGTGGGCTGCACTGCCCCCTCAGGCTTACAAACACAAGAGCAGATTATTTCTCATGTCTCTTCGGATCCTCTCAAGGTCTCCCACCGGCTTCCATGAAAAATCCAAGCAGCGTGCGGTGACAGATGCAGCGTAAACAATCTAGATCAATGACATGGTATACAGCGTCACGGCAGACTCTTCCGAAGTGGCACTAACATTCTAAAAGTGTCTGCTCCGCCCCAGATACGATTTTTCGGACCACGCATGACAATTTCGTGAAGTCGCTTGGTGACGATGAAAGGGCAATCGTTGCAAAATGCGCCTCTGCAAACACCCTGTTGAAGACGGTGCGAGAAAAGCTGGAAGGAGACTATGTGGAAGATCGCTGGATGAGGATCTGCAAACGGATTAAGACAGTATCGGAAAACCTAAAGCCATTCTTCGACGTAGTGAATATTTTCGTCCAGACTAACTCCGAGTACTCTGCGTTGGTGTGGGGAACCTTGAGGTTGATATTTTTGGTAATATGGGCATAAAAGAAGCCTTCCATATCCGTGTAACAAGGCTAACGAAATGATAGCTGGGATCTAATTATGCCTCATTCCTAGGCAAGGTCATTCGAATGCTTGAAGA
>Ga0335075_10014505_pt1 | contig 11830 bp, 6 predicted proteins | sample Lox_Sample_24_FD_206723 | JGI IMG/M metagenome (GOLD analysis project Ga0335075, IMG submission 206723) | Soil microbial communities from Loxahatchee National Wildlife Refuge, Florida, United States - Lox_Sample_2.4 | ecosystem: Environmental > Terrestrial > Soil > Wetlands | place: USA: Florida... | reverse complement strand
GCCGCGCCAAAGCCGTGCGACAGGGAGTAGCCGAGCTCTCCGCCTTCGTGAATCGAGCCGGGAGTCTCCGGCGTGCAATGGCTGCCGATGCCGCCCGGAAACGAGAACTGCCTCAAGAACCGATGCAGCCCTTCGGCGTCCTCTGTGATGTCGGTGTAGATTTCGGAATAGGTGCCCTCCAGATAAACATTGGACAGCAGCGCCGGTGCGCCATGCCCCGGTCCGGCGATGAAGATCATGTCCAGATCGTACTTTTTGATCAGGCGATTGAGATGAATGTAGGTCAGGCTCATGCCGGCATCCGAGCCCCAGTGGCCGAGCAGGCGCCGCTTGACGTGCTCGGACTTCAGCGGCTCCCGCAGCAGCGGATTGGCCCGCAGATAGATCATGCCGGCCGACAGGTACAGGGTCGCGTGCCAATAGGCCTGCATCCGCTGCAGCTCCGCCGGTTCGAGCGGGGTGCCCCGCACGCTGGACCTTGCCGGACCGTAGGCACTGATCGACTGAGCTTCGGTCGTGACTGTGTTCATGAGATCCCTCCGAGCTGAGCGCTGTTCCATCATGTGCCGCGTCGCCCAAATCTCCTGACGAGGGGCTGGGCAAAATCACCTGGGCGAGGAAAGCAAATTATCGGCAGCAACGGAAGCGCGGAAACGCCGGTTGCCGCACACGATTGCCCGGATCAGCGCAGCCTGGGGATTCGCGGTGAGCCAGCCTGTCGCTGACCGGCAGTGGTCCAGGCACGCTGGTAGGCAATGCAGCCGGCGAGGAAGCGATGCACGCGGTCAATGTCTGTCGCGGGGTGCATATCACGCCCGACATTCACACGTCGTTCCTCCTGGAGGCACGTCGCGCACGCGCAACACGCTGGTGCTCGGGCCGCAGGCCAACGTGACATTCCGGGCCGTGGATGCCATCTTATGCAGCCGCTCACGCGTTGCCTCCAATGCGGGCCGGAGCTCGGGCGGGCGGGCGGCCAAGCCGTGCATCATCAGGGAGAGCAACTATGAACAGCCATACCCAACGATACGATCGAGCGGACGTCCGGCCATCTGTCTCGCGTCGCGGGCTGTTGCAGCAGGCGGCAATCGGCGCCGCCCTGCCCGGCCTGATGACGGCAGCCCTGGCACCACCGGCGCGGGCACAGGGGAAGCAGCTCTCGACGCTGGTGGTCGCCATCCAGGAAGGCGACACGCGCACGCTCGATCCGCAAGGTGCGAACGAACTGACCGTGCCGATCTTCTTGCGCGGCGTCTATGACCAGCTTTTGACTTTCCCGGGCTCCGACTTCAGCAAGGTCACCTCGGACTTCGCCACCAAGTGGGATGTCAGTGCCGACGGCCTGACCTACGTGTTCCAGCTCAATCCGAACATCAAGTTCTCGGACGGCACGCCGGCGACGCCCGAGGACGTGGTGTTTTCGCTGAAGCGCCAGAAATACCTGAAGGGCCCCGCGTCCTGGTTCCAGGACGGCGTGCAGTCCGTGGACAAGAGCGGGCCGAATGAAGTCACGATCAAGCTTACGTCTCTCAACGTGGATTGGCTGTTCCTGCTGACCTCGCCGTTCCTGTCCATCGCCAGCGCGGCGACGCTGAAGGCGCATGGCGGCACCGACGCCACCAATGCGGCGACCACCGACACGGCGCGCGCCTGGCTGGACGAGCATAGCGCGGGAAGCGGGCCTTTCGTGCTGCAAGCCTGGGAGCATGGTTCGCAGCTTACGGTGACGCGCAATCCTTATTACTGGGGACGCAAGCCGCCGTTCGAGCGGATCGTGTTCAAGTTCGTCAAAGACCCCGACGTGCAGCGCGATCTGCTGGTGCGTGGCGATGCGCATATCGCGGCGAACCTGACTCCGGACCTCGCTGCGGCGGTGCAGAAGAATGCGAATATCGAAGTGCTGAACATCCCTTCGCTGGGGTTTCCCTGGCTTGGTTGGCACGTCAATCGCAATCCCGCGCTCAAGAACCCGAAGACCTGGGAGGCGATGAAATACGCGATCGATTATGACGGCCTGGCAAAGATCTACCTGGGGGGTGGCCAGTTCATCGCGTCCTGCATTCCGCCCGGCCTGCCGAACGCGCTGCCGGTCGACGAGCGGATCAAGCGCGATCCGGCGCGTGCCAAGGCGGCATTGGCGGCGGCAGGTTATGCGAACGGGTTTGCTTTCGACCTGACGTATGCGTCGGAGCAACTGTTCCAGAACATCGCCGCCAGCCTGATCGCCGCGAAGGTTCAGGAGGACTTGTCCGGTGTCGGTATTACCGCGAACCTGCGGCCAGTGCCTTCGACGCAGGAGCTGACCGACTTCCGGGCCGGGAAGCTGGATGCGGCGATCCATTTCTGGGGCGCCGACTACATCGGATGGACCGATTTCCTGCCAGTGTTCGCGCCAGGCGGTCACGTGGCGGGGCCGCGCCAGGGTTGGATGCCGAAGTTCTCGGCTGATGCCAAGAAGATTTCGGACCTTGCCAAACAGGCGATGGTGACGCTCGACCCTGCCAAGCAGCAGCAGATATGCTACGACGCGCAGCGGCTGATGAACCAGGTGGGGCCGTTTGCATGGCTGTTCGAGGCGAATATCCAGGTCGGGTATCGGAAGGATATCATCAAATCAATGGCAACCAACCCCGTCTGCTATCTTGACGTCGGCAGCATAGAGCTTGTGTAGCTCAATAAGATTCTAATACGGAGGAGCGCGAGGGACACGGTGGGCCACGGAAGTGTTATTTCCGGCGGGAGATTGCTTGGCTGCGCTCGCAATGAGGGCCTGTCCGGGGCGCGCTGATGATTGTGTATGTCGCGCGCCGCCTGGTTCTGCTGTTCCCGCTCCTGCTGGGCATGACCCTGATCTCGTTCACGGTGAGCCGGGCCATTCCCACCGACCCGGTGATCGCGACGCTGGGTCAGCAGGCGGCGGAGCATCCAGCCATCGTCGCGGCCTATCGCCGGCATTGGGGGCTGGATCGGCCGGTTGCAGATCAGTATGTGATCTATCTTGGGCATTTGCTGCACGGCGATCTCGGCGAGTCCATTTATACGCACCGGCCGGTCATCGAGGACCTGCGATCTTATCTGCCAGCAACGATCGAGTTGGCAACTGTCACTGTGATCCTGAGCGTGCTGATTTCGGTACCGCTTGGCACCGCTGCAGCGGTCTGGCGTGGTACGGCGTTCGATCTTGTGGTGCGGCTGGCGACGCTGGTGGGTGTCGCCATGCCGATCTTCTGGCTGGCGCTGATCGCGTTGGATGTGTTTTACCTGCGGCTGGGTATCGCGCCGGCGCCGGGACGGTTGAGCACATGGGACACGGCGCCGCCCGATATCACCGGAATGTACACGATCGACAGCCTGCTTGCCGGACGGTGGGCAACTTTTTATGACGCGCTGTCGCATCTGCTGCTGCCGGCGCTTATTCTGGCGACGTGGAGCCTGGGCACGCTCACGCGGATGACGCGGACCAGTATGCTGTCTGTGCTGCCGTTGAGTTTCCTGCAGACGGCGCGCGGCAAGGGAGCGACTGAGACTTACACCATCCTGCGCCACGCTATGCCGAATGCGCTGATCCCGGTGGTCACCGTGGTGGGGCTTGCGTATGGCGACCTGCTGACCGGGGTTATCCTGATCGAGACGGTGTTCGGCTGGCCGGGGATCGGTCATTACGCCTATTCGGCCGCGATCTATGCGGACTTTCCAGCCATCATAGGGGTCACGCTGGTGTTCGGGATCATTTATACGCTGGTCAATCTTGGCGTGGACCTGGTCTATGCGGCGCTCGATCCGCGTATTCGCCTGGCGATGGCTTCGGGGCGACGGTGAGCGGGGTCGGGTCGAGCGCCCTCACCCGCCGCGCTTTGCTCGGCGAGCTCTCCCGCAGGGCGGGAGAGGTGATGGATTTGCAACTGATCGTCAGCCTGGCGATCATCCTTGTTTTCGTGCTGGCGATCGCGTTTGCGGGTGTGCTGGCGCCGTATAGCCCGGTCGTGCAGCACGTGCTGGATCGGCTGCAGCCGCCGAGTTTCAGCCATCCATTCGGAACCGACCAGTTGGGACGCGACGTGTTCAGCCGGGTGCTGTATGGCGGGCGGGCTTCGGTGCCGGCGGCGTTCGTGGTTGTGGCGATCGGCGCCAGCATCGGCACACTGATCGGCGCGATCGCCGGATATGGCGGGCGCGTGGTCGATGAGGTGGTGATGCGCGTCACCGACATGGTGCTGGCCTTCCCGGTGCTGGTGCTGGCGATGGCGGTGGCCGCGGCGCTAGGGGCCAGCCTGGTGCATGGGATCATCGCGCTCACCGCCGTGTGGTGGCCGCAATACGTGCGGGTGTGCCGCGGCATCGTGCTGGAGCTGCGGGACAAGGAATTCGTCGAGGCGGCCCGCGCGGCTGGGCGGCGCACGATCGCCATCCTGTTTCGTGTGATACTGCCCAACGCGCTGCCGGCCTTGCTGGTGATGGCCGCAGTCGATATCGGACGGGCGATCCTGAACTTCGCCACGCTGAGCTTTCTCGGTCTGGGGGCGCGTCCGCCGATACCAGAATGGGGTGCGATGGTGTCGGACGGCGCGTCCGTGATGGATCAGTGGTGGGTTGCAGGCTTCCCCGGGCTGGCCATCCTGTGTCTCGTGTTCGCCTTCAACCTGTTGGGCGATTCGGTCCGCGACGCGCTGGACCCGTGGGTGGGCGGGCGCAGACAGCAGAGGTGATGAGCGAACCGAGCCCCCTGCTTGTCGTGGACGCACTGCATGTCTCGGTGGAGATCGGCGAGACATCGCGTGAAGTGGTGCGCGGGGTGTCTTTCCGCCTCCGCGAGGGCGAGACGATCGGGCTGGTGGGTGAATCGGGGTCGGGCAAGACACTGACGGTCTCGGCCATCGCTCGCCTGCTGCCGCCTTCGGCACGCGCGACGGGTGGTTCCGTGCGGTTCAGAGGCGAAGACCTGCTGAGTGCCTCGCCGCGGCGGCTGGCGCAGCTTCGCGGCAAGGACCTTGGAATGGTGTCGCAGGGGTCGCTGGCGGCGCTCAATCCTCTGATGCGCATCGGCACGCAGGTCGGCGAGCCGTTGCGGCTGCATCACCTGGCCAAGCCACGGGATGCGTCGATCGCCGCCGAACGCATGCTGCGGAGCCTCGGCATTCCCAGCCCACCGGCGGCGATGCGCCGGTATCCGCATGAATTCTCCGGCGGCATGCGGCAGCGGGCGATGATCGCAACGGCGATGATTGCCTCGCCGTCGCTGGTCATTGCGGATGAGCCGACCACCGCGCTGGACGCGACTGTGCAGGCGCAGATTGTCGAGATCTGGCGGCGGTTGAACCGCGAGGCTGGTGTCGCGCTGATCCTGGTCAGTCACGACCTCGGGGTGGTTGCCGATATCTGCGGCACGATCGCGGTCATGTATGCGGGCCGGATCGTCGAGATCGGGCCGACGCGCGCGCTTCTGGCGCAGCCCCGGCATCCCTATGCGCAGGCTTTGTTGCAGTCGGTCCCACCAGCAACGACCCGCGCCCGCAGGCTGCTGGCGATCCCCGGCGAGCCGCCCGTCGTGGGCGCCTTGCCGAGCGGCTGCCCGTTCCATCCGCGCTGCCCGCGGGCGATGGCGATCTGCCGGGAGAGCGAGCCGGCACTCGAACGCAGCGGCGACTCGGCGGTGGCCTGTTGGGCAGCCGCGGCCACGCCGCTCCGCGTAGGACGGAAAAGCGAAGCGGATTCCGCCGCCACCAAAGAAAGCCCTGCGACGGCATCGACCGAGCCGCTGCTGGTCCTCGACGGCGTGACACGCCATCATCTGCGGCCGAGCGTCTGGCCGCTCGCGCCGCCCACCCGCGTGCATGCGGTTGACGACGTGTCGCTATCTGTCCGTCGCGGCGAGGTGTTGGGTCTGGCAGGTGAGTCCGGCTGCGGCAAGTCAACGCTGGCGCGCTGCATTCTCCGCCTGATCGATGTCGATCACGGTCGCATCATCTTCGGCGGCCGGGATATTGCCGGCCTGCGCGGCGAGGCACTGCGGCAGGTGCGCAAGCAGCTTCAGCCGGTGTTCCAGGATCCGTACGAGTCACTGAACCCGCGCGCCCGGGTGCGCGACCTCGTGGCCGAGCCGCTGCTTGCGCATGGCATCGATGCGGCGTCCCGGACGCGACGCGTGGCCGAAGTGCTGGATCTCGTCGGGCTGGGCCAACACGTCGCCGGCCGTTTGCCGATCGAGCTGTCCGGTGGTCAGCGGCAGCGCGTTGGCATCGCCCGGGCGATCGCACTGAGCCCACAACTGATCGTGGCGGACGAGCCGATTTCGGCGCTGGATGTCTCGATCCAGGCGCAGATCGTCAACCTGTTCCAGGAGCTGCGAGCGGCGATCGGTCTGACGCTGGTTTTCATCAGCCATGACCTGCGGATCGTGCGGCATATCAGCACCAACGTCGCGATCATGTTTCTGGGCAGGATCGTCGAGTACGGGCCGGGCGAGGCAGTCTGCGAACGTCCGCTGCACCCTTATACAGCGGCCTTGCTGTCGTCGGTTCCTGGCCTTGAGAATTCTTTAAGGCCGCGGATCATACTTGCGGGCGAGCCGCCGTCGCCGAGTGCTCCCCCCAGCGGCTGTCGGTTCAGGACGCGATGTCCCTATGCGCGTGAGGTCTGTGCAACTGTTGTACCAGAACTGCGGGCAGCCGAGGACGGGCGGCTTGTTGCGTGTCATTTCCCAGGCATTGGCCGCGCGGCGGCGCTATCCGACGCACAGTAGAGCGGACGCAGTCCGCCGCCGTACCGATGGCAGACCGCGCCCGCCCTACGCTATCAGGTCGAGGCGATCTTGATCGAAGTCGGCGTTGTGATGCCCTCGAACGTAATCCGTGTGTTGTCAGACAGGGCGATGGTGGTATTGCCGCCGGACACCGTGGCCGCCGCTATCGCCGCAGAGGCTGCGGCACTGCCGTAGCCGAACAGTTCCGTCAAATCGCTCGAGGTATTGTTGACAATGAAGTCGTTGCCGCCCGCCGATCCATGGATAAAAGCGAACTGGTTCGCGCCGCCGCCGCCCACGAAGGTGTCGCTCCCGCTGCCCGCAATAAAAGCGTCGTGCCCAGACCCGCCAACCAGCGAATTGCCGGCCGTCGAGTCGGCGCCACCGAACATCGTCATGTTCGCGCTCGAACTGCCGGCGTTCAGTGTTTCGTTTCCGGTGGCAGCCGCGTACAGCGCCCCACCGGCGCTGGCGGTCGAGTAATAATTAATCGAAGACCCGGCCGCGCCGAACAGGGTGCTGGGGGTCGAACCGCCGACGATCGTGCTCGAGTCGTTCGTGCCGGCCACGAAGGTCAGGCTGGAGCTGTTGTTGAAGATAACCTCGCTCGACGAGGTCCCGCCAAACACCGTCTCCGACCCGGTGGTCCCGATGATCGTGCTGGAGCTGGAAGGATTGCCGACGAAGAGAGACGTGGAGGACCCGAGGAAATATACCCCGGACGTCGCACCGAACAGCGTCTCCGGGCCCGAGCCGCCGGCTACCGTCTCGTTGGTCGCGGTGTTGCCGAATACCTCCAGACTGCCCGTGCCGCCGAAAACCAGCGGGTCGGTTCCGTACGTCGCGACCGTGCTGGCCCCCGCGCCGGCGATAATGGTGTCGGTCCCGTACGACAGCACCAGGTTGGTGCCGCCGGGCGAGCCCACGAACACCAGGTTGTTGGGGTCGTCGGTGGAAATTGCGCCACTGCCGTTGGCGAAGAATGTGTCGGTGCCAGTCCCGGCGGAAACCGTATAAGTCGTGCCGCTGCTCAGCCCGATCAGGTCGTTGCCGTTGCCGGCAACCACCGTGTCCGTGGCTCCCGCGACCGAATTGGGGAAGACCGTAATATTTCCGTCCCCGCCGATGAAGTTCTGGCCGCCAATGACCGTGAAGCTTCCACCACCCGTGCTGTCCACCACATACTGGTAACCCGTTGGCACAGTGATGGTCGTTCCGTCCGCGGACGCGGGGATAACCAACTCGTTCGTATCGCCAGCGATAGCACCGGGCGTCGAGGTCCCGTCGTAGGCCTGCACATTCAGGGTGCCCGCGCTCAACGCCGCCTGGAGGGCGCTCGAGATGGCGTCACCGAGGGCGACTTTTCCCGGGCCGCTGTACGTAAAGCTAATCGTCGTCCCCGACACGCCAGGCACCGTCACAGCCGCCATGCCGCCCTCCGCCTTCCCACCTTATGCCTAACGCGCCGCCTTACACGGCAGACACGAAACCATAAGGTCGTCCCGCCCCCCGATGCAAGCTGATTTTAACCCTTCGCTAAGAAATCTGTGCGGCTTATGGCGGGTTTTCCACCACAACCAGAAGGCGAGCGCGTCCCCAACAGATTACGCCACCCCCCAACGCAGGTCAGCAACAGCCACAGCCTCGCGCCCGGCCCTCACCCGGTTCGCTTCGCGAACCGACCTCTCCCCCGGAACGGTCGAGGTCGGCTTGCGGCGCCGGTCCCGGCCTAGTCCGGCGCCGGGATCGCCAGCCAGGAATGGCGTTCCTCGAGCGCCCGGATCACCCCCGGCTTGTTGGTCTCGATGTCGGTCGAGCGGTGCAACATCGACGCCTCGTGGACCCGGTACTCGGCCAGCACCTCCCGCGCCGGAGCGCCCCAGAAGCCGTGCTCGGCGCAGCGGCACCAGAAGTCGTAGTCCTCCCAGCCGTGCTCGATATGCTCGAACCCGCCCACCGCCGCCCAGGCCGATTTGGATACCAGGGCCATGGCATCGATGTAGTTGCCGCCGGCCAGCCGCATCGGCTCGAACGGTGCGGCGTCGATCACCTTCTCGGCTGCCCCGAACCAGCGAATCGCCGGATAGGCGAAGGCCGCTCCGGATTGCCGCACGACGCCCAGGCACGCCTCCACGCAGCGTGGCAGCAGCCGGTTGTCGGCGTCCAGCGGCAGCACATAGGGGGTCTCGGCGGCGTCGAACCCGGCGTTGCGGGTCAAGGCAAGACCCGCATTCACCCGGTTCCGCAACACCGCCACGCGGTTGAACCGCTCCGCCCGGCCCCGTGCCCACTCCGCCGCCACGTCGAGAGAACCGTCGGTCGAGGCATCATCCACCACCACGAGATCGAGCGCCGCCATGGTCTGCGCCAGTACCGACTCCAGCGCTTCCGTCACGTACTGCTTATAATTATGGAGTGGAATCACCACCGTCGCGTCCGCTTGGCCCAACTGGTCGGCGACGAACACCGCCTCGCTCTGCGGCAGCCTCACCCCTTGGCCGCCGGCCCGGCCGCGCCGCAGCTCCAGCTCGAATGCGCGCGCCGCTTCGGCGCCGCCAGTCGTCTGCGCCAGCAGTGCCCGCACCAATTCGGCGCGCCGGCCGGCGGAATACGGCCAAAGCACATCGAGATAGGCCGCGTGCGCCATTTGTTGCCGCAATGCCGGCTCGTCCACCAGTCGGGTCAGCGCGCGGTACCACTCTGCCTCGGTACCGGCGAGCAGCCCCGTCTCTCCGTCCCGGATCGCTCGCTGCATCGGCCCGGTCGGTGAGGCCACCGTGCATGCCTCCGCCAGCGCCGCCTCGAAATATTTCAATTCGCTCTTCGCCTCGCAAAACGGATTGCCGAGCTCGAGCGGGACTGCGTTGATATCGAACCGCGCCAGCTCCTCCGGCAAAGCCGGGAGCGGCACCATATCGCGCCACTCGATCTGCGAGTGAAGCGCGTGGAAAGCCGGGAACTCCTCAAGGTCGAGCAGCGGCGTAAGACCGTTCGACGCGCGAAACAGCACCAGCCGGCACTGCGGCCGCTCCGCCAGCACGCGGGCGATCGCCCCGGCGGCCTCGGCAAAGTCCCGCTGGTGCGTCCGCGAGCCCGAGGCGTAGCCGATCCGCACCAGGCCGTCCCCGACCCCGCTCCGGCGATGCCGGACCGCGAGCCGCGATGCCCGATGGAACGCATCGTCGAAGCCATTGGGCAGCACGTACGTCGCCTTCTGGAACCTGCGGACCTGCTGCGCCAGCTCCGTCGTCGTGCAGGTGCAGGCATCCGCCACCGCCAGCACCAGGCAGATCTTCTCGTAATGAGCCGCAACCTCCTCCGGCAGAAAGCCTTGCGACCGGATGCCATCGATGAAGTCGATGGTCGCCAGCTCCGGGCGGAACATCAGGTCGTCGATGTCGAACACGATCCGCGCACCCAGGGCGCGCGCCGCCTCGATCAGGCGTTCGATCTCCGGGCTGTGGCAGGTGCGCCAGAGCACCACGAGATCCGCCCCGGCGACCTCCTCGATCCGCGGCGCGAGGTCCTCCACCCGCAGCCACCACGCCTTCGCGCCCGCCGCCTTGGCGGCCTCCACGTAACGGACGACCCGGTACTCGTGGCCCGGCGTATGAGCTTCTCCGGAAACATACACCACACGGAGAGCCGGGCCCCGTGACCGAGGTTCCGCCGCGTCCGCGGGTCGCGCCACCGGCGGCCGCAGACGCAGCCCCGACGCAACATGCGCGGCGCCCCGCCCGAGCCGCCGGATCGGGGCCGGGATCATGCGTCCGACGCGCCGCAGCGGCCAAGTCAGGCGCCAGCTCGTTGAGCCGAGGATGATCTTCTGCTCCTCCCGCAGCGTCGCGATCACCGCCTCCGCTCGCTTGTGTGCCGTGGTGAGCTCGTTCTGGGCGCGGCTCAGTCGCGCCGCGAGGTCCCTCCGTTCGCGCTCCGCCTTGATCCTCGCCAGGCGCAGTTGCTCCAGCGCCGCGTCGCGGCGGACCATCTCGCCTTTCAGCTCGTCTTTCAGCCGTGTCGTTGCCTCCTTCTGCCGGGCCAGCTCATCGAGCGCCTGGCGACCCTGCGCGTCCGCTTCGATCGCCGCACCCAACACCGCGAAGCGGTTGCGGATGGCGGCCGCAGCCGCATCGTCGGCTTCGAACAGCGCCGAGAGCGAAGCTGGCACGTGCGCCGCGGGCGCCAGCACGCCCAGTCCATAGCTGTGGAAGAACTCGAAGCCCGGATGCTGCCGCCGCAGCTCGTCCCACAGCCGCCACACCCCGAAGTCGCGCTCGCGCACGTTGGTGTCGTGGAACAGCACCACGGCACGGTCCGACAACTTGGGCCGCCAGGCTTCGAAATCGTGCCGCACCGCCTCGTAGGTATGATCGCCGTCGATGTGCAGCAGATCCACCGCCCCGTCCGGGAACTGGTCTCTCGCAGCGTCGAACGTCATCCGCAACAGCGTTGAGAAGGCCTGATAATGCTGGTCGTGGAACCGTCGGACTTCGGCGAACACCTCCTCGCCGTAGGAGCCGGTGTGCTGGTCGCCGACCCAGGTATCCACCGCGAAGCAGCGGGTCGCCAGGCCGTCACGGACCACCGCGTCGCAGAACGCGGCGTAGGAGGTGCCCCACAACGTCCCCAATTCGACCAGCACGGCCGGGCGGATCTGCGTCACCAGCCAGAAGGCGAACGGAATATGGCCGAACCACGCGCTGCCGCGGTCGAGCCGCGACGGTCGCCAGAACAGAGGGTCTGCCTCGATGTCGGAAAGGATCGGCGGGAGATTCATGGCAGGGTCGGGGGTCTGGGGTCAGCAAGTGTCGGGTGGTGCCGGGGCCGCGGCGGATGGCGGCGACACCACCGTGCGGCGCATTCATCGCGGCTCGTGTCGGGAAGGCAAGCCCGAAGCTCGCCCGCGCCACCCACCGCCCTGGGTGCGACGCCCATCCGGCCCGATTACCGCCGGTTACCAACAGGGGCTCGACGCCGCGCGGACGCGGCGATAGGAATGCGCAGAGGCAACGAGAAGCCGCCCGGACGCGTCCGGCGCCCGGGCTCATTGGGAGACGACGATGGAGAGCAGGACCAATTCCGGCCTTGGCC
>Ga0335075_10014504_pt1 | contig 11830 bp, 12 predicted proteins | sample Lox_Sample_24_FD_206723 | JGI IMG/M metagenome (GOLD analysis project Ga0335075, IMG submission 206723) | Soil microbial communities from Loxahatchee National Wildlife Refuge, Florida, United States - Lox_Sample_2.4 | ecosystem: Environmental > Terrestrial > Soil > Wetlands | place: USA... | reverse complement strand
TGGCGGTATTCTCGACCGCCGCTAATTATTCTGTTCCCATCGAGCAACGGCAAGGCCGGGAGTACGTAGGGTTACTGGAGTTGCTCGATCCGCTGGGCGCAGTGAGCGCAAAGACCGATGCGGCGCACTGGCGGCTTACCTTCAACCATGCGCTGGCAGAATTTACGGCAGGCAACAGCCACGCGCGGGTTCAGGGCCGCGACCTAGATCTTTCGGCAAAGTTTCTGTTGGAGAATGGCCGGGGGCTGATTCCGCTGGCTTCGATCACTTCCCTTCTGCCGAAATTCCTGAATGAACCGGTGAATTTGCGGGAGGAATCGAACCGGCTTTTTGTCGGTAACATTGCCACTCACTTCACGGCGTCGGTGCCGGCAGACGATCCTTCACGATTAATTTTTCACTTCACAGCGCCGGTAAACCCGTCGGTGGCCAGCGAACCGGGAAAGCTGCGGCTGACCTTTCGGCGCGAACCGCTGACCGGGCCAGCTTCGCCGATGCTGACATTTGGCAGCAAGATCATTCCCTCCGCCGACTATTCGGAGAACAATGGAGCGGCAGAGATCGAAGTCAGCACGACGATTCCGCTGATCGCTAATTTCAGTCCGGATGGCAAAACGATTACGCTTTCGCCCGCGAAATCTCAAGTTGTAACGAGCTTGATAAAGAGCACGGCCCCGGCTGCTCCGGTTAAAAGCAATCCGCAAACGACTACAACTACCGCGACTGCGGCTTCGACGGCGGTCACGCCACGCCGGTACTTTGCGGTGGTCGATGCCAGCCATGGCGGCAGCGACCGCGGAGAAGCTCTGAGTCCTACACTGGCGGAAAAAGATGTGACGGTAGAGTTCGCGCGGCGCTTGCGCCAGGAATTGGAAAGCCGAGGCATCCCAACGCTCGTGCTGCGAGATTCCGACGGGGACGTTTCACTCGATGACCGCGCCTTTTCTGTCAACAACAGCCGCGCCGCGGTCTACATTGTTTTCCATGCAGCGTCGAACGGGCATGGAGTGCGGCTTTATACTGCGCTGCTTCCGTACCGGAGTGACGAGGATCTGGGGCCTTTCCGCGCGTGGAGCACGGGGCAATCCTCGTGGATGGCGCTGAGCCAAGCTACCGTGACGAGCGTGGCGACGGAGCTGAAAAAACTGCAAGTACCGGTGCGCACTCTCTCTGCGCCACTTCGTCCCTTAAACAATATAGTGACGGCGGCGATTGCGATTGAAGTGGCTCCGCCGGCGAACGATATCTCGGCGCTGACCGCGCCTGACTACCAGCAACTGATCGCTGGAGCGGTGGCGAATGGCGTGGTCGCGATCCGGGGACAATTGGAAGCAGCGCCGTAAAATCGCGCATTTGGGTCTTGCGCGATTGGGCGATTAATGTATGATTCCGCGGCATTTTTATATTGCGCTTTCGATCTTGCTGGCAGCCGTGCTGGCCATGAGCATTTATGCGTGGCATATGCGCGGGCGCGCAGCCGCCACTCCAGAGGCATCGACAGATACGCGGCCTGTGGTGGCTCCCGTGGCCGGACCGACCGAGCCGGTCACATTGTTTGTGGCTTACGACGATATCGGAGTATTGCGACCGGAGGCGGCGCATATCCCGCTGCCCAGCGTTCGTCAACAGCGTGCGGAAGAGTTGCTGCGGGCACTGTTTGCGCTGTATCTGGATAAATCGTCGCCTCACCCGGTGCCAGCCGGTTCCGATATTCGCGGCGTGTATTTGGTTGACCCCGGGATCGCCGTGATTGATGTGAATGCGGCATTTGCGGACGGTCATCGCTCTGGCGTGCTTTCGGAGGAACTCAGCGTGACGTCGATGATCGAGACGCTCTCGGCCAACGTGCCGGGTATTGTCAAAGTAAAGATTTTAGTCGAAGGAAAAGAACGGCAAACCCTGGCCGGACATACCGATCTCTCGAATTTTTTCGATGTGTCCGGAGTGCATCAGTTGGCGGCGCAATTGGAGTCGAATCCGTAGTCAAAGCTTTAGGGGCAACTGTTTCTGCAGAGGAAAAAGCGCGGACGAATTCGCCCGCGCTTGCAAAATTTCGATGATTTAAGCGTTCGCCAGGACCGGTTCCACTCCATAGATCGAGTGCCAGGAAGTCGCGGCTTTTAATTTCTCGTTGACGTTGTTGATGTTCTTCACGCCTTCGGTCTCCAGCCACTTGCGGAAAGCAGCCGCGCCCTGCTTGGCGTAGATTGGGATGCCATCTTTCCAGGTGGCACGGCCGCAAAGCACGCCATTGAACTTCACCCCGGATTCGCCCGCAAGTTCCAGCGTTTCGCTGAACTCCGCGTTGCTGACTCCAGCCGAGAGATAAATAAACGGCTTGGTCGCGACACTGGCCGCTTTGTGAAAAAGGTCGATGGCTTCTTTTTTGGTATAGGCCTTTTGTCCGCCGAAAGACCTCGTGCCCTCGACAAACTTCATGTTCACCGGAACTTCGACTTTCAAAACATCCACGCCATAGCGCTCTTTGCTGAACTCGCGCATGCTTTCGGTGACGATGTGCGGCTTCTTTTTCGCGTAGTCCAAACCTTTTTCATCGGCGCCTTCTTCGTAGCCTACAAATTCGAGAAAGTAAGGGATATCGTTGGCACGGCATTCGTCGCCAATACGCTCAACCCAGGCGTGCTTCTTGTCGTTAACTTCCTTGGAATCGTAAGGTGTGTAGTAAAGCAGAATTTTCACGCAATCCGCGCCAGCTTCTTTGAGACGCCGAGCCGACCAGTGATCGAGCAAATCGCCGAGACGGCCGGGGCCAGTTTTGTCGTAACCGGTTTTCTCGTAAGCGAGGAGCAATCCGGCGTTCTTGGCGCGACGCCTGGAAGCGGGCAGTCCCCATTCCGGGTCAAGGAGGATGGCGCTGGCGTGGGGCGTAAGAACTTCAGCCACCAGGATTTTGAATTCTTCCATCATGGCGTCGCTGACGTCGCCGCCCTTCTCTTTCGCCAGAGATTTTTGCAGAGATCCGCGCTGATCCATGGCCGCAGCGGCGATGACGCCGTTCTCGTTCGATACGCTTCTGAGACCCGCAAGTTTTCCAGGGGTAAGCTTCATAGGTTCCTCCAGAACTGCATGAGAAGATGAATGCCTAAGACAGGTTATTGTAAACCAGGGTGAGGGGCGCGAATAAATCGGAGTTTTGATAGAGTTCCGGAGGACGGACTTCCGGCTCCCGGTTAACCTTTTCACGAAGAATCTAATATCTTTGAACGGGTTAAGGACTCTTATGGCTATCGCAACGATAAACCCGGCAACAGGGGAAACTCTCAAGACGTTTCAGCCACTCTCCGAAGCGGAGATTGAGCAGAAGTTGCAGCGAGCAGTCTCTGCGTTCCGCGATGGACATGGAACTTCGTTTGCCGAACGGGCGCGGCGCATGATGAAGGCGGCGGAGATTCTCGAGCGCGACAAGGAAAAGTTCGCCCACCTGATGACTCTGGAGATGGGCAAACCCTATAAAGCGGCGGTTGCCGAAGCAGTGAAATGCACCAGCGCTTGCCGCTATTACGCGGAGAACGCCGAGAAGATTCTCGCGGACGAGGTCATCGACACAGGAGCGAAGAAAAGTTTTGTTCGTTATTTGCCCATCGGGCCGATTCTCGCGGTGATGCCGTGGAATTATCCTTTTTGGCAGGTGATTCGCTTCGCCGCTCCGGCGCTGATGGCGGGCAATGTAGGATTGCTCAAACACGCTTCGAATGTTCCGCAATGCGCGCTGGCGATAGAAGCAGTTTTTCTTGAAGCCGGATTTCCCGAGGGCGCGTTTCAAACTCTATTGATTGGATCGAAACAGGTGGACGCAATTTTGAACGATTCTCGCGTGGTCGCCGCGACACTGACCGGAAGCGAACAAGCAGGAGTAGAAGTGGGAATCGCAGCGGCCAAACGAATTAAGAAGGTTGTTTTGGAACTCGGAGGCAGCGATCCGTTTATCGTAATGCCCAGCGCCGACCTGGACTCGGCGGTTGCAACCGGGGTTGAGGCGCGCGTGATTAACAATGGGCAGTCATGCATCGCGGCAAAACGGTTTATTGTGGCCGATGCGATCGCCGAAGACTTTGAACGAAAATTTGTCGAGCGCATGAAGAATCTGCGAGTTGGCGATCCGTTCGACGAAAAAACCGAACTCGGTCCGCTGGCAACGGCCGAGGCCGTGAAGTCTCTTGATGCCGATGTGCAGAAATCCGTAAAGGCGGGGGCGAAGCTGCTGACCGGAGGACATCCTTTAAAGCTCCCCGGCAATTACTATGCGGCTACGGTCCTAACCGATATTCCCAAAGATTCTCCCGCTTACGGAGAAGAATTTTTTGGTCCGGTGGCGATGTTGTTCCGGGTCAAGGATATCGACGAAGCGATCCGATTGGCCAACGATTGCCGCTTTGGCCTCGGAGCCAGCGCGTGGACCAACGATGACAACCAGCGCGAACGCTTCATCAACGAACTCGAATCGGGCATGGTGTTTATCAACAAGATGGTCGCCTCGGATGCACGCGTTCCTTTCGGGGGCGTGAAACACTCGGGCCACGGGCGGGAACTTTCGGCGAATGGCATCCGGGAGTTTATGAATATCAAGACGGTTTGGATCGCGTAGGTTGGCCATCTTCGGCATGGCCCACGGTTAGCGCTTTCACTGCCTCAAGGTCAGACCGCTCAACACTGCTTGTTGCCTGGCGATTAGCGATTGAACGCCTTTGCGGCCATAGTCCATCATCTTTGCAAATTGGGGCTCATCGAAGGCATGGCGTTCGGCCGTGGCCTGCACTTCGACCATTTTGTGTCCGGCGGTCATCACGAAATTCATATCCACGTCGGCGCGAGAGTCCTCTTCGTAGCAGAGATCCAGAAGGATTTCGCCGTCGACAATTCCAACGCTGACTGCGGCCATAAAGTCGCGCAACGGAACGGACGTCAACGTTCCCGCCTCAACCAATTTTTGCAATGCCAGGCCCAGAGCTACAAACGCTCCGGTAATCGACGCGGTGCGCGTTCCCCCGTCGGCTTGGATTACGTCGCAATCGATCCAGATGGTGCGTTCCCCGAGGCGAGCCAAGTCGGTTACGGCGCGCAACGAGCGGCCGATCAGGCGCTGAATTTCGTGGGTTCGTCCACTCGCTCTTCCCTTCGCAACTTCTCGCGCTGTGCGCGTCAAGGTCGCGCGGGGAATCATGGCGTACTCACTCGAGATCCACCCCTTGCCGGAGTTTCGCATGAATGCAGGGACGGTCTCTTCAATGGAGGCAGTGCAGATGACGCGCGTATTCCCTACTTCGATGAGTACCGATCCCTCCGCCGTGGTGATGAATTCCGGGGTGATCATTACCGGACGCAGTTGATCGACAGCACGATTATCCGAGCGATAGAACATAAGCGAAGATTGTACGCGATGACCAATGAGGATTGAGAATCTCCGAACTGTCGTTCGGACGAACAGTTCACTGCACCCTCCGCCGGGTTACACTGAACGCAAACTCATATGACGGATGACACAAAAGATAAAAGCAATAATGTCGAGGGCAGAGGTCCGACGTTGATTTCGCAACCTACACGCATTCAATCGGCCGGAAACAAACCCAAGCTGATCGACGAATACATCGGGCGCGTCAATTCTCAGACGACCGCCGCTAGCGTCGCGCACATGCGCAGTCCGGCGGGATGGGTCGAGCCCGGACAAACTCCTGAGTTTAACGAATTCACTCTTGTGCTCAAAGGCATCCTCCGGGTGGAACACAAGGAGGGATCACTTGAGATCTCGGCTGGGCAGGCGGTGATCGCACATGCCGGCGAATGGGTGCGCTACTCGACTCCGAATGAGGGCGGCGCCGAATATATAGCGGTGTGTCTGCCGGCTTTTTCGATGGAAACGGTACACCGCGACAAGTAGAGGTGGACCGAATTGGCGTTCCCGATTCGCTGGAGCGTGTCCACTTGAAAGGCGTTTCCGCAACTATTAAAAAGCTTCCGTGCCTTTTCCATCCGGCCTTCCTTCCTACTCCTCAGTAACTTCCGTAATGTCGCGCGGCTCGGCTAGGTGAACAAAATGCCGACGGTACATGTGACCGGCATCACAAATGCAAGTGATGCCCAGTACAGGTCACGAGCCAGCAACGTTTTACGATGCCTTTGAGAATAGCCTTTGTGAGCCGCACGGCTAACTCGGCTGAGTTCAAAACCGAGGCTTTGGGGAAAAGTTATGCCCGAGAACAGCGCCACCGCCGTCTTCCATAGCAACCGCTATACCGCGCAGGCCGAATGCGAGCACTGCGGCGGAATCATCCGCCACGAACCGTGGTGCATTACTGTCGACCGCACGGTCTACTACGCCTACGAGATCGTTGCCGATCCCACAAAAATTGTGGAGGGCGACGCGATCATCTTGCACGCGCTGGGGGTGGTGTGGGGAGCTAATCCCTGTTGTGGCGGATGCAAGCCGAATTAGGTGACGCTTGCGACTCCAAGCATGCTGCGTTATTCCTGGTAGTTGAGCAATTTTGGGTGATGCGCCAGTCCGGTTAAGCGAGTGATCCTTCGCTACGCCGGGAAAACGGCTCCGCTCAGGATGGCAAATAATCGGGTTGATACCCAAGCTGCACCACAATTCTCCATGGCTGTTAACGTTCGCAACCTAAGCGAAGCAACTCCTTGCGCAGCCGTGAATGGAGTTGCGTGTTTCGCAGGTAGGGCATCTCGCTGACCGCGGACTTCTCCCGGATTATCTCTACAAGGCGGCGCTTTTCATCCGGTGTCCAGCGAACGAGATCTGGAATCAGAGCCAGCACCAAACACCAACGGTCAAGAGCTTGCCGCTGAGAAGCATTCCAGCGTGAGGAATGGATTTTAAGTGCCCGCGAAACGGCGGCGGTCGAGGCTCTGCGAATTTTTTCAATATCTCCGTCGAACTCTCGCGCCATGCGGCGGTTGACCAGCAATCCAAGATTGCGGACAGAAAAATAATCCCACGCGCCGCTTTCTATTTCCGGTTGGTTCACTTCATAAAACATGTGCGCCTGCCCGAGTTGCTTCAGAATTCTCGATGAGGTTCGATAGCTGGAATTCTCTGCAATTTTTTTCTCCTCTTTTTCGCAAAGTTGGCGGAGATTGGAGCGCCCGGAGCGAAAACCGAGCTTGCGATAAAACCAGAAAGCGCCCGAGTCGATGGCCTCATCATTGTTCTGGCCGATCTGATAGGGATAAATCGAAATGCACTTCGCGCGAGTGAGAGCACGCAGGCAGCGCACGGCCTGAGCGTAGACCCAGGCGGTTTCTCCCTGCCGGTAGGTGTAGAAAGTGTTGAAGCCAACTTCGATCCATTCGAAAAGTCCGATGGCCTCGATGTAATTGATGGGGACGCCATTCTTAAGGGTGTAGCCCGCGAGATAGGCCCGAAGCGGTAAACGGCGTTCCGGAGGCAATCCCCAGAAGTACATTATGACGCCGCGGCCGAGATCGGCGCGCACGACAGAGCGCGGATCGCCGAGTGTGGTTCCGTAGAGTTCGCGATAGCGCACCACCATGACCTCGCGGATCGAGTTCATCACCGATTCGCCTGAGCGGCTGGAAAGCTTTTCTAATGTGGGCGCAGGCCGCGCGAGTTCCTGGTGGAGCGAAACCTCGCTGCGCTGGATGAGTCGCTGGTCGTGAATGTAAAAGTGGCGGGGCCGGGTCCAGTTGCGGGTGCGCGAGAGCTTGAGATTTTCCAAGCGCCAGCGCAATGGAATACGAAGCGAATCGAAGAGTTCGGATCGCTGGCGGGGAGAAAGCGGCAGTTTAGCGAAGCGAGTAAGCAGCCATGTCAAAGCGGACTGCCGGCCGCGGGCTTGGTCGAGCCATTGTTTCCACGGTATGTTCGCTTCCACATCAGCATCTTCTTCAAGCCATGGGATGAAGCGCGGCCAACTGTATCCCCGGGCACGCTGCGCATTGTAGTCATTCCAGTAATCGTCCCACGCAATCTCTACTTTGCGCGGGATATGGGCGGCGAGCCATTGCGCGACGTCGAAAGAAAGCGTGTCTTGCATTGTGGTGCCGGCGATGCCCGCAGCGTCGAAGTCATCGAAGCCCGACATGTCTGTGCCGGCGGCGACAAGCTTTTCGACACGCTGATGAAAAGAATCGAGCGCGCTTTCGACCGGCGAAATGTGGGCGGCAGCATGCGGAAAAGCGCGCAGAAAAAGCAAAACCTCGTGAAAGCGGATGAGTTGCCGGGGATCGGCGATTTCTACCTTTGAGATTTGGGATAAGAGCCTGGCGATCGCGGCGTTGTGGCCTGGGTCGTAGCCGGTTCTGGCTTTTTCAAGTTGATCAAGCAGACGATTGAGACGATGCGACCGGCTTGGCATGGCGGCGAAATAGTGTAACGCATGCCTCGTCGCAAAACAGACGAAACCTATTGCCGTCTATTTCAGCCCCATGCCGCCATTAAAATGCTGGATCACGCCGTAGCACTCGCAGGCTGCCTCTTCCAGACTTTTCCGGTTCAATATTTTCACCGAGCCGCGCAAATTTTCGATCAGCCCTGCGCTTTCGAGCGCGCCGGCCGCCAGGCTCACGCTAGGCCGTCCAGTGCCGAGCATCTGCGCGAGAAACTCATGGGTAAGAGGAAGCGATTGGGAGTCGAAGCGGTCCTGGCACATGAGCAACCAACGCGCCAAGCGCTGGTCGATTCCATGCAAGCGGTTGCAGGCGGCAAGCTGGGCGACCTGCATGCCGTGCATGAGACCGAAGCGGCCTAGCTCCGCCCGAAGAACAGGAGCACTGAGCAAAACGTCCTGGAAAACCTCGGCGCGTATGCGAACTCCAGTGCCCGACATTTGCATGATTGCCCGGAAGATCTCGCTCCGCAGTCCCGCAGTGAGCGACATTCCAACCATGCCCTCTTTGCCCACGATCCCAACTTCCACGCTTCTTCCGTCATGGCTGAGCGCAACCAGAGAAGCCATACCGTCGTTTAAAAAGTATGCAAAGTCGATTTTTTCGCCTGGTTCCTGCAGAATCTTGTGCTGCTGCAAATCGGTTGGCTCAAGATGAGGGCGTAGCAGGTTATATTCTTTGTTAGGAAGCGCCAACAAGACCAGATTCTGCACGGCGCTTCCACTCGCGTCGGAGCGAGATCCAGGCTGGATCGGAACCGCTCTTGCCGGTCGCGTAGGTCTCTTACCGATGACGATTCCTCCTACCAAGGCATCTATTCCCATGACCGTTGGATGCGCTTTTCAGGCTCTCCCCGATATCTGGAAGCCTGTAGTCATGGCACCGATTTCACTGGAAATTTGAAGGAATATCGAGGTAGAGGTATGGAGAAAATTCCTATCATTTTCCCGTTGCATTTCTGGCTATCCAAGTTGTTCGCAAACTCGCGTAAGCACGTTAGGTCACGTACGGATCCGGTTTATCACCGCGATTCGGCGGTTCCTTGGCCTGCATACGAAGATCTTTGGCGGAGAGAATTCGATTTAACTCTTCGACAAGCTTCAAAAACTTTTGCCGGTCCTGCTCCACCGCGATCTTCGAGCAAAGCTCGTGAATACGTTCGCTATCCGCTTGATTCATAAGCGAAGCGGAAGTATTACAGTATTCCCTGTAGAAGGTATGTTCGATGTCGAACGCAGTATGCCTATCCTGATGCGTGGAGCGTCAGGCGTAACCCTTCTTCTTCCAGACATTCCAATCGGAACGAACGGATTCGAGCATGGCTTCGGCGGCCTGGTGCAGCCACTTTCCTTTTTCTTTTTGTAGATGGCGAAGGATGAATTTTCGGGCGGAGGGGGTGCCGAGGTGAATGTTCGCGGTTTCCCAACCCATAGCGTGGAGCAAACGCAACTCCGTATTGGGAGAATTCAGGCTGGCAAGTTCGATGCGTGAGCAGTGTGGCCCCAGGCGGCGGACGATCCAGCGCCCACGCAGTTGCACAAAAGGATCGGGGCAGCGCACGGCGCGGTTGAGAATGGTCTGATAGAAAATCTCGGACGGACTCTTTTCCCTCTGCGCCCAGCAAACCGAGGAAGGCACCAGCGCCTTGGCTTCACGCGCGATGCGTCCGCCATGCCAATCGGCGATGGCAACATAGCGGGCGTGGCCCAGGCTTCCGAGTCCCGCAACCCGATGCGCTATTCGGAAACGAATATCGGGTCCTGGCATCAGGTGCTCGATGGCATCGATGGCGCTTACAGGAACTTCGGTTTTGAGAGTTGGAAGGGCGTCGATCTTGGCCCAGAAGTGGACTGGATCACGCAATTCGCCTTCGGCGATGCACCGGAGCCAGGAATGCTTTTCACCGAGTACGAAAGCCGAACCTTTCTCCCGCATAGCCTCGCGATAGCCTTCGAGCAAGGTGTCGCAAATATCTTCGCGCTTCAAAGGAAGACGGCCGGCCTCAACTGCCAGATGTGCGCTTACTGCGAGCCGAACCAAGTCAATGGTGTAAGCCATGGGCGCAGCTTCGTCAAAGTCGTTCACACCCCAGATGAGGCGGCCTTCGATGTCACGCCAGGTGCCAAAATTTTCAATGTGAAGATCGCCGACCGCGAGAACCTTTGGCGCCTTGGCAAGATCCGAACATACCTCCGGCCACACCTGGGCCCAGCGGTAAAAGGTGGCACGAAGAAACATAAAGAGATCTGCCTTCATGTTGGCGTGTTTCAATTGAAGGTCTTTCTTATTGAGGCGGGTGCGTTCGGCGAGCCAGCTTTCGAACTGGCGGGTCGCTTTGACGACGTTCATGCGGGCAACAATAGCGGCGGACGAATGTGAAGTCAACTGACGGCGAATTCGAACATGGTGTTGAAATCGCAGGTGCGAACGTCACGCAGATAGGTGACGGCGGTCACGGCGAGTGGGAATGGCTTATGCCAGAATCGCCGCATTGAACTAGTCTTTTTACTAGTTACGAATCGCCCGGCTCCAACCCACAGAACCCCACAGAGCCGTAACCCCAGACGGCCGGGGCCGGGCGCCTTCAACAATCGAAAAATCCGTGTAGCGCTTGCGACACAGTGTGTCTCCTTGGAGACGGATTCCACTTGAAGCCTTCGCCGCTACCCGCTTTCCATCAAGAACATAGCTCTGGCGCTCTGCCTGCCTGTTCCACTGCAGGAGGGCGTTATGCAGATGGCAATAACATTGATTGCAGTGGTGGGAGGGATGCTTCTCTCGTTGGCGGTGGCCCTATTTGCCGAAGAGTTGATTTTTGGTCAATTGATCCGACTGTTCTTCGTCCGGCGCGATACTTCCATGAAAACTGAACAGCGTCATTGAATGAGAACAGCCGGGCACGATTTGGCGCAATCTTCGACTCAGTCGTTGAAGATGATTCCGAGGAAGCAGGATTGTCAAATCCCCGGCCATCGGATCGTGAGATATGATGCGAAAGATTCGATCCACTCAACATTGGCCGCAGTTTTCGCGGAATTGGGAAACAAGGAGAATCGATGTTCCGCCGCAAACTATTGTCGGGGTTCGCTCTGACGGTATTTTTATCGGTGGCGGCAGTAGCTTTTCTGGTATCGGCAGTGACGCGGCGAGCTTTTGACCGAACCGAGAACGAGCGCACGTCGGCTCTGGTGTCACAATTCCGCCGCGAGTTCAACAGGCAAGGTGAAACGGTGGCGAAGGGGATAGGTACGATTGCCGAATCCGAGACTGCAAGCCGCATGGCGTTGGCATTGAGTCGCGTACCAGCGGATTCCGGCCCGTACTTTGAACTCGCCAAGACGACTGCGGACAATAATCAACTCGACTTTCTTGAATTTGCGGAAAGCGACGGCACCATTACCTCTTCGGCACAATGGCCAGCCAAGTTCGGCTATCCCGATCCCGCATT
>Ga0335075_10014502_pt1 | contig 11831 bp, 8 predicted proteins | sample Lox_Sample_24_FD_206723 | JGI IMG/M metagenome (GOLD analysis project Ga0335075, IMG submission 206723) | Soil microbial communities from Loxahatchee National Wildlife Refuge, Florida, United States - Lox_Sample_2.4 | ecosystem: Environmental > Terrestrial > Soil > Wetlands | place: USA: Florida... | reverse complement strand
AACGGCCTTGATCCGCGGCCTTGGTATACCATTTGGCGGCTTCCGCATAATCCCGGTTCACGCCGCGGCCCTGGTCGTACATGACGCCTAAGCGGTACTCCGCGTCGCGGTGGCCTTGCTTGGCCGCGAGCGTGTACCACTTGATCGCTTCGGCGGGATTCTGCGGGGTCACGGCGACATCGAGCATTCCGCCGAGGCGGTACTCACCGTCGGCATAGCCCTGGTTGGCGGCCATCTGCAGCCACTTGATCGACTCCTTGATGTTTCTCGGAGCAGCAAATGCGTAAGACATTCCGACCTGCACCTGGGCTGCCGGATCGCCCGCGAGAGCTTTCTGCTTGAGCGCGGCGAGGTCGGCCTGATTCGCGACGCCAAATGCCAGCGGTGCGCTCAAAGCCATCAATACTAGAGAGAGTAGCCCCTTCATCATTTCCTTCCTTGACTGGCCAATCCTCTGCCTTGCCAGTGTGTGCGCTACGAAAGCGTGGCGACCTCACTGCTCAAAGAACAGAACGACCGGTTGAGTGGTTGTGGAGTCGATATCCAGCCCGACAAAGTCAGTTGGGCTGATAGCCCACACGGCAATGGTTCCCGTCGCGGGTGACGTGAGCAGAATCGTCCCGCGGCCATTGTTTGAGACACCGGACACACTGTACGTGCCCGTGAGGACCTGGTTCTGGCTGAAGCCTGTTACTTTGCTGATGTCTTCAGCGCCGTTCATGTTACCGAGTCCTCGAATGCTGCTGCCTCCATCGAAGCTGCTCACGCCGGAGTCGAGCGGAGTAGTCTGGGTAATTGGATCTCCCGAGCCGAGAAGATACGACCCGAGGATGTCGGAGTTCGAAAAAGGTGGAACAATCGTCACCGGCCTGATCTCACCAATGCCGGCAGCGCCGCTGGAGGCATCCATGACGAAGCCCTGGTTCGGCCCGGTGGCGTACATGTACCAGACCGTGGAGCCTGTGGCGCTGTCGAGATTGAGAGTGCCGCGGCCGTTCAACTCCAGGTCATAGGCTCCGGTCATTGAGCCTGCGACGGTTACATTTCCGCTGTTGTTTTCATCGAAGTTCACGGCGACGTTGCTGCTGCCGTCGAAGCCGAAGCGCCCGACCATATCCTGCGGACCGGCTCCGTTGTTGCCGGTGAGAGTGAAGATCGAGGCTCCGTCAAAGGACGACGTCGTGAAGGGTGCTCCGTTCTGTATCTCCGCGGGACCGCCGAGGATGAAGTTGTTCTGACCGATGGGGTCGGTCGAGACAAGCAGAAATTCATTCGCGGAGACCACGTAGAACGCGAAGTCGAAGATGCCGCTTCCCAGGCCCGGAATCAGAAGAGTGGCTGTGCCTCTGCCGGTGGAGTCGACGCTGTAAATGCCGGAGAACGAGGCGTAGGTTGGGGCGACCGAGCCGCTGTCATTGACATCGAGCGTGCTGCCGGAGATGAAGCCGAAGCCGTCGGGGAAGATGAGGCCCAGCGCTCCCACGCGCCCTCCGCCCGAATCTTCTCCGCTGAGTCCGAGCACATATCCGTTGGAGAGGACGGAAGGATCAAAGGCAGTCGGATCCTGGCGCTCGATGACGCCGGAACCGCGAACTCCCGATTGGTCAAAGCTGATGAAGCGGCCCTTGGTTCCGAGAGTATTCAGCGCGAACTTGTAGGTGTGGGTTCCGAGCGCGCTGTTGATCGTCATCGTGCCGCGGTTGTCGCTCGTTACCTGATAAGTCCCGGCGATCGGCACGCTGTTCGATGGGCTCACGAAGTTATTCACATCCTCTTCGCCGGACACGATCATTCCTGTGCCATCGGCGGTGAAGGAGCCGGCCGCCTGGTATTCGCCGTTGCTGTCGTAGCCGGTGAAGAAGAAGGCGTACTGGCCGGTCAGCTTGGTGTTGTTGCTTGCCACCAGGGTGACGGTGGACGAGGCGGCGGATGTGCCGTTGGCCTGGGCCGTTGCGGTTACCGTGACCACGGCAGAGCCGGGTACGCTTGCCGGCGCAGTGTAGAGTCCCGCGGTGCTGACCGAGCCGCAGCTGCTGCCCGAGCAACCGGAGCCGGTGACCTTCCAGGTGACGCCCTTATTCGAGCTGCCCGAGACGCTGGCCTGGAATTGCTGCTGTGTGCTGACGGCGACGATGGCGGTGACCGGGGAAATTGTAACCACCACTGGCGGAATAATGGTGATGGTCGCCGAAGCCGAGTCGGCAAGGTCCGCGACCGAAGTTGCCGTTACCACGACCTGGGTGGGGATGCTGTCCGGCGCGGTGTACAGCCCTTCGGGAGTGATGGTGCCGCAACCGGAGCCCGCGCAGCCGGTCCCACTGACACTCCAGGTGACGGCGGTGTTAGTAGAGCCGGTAACGGTGGCTGAGAACTGCCGGGTCTGCCCCTCGGTCAATTGCGCTGTTGTTGGGGAGATCGTAACCCCGATCTGCTGTGTAATCTCGACGGTCGCCGAGCCGGACTTGGTCGTATCGGCAGCAGATGTCGCTGTGACGGTTACAAAATTCGGGCTTGGCGCTTCTGATGGCGCTGTGTACAGGCCGGTGGAAGTAATGCTTCCGCAGATGGTGCCTGCGCAGCCGGTTCCGCTCAGGCTCCAGGTCACGGCCGTGTTGCTGGTTCCGGTGACAGTCGCGGTAAATTGCTGCTTCCCGCCGGCGTCGACAGACGGGTTTGCAGGCGAGACGCTCACAGCGATGTTGTTTGGCGCAACGATGGTGACCACGGTGGAGCCGGAGATTGCCCCGTTAAAGAGCGAGGTCGCCGTCACCATCACCGTGTTCGGCGTGGGCGCGGTTGCCGGGGCGGTGTAAAGGCCCGTCGAGGTAATGGATCCGCAGGTGACGCCGGAGCAGCCGCTGCCGGATACGCTCCAGACCACAACGCCGCTGTCAGAACCGGAGGCGGTGAACTGGACCTGGACTCCTGGTTTTACCTGTGGAGCCGTAGGCGAGATCGACAGGGTGGGCACCGCGACAACTGTCACCGTGGCGGTTGCTGATTCGCTGGGATCGGCGACGGATGTGGCGCGGAGAGTTACCGTGGCCGGCGAAGGCACCTTGGACGGCGCCGTGTATAACCCGCCCGCGGTGATGGTGCCGCAGGTAGCGCCGCTGCATCCGGCTCCCGAGAGGGTCCAGGTCACCGCCGTATTCGTGCTGCCGGATACGGTGGCGGAAAATTGCTGCTGTCCGCCGGTAGAAACCTGCGCTGTGGTTGGAGCGACCGTGACGGAGACGGCTGCCGACGATTGGATGACGACGGAGGCCGAGGCCGACTTGGACGAGTCGGCGACCGATGTTGCTGTGACCGTGGCCAGGGCCGGGCTGGGAATGGTGGAAGGCGCGGTATACAAGCCGCCCGAGGTGATGGAGCCGCAGGAGCCGGAGACGCAGCCGATCCCGGAAACGGACCAGGTAACGCTGGTGTTCGAGCTTCCGGTTACGCTGGCGGTGAATTGCTGCTGTCCTTTTGGCGTGAGGGTGACGTAGGTGGGAGAGAGGGTGACGGCAACGGTGGTTGGCGAACCGATGGTTATGCTGGCCGTGCCCACCTGGGAGAGATCAAAGAGAGAGGACGCGGTGACGATGACGGTGGAGGGATTGGGAGCGGTCGGCGGCGCGGTGTAGAAACCATCGGAGCTGATCTCTCCGCACGCGATGCCGCTGCAGCCGGCGCCGGAAACACCCCAGATCACGATCCCGTCAGTTGCGCCGGCGGCGCTGAATTGCACCTGTCCGCTCGGCTTCACCTGCACGGAGGCGGGAGACACCGTAACCGAAGCCGCCGCGACATTAGCCGCACCAAGCAAAGCCAGTAGCCATGCCGCCCACGTTGTCCCCCGAACCTGTCTCATATCTCACTCCAGCCGATGTATCTCGAAGCGTGCCTGATATTGTTGGGGGAATAGGTCGATCACTTTTGTGAAATCTGTTGTTCCTTAGCCTGCGACATCTGCTCCTTGGCGCGGGCCACGGCGGTCACGTTGAGCTGCTGGTTGACCATGTCTTTCAGCGTTCCGTAGTCGATGACGCCGCTGAAGAAGTGGCCGTTCACGAAGAAGCTGGGCGTTCCCGTCAATCCGAGACCTTTGCCTTCTTCCAGATCCTGGTTGACGGCCTTGGCTTCCTTTCCGCTGTCCAGGCAGGTGTCGAATGCGTCGCCATCGAGCTTGAGGACGCGCGCGTGTTCCTTCAGCGAATCGATGTCTACCTGCTTGCTGTAGAAGAGAACGTCGTGATACTCCCAGAACTTGCCCTGCTCGCCTGCGCAGCGCGCGGCCTCGGCAGCCTTCTCCGAGCCATGGTGCATGGGAAGCGGGAAGTCCTTATACACAACCGCGACCTTGTCGCCGTAATCCTTTTTGAGCTGCTGGATCTGCGGATTCACCTTCTGGCAGTAGGGGCACTCGTAGTCGGCAAATTCCACGAAGACGACGGGAGCGTCCTGCGAGCCCTTGGTATAGGCATGGGCGATGTTCACGTTGACCGCCGGGGGCATCAACATGACGTTGATGTTGGCCTGCTTGCGGAGATTCTCGACATAGGCCGCGCGCGCCTTGGTGCGGCGCAGCTCGCGGATATGCTGCAGCACATCGGCCCGGACCGCCTCATAGGGCTCCTGCGTATCGAGGCCCTCGTAGTAAACCTCGAGCTGATCTTCGGTGGGGTCCTTGACGCCCTTGTACACTTCCGTCGTGAGCAGCTGGTCGAGCGAAATATTGAGACGGCGCGCCTCATTCGCGAGCAGCTGGTCGTCGATCAATTCTTCCAGAGCTTTGCGCTCATTCAGGTAGTACTGATATTCAGCCTGGAGCAGCTTGCCGCCTTCCTTTTGCTGGAGGTCGGCCAGGGTAAGGTTGCTGCCGCTCACCTTTGCCACCACTGCCGTGGGATCCGATTCACTCTGCCCAAGCAACGCCGGGACGGCTCCCAGGCAAAGTCCAGCCACCACGACGCCTACGTAACCTGTGTTCCATTTCATGATCGATTTCCTTCCGTTTCGAGAGAGCAGAGTTGTTCATAAGGTGCGCCAGGTCTGCATCGTTGCAAAGCCCGGCGCACAAAGCATCCGATTCGAGCACTCCTCCGCCTGATGGATTGGCACGGGATGCCCTTTGTCTTTCTTCAACCGCCTTACTAGTCGCCGGTTCCGCAGCTGCAAATACCCTGTCCGCTGCCCAGGATATTGACAAATGCGCACTGCGCCTGCAGGTTGGCAAGCTCGGTGGCACCAAGCGTTGAATCCGAAGACTCGGTTTCAGTAATCGGCCAAGCAGTTCCGACTGCATTCTGGATGTGGGTGACCCAGGCGCGAAGATTTGCCTTGGGGCTCACGTTCGATGTCGGATCGCACGGCGAGTTGTTGACAGCTGCCGATACGATCTTGATGACACCGTTCCGCGAAACTACGCCGGTCAGCGGGTTCGAAGTCAAATTGCTGCGAACCGACAGAGTGCGTAGTCCATTGTGTGTCTCGACGCAGCCGCAGCACTCTGTCAGCTGTTGATCGGCGTCGAAGACGTAGATCATAGCGCAGAGGTTCCCATACGTAAGGCCAGGATTGTCAATCCGGACCGTTGCGTCTGGGGCTGGAGCAGCGTTGTTGGAAAAGTAGTTGACTTTGTAAACGTCTTGAGCCGAGGCAACACCTGCGCCGATAAGAACAGTGGCAGCGGCTACAAGGAGAGTTTTACAGAATGTGAGTTTCATTCGAGAATTCCTCCTGGGCGTCTGGTCGCCGTTGGGGACAGCTTGCAGCGCTTGATGGACAACTCTAGCCGTTATAGTTTTCAAAACAATTACCCAATTGAGTTAGTCCGCGTCATTATGCCGCGATAACTAATGCATTGGTATAGTACGCTTTCACGTAGAAACAACCTGCGTGTAACTTGTGCGCAAGCAGTTACAAGCATTGCTGCGATTGCACACTTTTTTCGTGATAGTTTGACCGTACAAAGAGCGCTCTTTCACGAGATATTTTTCCTGCCCGGCAGAGATAGTTATTGAGGCGCCTGCTGCTGCGCAGCCACCTGGTCATCGAGCACCTGCAGCTGTTGTTTTTGAAGCTGGTCCAGTATCTGGCCGGGAGTCTTGTTGGACTGAGCCGCAAGCTGCTGGATGTTGATCCCGGTAGGAACCGAGGACGGGACGGAGGCGGGCAGAATTGGCGGCGGCGGGGCGGGCGCGACCGGCTCCGTATTCTGGGCCTCGGCGTCGGCTTGAACGCCCTGCCCCCCATAGAGCTCGGGCTGCGGCGCCTCAGGCGCTTCCCGGGCCGAGGCAATGAGCGGGGCTGCCGGCGCACTGCTCTGCGGACTCAGGATGACGCGCTTGACCAGCTGCGAGTCGCGCTCCGAGCTCACAATCATATAGTTGTACTTTGTACCTTCGAGCAGGGCCAGCAGCGCATCCTTGGTCGACACCGGACCCAGGTTCATAAACACGGGTTCGGACGGGCCGCCGGGCGGCATGTCGACTGTGATGCCGGTCACAGACCGTATTGCCTCGATAACTGATACAAAATCTTGTCCGTTGGCTCGTATGGTTAGTCCGCTGCCTGTGATCGCGGCGATCGGGGACGGCGCCGTGGGTTGAACGGGCTGGGACGACTGCTCCGGCGCCGGAGTGGTCGTGAGCGGGCGCCGGCCGCTAGGGTCGGCATGTTCGCGGCTGCAGAACTGACCCTGGGGCTCGGCGGAGTCAGGAGGCGTTGCCTTGGTTGAGAGTTTCAGGTGATCCCCGGCCGCATCGGCTCCCGCCTGCTGGTCGTCGGCGCCTGTGGTTGCTAGAAGATGCGATTTCTGAGCGGGTAGCTTGCCGTCGCAGGTCTCCTTGATTTGAGCGGGGTTAGCGGCGCGGGAAGAGACCTGGGCATGGCCGGGAATGGCGATGAGCAAAAGCGCGCCTGCGGCGAGGGCGGGCGCGGCGACGCGAAGTTCTTTAAAGAATATCGAAAACTCTGTTAATAGACGGAAGGTACGCTCAGATGAGGCTCTGCAGCTCTGCGACATGACGGTGCCCCCTAATTGCAACGACGATTGCACCATATAGGGCGAACCTTAGCCATCGTGCATTTGGGTTAGTCTGATCAAATAGTGGCCGCAGGAAGGTGTTTCGCGGCTAATGCAAAAGAACGACGCCAAAAGATGCAATACATAGGGCTTGACATTAGTTACTTTGCGTACGAAACTTCGGGTGCTTGTGTCAATAGAGACTAACCCACTTCCCCAGAGGGTTAGTTAAGACAGTCGAGAAGTGATTGTTCGTCCACTGCGCTGCACTTCCCTAAAAACCCAAGGCTTTCAGTGCTGCGAGCGCAAACTCAAGGTGTGGAAGGCCTGCCGATAAGGAGACTTACGTGCTCACCAGTGCGGATTCAGGCCAAGGATTCATCCTTCTGGACGCCAGATTGCGACCGGTTGCATACAACTCAGAGGCGGTACAAATTCTGTCGTTTCCTACCCGACCCGACCGCATCAAGCAGATTCCCCTCTTTCTGTATGACAAGATCCGGTCGAATCTGCTGAACGGCGGGTCGTCGGAGCTGCCGCAATTTGTTCGCGAGTGCAGGGCGGGGCGACGGACGTATTCCTGTCGGGCCTTTCGCATTGATTGCAATAGCGTTAGCGAAACGCAGGCGCCTATTTCCTTCGCCATTCTGCTGGAAAGGCACGTATCCAGCGCCGCGGCCCTGGCCGATCTCTCGCGCCAGTTTGAATTGACCGCGCGGGAGTGCGAAACGGTGGCGCTGCTGCTGGAAGGGCTGACCAGCAAGGAGATTGCCAACCGCATGCAAATCAGCCCCAATACGGTGAAGGCATTTTTGCGCCTGGTTATGGTCAAGATGAACGTGTCCACCCGCTCCGGGATTGTCGGCAAGGCCCTGGGCCCGGTCCACTAAGCATCGATATGTAACAGGGTGAGTGACATTATGCGTGACTAATCCATCTGACCAATGTACGGATTGCGGTTTTCGCGGCATGATCGTTTTGCGTGAAGACCGAACCTAAATACGATCGGCGCAGTCAGTTACGATTCCCACAAAACCTGAGAGTACTGATTACGCAATTACCACAGCTCGGCGTCAGGAGAGGCCGGCGGAGCGCCATTGTTGGACGCATCCACAACATGAGCCAGGGGGGACTTTGCGTCATCACCCCGCAACCGCTATCGGAGTCGTCGATTCTGCGCTGTGAAATTGCAATTGGAGACGCCCCGATCAAGATCGGCACCCTGGTGCAGGTGCGCTGGACCGGGAAACGCACGATCCATACTGACGAGTTTCTCTCGGGTCTTTCGTTTCTACTCTGACGGCCGTCAACCCGATGATGGCAGCGCCCTTCCATCATCCGCCTCCCCGCGCTTCCACCCCTCCTAACTCAAAGCGATTCGATTCCGCCGGCCAGATCCTGCGGCCGGGCAGAGACCGGCCCACCGCCTTCACCCATCCGCGCACCTATTCCATTTCTACGCGCACCTATTCCCTTTCTATAAGTTGTTCCCTCTATGTCTTCGAGACTTTGCCGGATGGCTTGAAACCGGCTTCGACGGCGGGTTTGGTGCGTGGTTTCAATCCCGTCGATGAGTTTCAGGAGATAGCTTCTAATCCGTTGGAATTAGATCGAAGGCTGTACCTCGCCGGCATTAGTTCCCCCTTAGTAGTCCCGAAGAAGAATTGCAACCTCGAAAGGGGGATGTAGAGTTACATGCGGACGGCGAGTGGCTAGCCCACTCTGACTAGTCTTTGAAAGCCGCGATGACTAGTCGCAGCGGTGGAGCGGCTGCTTAGGAGTGTCGCACTTATGCATACTCGGAAGAGTACACAGATCGTTGCTTCTCATGCCTTTGCCAGCGTTATCGCTCTGCTCATGATAGCGTGCCTCGCTGGCTGCGCCGCCATGCACAGCAGCCCTTACCTTGCGTATCTTACAGTAACTCCGGCTACCACATCCATTGCCCTGGGGGATGTTGCCCAATTCAAGGTCGTGGCTTCCTACAGCGACGGCTCGAACGAGGATGTAACTGATTCCGTTACGTGGAAGACCATGAACACGGGCGTGGCCACGGTCGGCGCGAGCGGCGCGGTAACTTCGGTTGCCACGGGGACGACGACGGTAGTCGCGACCAAGGCGGATGTGAGCGGCGAGGCGTCGCTTACCGTGGCCGCGGCCAAGCTGACGGCGATGTCGATCAGCACCCCCACCGCCCCGATTGCGCTGGGCGACAGCGCACAGCTCCAGGCGACGGGGACATTTTCCGACAAGAGCGTGAAGGACATCACGAGCCAGGTGAATTGGACCGCGGCGCAGCCGGCTGTAGCGGCGGTGAGCGCGGCTGGTCTCGCCGTAACGAAAAGCACGGGGAGCACCGAGATTACCGCATCCCTGAGCGGCATCAGCGCCTCCGGTCAGATCACTGTTTCGGCGGCGACGCTGGCCACGGTTACGATAAGCGGCGGCCACTCTTCGCTGCCGCTGGGCAGTGGGGAGCAATTGACGGCGATCGGCACCTATACCGACGGCACCATGAAGGACCTGACCGTTTCGGCTACATGGACCAGCTCGTCTCCGGCGGTGCTCGCGATCTCCAATGCCGGCGCCATCACGACCAAGTCTGTCGGCGCCGCCGTGGTTTCCGCCGCGGTGACCGGCATTGTCGGCAGCGCCAATCTGGCCGTGTCTGCAGCGGCGCTGGTCTCGATCGCGGTCAGCGCCGGCCATTCCTCGCTGCCCCTGGGCGGCACCGAGCAACTGATTGCCACGGGCACCTATACCGACGGCACGACGAAGGACATCACCTCCGCGGCGGCCTGGGCCAGCTCGTCGCCAACCGTCATCGCGATCTCGAACGCCGGCGCCATCACAACCAAGTCCGTTGGCGCAGCCGTTGTGTCGGCCTCCGCCTCCGGAGTCACGGGCACGGCCAACCTTGCGGTATCGTCCGCAACCCTGGTCTCGATCGCGGTCAGCGCCGGCCATTCCTCGCTGCCCCTGGGCGGCACCGAGCAACTGATTGCCACGGGCACCTACACCGACGGCACTACGAAGGACATCAGTTCCTCGGCAACCTGGACCAGCTCGTCTCCGGCCGTCATCGCCATCGCGAACGGCGGCGCCATTACGACCAAGTCCGTCGGCGCCGCCGTGGTCTCGGCCTCCGCTTCGGGCATCACCGGCACGGCCAACCTCGCCGTCTCCTCCGCAGCCCTGGTTTCGATCAGCGTTTCGGCAACACGGGCCACGGTTCCGCTGGGAGAAACCCTGCAGCTCAGCGCGATGGGAACCTTCACTGACGGCACCTCCAAAGATCTGACGGGCGCCGTCAGCTGGGCGAGCTCGTCGCCGGCAGTTCTCAAGGTGGCAAGTTCCGGCCTGGCCGCTGGAGTGGCCGTGGGCGCGGTCAGCGTGGCCGCTTCCTCTGGAAGCATTACCGGCACCGCGAACGTCAGTGTCTCCGACCCGGTGCTTTCCTCGCTTAGCCTGGCACCCGCGGGTCCGACGGTGCCGCTCGGCAGCACTCTGCAACTCACCGTGGCCGGGACGTACAGCGACGGCAGCACGCAGGACGTAACCCAGCAGGTCACGTGGAACATCGACACGCCCGCGATTGCCAGCATCACCAGCGGGGGCATGGTCAGCGGCCTGCAGGTGGGCACGACGGGCGTCGAAGCCTCACTCAATGGCGTACAGACTTCCGATACGCTCACGGTGCAGCCGCTGTTTACGGTCGCATACTTCGATGCCACGTCCGGCGCCGACTCAACCATCCGCATCACCAACCCGGCGACGACCGGCGAGAGCCTCTGCGCGATGGTGTACGTGTTCGACCAGGACCAGCAAATGAGCGAATGCTGCGGCTGCTCCATCTCCCAGGACGGCTTGCTGACGCTCTCGTTGAACAAAAACCTGCTGAGCAACCCGCTCACCGGTGTCCGGTCGAAGACCGGAACGGTGGTGCTGGTATCCGCCGATCAAGGCAGCAACCTCGCGTGCAACGCCGCGGTGATGACCCCGGCGGGCACGGTGGTCGGATGGGTCACCCATTTGCCTCAATCGTCGTCGGGCCAGATGTCGAGCGCGGAAGCGGCGTTTTCGACTTCGCCCCTGAACGCAACGCTTTCGTCGGCGCTCCAGGCGCAGTGCTCATTTATCCAGCAGCTGGGGAGCGGGCAGGGCCAATGCAGCTGCGGCAACCAGCCCTGATGCCAGGACGGGTTGGACCGGTCGAGACCCGAGCAAAGCCGGTTTGACCCGCCGCAGCGCGGCTTTCATTGCGAAGAACGAACAGCCAGCTATGAATCGATGACGCGCGGCTCAGCTATCCCCGCGATTGCAGAGGGCGCAAAGCTGCAAAACCGAAACGCATGACTGCAAGCCAGCTTCTCGGCTTCAAGGTGTCCAATCCGGCGGAGAGCCGCGCGACCCTTACCAGTTCCTGCGGTGGGAAGTCAGAGGGGAGTTTGGCCATAAGCTTCGCGGCCCGATCCCTATTCCCCGCCGCCTTGTCCCGTCTGGCGCGCTTTAGCAGCAAGGGCAGCTGCTGGATCGTTGGATCAGGGCAGTAGGCTGGCGTTCCAGGCTGGTAGCGCCAGGACTCGGAAAGCAGGCCTGCATCGATCGCATCGAAGCCCATCTTGTCGAGCAGAGCCATTACAAGCTGTTTCGATCTGCCATCATCGCCTGACACGGGAAGCGCGATCCGATCCTTCGATCCTCTGGGAAAGGCTTTGCGGACAAGGCTGTCCGCGATGATATTGTTGAACGCTTTGACAACGGGACGCCCCAACATGTGGGAGGTCCACTCACTCTCGATCATCCCTTTTTTGATCTC
>Ga0335075_10014501_pt1 | contig 11832 bp, 8 predicted proteins | sample Lox_Sample_24_FD_206723 | JGI IMG/M metagenome (GOLD analysis project Ga0335075, IMG submission 206723) | Soil microbial communities from Loxahatchee National Wildlife Refuge, Florida, United States - Lox_Sample_2.4 | ecosystem: Environmental > Terrestrial > Soil > Wetlands | place: USA: Florida... | reverse complement strand
TGAGGTGCTGGCGCAAGCGCGCGACTGGGGCCGGGACCGGGTCTACTGGTGGGTCAGGGACGACGCGGCCGGTACCGCGCAGGCCAGCGCCAGTGAAGCCAGCACGCAGGCCAGCACCGAGGAAGCCCTGCAGCTCCGCGGCGGCAAGGTGGCGGAGACCGTCCAGGTATTGGCCTACGACCTGACCGAACGCACTCCGGACCTGAACCTCGCCGACGGGCCGCAGGCCGAGCTGGTGCGCGACGAGCGCACTCTCCGCGCGAGCCACCTGGTGTCCGCGGAGGTCTGGGAGAACCGCCGCGAGCGGACCCCGGCTGCCATCACAGAGGAACTGGCCGGCCTGCTTGAAGCGCAGGAGTCGGGGTCGGAGTTCCAGGTCGTCGTCTTTATCGACGGCGAGCCAGCGGCAGGCGGGGGATGCGGGCTCGTGGGGCAAGTAGCGCGCCTGTGGGGTGCCGGGACGCGGCCGGCCTTCCGCGGCCGCGGCGCGTACCGGTCGCTGCTGGCTGCGCGCATCGGGCTGGCGCGTGCCCACGGGGCGACGCTGGCCCTGGTCAAGGGCCGGGTAGAAACATCAGGCCCGATTCTGCGGCGAGCCGGCTTCACTGCGTATGGCGAGGAACGGTCCTACTGCGTGTCCGTCATGGAGGATTAAATGATTGTCGCTTTCTCGGTAACGCCCATCGGAGTCGGCGCGGATGTGGCCGAATACGTCGCCGACGCGGTCAAGGTGGTGCGCGCGAGCGGATTGCCGAACCGGACCGATGCCATGTTCACCACCATCGAGGGTGACTGGGACGAAGTGATGGCAGTGGTCAAGAGCGCGTGCGACGCCGTCGCTGCCAGAGCGCCGAGGGTCAGCGTCACGCTGAAGGCGGACATCCGGCCGGGCGTGACCGGCGCCATGGAGTCGAAAATGGCGTCCCTAGAGCGTCATCTCGGCTGACGCCCGGCACGCCCCCGGTTCCTAGATCGGGTTCTCCGGGTGGTGGGAGTCCCATTCCTGCAGTGCGGCCACGGCGAGCCAGTCCAGACCCCGGCCGACCTCGGCCTCGATGCCATGCGCCAGCGCCGCCATCGCGGCCGCGGCGGCGTAGCCGTCTACTTCGTCCGCGTCATCGCTGGCGCCCTCAAACGCGTGTACCAGCATCTCCTTGGCCGCCGTAGCCTTAGCTGGCGCATGTCCGTAGGAGTTCGCCAAGTGTGAAATGGCGCGCCGCACCACGCGTTCAGCGATGCCGTCGCTCATGGCAACTCGTCGTTCCGCCACCTGTATGCCTCCATCGTGTCCGACCGACGCATCTTATTCGCCTGAGGAGCGCCATGCCGAGCCAGGCCGTCCGCCATCCGGTCTTCGCCCGGATGTATGCCCGGCTCAGCACCGGGATGGAACGGGCCGGAGTGAGCGATCACCGGCGCAGTCTGCTGGCTGGGCTTACCGGTTCTGTGCTTGAAGCCGGCGCCGGCAACGGGCTGAACTTCGGGCATTACCCCGCCACCGTGACGGCCGTCATGGCCGTCGAGCCAGAGCCCCACCTGCGGCTACTGGCCGAACAAAGCGCGCGCCTGGCAACGGCCGAGATCACGGTAACCGACGGAACCGCCGAGCGCCTGCCGGCTGGTGACCAGCAGTTTGACGCGGTGGTCGCCACGCTGATGCTGTGCTCGGTCAGCGATCCCGCTGCGGCGCTGCGGGAGATGCACCGTGTGCTGCGGCCAGGAGGGGAGCTGCGATTCATGGAGCACGTGGCTGCTGACTCACCTGGCCTCCGCCGCGTACAGCGGATAGCCGACGCCACCTGCTGGCCCGCTTGCTTCGGCGGATGCCACGCCAGCCGCGATCCGGTGTCAGCCATCGTGGCGGCCGGCTTCCGGGTGCGGGAACTGGAGAGGTACCGGCTGCCTGATACCGGATTCCCGTGGCCGACGACTCCCCACGCACGCGGCGTCGCGGTGCGTGCTTAGCTGTCGGGGAGGTCGTCGATGAGCGCGGCCAGGCCGGCGCCGTCGAGCAGGTCCGCCGGACGGACGGTCACGTCATCCCGCACGTAGTAGAACGCGGCGCGCACCTGGTCAAGGGCCACCCCCGCGAGCGCTGCCCAGGCCAGCCGGTACGCCGCTAGCTGTACCGCCACCGCCCGCTTGTCGGCTGCTGTGCCAGGTTGCCGGCCGGTCTTCCAGTCGACGACGTCGTATCCCCCGTTCGCGGTATCGGCGAACACCGCATCAATGCGGCCGCGCACCAGCCGGTCGCCAACCTTAGTCTCGAACGGAACTTCGACCTCAACGGGCCATCGACTGGCCCACTGGCCGGCCTCGAACCGCGCCTGAAGCTCACCCAGCTCAGGATCTGCAGCCTGGGCGGCCAGGTCGTCTGCGGCACCAGGGAGCTCGCCGGAGTCGATGAGCTGCGCCTGCCCGAATCTCTGCTCGATCCACTGATGGAACGTCGTGCCCCTGGCGGCCTGCGGCGCTGGCCTGCGCGGCATCGGGCGGCGAACCTGCTGGGCTAGCTCGCCCCGGTCCCTCGCCATGGTCACCAGCGACGAGACCGGGAGCTGCCGGGGCAGGCTGACGAGCACAGCATGCCCGGCCTGACGGCGCTCGCGCTCGGCCAGCAGCAGGTCAGTGTCCCGCTCCCATGCGGCCGTCAGCTGCTGGTAACGGCCGACCCGGACATCGTCTGACTCGGTCACTGACTGGGCGGCTGCCGGCTGGGCGGCCGCCAGCTGAGCGGCAGCGCTCTTGGCAAGCTCGCGGGCTGCGGCGTCCACCAGCGCCCCCGCGTCCCGGATGGCCTCATGCCGCGCGTCAGCGGCCGCCTCCGCTGGCCAGGTCGCCGTTGGAGGGTCGGCAAGCGACGGATTCTGCGCGTCGGGCTCAGGTTCAGGCTGCCACGCCTCGACCACGCCGGCCCCGTCCTCGCAGGCCTCCTTCACCTCAGCCAGGAACTGCGATGGACCGAGCCGGGAGACGCCATCGGACCACCAGTAGCCCGAGCACGCCAGCAGGTAGGCGGCGCGGGTGGCGGCCACGTACCCGAGCCGGCGTTCTTCGGCCAGGTCGCGTGCCGTGCACGCGTCGCTGAACGTGGCTAGCTCCGCGGTTGTCAGCCCGGAAAGGGCCGGCAAGTCGGCAGTGTCACCGCGCAGACCGAATGGCAGCAGCCTGGCGTTCTCGGTCCACCGGGTCGTGACCCGCGGCTTGGCCGGGAAAACATGCCGCTGGGCGCCGTCGGCTAGTCCGGGCACGAACACCGCGGCCCACTGCAGGCCTTTGGCCGCGTGCACAGTCGCCAGCTTCACGGAATCGGTCTCGCCGACCCGGCCTGCCTCGAGGCCGAACTCCTCAGACTCGGCCGCGGCAAGATAGGCCAGGAACGCGCCCAGCGTCGGTTCCTGTGTATCCCCCGCGAAGGAGGCCGCGGCATCCACGAAAGCGTCGAGGTCAGCTCTGGCCGCGGCCGGATCGGTGCCAGGGCGCGACGCGACTTCGATGTCCAGCCCCAGCGTTCGTTCCACTTCGGTTACGAGTTCGGCCAACGGCCTGGCGACGTGCCCGCGGAGCATGCGCAGTTCGGCTGCCAGCGCCATCAGCCTGGCGTAGCCGGCGAATGAGTACGCAGCCGGGCTGCCCAGGTCCTCCAGCGCCTCGATGAGGCTGCCAGGGTCCCTGGTCAGGTCGCTGACGGCGCCAGCCATCAGATCGTGGCGGCCGGCTGCGGCCCCCGCGGCTGGCGCGCCGGGCTCCGCCACGGCCCCCAGCGCACGGGCCGGCCGACCGAGTGCTTTCAGGTCGGGGGCGGCTGCGGCCCCCGCTGATGCCGCGGGTCCGGCTTCTCCGGGGCCGGCTGATGCCGCGGCTCCGGACTCGGCCGCAGCCCCAAGCGCGCGAGCCCGCCGGCCCAGAGCTACCAGGTCGGCCGGACCGATCCGCCAGCGCGGCGAGGTGAGCAGCCTGGCGAGGGCGCCTGCTGATGTCGGGTCGTGCAGGACCTGAAGCGTCGCGACAATGTCGCAGACCTCGGGCACGGTCAGCAGGCCGCCGAGGCCGACGACCTCGACCGGGACGCCGCGTGCTTCGAGCGCCGCCCGCAGCGCCGGGAACTGGGCGCGTTTCCTGCACAGCACCGCGATGTCACTCGGCCTGACCGTGGCAGGCGCCCCGTCGGGCCACGGACTGCCGTCGGGGGCCAACCCCGGCGCTAGCTCAAGCAACCCTGCTACGTGGTCGGCGACCCAGGCCGCCTCGTCCTGCACCGACTCAAGCAGCGCGCATCGCACCAGGCCGCGCTCTGCCCGGCCTGGCGGCGCCACCAGCAGCGGCACGTCAGGAGCCGCCGCGCGGAGATCGCGCTGGATAGCACCGGCCGCGATCAGGACGTTGCCGGTATTGCGGAAGCTCGTGGAAAGCATGCGCACCGGAGCCGGCCGCCCGTCGGGGCCGGGGAAGTCCGAGCTGAACCGGCGCAGGTTGCCGGCGCTCGCACCGCGCCATCCGTAGATCGACTGGCACGGATCACCGACCGCGGTCACCGGGTGGCCACCGCCGAACAGCGAGGAGAGCATTACAAGCTGCGCATGTGAGGTGTCCTGGTACTCATCGAGCAGGACTACCTGGTAGCGGGATCGCTCGGCCTGACCGACTTGCGGATGCCGGCTGCCGATCCGGGCGGCAAGCGCCATCTGGTCGCCGTAATCGATCACCTCTCTGGCTGCCTTGGCCGCAGCATAAGCAGCGACAAGCGGCAGCAACTGATCCCTGGTCCGCTGGGTCTTGAGCACGTCAGTGACGGCCTTCGGCACCCGGCCTGTCAGGCTCCCGGCGCAGTCTTCCAGCCACTGGCCGGTCTGGCGCACGTCGTCGGCACCACGCAGATGCTCGGATAGTTCGCCCGCCAGCGTGAGAACGGCCGCGGTCACGGTGGCAGGCGTCCACTCAAGCGCGTCGGTCGGGCCGGCGTAAGCGGCCACTACCGCAGCCGCAAGCTGCCACGAAACAGCGGGCGTGATCAGGCGTAACGTCGGCTCGAGGCCCTCGCGCAGAGCGTGGTCACTGACGAGCCTGCCCGCGTAGGCATGGTAGGTGCAGATGACGGGGTCGCCTGCGAGCAAGTCGGCGTCGGCGTCGGCCTCCTCGGCCGGGACGGCCAGTGGAAGGCCAGCCCGGCGAAGGCCCGCCAGCCGGATCCGGACGCGGTCGGCTAGCTCCGCTGCCGCCTTCCTTGTGAAAGTCAGCCCGAGCACTCGCTCAGGCCCGACGAACTGGTTCGCTACCAGCCATACCAGCCGCGCCGCCATCGTCTCGCTCTTACCGGATCCGGCACCGGCAATGACTGCCAGCGGCGCCAGCGGTGCCCCGATGACGGCGGCCTGCTCAGCCGTCGGCTCCTGCGCGCCCAGCATCCGGGCCAGCTGTCCAGGGCTGTACCTGGCCGTCCCCGTGGTCACTGGAGATACCCTCGTCACGGAGTCACCTGCCCGCCACGCTCGTCGACCGGGCAACTGGACGCGACGGGGCAGACGCGGCAGCCCGGGTTGGCCGTCGCCCTGAAGACTGGTCCGGTCATGCCCGCGGCCACCGTCTCGACCAGCTCGCGCGCCCACTTCGGATCGGGATCGCTGCTGAGGCCGCGCTGCGCCTGCACCCGGACGCTGGCCTTGAGCCCGGCCTTCCCCACCTGGACTAGCTCAGCGCCGCCTGGCTCGGCGAGGCCGAACTGCTCGAATGCGCCCAGCAGTACGGCAAGCTGATAGACGCCAAGCTGAGGGTTGCGGTCCAGGTCTGCGTCGGACGGCCTGCCCGTTCCCGTCTTGAGGTCGACGATGATCGCGGCGCCGTCCTCGTCTCGCTCCAGCCGGTCCACCTGGCCCGTGATGGTGATCTCGCCCATGCTGACGCGCAACTGCTGTTCGACCGCCACCAGCTCGCGCGGATTGCGGCGGTGCCAGTCGAGGAATTTCGTCACCATCGCCTCGGCCTGCGCCCGCTGGCGTGCGCTGTACCAGGAACTGCCGAAGTCGAGATGCTGCCACAGCTCGTCAACTCGCTTGGTGACCTCGCCGTCGTCGGCGCCCTCGGCCGCTAGCGCGGCAGCCGCGTGAATGACGATGCCAAGGTGCTGCGCCACTCCTGGCGAGCGCACTCCGACAGCCGCCTCGAGAAGCCACCGCAAGCCGCACTTGGTGAACGTCTCGACCCTGGACGGCGAGATCTGCACGCTGCCGGGGATCGGCTCGTCTGCGGCGCTCAGCGCGGTAAGGGCGTACCACTGCCGCGGGCTCGCCCCGCGCACGCCTGCTGCAGCTAGCCGGGCCAGCTGGTGCGCGGCCGCCGAGCGCACCTGCGCAGGCAGCTCGGCATCGGCCGCCGCGCGGCGCAGGTCGGCCGTCAGCGCCGGCAGGGACAGCCAGCGTCGGTCGGCGCCGGCCACGCTCTCGATCGCTATGTCGTCGCCGGCCAGCTCAGCGAGGAACCTCGACGGCCGTTCCTCGCTGTCTTCCGCGCCGACCGCGGTCACGACGAGCTCGCGTCGCGCTCGCGTCACCGCGACATAGAACAGCCTGCGTTCTTCGGCCAGCAGGCGTGCCGCTGATGCCGCGGCCACAGCCGCTGCTTGCGCGCCTGGTGCGCTGCTGACGGGCTCCCGGCCAGCCACCACGTCGACAAGCTCGTCCATGCCCAGTAGGGAGCCGCGCTGGCGCACGTCCGGCCAGGTGCCCTCTTGCACGCCGGCCACCACGACGAGGTCCCACTCAAGGCCCTTGGCCCGGTGCGCGGTCAGCACCGAGACGGCGTCGGTACGGGGCGCCTGGTCGGCGAGCGTGTCGCCGGCGATCTCCTGCCCGGACAGGCTGTCAAGGAAGAGCCGCGTCGATCCCTGCGGCAGCCGCGCGGAGAACCTCGCGGCAGCGTCGAACAGCGCGACGACGGCATCGAGGTCGGCGTCCGCGACCGCGCCCCGTACCCCGCCGGCTGCGCTGGCGGCTTGCCATTCGCCGGCCAGCCCGGATGCATCCCAGACGGCCCAGAGCACTTCGTGCGGGGTGCCGCTCTGGTCGGCCTCTCTGGCGAGCTGCAGCAGAGCCGCCACTCGTCTGGCGGCTGCCACCTCGGGACCCGCTGCCCGCTCCGGTCCGTCAGTCTGCTCAGCGTCAGGCCAGCCGGCCTGGATAAGCTCCCGCGGATCGCGCAGCGCCCCGGCGAGGGGCTCGGCTGCCGGCGGCTGCCCGGCCGTTCTCGCGGCGGCGGTCAGGCCGCGCCTGAGGCGCCGCAGCCCGAGCGCGTCGGTACCGCCGAGCGGGCCGGTCAGCAGCTCAGCAGCTACCTGCTCGTCCATCGTCTCGGGCCGCAGCGCGCACCCGACAAGGCGGAGCAACGGCCGGGTACCTGGCTCGTAGCCAAGCGGCAGCTCATCTCCTGCCACCTTCACCGGCACGCCGGCCGCGCTCAGCACCCGCTGCAGCGCCGGAGCCTGGCGTACCGCCGACCTGACCAGGACTGCCATTTGCGACCACGGGGTGCCGTCGATGAGATGGGCGCGGCGGAGCGTGTCGGCGATCAGGGCCGCTTCCTGGCTCGCACTCGCCGCGGTAACTACCTGGACGCGGCCGGGCGCCGCGCCGTCCAGCGCAGCCAGCTGGCGGTGCGCGCGGCTGTCGACCGCATGCTGGCTGCCTCGTGCTGCCGCCAGCTGTGCCATCGGCAGGCGCGCGGCAACGCGGCGGGATGCGGCGAGCAGCACGGGCCCGCTCCGGCGGCACGTCTGCAGCGCGATGACGTCCGCAGGCCTGCCGTCAGGCGTGCGGAACCTGTCGGCGAAACGCCGGATTGCGTCGACGTCGGCCCCGCGGAAGGCGTAGATCGACTGGTCCGGGTCTCCGACGGCGATCAGTTCCCGGCCGTCGCCCGCGAGCTGAGCCAGCAGCTCTTCCTGGGCCGGATCGGTGTCCTGGTACTCGTCGACGAGGACGGCATCGTAGGCCTCGCGCTCCCTGGCACGAACCGCGCCGCGGCGCAGCAGCGCGCCGGCGATCCTGACGATCTCGGCGTAGTCGTAAGCAGGAACAGGGGCGAGGTCGAACCTGGCCGCATAGGAGTCGAGGAAGCGTCCCGCCGCAACCCAGTCATCGCGGCCGTGGGTCCGGCCAAGGGCCGCCAGGCCGGCGCCGTCCAGGCCGCGCTCGGCCGCTCGCAGCAGGAAATCCCGTAGCTCGGCGGCGAATCCCTGCGTGCCGAGCGCCGCCCTCAGCCGCTCCGGCCAGCCGGTGCCGCCGTCGCTCGCCTCGCCGCGCAATAGCCTGCGGACCTCGAGCAACTGCTCGGGACCTGACAGCAATACCGGCGGCTGTTCACCGGCCAGCGCGAACTCGCGCCGCACCAGCGCGTAGGCGTAGCTGTGAAACGTCAGCGCCAGCGGCTGCCTGACAGTGCGGTCGAGCCGCAGCGTTATCTGCTCGCGCAACTCCGCCGCCGCCTTGCGGCTGAAGGTCAGCACCAGCACCCGGCTCGGGTCGATGCCGCGGCGCACGACGCGGTCGACGACAGATTCCACGATCGTGGTGGTCTTGCCGGTGCCGGGACCAGCAAGCACCAGCAGCGGCCCGCCCGCATGCTCGACTACCCGGCGCTGCGCCTCGTCTAGGCGGACGGGTGCGGCGGCCGGTCCTGGCAGCCGGACAAGCCGGTACGCGGGCGGCGAAGTAGTTTCCATCTCGCCCTGCATTCCAGCAGACGCTGCCGACAATCACGGGGATTGGACGGCTAGCCGCGCCAGCGAGCCAGCTTCATGTCCACCCGGGGGAGGCCCTCACCGGTCCGCCGCAGCGGGGTCTGCTCCGCTTCATACCTGGCCAGCGCCACGCGCTCGTGCCCGGACAGCAGCGATCCGTCAGCGTGCACGACGCGCCACCAGGCGACGCCGCCGCCCCACAGAGCCATGACCCGGCCCACCTGCCTGGGCCCGCCCTCGCCGAGATACTCGGCCACGTCTCCGTACGACATGACCTTGCCAGGACCGATCGAGTCGACGACGTCCAGTACCCGGGCTGCGTAACCGTCAGGCCCGGCCACTGTCACGGTTGCGGCTGGCGGCCGGTCACGACGGCCCTGGCCAGTTCTGGCCGTGGTTGCGCGGGGCCGCATGCCGGGACGGCCCTGCCTCGTCGTCGGCAGAGTGATGGCGGACCTCGGTCGCCCATGGCTGCGGAGGCCCGCCCGGGTTGGAAGGGCCATCCGAAGCAACCATGTCCGCGTCTCGCTGCGCCAGCAGCCTGCTGGTCGCGATTGCGACGACAGCCAGGCAGGCCACGCCGAGCAGGCAGTACAGAACGAGGCTAGCCAGACCGCGCGCCGGCACCGGCGCGGCCGGGACGCTGGCAAGGCCGCCGCCGAAATGACCCGACGCCGCCATGCCCGCAGGCGCCGGAGCGGCCCCGGCTATCTTGCGCGCGACGGTCAGGGCGGCGGCGGCATCGACCACTCCGAACCCGATCTGGTTGTCGTAGCCGCCAGGCGGCCGGGTGCTCACCGTTGTGCTGCTGGTGACGGCGGAGATTACCTGCGAATCGGTCAGGTGCGGGTACGCCGCCTTGATCAGCGCCACCACCCCCGCTGTCAGGGCACACGCCGGGCTGGTACCGCTGACATACCAGAAACTATTGCCGCGCCCCTCCGCGGGCACCTTGTAACCTGGCGCCGCCACCTGCACAGACAGGTTATTGCTGGAGAAACTGGCAACCTGGCCAGCGCTATTGACGGCCGCGACACCGAGCACGCCAGGGTAGTTGGCCGGGAACGAGTAGGGGGCAGTCCTCTTGCCGTCGCCGGAGTTGCCGGCCGACGCGACTACGACCACGTTGTGCTCGTAGGCGTCCTGCAGCGCCGCCTGCACCGGACGGCTCTGCTGGCTGTAGCCAAGCGACATGCTGATCACCTGAGCGTGGTGCGTGACCGCGTAAGTGATCGCCTCGGCCAGCTCCCGCTGCCCCTTAGCAGCGGGCTCACGCTCGTAGGCGGCGTTATTCGGGTCCGTGCTGTCAGTAATCGCCCGGATCGACAGGACCTTCGACTCCGGCGCGGTGCCGATGATGCCGTCGCCGTCGTCCGGCCCGTTCCCGTGCCCGGCTATCAGCGACGCCATCCAGGTCCCGTGCTTTCCCCAGTTCGGGTTGCTTGGCGGGGTGTGCACACCGCTGAAGTTCGGCCCCGTCTCCACGTTGCCGGCGAGATCGCTCACAGTGGGGTCCACCCCGCTGTCGATGACAGCGACGAGCACCCCCTTGCCCTGGGTAACTGTCCAGGCGGGCTGCACATTGAGCTCGTTGAGGACCCACATCTCAGTGCTGCGGATCTCGTCTGCGCTGGCCAGGCCGGCTGGGACAAGCACGGCTGCCGAGCAGGCGGCTATCGTCATGGCGGCCAGCGCTAGCGAGCGCGAGCGCCATCGCCGCGCTTGGCGGAAGCCGGGTCCCCGCCGCCGGCTCAGCATCCGGGAGCCCCGGGGCAGGCCGGCGTGCCAGGCGAGCTGCCGAGCACAGACTTGTCCCTGCCGACCAAGCCGACAACCAGGCTGGACAGCTCACCGTCCAGGTAGTCGTCGGAGGCGACGCGCACCCGGCCCCGGCCGTCGGCAAACCCGGCCGTCGCCATGATCACGTACGACTCGGCGCCGTAGGTGTACGACACCTGGCGTTGCGCAGCGCCGAATCCTGCGGCCGGGGTGCGGGCGATGGCCAGCGTGCGCACCAGCGCGGGGCTGCTGGCCGCGCCGTCCTGCGACAAGTCGTTGACGACCGCGCTGGCTGCCGTAGCGCTCGGCAGTATAGCCACCGCCACTGTCGCGACCAGGCTGCCCGAGGCGTCGACGTAAGTCGCCCTGAGCGCGTCGGAACAGCCGTGCGTTCGCAGCAGCTGCCGGATTGCGGTCTTGGAGACCACCTGGGCGCAGCTTGTAGCCGAGCTGATGCCTAGTCGCTGGGCGTGCAGAGCCATGCCGGCGTTGGCGTTGAGCAGGCTAGCCGGGAGGTAGTAAGGCACCGATGCCGGAAAGATCGTTCCGGCCGGGTCGGCCCGCCAGCGGCGTTCGACCTCCCAGGTGGCGATCGCCCGCTGCTGTGCCGCCGTGAAGTGGCGCGGCAACAGCTGATGAGCTATGCCGACGGCCGAGACAGCCAACCCGATCAGCCCGACCGCGAGCAGGGCGCCAAACGTCGTCAGCCTGCCGCGGCGTCGCCACTGGCCGCCTGGCGGCCGCTGGCCGCCTGGCCGCACCTCTGGCGCCGCGTCGCGAGGCAGGCTGTACCCTCTGTCGCTGGCAGGGCTGTCGGGCCAGCGATGCTCTGGCTCCGGCTGCCATGTCACACCGGGATTTTACGGCCTGGGCACCGGCCTGCGGGCCCGGTCAGTAGGTCGGCAAACTGGGGTCGACCTGGTTCACCCAGGCCAGGACGCCGCCGCCAACGTGCACGGCGTCGGAAAATCCTGCGTTCTTCACCACTGCGAGAGCCTCCGCGCTCCGCGCCCCGCTCTTGCAGTGCAGCACGATCCGCTTGTCTTGCGGCAGCTTTTCCAGCGCCGCCCCGGTGAGGAACTGGTCCTTCGGGATCAGCGTCGAGCCGGGGATGGAGACGATCTCGTACTCGTTCGGCTCGCGCACGTCGACCAGGAAAATGTTGTCGCCCTGGTCAAGCATGGCCTTGAGCTCGGTCGCAGTGATCGTGGAACCGGAGGCTGCCGCCGCGGCGTCCTCAGAAACGGCGCCGCAGAACGCGTCGTAGTCGATCAGGCTGGTGATCGTCGGGTTCTTGCCGCAGATCGCGCACTCGGGGTCCT
>Ga0335075_10014500_pt1 | contig 11832 bp, 9 predicted proteins | sample Lox_Sample_24_FD_206723 | JGI IMG/M metagenome (GOLD analysis project Ga0335075, IMG submission 206723) | Soil microbial communities from Loxahatchee National Wildlife Refuge, Florida, United States - Lox_Sample_2.4 | ecosystem: Environmental > Terrestrial > Soil > Wetlands | place: USA: Florida... | reverse complement strand
CTCCTCGCCGCGGCCCTGGTGCTTGCGGCCGCCGCGGCCACCCCGGTCCTCACCCTCCCGCTCGCCACCGTGGTCATGATGGTGCTTGTAGCCCTGCTGCTCGCCTACCACCTCACCGTCACACACCGGGTAACCCGCTCCGCCGAATCGTCCGGCTATAGCGGATAACCGGCCCAGGCGGGTGGCGACGCGAAGGGCTTGCCATCTAGGTGGGAGAATTTGGACGTGGCCGGATATGACGGCACGTCAGCAGCGGGCTAGGGAAGGGCATTCAACCAGTGGAGTATCGCCAGCTTGGGCACAGCGGGCTTCGGATCTCGGTGCTGACGCTAGGCACCATGACGTTCGGCGGGCGCGGCGGGTTCCGGGCCGTGGGGGCGACGGACGTCGAGGGCGCGCGGCGGCAGGTCGACATGTGCCTGGACGCCGGGATCAACCTGATCGACACGGCCGACGTGTACTCCGGCGGGCTGTCCGAGGAGATCACCGGGGAGGTGATCAAGGGGCGCCGGGACAAGGTCCTGCTCTCAAGCAAGGTGCGGATGACGATGGGCGACGGGCCGAACGACGCGGGCCTTTCCCGGCAGCACATCATCGCGGGGTGCGAGGCGAGCCTGCGCAGGCTGGGCACCGACCATCTCGACATCTACCACGTGCACGAATGGGACGGGCAGACCCGGCTCGAGGAGACTGGATCCGCGCTGAACTCGCTCGTGGCGGCCGGGAAGGTGCGCTACCTCGCGGCGTCGAACTACGCGGGCTGGCAGTTGATGAAGGCGCTCGCGGTGGCGGACGGCCACGGGTTCGAGCGGTTCGCCGCCCAGCAGATCTACTACTCGCTGGAATCCAGGGACGCCGAGTACGAGCTTGTCCCGCTCGCCATCGACCAGGGGCTCGGCATCCTGGTCTGGTCACCGCTCGCGGGTGGCCTGCTGACCGGCAAGTACCGGCGCGATGCGTCGCCGTCCGAGGGCACCCGGCAGGTTTCCGGAACGTGGAACGAGCCGCCGGTCCGCAACGGGGAAAAGCTGTACGACACGATCGAGGTGCTTGTGGGCATCGCCGGCGCCCGCGGTGCTTCCCCGGCACAGGTCGCGCTGGCCTGGCTGCTCGGCCGCCCGGCCGTGACCTCGGTGATCATCGGGGCGCGCACCGACGAGCAGTTGCGCGACAACCTCGGCGCGGCCTCGCTGTCGCTGACCGAGGACGAGCGGTCGGCGCTTGACAAGGTGAGCGCGCCGGAGCTGCTTTACCCGTACTGGCACCAGGCGAACACCGCGGCGGACCGGCTCGGCGCCGCCGACCTGGCGCTGCTCGGGCAGCACCTGTCCGAGGGCGATTAATCGCTCCGAGATGCCGGCGCCGCCGGGCCGGCGCGGAACCGGCTCACGGTGCCGCGCGTCTAATCCGCATGAGACGGCTGCCCGCCCTGACGGCATTGGCCGGCTGCGCGTTGCTGGCGGCGGTGGGCTGCGGGACCACCCATGCGACGCGGGTCGGCGTTACGAAGACCGTCAGCTCGCCGCCGGCCGCGGCCGCGGCGGCGAGCCCGAGGTCGCGCGCGGTCGCGGACGCCGCGGCCATCCTCGCGTCGTTCGCGGTGCCGTCCGGGGCGCGACGGCTGTCCAGCGCGCCGGAAGGCGTACTCAAGCAGCCGCCGATGCTGCCGGGCACGCCCGATCTCGTGGACGACGTGTCCTGGTGGCAAGCTCCCGGGACGCCGCAGGCGGTGCTCGGCTGGGAGCGGGCGCACCTGCCGCGCCGGCTGGTGGCGTCCGGCAGCGGCTCGGCGACCGATGGGCTGGCATGGGACGACTTCTCCCTGCCGCCGGTGCCCGGCGTGCTGAACTCGCGTGAGCTTGTGGTCGAGGTGACCTCAAGCGGCGGGCAGACCGTGGTCCGGGTCGATGCCCAGGTGACCTGGCTGCCCGCCAAGCCAGCGACCGAACGGATACCGTCCGCGGCGCGGGTGGTGACGATCACCGCGATACCGGGCCTCGACGCGACCGGCCGGACTCCGGCGCCGGTCACGATCACCAGCGCGGCCGCGGTGCGGCGGATCGCGTCGCTGATCGACGGCCTGCCCGTCTTCCCGCCTGGCACGTACAGCTGCCCGGCGGACACCGGGCGCGCGCTGCGGATGACCTTCCGCGCCGTCGCGAGCGGCCCGGCGCTCGCCGTCGCCACCGCCGCCCTGGACGGGTGCGGCGGGGTAGGGCTCACCGTCGGCGGCGCCGCGCAGCCGGGCCTGTCCGATGGGCCTTCGCTCGCCCGGCAGGTGCTCGCGATCGCCGGCCTGCACTGGGCGGGATACGCCGCCAGCGGTTCGCCGGATGCTATACAAATACGGCCATGAAACATGTCATAGGGGTCGTCGTGTCCGCGATCGCGCTCGCCGTCGCGGCGTGGGCGGTCCCCGGGATCCAGGTGTCGGGCCACGGCGACGCCGTACGCGCCGGGACGCTGGTGGCGGTCGCCCTCATCTTCGGCATCATCAACACGGTGCTCAAGCCGCTGATCAAGACGTTCGGCTGCGCCTTCTACGTGCTGACCCTGGGGCTCGCCGCGCTGATCGTCAACGGCCTGCTGCTCTGGCTGGCCAGCTACGTGGCGGACCGGCTCGGGCTGCCCTTCCACATCACCGGGTTCCTGGCCGCGGTCGAGGGCGCGCTGATCGTGGGCGTGGTGAGCTGGCTGCTGCACCTGGTGACCGGCGACCGGCGACACCGCTGAAACTTTCCTGATCCGGTTAAGCCGCGCCGGGAAAGCGCCTCCGGGCTGAGCGCCGGCGCGGAGGTCATAGACTTATCCGCCGTACACTTTCTCAACGACAATTCGCTGAGTCACCGTCCACGTTTCTGGAGTCACGCCGCCGTGAAGACCGCCGTCGAAGAGCTGAGCCCGACCCGCGTCCGGCTGAGCGTCGAAGTGTCCTTCGAGGAACTTAAGCCGAGCCTCGACAAGGCTTACCGTGAGGTGTCGCGGCAGGTGCGGATCCCGGGGTTCCGGCCTGGCCGGGTCCCCCCGCAGGTCATCGACCGGCGGGTCGGCCGTGCCACCGTGCTAACCGAGGCGGTCAACGACGCGCTGCCTGACTTCTACTCGAAGGCGGTGCAGGAGGCCGAGGTGCTCACCCTGGGCCAGCCAGAGGTCGAGATCACCCAGCTCGACGACGGCAAGGACTTCGCCTTCACGGCCGAGGTCGAGGTGCGGCCGAAGTTCGAGCTTCCGGACCCGGCGGAGCTGTCGATCACCGTCGACAACGCCACCGTGACGCCCGACGACGTGGAGGAGTACCTCAACTCGCTCCGCGAGCGCTTCGCGTCGCTCAAGACCGCGCAGCGCCCCGCGGACAACGGCGACTACACGACCATCGACCTGTCCGCGTCGGTAGACGGCAAGCCGGTCGAGGACGCCCAGGCGAGCGGCCTGTCCTACCAGGTCGGCAGCGGCACGATGCTTGAGGGCCTTGACGAGGCGCTGACCGGTATGTCCGCGGGAGAGTCCAAGAGCTTCACCACCGAGCTCATGGGCGGTGAGTTCGCCGGCCAGCAGGCCGAGGTCACCGTGACCGTGCAGAGCGTCAAGCTCAAGGAGCTGCCGGAACTCGACGACGACTTCGCGCAGCTGGCGAGCGAGTTCGACACCCTGGGTGAGCTGCGTGCCGACACCCGCCGTCAGCTCGAGCGGATGCGCCGCCTGCGCCAGGCCACCCAGGCACGGGACCGCGCCGTTGACGCGCTGGTCGACGGCATCGACATCCCGCTGCCGGAGAAGTTCGTGGAGCACGAACTCGAGCACGCCCGCGAGTCGGTCCAGGACCAGCTGTCCCAGATGCAGACGAGCATGGAGGACTACCTGGAGTCCAGGGATCAGACCCAGGAGGAGTTCGACAACGAGCTTGTCGAGCAGTCCCAGCGCTCGGTCAAGGTAGCGCTGATCCTCGACGAGCTGGCCCGCAGTGAGGACCTGAACGTCAACCAGGCCGAGCTGTCGTACTTCATCGCCGACCAGGCGCAGCGGCTGGGCATCGGGCCTGAGTACCTGGCCAGGCAGCTCACCGAGTCCGGCCAGATCGGCACGGCCGTCACCGAGGTCCTGCGCGGCAAGGCCGCGGCGTTCGTGTCCGAGCGGGTCAAGGTCGTCGACTCCGACGGGAACCCGATCGACATCAAGGCGGAGATCGAGGCGCTCAACGCCGACGTGGACAACCTCCTGGCGGCCCAGGCGGCCGCCGCCGAGACCGCCGAAGCCGAAGAGGACGCCGAGGAAGAGGCCACCGCCGAGGTCCAAGCAGCCGCTGAGGTCGAAGCAGCCGCTGAGGTCGAAGCAGCCGCTGAGGTCGAAGCTGCCGCCGAGGCTGAGGCCGAGGCTGCCGCCGAGGCGGAAGCCGCCGCCGAGGACGAGGAAGGCTGAGGACGGCCGGTCCTCAGCCCGAGGACAACTGATCCCCAAAAAGGGACATATCGCCCATGATTTCGCCGTCTGGCGTTCCAGGCATGGAGCGACCAAGAACGGCAAGTAACCTGATGGGACAGCGAATACGCCCGCCCCGTGAGTCGTGTCCAGCCTGGACAGCCAAAGGCAAAGACGCAACGTCGTGCGCCGGTAGCGAACAGCGGCGCACACCGGACTTGGCAGTTCCGCGGTGGCGTTATGGTCCTGTCAACGACACCCGAAGTGATCGAAGCAGGTGACCACGTGACACAGTCTCTGCCATCCGCAAGGACGGCCACCCCTGACTCGCCCGTGATTCCAGGGGACATGCTGTTCCAGCGGTTGCTACGGAACCGCATCGTCTTCCTCGGGCAGCAGGTTGACGACGACATCGCCAACAGGATTTGTGCCGAGATGCTCCTGCTGTCCGCCGAGGACGGCAAGCGCGACATCTCGCTGTACATCAACTCCCCGGGCGGATCGGTGACCGCCGGAATGGCGATCTACGACGTGATGCAGTACGTGCCCAACGACGTGGCGACGTACGCGATGGGCCTGGCGGCCTCGATGGGCCAGTTCCTGCTCACCGCGGGCACGGCGGGCAAGCGGTACGCCCTGCCGCACGCCACGATCCTGATGCACCAGCCGTCGGGCGGCATCGGGGGTACGGCCTCGGACATCAGGATCCAGGCCGAGCAGATGCTCTACGTCAAGCGCACGCTGTTCGAGCGCACCGCGTTCCACACCGGGCAGACCGTGGAGCAGATCGAGAGGGACGCCGACCGCGACCGCTGGTACACCGCGGAGGAAGCCAAGGAGTACGGCTTCGTCGACCACGTGGTACGCAGCGCCCTCGAAGTGCCCTCGGTGGGCCCGGTCTCCTGAGCGCCGCGGCGAACCCCGGATCTTGCACCAAACCATCATTAGGAGCCGAACGTGACCGAGCAGAGCAGGCTGCTTACCCCGCAGTCCAGGTATGTGCTGCCGTCCTTCGTCGAGCGGACCTCGTACGGGATCAAGGAGATGAACCCGTACAACAAGCTCTTCGAGGAGCGGATCATCTTCCTGGGCGTCCAGATCGACGACGCGTCCGCGAACGATGTCATGGCCCAGTTGCTCACCCTCGAGGCCATCGACCCCGACCGTGAGATCACCATGTACATCAACTCGCCCGGCGGGTCGATGACGTCGATGATGGCCATCTACGACACCATGCAGTTCATCCAGCCGGACATCACCACCTGCTGCATCGGGCAGGCGGCGAGCGCGGCCGCGGTGCTGCTCGCGGCTGGCACCAAGGGCAAGCGGATGGCGCTGCCGAACTCCCGCATCCTGATCCACCAGCCGGCCACCGAGGGCGGCTACGGCCAGTCCACGGACATGGAGATCCAGGCCAGGGAGATCCTCCGGATGCGCACCGCGATGGAGATCATCATCGCCAGGCACACCGGCAGGGACGAGGAAGCCATCCGCCGCGACATCGAGCGGGACAAGTTCCTCACCGCCGATGAAGCCAAGGATTACGGGATGATCGACGAGGTACTGACCGTGCTCAAGCGCGGTACGTTGCCCGCGGCGGAGGTAGTGTCATCTTAAGCGGGGAGGATTTACCTCTTCCCTCTCGGGCCGCTGAGGGGGTTTGATTGGTCCATCGGACCCCCGAAGGCGGTACCGTCAAATAGGCAAGCGCATGACGGCATGGCGGGACATGCCCGCCGGGCCGGGCCCGTAAGGCCTGGCCGGCGGCCCCATGTAAAGGAGAAACTGGGTGGCACGCATCGGTGACGGTGGGGACCTGCTGAAGTGCTCGTTCTGTGGGAAGAGTCAGAAGCAGGTCAAGAAGCTCATCGCCGGTCCTGGCGTGTACATCTGCGACGAGTGCATCGATCTCTGCAACGAGATCATCGAGGAGGAGCTCTCCGAGCCGTCCGAGTTCAAGTGGGACAGCCTGCCGAAGCCGCGCGAGATCTACGAGTTCCTCGACGCGTACGTGATCGGCCAGGACAAGGCCAAGAAGGCGCTCTCCGTCGCGGTGTACAACCACTACAAGCGCGTCCAGTCCGGCGGAGACCGGCCCGGAGACGACGGCGTTGAGCTGGCCAAATCCAACATCCTCCTGCTCGGTCCCACGGGCTCGGGCAAGACGCTCCTCGCGCAGACGCTCGCGCGGCTGCTGAACGTTCCGTTCGCCATCGCCGACGCGACGGCTCTCACCGAGGCCGGTTACGTCGGCGAGGACGTCGAGAACATCTTGCTCAAGCTGATCCAGGCCGCCGACTACGACGTCAAGAAGGCGGAGACCGGGATCATCTACATCGACGAGATCGACAAGATCGCTCGTAAGTCCGAGAACCCGAGCATCACCCGGGACGTCTCCGGCGAGGGCGTGCAGCAGGCGCTGCTGAAGATCCTGGAGGGCACCACCGCGAGCGTGCCGCCGCAGGGCGGCCGCAAGCACCCGCACCAGGAGTTCATCCAGATCGACACCACCAACGTGCTGTTCATCTGCGGTGGCGCGTTCGCCGGCCTGGAGAAGATCATCGAGCAGCGGGCGGGGAACAACGGGATCGGCTTCAACGGAGTGCTCCGGGTGCGCAGCAAGCGCGTCACCGAGGACGCCTTCGCCGACGTGATGCCGGAGGACCTGCTCAAGTTCGGCATGATCCCCGAGTTCGTAGGGCGGCTGCCGGTCATCACCAGCGTGCACAACCTGGACCGCGAGGCGCTCATTCAGATCCTCACCGAGCCACGCAACGCGCTGGTGAAGCAGTACAAACGGCTGTTCGAGCTGGACGGCGTGGACCTGGAGTTCACCCCGGACGCCCTCGAGGCGGTCGCCGACCAGGCGAACCTCCGCGGCACCGGCGCCCGCGGGCTGCGCGCGATCATGGAAGAGGTCCTGCTCTCGGTGATGTACGAGGTGCCGAGCCGCAAGGACGTCGAGCGCGTGGTGATCACCCGCGAGGCCGTGCTCGAGAACGTCAACCCGACGCTCGTGCCGCGGGACGTGTCCCGCCGGACGCCGCGGGAAAAGTCGGCGTAAAGACCCTTTATCCCGAACGCTCCGGGCACGCTGCGGCCGCCCGCCAAACTCGTTAGGCGCGGGTCGCGCGGGTGGATAGCATCTGGGCATGACAGCCGCTCCCAGCCGCATCAAGCTGCTTAACGTCGGCAAATCCGTGCTCACTGTGCTTCCCACCACGGGGTTTCCCACCGCGGGCGGCGAGCCCGACACTGACGCCACCGTGACGGAGCCCCTCGACCGGGCCATGCTCGCGGAGCTGGCGGAGACGGTCCAGGCGGCAACGGCGACCTGCGGGTGACCGTCAGCCTCTAGACTCACATCTTGTGACGACACGCGAGCCCGACGGACTTCCCTCGCAGTACTCGCCAGCCGAGGTGGAGACCCGCCGCTACGAGCACTGGGAGAAGGCCGGCTACTTCACGCCGGAGGCGACCGCCGATGTAGACGCCCCCGTGTTCAGCATCGTCATCCCGCCGCCGAACGTCACGGGCTCCCTGCACATGGGACACGCCCTCGAGCACACGATGATGGACACCCTGGTGCGCCGGCGTCGCATGCAGGGCTACCGCACGCTGTGGGTGCCCGGCATGGACCACGCCGGCATCGCCACCCAGGTCGCCGTCGAGCGCGAACTGGGCAAGGAGGGCATCTCGCGGCACGACCTAGGCCGGGAGGCCTTCGTCGAGCGCGTCTGGCGGTGGAAGGCCGAGTACGGCGGCAAGATCGGCGGCCAGATGCGCCGGCTTGGCGACAGCGTGGACTGGTCCCGCGAGCGGTTCACCATGGACGAGGGCCTGTCCCGCGCCGTCCAGACGGTGTTCAAGCAGATGTACGACGACGGCCTGATCTACCGCGCCGAGCGGATCATCAACTGGTGCCCGCGCGACCTGACCGCGCTGTCCGACATTGAGGTGGACCACGCCGACGACGAGGGCGAGCTTGTCTCGATCCGGTACGGCGACGGGGATGACAGCATCGTGGTCGCGACCACCCGCGCCGAGACCATGCTCGGCGACACCGCGGTGGCCGTGCACCCCGATGACGACCGCTACTCTCGCCTGGTCGGCAAGACCGTGGAGCTGCCGCTGACCGGGCGCCGCATCCCGATCATCGCCGACTCCCACGTCGACCCGGCGTTCGGCACCGGCGCGGTCAAGGTGACCCCCGCCCACGACCCGAACGACTTCGAGATCGGCCGCCGCCACGACCTCTCCGGCATCGTGATCATGGACGAGCGCGGGGTGATCACCGCCTCAGGCCCGTTCGAGGGGCTGGACCGGTTCGAGGCCCGCCCGGCGGTCGTCGCCGCGCTGCGCGAAGAGGGCAGGATCGTCGCCGAGGTCCGCCCCTACGTGCACGCGGTCGGCCACTGCAGCCGCTGCGGCACCGTGGTCGAGCCGCGGCTGTCGCTGCAGTGGTTCGTCCGCGTCGCGGCGCTCGCCGCGGCCGCGGGCGACGCCGTGCGCGACGGCCGGGTGCGGCTGTCCCCGCCGGAGATGAACGCCCGCTACTTCGGCTGGGTTGATGACATGCACGACTGGTGCATTAGCAGGCAGCTTTGGTGGGGGCACAGGATCCCCGTCTTTTACGGCCCGAACGGACAGGTGCGCTGCGTCGGGCCGGACGAGCCTGTTCCCGAGGGGTGGACGCAGGACCCGGACGTGCTTGACACCTGGTTTTCCTCCGGGCTGTGGCCGTTCTCCACGCTCGGCTGGCCGGAGGACACCCCCGACCTGCGCGCCTACTACCCGACCAGCGTGCTCGTCACCGGCTACGACATCCTGTTCTTCTGGGTGGCCCGGATGATGATGTTCGGGCTGTACGTGATGCGGGGCAAGGCGCCGGACGAGGCCGTGCCGTTCCGCGTGGTGGCGCTGCACGGGCTGGTCCGCGACCAGTTCGGCAAGAAGATGTCCAAGACCCGGGGCAACGTGATCGACCCGCTGGAGTGGATGGAGCGGTTCGGGGCGGACGCCACCCGGTTCACGCTCGCGCGCGGCTCGACCCCCGGCAGCGACCAGGCCATCAGCGAGGACTGGGTGGCCGGCTCGCGGAACTTCTGCAACAAGCTCTGGAATGCGACGAGATTTGCCTTGCTGAACGGAGTCACCTCCGACAAATTCGGCATTTCGGAAATGTCGCTCTCGGTCGTGGACCGTTGGATTTTGTCGCGGTTGTCTAGCGTGCGGGCCGAGGTGGACGGGCTGCTCGAGCAGTTCGAGTTCGGCAAGGCGTGCGAGGCGCTGTACCACTTCGCCTGGGACGAGCTCTGCGACTGGTACGTGGAACTCGCGAAGGTGCCGCTGACATCGGGCGACGAGCGGGCCGCGGAGACCACGCGGCGGGTGCTCGGGTTCGTGCTCGACCAGACGCTCCGGCTGCTGCACCCGGTCATGCCGTTCGTGACCGACGAACTGTGGGTCGCGCTCACCGGCGAGGACTCGGTGATGATGGCGGCCTGGCCCACGTTCTCGTTCACGGACCGGGGAGCGGAGCGCGAGATGACCTCGGTCATGCGGCTGGTCACCGAGATCCGCCGGTTCCGCTCCGACCAGGGGCTGCGCCCCGGCCAGCGGGTGGCGGCCAGGCTGGCCGGCATCGAGTCGGCGCCGTCGGCCGGCGCCCTGCTGCAAACACATGAGAAGCAGATCCGCGCGCTGCTGCGGCTCGACCCGCCCGGCGACGACTTCGCGGCCTCGGCCGCGCTCTCGGCCGAGGGCGTGACGGTGGAACTCGACCTCGCCGGGACCGTGGACGTCGAGGCCGAGCGCAAGCGGCTGGAGAAGGACCTCGCGGCGGCGCGCAAGGAGGCCAAGCAGACGTCGGCCAAGCTCGCCAACTCATCGTTCACCGCGAAGGCCCCGGCCGACGTGGTGGAAAAGACCGGACAGCGGCTGGCCGCCGCCGAGGCGGACATCGCCCGCCTGGAAGGCCGTCTCGCGGCGCTGGGCTAAGTACCGCGGCTCACACGCGAATCACGAGAGGTTCACCCAGCGCCCTAAAGGTAGCCGCCAAAGATGGCGGCCGTGCCGGTACGAATCATGGCCCGGGTCGCCGCCTACGGGCTGGCCGGGGCGGCGCTGTTCGGCGTGTACCTGCGGCTGTCCGGCACCGGCGCGGAAAACGCCGACATGGCGAACATCCTGCTGATGGCGTCGGACCTGCGGCACGGCAACCTGCTGCTGCACGGCTGGTACGTCTCGGACGTGTCGTTCTACACGACAGAACTGCCACAGTACGCGCTGCTCGAGTTCTTCCTCGGCGTGGGTATGCGGACCGCGCACGTCGCGGCCGCGATGACCTATACGCTGGCGCTCCTGCTCGCGGTCATGCTCGCCAGGGGCGGCACGTCAGGCCGTCAGGCGCTGACGCGGACACTGGTCGCGGCCGGGATCATGCTGGCGCCGCAGCTGGGGGGCGGTGTCTACGCCCTGGACATGGCGGTGGGGCATATCGGCACCTCGGTTCCGCTGCTGCTGACCTGGCTGCTGCTCGACCGGGCCCGGCCGCGCTGGTGGGTACCGGCGCTTGTCGCGGTGATGCTGGCCTGGGCGCTTGTCGCCGACCCGCTGGTGATCGTCGCTGGCGTGCTGCCGCTGGCAACGGCAAGCACGGTCCGGGTCATCAAGGGCCTGGCGAGCGATCGCGCGCAATGGTACGAAATGTCGCTGATCGGAGCGGCGGCCGCGGCCGCGGGGCTGGCGTGGGCGGCCGGGTGGCTGCTCCGCGCGCACGGCGGCTACGTCGAGCACGCGGTGCACCTCAGCGTCAGGTCGCCGCGCGATCTGCGCGGCGCCCTGGCCGCCATCTGGCAGATACTGGATCTCTTCGGCGCGGACTTCCATCAGCTGAGCGGCCTTGAGCTCTTTTTCGCCATCCTGCACCTGGTGAGCGTCGGGCTCGTCGCCTGGGCGCTGCTGCGGGTGGCCGCCAGGTTCTTCGGCCACGTGACGCTGACGGACCAGGTGCTCGCCCTCGCCATCGCCGGAGGGGCCACCGCTTACCTGGTCACCACCGAGTCCCAGCAGGGGGCGCACGAGATAGCGCTCATCGAGCCTTTCGCCGCGGCGCTGGCCGCGCGGACGCTGGCGGGACCGGCCAGCCTCGCGGGAGCTGCCGCCCGGTCCGGGACCGTCGCCCTGGCCGGGACCGGCCGCCGGGTGCTTACGGCCGGCTACCTGGCCGGGGCGCTGGTGCTCGCCGGGTACACGGCCGGGCTCGGGTACGAGCTCAGCCAGCCCTTCGCGTCGCCGCAGTACGCGGGGCTCGCCTCGTGGCTGGCCGCGCATCACCTGACCGACGGGCTGGCCAGCTACTGGGACAGCAGCAGCGTCACGGTGGACAGCGGGGGCCTCGTCACGGTGCGGGCG
>Ga0335075_10014499_pt1 | contig 11832 bp, 13 predicted proteins | sample Lox_Sample_24_FD_206723 | JGI IMG/M metagenome (GOLD analysis project Ga0335075, IMG submission 206723) | Soil microbial communities from Loxahatchee National Wildlife Refuge, Florida, United States - Lox_Sample_2.4 | ecosystem: Environmental > Terrestrial > Soil > Wetlands | place: USA... | reverse complement strand
GGACGATATTAGCGACGTCGCGAGTGTATGCAACCACCTTGAAGACGTAATCGCACGCCTTATCCTGAAGCAAGTCGGCTACGACGGAACCTATGACTCACCCCTCCTCCGTAACTTTGGTCCGCAAACCGTCGCTTGGGTAGAAAAGCGACGCAACCGCGCCTTCTGGGATTGGGTCTGTAGCTCATGTCTCTATGAGCTACAGCTGGTCGTAGGCGTGACCGTTATTCGGCGACGGAACACCGTTATCATTCTTGCGGAACAATTTGACTTCCCAGTGCGGCACCAAGGGCTCACCCGATGTGTTCACGGCATCTCTAAGAGTTCCTAAGACATCGTCACGAAATCTCAGACAGCAGATTTGCCATCAGCAGAGGGGAAATGAATTTTGAGTTTTTGCCAGTTGAAATGACGAGGGTTAGAATTTACCTTCAACACTGAGAATTTCTTGGGCTAGCGGGATTGAGTCCCACCCTCTCCGCCATTTCGCGCGCAACTCTTTGCGTGACGCTTACCGTGGTCCCGGCTTTGCCGAGGGTTTCGGCTGCGCTTCTGCTTCGCTCACGCCTGCACCACGGCTCAAGTTCGAATCCCACGCTCGGCGTTAGGCGGATTCATGCTTCCGGTGCAACAGTTTATTGACTTGGGTTCCGGGCGTTATCATAATTGAATTTCGGGTGTTGGAGTTCGCCCTAAACCGCCCCAACAGGGGCAGATGACTCCTACCAGGGTTCGACCTGCTAGCGGGAGTCATTTGTTCCTGGGCTTTCCCTCCCCCAGCACGACGCGCCCCAATAGAAGACACGGATTTTCGCAGGCAACAGAAATTGGCGTGTCGGGTGGGACGGTCAATGACCTCAGACGAGCAGAAGCAGCAGGAATCGCTCAATCCCTTTCAGGCGACCCGCCTGCGGATCACATGCCAGTACATCGATAAGGTACTCGGCGATATTGAGGGGATTCTCAACACCACAGCCTCCAAAGCTGCCTTTCCCCGTTACGCCGTGGATATCCTTCCCGTGCAGCGACGGACCATGGAAGACTACATCGCGCGTGTTCGTTCGCAACTGGTGCGAATTCTCGAAGGACAACACATCGCCCGCGAGAAGCCGTCGATCCCGGTGTCTCGCGCCGTTCACGTCAACTTGGGCGCGATCGACATCGCCGCTGAAGAGCTGAAACCGGGACACATGGTTGGCTATGGAGATGTGCCACCATGGGTTGCGACCGAGCTGGATGGAATCGTCGGCGAGCTCACCAGCCTCATTCATCGGTTTGACCGTTATGTCTCCGAAGGCGTCGGCGAGGATCTGAAAGCGCGGCTGCAACGCCTGGATCAACCCGGAAACGACCTGGAACTGTTAAGGAGGGTGGAACAGGTTATTCGAGAGCGGGGATTGGTCGAATTCCGACCCTTGGTCGCTGCCATTCTCGACCGGGCGGAAGACAGGAGTTTTGAAATCGCAGTGTTCGGGCGCGTGAGTTCCGGGAAATCGTCCCTCTTGAATGCGATGCTTGAGACAGCCGCTTTGCCGGTCGGGGTGACCCCGATAACCGCTGTTCCGACACGCATTGTCTACGGCGAGGAACCTTCTTTGACGGTTTGGTTCTCAGAAGCACCCAGAAAAGAACTCGAGATCGCGCGCTTGCCGGAATACGTCACCGAGCAGCAGAACGCGGGAAACTCGAAGCACGTTGTTCGGTTAGTGCTTCGGCTTCCCTCAAGACGGCTGCTGGGCGGTGTGACGTTTGTGGACACGCCTGGACTCGGGTCACTGGCGGCGAGCGGCGCGAGCGAGACACTGGCATATCTCCCCAGGTGCGACTTAGGCGTTGTCTTAATCGACGCCGGGTCCACGCTCACAGCCGAAGACCTGCAGACGGTTTTGACTCTTGGCGAAGCGGCAATCCCAGTTCACGTGCTCCTGAGCAAGGCGGACTTGCTCGGAAGCGAAGATCGCGAACGAATCGCCCGGTACATCCGGGAGCACATCGTCTCGGAGTGCAAGCTCAGCCTCGAGGTTCATCCCGTCAGCGTTCGACCCTCTTGCCGCGGAATGCTCGATGATTGGTTTGAGAAGGAAATTTTGTCGCTGTACGCCCGCTCGCAGGATCTGCGGGCGGCGTCCCTCCGGCGAAAGATTGGCGCCCTGCGCGATTCCGTCGCAGCCGCTCTGGAAGCGCGTCTCAGGCGGGGGCAGCAGACTTCCGCAAAGTCACGGGCGCAGGCGGAAGGCGCCGAAACCCTCTTGCGGAAGACGACTGGCGTCATCGAAGAAGTGAGGTCGGCCTGCACTCTTTACGTGGAAGGAGCCTCCGAAACCGCTCCAGAAGCAATTGACCAAGCTTCGAAACGCTTTCTCCATGCGTGGTCCAAGAGCGACTACGGCGTCGTTGTGCCTGGACAATTGGTCCGCGACAGCGTCGGGCAATTCGTGCAGGTTCAGGCGCGAAAGCTGCAGACGGAGATCACCGCCCTCGCAAGGCAACTCGGGGCGGATCTCGGAAGGTGCGCGGCAGACTTGGGGATTCCTGACGCGCCTAGCGAAGAGGAGTTCGCGTCGTTGGTGCGTGGCGAACCTGTGTTCGAATTGCCTTCGTTCCATATGACGATCTCTCGCCCGTTTGTAATGGGTTTTCTGGGTCAGAGAGCCATGGAGGGCTCGGTCGCAAGGCAAATATCCCGCCGACTGCCGCCGGCGTTTTACGCCGCTCTCGAAGCCTATTGGCGTCTGGCTGGCAACTGGTCGAGTTCAGTCATTGGTCAATTGAAACAAAAATTCGACACCTATGCGGAGAACTACCGGGCGCAGGCGGAACAGTTGCTCGGCGGGCGCGAACTCTCCGGCGTTGAGGCCAGGGGGGTCGAGGAAAGCCTCGCGGCGATAAAGGTCGAGACGACCTCGGTGGGCGCAACGGCAGGTCAACAGAGGGCGGATGCAATGGATGCTCCACAGGAAGAGGCAGTATGAAGTCTCGAAAGGACAGAAGGCAAAGCGATTTCTATGACCAAATACCTAGTCATTGCACTTGGGGGAGGGATTGGATCGATGTTGCGGTTCTGGGCAGGAGGGTATGTGAGCAGCCGTCTCGGCACACGCTTTCCCTACGGTACGTTCGTAATCAATATAACGGCATCGTTTTTGATCGGACTCATCATGACGGTATTGGGGGAGGGGGCCCACTGGAGTCCCAATTGGAGGTATCTGCTGGTAGTCGGATTCCTCGGGGGATACAGCACTTTCTCGTCCTTTGAGTATGAAACGTTTCGGGTATTCGACGACAGCGAGTTTCTCGTCGCAGGACTGAACGTGGCATTAAGCGTGGGGCTAGGGTTTCTATCCGTATGGCTCGGTGTAATCACCGGAAGGACACTTGCATGACTCAAGAAGCGAATGCGCCCAAGCTTTCGATCACGAGCATCGCGGCGAGGACCGCTTGTCCGGTCTGCGTGGCGCTGAAGGAGTTCCAAAGTCTCCGGAAAAGGTCGAGGAGGTTCTTCCGAGGCTTCACCAGATGGCGGGAACAGGCCTCATTGAGATCCAAGGCACTCTAGTGGTTAAGCCGACGGAAATCGAGAAGAAACAGGGGACGCAAGAATCGCTTCCCCCGTTGAAGCGGGAGGGAAAAGCAAAACTCATGAGGATTTACATCGGCGAGAACGACAAGCGGCGCGACATCCCACTGCACAAGGCTTTGATCGAGAGCATGCGCGCGAACGGCATCGCCGGGGTGACCGTGTACCAAGGAATCCTAGGTTACGGGGCAAACCGGAGGATTCACAGGGATTCGGCTCTGCATCTCTCGCACGATCAGCCCGTAATGCTCTCGGTTGTTGTGGATACGGAGGAAAAACTTCGAGCTTACTTTCCGATCCTCGATGAAATGGTTCAGCAAGGACTGGTCGTCCTGTCGGACGTGGATATCATCAAGTACACCCACAACTTCCCGGCCACCGAATGCGGAAAGGGGGCCCGCCAATGAAACTTGCAGGCAGAGCCAAGATGCTTCGGGTTCACTTTGGAGAAGGTGATAATTGGAAGGACAGGCCTTTCTACCGCGCGATTGCGCAGAAATGCCGGGAGCTGGACATTGCAGGTGCCACAGTTCTCCGCGGGATTGCCGGGTATGGTGCTAGCAGCTTGATCCACAGATCGCACGTCCTTTCCTTTTCCCATGACGCGCCGGTGATGGTCAGCGTGATTGATTCGGAGGAAAAGATCCGGCGGCTGCTTCCGTTTCTGGATGAGGCGGTAGACGAAGGCCTCGTCGCCATGTCGGAAGTTGAAGTGATCAAATACGTGCACCAAGACGGCATCCGGTCTTAGCCCCTTCAGGATGCACTTGAACTCCGTGTCAGCGAACAAGAGGCAAATGAGTTCAGTCGACACAGTTCTTGAACGGTTGATCGGTCGCGAAGCGGAAATGCGAACTCTGCATTCGGCCTTGCAAAAGCGCCAAAGCCGATTGATTTGGGGCGCTCGGGATTCAGGGAAAACGTTCCTGGTTGCCAAGATGCTCGAGGAGTGTACGGAAAGCGAGAGACGCAAGTGCATTTGCTGCACGGGCACCGCAAGCCGGCGGCAATTGATCGAGCAGTGTGTCGGCCAACTTTACCTGGCAGGAGATCGTTTCGTACGCAGGAAAGTCCGTGCCGACCACTATGGCGACGCAACGTTGAACCGCTGGATCGGTGAGCAGTCGGCTCTTCGGTTGAGAGGGATCTTCTTCACTGCAGCCGAGCAAGGAGACTATCGATTTTTTCTGGACCACTTGTCCACTGCTTCGCATTCGGTCGCCCAGTTCATAAAGGAAATCATGAACCGAACCGGCACACCTGTCTATTTGACGGGCCACGGTTATTCGCAGGGGGAGATTGGATATGCCTGGAGCCTTTATTGGACCGACGAATACAGGATTCGCTTGGGGCCGCTTCCAGAGGCCTCTGCGCGTGAGTTGTTAGAGATTTGCGTTCAGAAGTTTGCGCTGCATTCGGTCGATTTACGTAACTTTCGTGAGGAACTCCTTCACCTGAGCGGGCATTTGCCGGGGTCGATCGTCAAAATGTGTGAACTCGCCACCGACCCGCGCTATCGTTACGGAGATCAAGTGAAGATGAAGGTGCTGCACGTGGATTATCTGCTTCGTGGCAACCGGTTTCCCTCCTCCGCGAGCTATCCGCCATGAATTCGACGCGCGTTGAACGTCCTCCCGTTGTTCAGGAACAGTCCGCGGAGAATCCTCTCTCTGCGCTGGCGGAGCTGGCGCGAGAATTCGGGTCCGAGCGAGTTTATGAAGAGGCGACGGGGCTATCTCAACGCACTGCCGAGGGTCGCTTCTTCGTGGCCTGTGTCGGACAGTTCAAGCGTGGCAAGTCGACGCTCTTGAACGCTCTTCTAGGCGACCGGATTTTGCCGACCGGAGTTTTGCCTCTCACAACGGTTCCCACCGTTGTTCGCTTCGGCGGCTCGCGCCGCGCCCGCGTGCGATTTAAAGAAGGAATGTGGACAGACATCCGCCCGGAAGACCTGTCGCAGTACGTGTCCGAAGATCTGAATCCTGAGAACAAAAAGGGGGTCGTTGGCGTAGAGGTTTTCTGTCCGAGCCCTCTTTTGGCAGAAGGAATGTGCCTTGTGGACACGCCCGGGCTTGGGTCGGTCTTCGCGGGAAATACCGCCGCGACACAAGCATTCATCCCTCACGTCGACGCCGCCATTGTGGTGGTAGGAGCCGACCCTCCGATCGCGGGAGAAGAACTGGTCCTGGTTGGCGAGATCGGCAAGCAGGTCGCGAACCTTGTGGTCGTCTTGAACAAAGCGGACAGAACGTCGGAAGAGGAACGGCGGATCGCAAAATCATTCACGGCCAGGATGCTCGAAAGACATCTGCGCCTGCCCATCGGCCATATTTACGAAGTCAGCGCCGAAGAAAAGCTCAGGAATGAAGGACCAATTCGAGATTGGAAAGAGTTGGTTGCGGCCCTGCAGAAGCTAGTGAGCGAATCGGGCCGCGACCTGGTCCGAGCCGCCGGCCAACGCGGTTTCAAGCGATTGAGCGAGGACCTTTCCACGATCCTCTCGGAAGAGCGGGAAGCCTTGGTGCGCCCGCTTGAACAGTCCGAGTTGCGGATTCGCAATTTGCGCCAGACGATTTCCGAGGCCGAGCGATCGCTGCGCGACATGAACTATCTGTTTACGGCGGAGGAGCATCATCTGTCGGATAAGTTTTTGGACCAGAGGAAAGAGTTCCTCTCGGCAACAGTGCCGACGATCAATGCCGAGTTTCAAGAGGAATTAGCGGCTCTGCCCCGCCACTTTGGGCCGCGGTTCCGCAGGGACGCATTGCGGGCGGCCCAGGTCGTTTCCGAAGCTCATATTCGCCCTTGGCTTGAAACGGAACAGGCCGCCGCCGAGCGGGAGTATCGGAAGGTAGCGTCCCGATTCGTGAATATTGGAAATGACTTTCTCAAGAAGCTCGCCGAATCGGGGGTCCCGGAATTCGTGCGGATGCCGAACGCGCTCGACTCGGACCGGGGCTTCCGCGTGCCTTCGCACTTTACGTTTGAGCAATTGCTTCACGTCGCGCTGCCTGCCTCGCCTTTGCGTTATCTCTCCGACGTGTTTCTAGGAATGGTGCGAGCGTACGGCGTAATCGAGAGGAAGGCTTGGGCTTTCCTCGGGCATCTGGTGGAGACAAATAGTACGCGCGTGCAGTCGGATGTCGTGAATCGCGTGCAGGAAAGCCGCGGGCAACTGGAAGTGGAAATCCGGAAGCTTCTTCACGAAGTGACCCGGATCGCCGAGCACGCACTCGACCGGGCTCGGGCAGCCAAGGCCGAAGGGACGCCAGCAGTCGAGGCGGCGCTCGCTCGCTTGGAACGTGCGGAAAGGAGTCTTCTAAATTTGGATGAGTTCGGGGAGCGAAATTTGATTGTTGAATCAAGCGGACAGAGAAAACCGGAAGGGCGAAACGATTGACGCATCGATGGCATGAAGCGAGCAAACCTCCGCGCGTTACAAATATTCTGGTTTCAACCCAACAGCGCGCAGAGATTGGCCGGCGACAAATCGACGAGTATGTTCGCCAGGTGCTTGCCCCTCGAGTCCTCAAGGAAAGGTTCGACACTGGCATTCGATTTGTGGCCAACCCAACCGGCAGCTTCGTTCATGGAGGCCCATCGGCTGATTGCGGTGTGACGGGGCGAAAAATCATCGCCGACACGTATGGTGGCGCCGCACGCCACGGCGGAGGCGCGTTCAGCGGCAAAGATCCCTCGAAGGTCGACCGAAGCGCCGCTTACTTTTGCCGGTTCGTGGCGCGAGATCGTGAAAAAGAAACTCTCGGACCGCGTTGAGATTCATGTGGCCTACGCGATTGGCATGTCGCGGCCGATATCCATCAAGATCGATACGTTTGGGAGCGGTGATGCGGGAGCGGTCGTTGGACACAGCATCACAGCATCCGTCTCGCCCTCGTGCGTCACCCGCAGGCACCTCTTAGAACTTATTTTGAACCCGTCTTGAGCGGCAACCAAGCTCATCCGCAATGCCCAAAGTTGGAGAGCGCCTCGGTCCGAACGGGAGCACCACATCCTGAGCCTTCCTAAGACAATAGGTGAAATCCGGCATATCAGATTTCTCATCGTTGACGGGAAATCCTCACTTTGGCCATACTCGTTCCATCGTAAGCTGTTTTGCCCGCAATCAAACGGTCTACGCGCATCCTACGATTTCCCTTTTCCCGCCCGTTCACCCGTGGCAGATTTCTAGAAAAACTGAGGTAACCTGGGACATCTTCCCTTGGAGGACTCTATGACGATTGGCAAAGCTAAATTCGTTCTCATCTCCCTCGCGATATTGGCGTGCTTGCTGGGCACTTGTGCCGCTGCCCAAGCCCCTCCCTCGGAGGAGGCACCTGTCGACATGTCCGGGAAGTGGACCGTCAATTCAAAGGGAGGCAACGGAAAAACGGGAACACAACATTTTGAAATCAAGCAGAACGGCACATCGCTCTCTGGAAAATTCATAGGGGTCCACCAGTCCGGAGGGATCGAAGGCACCGTAAACGGGAAGCACGTCATCATCAAGACCAAGACACGCTTTCCGATGACGTTTCGTGGCGTTTACGAGAACAACGTCTTTCACGGTGAATTGATTAACCCCAGAGGTACTGGCGAATTTCAAGCACAGAGAGATTCGCAGTAAGACCACTCGAAGGACGCAACGATGATTCTCTTCGCGCCCTTCTGCAGCTGGCCTGACCGTTCAGGACAGTGGCTTCTCCCAGCGCCCCGACTCGGCAGAACGGAATACGGCCTCAATCACCGCCATGTTGCCGAGCGCGGTTTCAAGAGTAACGGGTACTTCCGTATTCTCGCGAATCGCGCGCGAAAAGGCGTCGCCCTGAATTTCATACTGGTCGCAAGTCGGTATCGTCTCCGTCACAATTCCGCCGCCGAAAACGTCGCGGCCGTCGTCAATGAAAATTCGGCACGGCTGGTCGACGGGCGCATTGAACGGGATTTCGATCTCGATGCGCCCGGACGTTCCGAGGATCTGCACGCGCTGGTAAGGAACGAACTGAGTGCTGCAAATAAACGTCGCGTGGCCGCTGGGAAACTCGAGAAGTGCCGACGTCAAGCGGTCGGTGTTGAAATCGGGATCGCGCTCGATGAGACTCGCGACACGCAGCGGCTCCTCGCCGAAAATCTGGCGCGCCGCAAAAATTGAATAACAGCCGATGTCATAGAGCGCTCCTCCGCCGGCTTCCGGAATATTGCGGATGTTGGCGGCGTCGCGATTGTTGTAGCTGAAACAGACGGACACGCCCCGCACCTTTCCGATTTTTCCACTGCGGACCAGCTCGATGGCCCGCAACCATTGCGGGTGCGTCTTCACCATGAATGCCTCGCCGGCCTTCTTGCCCGCGCGATCGCGCGCGGCGATGAGCGTATGCACTTCAGCGGCGTTCATGCCCAGCGGCTTTTCGCACAGCACATGCTTTCCGGCTTCGAGCGTCTTCACAGACCAGGGCACATGTAAATTGTTCGGCAGCGGATTGTAGATCGCTTCGATAGAAGGATCGGCCAGAAGCTCTTCATAAGAACCGTACGCCTTCGGAATCTTCAATTCCTTCGCCGCGCTCTGCGCCTTGCTGGAATCGCGCGAGGCAATCGCCGCGATTTCACTCCATTTTCCCCGCTGCATCGCGGGAATTACCTTCTTCAAGCCTATCTTCGCAGCCCCCAGGATTCCCCAACGCACCTTGTCTGCCATCGCCGCTCTCCTCGGTCTCTCTGACCGGGACGATTCTATATCACAGCCGTCGCGTCCATCGCGCACAAACTGGCGCATGGCGAGGCTCAAAATCGTCCGGTTGTCTGCTACACTTTTATTTGCTTCTCCGGGGTAGTGCAATTGGTAGCACGCCAGCCTTTGGAGCTGGTTATCCTGGTTCGAGTCCAGGCCCCGGAGCCACTTCCCTTGCTTCTGTCACCGGCCGTCAATCCACAACCTCTGCAGAGCAGCCGGCGTTGCGTTTGGAAGCGTCTTGTCGCAATCTAGGCGCGGAGTAACCGCAATGGCGAATCCTATCGGTTACCGGCGCCCGGCGCCCGGGACACAGCCCGAATATTTGCATCCCCCTTACGTCTCTTCGCTCAAACGAGCGCCAACCAAACCGCTCGTACACCTGCCGCATACCCTTTCTGAGATCACAGGCCCAAGCTTTGCTTCCCTTTCTTCCAATGTAAAAGCGTTCGATTTGACGCGCCAACATCCCGGAGAGCCGCTCGGGGAGCGAATCATCATCAGCGGGCGCGTAATTGACGAAGACGGGCGCCCGCTGCGCCGAACTCTGGTGGAGATCTGGCAGGCAAACGCCGCCGGACGCTATCAACACAAGGTCGACCAGCATCATGCGCCGCTTGATCCGAATTTCACCGGCTGTGGACATCTATTGACGGACGATGAAGGCCGCTATCGCATCGTTACGATTCGTCCCGGCGCATATCCTTGGAAAAACCATCCGAACGCTTGGCGACCTGCTCACATCCACTTCTCGGTGTTTGGGCCCGCTTTTGCGACACGCCTGGTGACACAAATGTACTTTCCCGGTGACGCGCTGCTTCCCTTTGATCCCATCTTCAACTGTACGGCCGACGAATCCGCTCGCAACCGCCTGATTTCCTCCTTCAACTGGGAGACGACGATCCCGGGCGAAGCGCTCGGGTTCCATTTCGACATCGTTCTCGGCGGACGCGATGCGACGCCTATGGAGAAGTAGGATGGCGATGAGGGCCACGACTTCGCAGACAGTTGGGCCGTTTTTTTCCATCGGCCTTTCGCATCTGAATCGGGCAGAGCTGGCTGATCCGGAAGTCCGTGGCAAGCGTATTTCGATCGAAGGCCGAGTGCTCGACGGCGATGGCGCGCCCGTTCCGGATGCTGTTCTCGAAATCTGGCAGGCGAATTCGTTCGGAAAGTATGCGCATCCCGAAGATAGGCAGGACAAACCTCTCGATTCAGGCTTCAGTGGCTTTGGCCGGATTGCGACGGACGAGCAGGGCGGCTTTCGTTTTTCGACGATTCAGCCCGGACCGGTTCCCGGTCCTGATGGAAGGCCGCAAGCCCCTCATATTCTCGTTTCCGTCTTCATGCGTGGATTGCTGCGCCGCCTTGTGACTCGGATCTATTTCCCAGATGAACCGTCGAACGTGCAGGATTTTGCATTGAACCGCGTCGAGCCCGAGCGACGCGCGACGCTTGTCGCAAACAACCTGGAAGGACGCCCGGGAACGCTGGAGTGGAATATCGTCCTGCAAGGGCCTGAGGAGACTGTATTTTTCGATTGTGGTCTCTGAAGACGATTTTACTGATGCTCGGCTACCACTCCGACTCCGCGTAGGCGCGCGCGCGCTTCCTTCACAAAACTCAAGAACCGGCGCGAAAGTTCCACGATGCGGTCCGTCTGCCGCAGGCGAATTGCGTCAGGAGGAATCAACTCCCCTCCGACGCCAAGCGCGGAAGCTCCCGCAAGAAGGAATTTCAGTGCCGTCTGCTGATTCACTCCACCCGCGGCCATCATGGGAATTTCAGGGAACGGCATCTTCAGCGCGCGGATATAGGTCTCGCATCCGACCTGCGCGCAGGGAACCACTTTCACAAAATCAGATCCCGCCTTCCACGCGGTCATCACTTCGGTGGGCGTCAACGCCCCGGGAAATACCACAACACCGTGTTTGACAGCGAAGTCGACAACCGGGAGGCTCAGCCCTTCAGATGTCAAAAACTTTGCCCCCGCATCAACGCACGACTGCGCCGTCGCCTCATCCCACACACTCCCCGCTCCGACAATGAGCTTCGTGCTGCTCTTCGAAAGTTGCGAAATCAGGTCGAGCGCTCCGGGCACGGTCATCGTGATTTCCACGATAGGAATGCCGCCGTGCAAGACCGATTCTGCAGCGTACTGCGCGTCTTCCATCGAGGCGGCCCGCACGGATGGAACGATGCCTACATTGAAAATACGAGCACGAACGTCTTCCCTTTTCACGCCGGGCTCCTCTCGCGTTCGATCAAGCCTCAAAAGACGGGTCGGGCGCAGGCAGTTTGTCCCTGTCGCCGGCCACCCAGACATACAAGGCCGGAAGCAGAAAGATGCTCACGGTTACCGCGCCGACGAGCCCGCCGACGATCACAATTGCAAAGGGGCGCTGAGAGTCCGAACCGATGCCGCGCGAAACCGCGGCCGGCAGAAGTCCTAATGTCGCCACGAGCATCGTCATCAGGATTGGACGGAGCCGAAGAACCGCGCCTTCAATCGCCGCGTCCTTGA
>Ga0335075_10014498_pt1 | contig 11832 bp, 11 predicted proteins | sample Lox_Sample_24_FD_206723 | JGI IMG/M metagenome (GOLD analysis project Ga0335075, IMG submission 206723) | Soil microbial communities from Loxahatchee National Wildlife Refuge, Florida, United States - Lox_Sample_2.4 | ecosystem: Environmental > Terrestrial > Soil > Wetlands | place: USA... | reverse complement strand
GGCGGGAGCTCATCGCCCGCCCCGACGTTGACCTGGTGGACATCTGCACCCCCGGTGACCTGCACGCAGAGATCGCCATCGCGGCGCTTGACGCCGGCAAGCACGTCCTGTGCGAGAAGCCGCTGGCAAACACGCCGGCCGAGGCTGAAGCCATGACCGCTGCGGCGCAGCGCGCGGCCACCAGGGGCATCCGCTCGATGGTCGGGTTCAACTACCGGCGCGTGCCCGCCCTGGCCCTTGCTCGCACCCTAGTAGCCGAAGGGCGGCTGGGTGAGATCCGCCATGTCCGCGCAACGTACCTGCAAGACTGGCTCACAGATAGCGCGTTCCCGCTTACGTGGCGGTTGCAACGCGAGCGGGCGGGCTCCGGCGCGCTCGGTGACCTGGGCGCTCACATTGTCGATCTCGCGCAGTACCTCACTGGTGAGCCGATCACCGCCGTCTCGGGCAGCTTGCGGACGTTCGTCGGGCAGCGTCCCGTGACCGGAAGCGCAGCCGGCAAGCAGGAGACAGGCGCGGTGACCGTCGATGACGCGGCAGTGTTCACCGCGCGCCTCGGCGCAGGCGTCACGCTGGGCTCGTTCGAGGTGTCGCGGTTCGCGGCTGGCCGCAAGAACGCGCTGCGCATCGAGCTCAACGGCTCGCTGGGCAGCGTCGCGTTCGACCTCGAGCGGCTCAATGAGCTGGAGTTTCACGATCATGCCGGAGACGCCCTGACCGCAGGGTTCACCCGGATCCTGGTGACCGAGCCTGACCATCCGTACCTGTCCGCTTGGTGGCCGCCCGGCCATGTACTTGGCTGGGATGTCACATTCAGCCACGAGATCGCCGACCTGGTGACGGCGATCGCCGAGGGTACCCAGCCGCGGCCGTCCTTCGCTGATGGCTTGCAGGTCCAGCGCGTGCTGGCGGCCGTGCAGGAGAGCGCGGCCAGCGATAGCAGCTGGATCATCGTGCCGTTGTCCGGTAACTGAACGCAGGAGACTTGATGTCGCGACCGTTTACCCTGTTCACCGGCCAGTGGGCCGACCTGCCGCTGACAAAGGTCTGCGAGCTAGCCAGCAGTTGGGGCTATGACGGCCTTGAGCTTGCCTGCTGGGGTGACCACTTCGAAGTGGACCGTGCGATCTCCGAGGACGGCTATCTCGCCGGACGGCACGCGCTGCTGGAGAAGTACGGCTTGCGCTGCTGGGCTATCTCCAACCACCTGGTCGGCCAGGCGGTCTGCGACCACCCGATCGACGAGCGCCATCGGGGGATCCTGCCGGCCCGCATCTGGGGCGACGGCGAGCCGGAGGGAGTACGGCGCCGGGCAGCCGCGGAGATGTGCGACACCGCGCGCGCAGCAGCCGCTTTCGGGGTGACCACCGTGGTCGGGTTCACCGGCTCGTCAATCTGGCACACGGTCGCGATGTTCCCGCCGGTGCCCGAGTCCATGGTCGACGCGGGTTATGCCGACTTCGCCGACCGGTGGAACCCGATCCTCGACGTTTTCGACGCGGAGGGTGTCCGGTTCGCGCACGAGGTGCACCCCAGCGAGATCGCCTACGACTTCTGGACGACGCAGCGCGCGCTCGACGCGGTCGGCCGCCGGCCCGCGTTCGGGCTGAACTTCGACCCGAGCCATTTCGTCTGGCAGGATCTCGACCCCGTCGCCTTTCTTGCCGCCTACACCGACCGCATCTACCACGTCGACTGCAAGGAGGCTCGCAAGCGCCTCGACGGCCGCAACGGGCGGCTCGGATCGCACTTGCCCTGGGGCGACCCGCGACGTGGCTGGGACTTCGTCTCCACCGGCAGGGGCGACATCGCCTGGGAGGACATCTTCCGGATGCTGAACTCGATCGGCTATGACGGCCCCATCTCAGTCGAGTGGGAGGACGCCGGCATGGACCGGCTGCGCGGCGCCGCCGAGGCGATCGCGCACCTGCGGAAGTTCGACTTCGAGCCGCCGCAGGCTTCCTTCGACTCCGCCTTCAGCAGCGACCGTTAGGGCGGAACGCGGGTCGCGCCTTGGGCCGCGCAACCCGGATCCAGCCGGGCACTGCGCTCCGCTATCAGCAACCCGTGAGGTCACCTCGCAGCAGGCAGTTCTCTGTCGAACGCAAGAGTACGCTTTGACATTGCGATAATGCAAAAGTACGTTCTTGCATATGAAAGCTGACGGACTTCGCGATGACCCGCTGAGGATCGAGGATGCGTCCGCAATGCGGGCGCTGGCACATCCGTTGAAGTGGGCGCTGATGGACGTGCTGCTGACAGAGGGGACAGCAACCTCGACCCGCTGCGCCGAGGTGACCGGCGAGAGCCAGGCGAACTGCTCGTTTCATCTGCGGCAACTCGCGCGCTACGGGCTGGTCGAGGAAGCTCCGAGTACATCGAAGAAGGAACGCCCGTGGCGGCTAACCACAGTCGAGCAGTCATGGTCGCGTGTTCAGCCTGATGACGAGCGCACGGAGGCCGCGCGTGAGCTGGAACGGGCCTTCGTCCAGCACGAGTTCGCGACGCTGATGCGCTGGGTCCTGTCTGCGCCGGGCTACGGGGATGAATGGCAGCGGGCGGCGATGCGTGCCGGGGCGATTGCCTGGCTGACTGCGGACGAACTGGCCGGCTTGCGCGACCAGATTGAGGAGCTGATGCTGGCTTTTCGCGAGCGCCTCACCGACCCGGCTGCAAGGCCCGCAGGGTCGCGGCTCGTGCGGCTGTTCTCTGCTGGCTACCCGCTGCCCGAGGGAGGCCGGGGGCCCTCAGCGTGAGTGCGCTGTCAGACGCGCGTTTCGTGCGGCTGCTGATCGGCAACTCGGTCTCTAGCTTCGGCGATAGCGCGTTGTACTTGTCACTCGGCATCTGGGCCAAGGACCTCACCGGCAGTAACGCGGCCGCTGGTGCCATCTTCTTAGCGCAGGGCCTGCCGTGCCTTTCCTCGCCGCTCGCCGGTCAGCTTGCCGACCGGCTGAGAAAGCGGCCCCTGCTCATCGCCGCCAACGCGGCAACTGGTGCCGCCGTGCTGGCGCTTGTGATGGTGCACTCGCGGGCTGACCTGTGGGTGATGTACGCGGTAGCGGTCTTCTACGGAGCCGCGTCTACCATCATCGGGCCAGCCGGATCCGCCCTGCTGAAAGACCTTCTGCCGGATGAGGACCTCGTCGGCGCCAACGCCGCGCGCACGACCATCAGCCAGGGACTGCGCATCGCTTCGCCCCTGGCAGGCGCAGCCATCTATGCCGGCCTAGGCGGTGGCGCCCTCGCCGTGCTGGACTCGGCTACCTTCGGAGTGGCGATCGGCGCGTTGCTATCGGTCAACGTGGCCGAAACGAAATCGCGTGCTGCCGCGAGGGAGCGAATCCTCACCCAGTTGCTCGCCGGTGCAGCGCACATCCGGCGAACGCCCTTGCTAGCTCAGATCACTCTGAGCTCCTCCGCCGCCATGCTGGTGCTGGGCTTCTACGAATCAGTTACCTTCGCCGTCATCGCAGCGATCGGCAGGCCGGCTTCATTCTTCGGCGTCCTCATGAGCATCCAGGCCGCCGGTTCCATCATCGGCGGACTAGCCGTCGGATCGCTGATCAGGCGCTTCGGCGAAGCTCGCACCCTCGGAATCGCGCTGACCGCATGGGCGATCGCGAGTCTGATCTACACGATTCCGGCGCTTCCTGCCGCCTGCGCCGCACTCGCGATCTGCGGAATCGCAGTACCGCTCAACACGGTCGTGCTCGGCGTCGCCACCCAGCGGTACTCGCCGCCGCAACTGCAGGGCCGCACCTTCGCAGCGTCGTTCATGGCTACCGACATGGCACAGACGCTGTCGATCGCGATTGGCGCAGCCCTCGTGGACAGGCTCGGCTACCGGCCACTCGTTATCCTCGCGGCGGCTGTCCTATGCATCGCCGCCGTGCTCGTGCTGACGCGTCCGGCTCAGCCACCGCGGAGCACACGCGCTTAGAAGTCTTGTACACCTGGGCGAACGATGAGAAATTCAATGAAATCGGAAGACGGCGTTAGGATCACCTCCATGGAGGCGGCGCGCGTGCCCGGCAGCGATGCGGTCACCTTGATCAAGCTCGTCTTTCAGGCAGCGGACTCGATGGCGAGCGCTACGTCGGACGTGCTCGCCGAGCTCGAGCTGACACAGTCGCAGGCAAGGATCCTGTGGGCACTGGACCCCAGCAGGCCGCCGGTGCCGATGCGCGAGCTCGCGCGCAGACTCAACTTCGATCCGTCCAACATCACCCTGATGACCGACCGGCTAGCCGCCGCGGGCCTGGTCGAACGCCGGCCGCACCCCACCGACGGGCGCCAGCGCGTCCTTGCGCTGACAGACGCGGGCCTCAAGGTGATAACGCTGCTCATCGCGAGACTGCGAGAACTGTCGCCGATCTTCACCCTGTCGTCGCAGGAACAGGCAGAGCTGGCACGGCTGCTCGCCAAGGCGCAGACCGCCCGCGGTGGCCCAGAGGCGACCAACCTTCCGCGTTAGGAGTCTTTCCCGGAGCAGGACGCTGCTCGGTCGTTTGGCGCAGCGCAGGCACTCGCAGTCCGGCGGAATGCATTCGTTGACTTTTTCATTGATTAATTCAATGATATGTTAGGCCTGCGAGAGATCCATGAGCCGGGATCAAGGGAGAACGGGACGTGACAGTCACACTCATCACCGGTGCCAACAAAGGACTCGGGCGGGAGACCGCCCGCCGGCTGATCAAGGAGGGACACACCGTCTACATCGGGGCGCGCAGTGCCGAGCGCGGGGAGGCGGCCGTGGCCGAGCTCGGGGCCACGTTCGTGCGGCTCGACGTGACGGACGACGCGTCCGTGGAGAGCGCCCTGCAGGCGATCGGCGACCGCGAGGGCCGGCTTGACGTACTCGTCAACAACGCCGGCATCGGGCTTCCGGCCCTGACCGGCCCGGAAGCGCTGCAGGTATTCGACACCAACGCGGTCGGCATCATCCGCGTAACCCAGGCCGCGCTGCCGCTGCTGCGCAAGTCCGCGAACCCGGTCGTAGTTAACATCTCCAGCGCACTGGGCTCGTTCTGGGCTGTCACCAACCCCGAGCACCCCGCATCCCACGTTCCCGCCATCGTCTACGGCGCCAGCAAGGCCGCTGTCTCGATGCTGACGCTCCAGTACGCGCACGCCGTACCGGAAGTCAAGTTCAACGCGGTCGACCCCGGCCCGACTGACACCGACCTCACCGCCGGCCGCGGTGGCCGGCCCGTAGAGCAGGGCGCCGATGTCATCGTGCGCATGGCGACCATCGGCGCGGACGGCCCCACCGGCACCTTCCAGGTAGAGGCGGGCGAACTCCCCTGGTAGCCCGGCACCAGCGCAGCCGGTCTGACCTCTAAATAACAGTTGCATCTGGCTAGCCCGAATGCTGTCATCACAGTCGAACTTGATGGCTGGGAGGTGACGGTATTGAGCGGACATCCGCTGGTTGCTGGGCTCTGAGACCAGGGGACGACGCCCACGCCAGTGAGGACGGGATGACGCCTACCGCTGGCGGCTGAGGAAGCTCGGCCGACAGTGACCGGATCAATCAAGCAAACCCGGTCGAGGTTCGGATCTGCGGGATGAGAGATGCCCGCAGTGAAGCAGGAAGCGGAAGTAATCGCCGACCCCTGATGAGGGGGAACAGGCGGTGAATCGGTCCATCGCCCGCACCAAGCCTGGGAGCAGCGCGGCCAGAACGGCTCTGGACGGGCTGTGAGAGCCGAACGGAACCCTGCACTCCGATTGAAGATCAGCTCTTCAATCTGGAGGCAGAGCCATCAGCAGGTCCGCCCAGAATCAGGGCTTCATATGCGAGAACTGCGGCGTAGCCGTAGAGCCGGTTACGAACGGCGGCTATCGGAACCATTGCCCTTTGTGCCTGTGGTCAAAGCACGTTGATATAAAGCCGGGAGATCGCGCATCAGAGTGCATGGGCATGATGCGACCGGACTGCATGGACCACCGGTCAGGAAAAGGGCTGGTGATTATTCACCGATGCACTCGATGCGCTGTCGTCCGGCCTAATCGCCTTGCCCAGGACACAGCTCAAGAAGATGACATCGGCGCGATCGGCGATTTGCTGAATCAGGGCCTTAGCTAGGCCACGCCCAGGACCCGGCCGCCATCGGAAAGCCGACCGAGTCTTCGTGAGCCCTGGTGGCGGCCGTCTCGGGGCCCGCCATGCTCGCCGCCCAGTCCAGATGTTGCTACTGTGGTAGACATGCACGAAATAGCAGCAGTTAGCCCGATCGACAGATACGCAAGAATTGTCTGGGACTATCTGTGTCTGCGTGCACCAATTCAGCCGAGCACGGTCATACTTGGCCTAGGTAGTCATGAGATCAGGGTCGCCGAATGCGCGGCTCAGCTGTTTATGGCGGGCTATGGAGAGCGCCTAATGTTCTCCGGCGGCTATGGTCTAGGTACTAGCGGCCGATTTACCGAGCCGGAAGCGCAAGTCTTCGCCCGGCGAGCCGTCCAATTGGGCGTACCTGTCGATCAGGTTCTGACTGAGGAAACTGCCACGAACACTGGGGCCAACATCACCCTGGGAGCGAAGCTGCTTTCAGAGCGCGGCGTGCGCCTGCAATCCGTCCTGCTTGTCACGAAGCCCTACATGGAGCGACGAGCCTGGGCCACGTTCAAGAAACAGTGGCCAGCACCGCAGCCTCGGGTGGCGGTGACGTCGCCGCAGATCGACTACGACCATTACTTTGTTGGCGCATACCCGAAGTCACATGAGATCCGGATAATGCTCGGCGATATGCAGCGCATCAGGGAGTACCCGAAGCTCGGTTACCAGGTCGAACAGGAGATCCCGCCAGAAGTCTGGGCTGCCTACGAGCAACTCGTCCGACTTGGTTACGGCGGTCGAGCAATCGTTCCGCCACCGGACGATACTTCTCCCGCAATCGCGGTCTGACGCGTTACCTGGCGGACGTCCCGTCCGGGGAGAGGTGGGTGGCATGGCTGGTGAGCTGGTGAGCACTTGGGATGAAGCGTTCGCCGACGGCTACGAGGAATGGTCTGCGCATGTGCTCGCCGACATCCCTTTCTATACCGGCCTGGCCAGGCAGGCCGCTGGCCATGGCCCCGTCCTGGAGTTGGCGGTCGGCAACGGCCGGGTGGCGATCCCTGTCGCTCAGGCCACCGGGCAGCGGATCATCGGTGTGGACGCATCCCCGGCGATGCTGGCCCAGGCCCGCCAGAACGCCCACGCGGCCGGTGTTGAGCTTGACCTGCGTGAGCAGGACATGCGCACCTTCACCGCAGGCAACAAGCTGGCCTTGGTGTATTGCCCGGCCCGGGCACTGCTGCACCTGCCCACGTGGGCCGACCGCCGCGCAGTTTTCGAGCGGACCGCCGCACACCTGGCGCCAGGTGGCCGGTTCGCCTGGAACGCCTTCGCGTTCGATCACCACTTCGCTGCCGCTCACGACGGCCTCGAGGCCGAGAACGCGCGCATCCCGCATGTCATCCGCTACACCGTGGGCGAAAACCGCGTCGACCTTGTCCGTGACGACGGAGCTACCTCCAGCCTGTGGTGGGCGACCAAGAACGAGTGGCTCGGCCTGGCCGAGGTCGCGGGCCTGGAGGTCGAGGCGCTGTACGGCGGATTCGCCGGTGAGCCGTTCACCGACGACAGTCAAGAGTACGTGTTCGTAACCAGGAAACCCGGCCGCTGAGCGGACCGCGCCGCGCTATCGAGTTCAGGCCCGAAACCGGTCAGTCACGTCCCCGACCTGCAACGCACTCGTCCACATTCAGCGCGGCGTCGCGGGCGGCAGCGCCCGAGGTGTCAGACGGTCCAGAGTGCTTGCGTGGGTGACATCCGGGCGGCGCGGATGGCGGGCAGGAGCCCGGCTAGGGCACCGATGACGATGGCGGCGCCGAGGCCGCCGGCCCATGCTTCGGGCGGGATGACGACGGCCCAGCCTTTGGCGTGAGCGTAGACAGCGGTGGCGGCAACACCGCAAATGTCCCCGGCGGTACTCCCAGCCAGGGCTAGCAGAATGGCCTCGGCCAGGAACTGGGCGCGGATCTGGCCGCGCGTGGCGCCAAGGGCGCGGCGCAGCCCGATTTCCTGGCGCCGTTCCAGCACGGAGATAACCATGATGTTGGCTACCCCGATAGCACCGACCAGCAGCGCGATCGCGCCCAGGCCCAGGAACAGGGTGTCGAGCGCACCGGCGGCGTCGGCCTGGGCGGTCAGGGCGTCCGAGGGCTGGGAGACGGTGACCTCATTGGGGTTTTCCGGGTTGGCCTCTGCGGCGAGCAGGTTGTCGACAGCGGTCGTGGCGGCCTGAGTATTGACGGCGCGGACGTAGATCTCCGAGGGGTGCCCGTCGAATCCGAGGTATTCCGCCGCAGCGGGGAAGCCGACCAGGACTGAGGTGTCGATCTGCGGGGCGAGAGCGGCGGGGTTGAGGATGCCCGCTAGGTAGAACCACATGCCGCCCACCCAGATCCGCTCCCCTGGCCAGATCCGGTCGATGCCCAGAAGCTGAGCGGCTTCGGCGCCGAGCACGGCGACAGGCTCGCGGGCAGTGCCGGCGTTGAGGTAGCTGCCCGCGGCGACCGAGGTGCCTGCCACGGCAGGCAGGCCTGCGCTGGATGCGGCCACGGTCAGTCCATCGCTGTCGGTCGACGGGACCAGCGGGCTCCGGTAGACGCTGGCGCTGCCGACCGTGGCGGTGTACTCGACAGCGAGGACTCCGGGAAGCCGGCCGATCATGCCAGGGGCGGCATCGGGCAACTCGGCGGTCTGGCCAGTGATACTCGTCCCGTTGCTCACGGTCAGCAGGTTGGTGCCGAGTCGGCTGATCTCCGCCAGCAGCCCGGCTTCGGAGGAACTGGCCAGACCCAGAACGGCCACGATCGCCGCGGTCCCGATCGCGATGCCCAGCGCAGAAAGCGACGCCCGCAGCTTGCGGGTCCGAAGCCCGATGCTTGCCAGCTCGGCCAGGTCGCTGGGGCGCAGCCGGGCCGGGGCCGGGGCGGACGGGCCCGACGCGGCGTTCACGATCGTCCTTCCAGCGCCAGCGGGCCTCCGGGCGCGGCCGGTGCGGAACCTGTGTCTGTGATGATGCGGCCGTCGAGCATCTCGATGCGGCGCCGCATCGATGCGGCGATCGCGTGGTCGTGAGTGATCACGATGATCGTGGTCCCGGCGGCGTTGAGCTCTGCCAGCAGTGCGAGCAGCGAAGCACCGGTGGCGGAGTCCAGGTTTCCTGTGGGCTCGTCGGCCAGCACCACAGGCGGCGCCCCCGCAACCGCCCGTGCGATCGCCACTCGCTGCCGCTCCCCGCCTGACAGCTGAGTCGGGCGGGCGCCGACCCGGTGGCGCAGCCCGACCCGCTCCAGCGCGGCGGCGGCCAGCTGGCGTCGCATCGCACGCGCCATTCCGGCGTACAGCAGCCCGTCGGCGACGTTATCCAGCACGGTCTGGTGCTCGGCCAGGAAGAACTGCTGGAACACAAAGCCGATCCGAGTCGCCCGCACCGCCGACACCTCCCGGTCGGTCATCCGCGCCACGTCCAGGCCGGTCACCCGCGCCACCCCGCTGCTAGGCCTGTCCAGGGCGCCCATCAGGTGCAGCAGCGTGCTCTTGCCCGACCCCGACGGGCCGACCACCGCCGCCAATTCCCCGGCCGCCACCGCCAGGCTCACTGCATCGAGCGCCCGCACCGGCGGCGACCCGCTGTACACCTTCGTCACATGTTCCAGTTCCAGCACCGGAACCTGCAGTCCAAGCGAGCCGGCCGTCATCCCTGCGGCCTCGGCGGCAGCGCTCACGTCGCCGGCACCACGAGGCGCTGGCCTGGGGTCAGCGCACCAGTCACCTGCACCAGCCCGGAGTTGTCGTCGAAGAGCCCCGGCGTCACCGGCACGTACCGCCGCGTGTTGCGCGGGCCGACGACCTCAACGACGTAGCCGTGCGGCGACCGCGCCAGCAGCGCTGTCACCGGCACCGCCAGCACGTCGCGCGCGGTGGCGGTCGTGAGGTACACCGTCACCGGCGCCTGGTCCAGGGTCCCGGCCGCAGACGGGTGCGTGAGCGTGACCGTCACCTGAATCGTCGCGTTGCTGGCCGGCCCCGACGCCACGGTGCCGACCGACGAGATAGTCCCTGGCGTGCTGGCACCATCCGGCAGCGTAACCGACACCGGATCGCCCACTGCGACCTCGGTTTCCTGGGCGGTGCTCAGCGGTGTCGTCACTACGTGCTGGTCGGAGGTCGCCGCTAGGACCGGTCCGGCCGCTGCTCCGCCCAGTCTGCCCAGCACGCTGGTGACCCGGATCGCGCCTGGCTCGAACACCATCGACCCCAGCGGCAGCGATCCCGGCGGGCTGGAAACCCCCAGCGCCGACTCCATCTGCTGGACTCCGTACGCGGTCTCCGAGGAAAAGTAGTGCCAGCCCAGCGCTCTGATATCCGACCTGCTGACATACCCGAGCGCAACGAGGTCATGATTGAGCTGAGTCACATCCGGCCCGGTCAGTCCCTCATCCAGCGTCCGCCAGGCCGGCACTGTCCCGTACAGCAGCACCGCCGGGGTGCCATTGTCCACCCGGTACAGCACCTGGCCCTGCCCGATCACCTGCCCCGCCGGCGGCAGCCAGGTCAGCGCACCGCCGCCCGTCCCGGTCACTGTGTACGACTCCGCGTACCCCAGGGTCGCGGTCACCGGCGTCGTTGACGACAGATCCTCCCTGACTACCGACTGCGTTGCCGGCGGCGGCGCCCCCTGCGCGGTCCCGGACGAGCCATGCGACCCGAACGCACCCGCCGCCCACGCGACTCCCGCCCCAGCTCCGAGCACTACGAGCGCCAACACGGCGATCACTCGGCGGCGCCAGCCATGTGATTGCGCCTGGCCGGCCGTCCCGCCCGCGGCGGCGTCCCCCTGCTGCCACGCCTCGCTGCCGCGGGCAACGGTCCCGCTCATGACGTGGATCGATGTCTTGTCTGCGAAAGTGACACCTTCGCCCCCGGCGGTAGCAGATGCTGACAGGTCTTTGCCGCGGCCAGGTACTGCGGTGAGTTGATGTTGATGGGGGACACGTCCTTCTGCTGGCCGGGGCTGGGGAAGTTCGGCACGCCGTGGCCGCGCATGCAATGGACGTACTTCAGCAGCACGGGGAGCATCTGATCCTGCCGTTGCTGCTCTTGCTGCTCCAATTGCGCCAGGCGTGAGAAAGACGGGCTGTCAGGAAGCAGGTGCCGGCAATCGCCATAAGCCGCCTGTACCTGGCTGTTGTTGATGTCAATCGACGACCCGCCGGCGCCCCTGAGTGACCCGTTTGGGGCCAGGGAGTACCCCCCCGACGCACTGGGGTCGGGGAAGTTCGGCACGCCGTGCCTGCGCATGCACTGCGCGAGGGCGAGGACCTGCGGGTAGGTCGGCGAGCTGGCGGAGGGCGGGTCACTGCTGCCGCACGCGGTGGCCAGCACGGCGACGCCTGTCACTAATGCCAGGGCTGCCGCACGCCGCAGGCGGTTACCGCAGGTCTTGTCGTTCATCGTGGTCTCCTCAAAAAGCCGGTCGAGTCCGGTTGTACCGAACGTGAGGTGACAGCACGGTGACCAGAAATGTCACCTGGCTGTCACCTGTGACCTGCGATCCTGGGAGCGGGCGGCTGGCATGCCGTTGGCACAGGAGGCGGCGGGCACGCGATGCGGGTTCTGGTGACGGAGGACGACGAGGTGCTGGCCACGGCGGTGGCGGCTGGGCTGCGCCGGGAGGGAATGGCCGTCGACGTGGCCCTGGACGGGGGAGCGGCCCTGGAGCGCCTGGCGGTCAACCGGTACGACGTCGTGGTGCTGGACCGGGACCTGCC